>Ga0105045_10000673_pt1 | contig 25825 bp, 26 predicted proteins | sample MAT02_FD_78089 | JGI IMG/M metagenome (GOLD analysis project Ga0105045, IMG submission 78089) | Freshwater microbial communities from Lake Fryxell liftoff mats and glacier meltwater in Antarctica - MAT-02 (megahit assembly) | ecosystem: Environmental > Aquatic > Freshwater > Ice > Liftoff... | reverse complement strand
CGGCCTCGGCCAGGCCGTGGAAGAAGATGTCGAGGACCATCCCGGAGATGCCGTCCTGGGGCCGGTCGGCGCGCACGGCCACGGCGCGGGCCCGGCGGGTGGCCAGCTGGCGGGCAGGCAGGGACGGGCGATAGCCGGTCTCGCGTACCGCCTGCAGCACCTTGTCCCGCGTCGCGCTGGCGAGCCGGTCCGGACGGTGCAGCGCGTTGGACACCGTCTGCCGCGACACGCCCGCGCGGGCCGCGACGGTCTCCAGGGTCGGCAGGCCAGGGCCGATCCGTGGCGCCTGGGGCGGTGTCGCCGACATCCGGGCCTCCTCGCTCGGGTCTGGCGGTCGGCCCTGTGGACCGACTACGGTTTGAGCACTCAACTTTGAGCGCTCAAAACATAACCTGCCGACGCGCGTCTGTCACGGGGCGGCGGGTGGGAGAAGGTGGAGAACGTGACCGACAACATGCCTCCAAGCCGTCAGCCGTGGGTGCACGACCTCGTGCTCGTGCTCTCCGCACCCACCCAGGCGTGGTCCGCGCAGGACGGTCAGGTCCGCGACTCCGGGGTCCAGGGCTTCCTGCACGCGGACCGCCGGTTCGTGCGCGAGTGCGTGGTCACCGTCGACGGCGAGGAGCCCTCGCCGCTCACCCACCACGACGACGGCGGGGACGCCCACGTGTTCCTGGCCGCCGCCCGCTCCCTCGGCGACACCGGTGCCGACCCGACCGTCCGGGTGCAACGCCGACGCGAGGTCGAGCCCGGTCTGGTCCGCGAGCAGGTCGCCGTCGTGTCGACCGCCTCGGCCGCGTTCGACTGCGTTCTGCAGGTGCGGGTGGGTGCCGACCTGGCCCCGCTGGACTCCGTCAAGGGCGGGGACCGGCATCCCCTCGTGGCCCCGGTCGACGTCGGCGGCGCCGAGGCCGTGTGGGTCTCCGACGGGTTCCGGGGCACGCTGCGGGCCCACGGTGCCGACTGGGCCGTGGTCGATGACGCCGTGGTGGTGTCGTGGCGACTCACGGTCCAGCCGGGGGAGTCGCTGTCCCGGGAGCTGCTGTTCGGGCTGCAGGACGCCGACGCGGTCGTCACCAACCCCCGCCGACCGGCGTCCTGGCAGTCGCTCGACGTCGACAGCGCGGACCGTCGGCTGGCCCCGGTCCTCGAACGGGCGCTGGACGACCTGCGGCTGCTGCGGCTGGCCACCACGGACGCTCCGGACGAGGAGTTCCTGGGCGCGGGTGCGCCGTGGTTCCTCACCCTGTTCGGCCGGGACAGCCTGTGGGCGGCGCGCATGATGCTGCCCGTCACCACCGACCTGGCCGGGTCGACGCTGCGGGTGCTGGCCTCGCGGCAGGGCACCCACGTGGACCCCGGCACAGCCCAGGAGCCCGGCAAGATCCTCCACGAGGTCCGCGGCTCGTCGTTCGCCCTCGGTGAGGCCCACGGCGACGACGGCGTCGACCGGTCCCTGCCGCCGGTCTACTACGGCACCATCGACGCCACCCCGTTGTGGGTGCTGACGCTGTCCGACGCCTGGCGCTGGGGCCTTCCCGCCCAGCAGGTGGAGCCGCTGCTCCCCGCGCTGGAGGGGGCCCTGACCTGGCTCGTCGAGCACGGCGACGCTGACGGCGACCACCTGCTGGAGTACGTCGACACCTCCGGGCACGGGTTGTCCAACCAGGGCTGGAAGGACTCCGGAGACGCCGTGCGCCGCATCGACGGCTCGCTCGCCCACGCGCCGGTCGCGCTGTGCGAGGTCCAGGGCTACGCCTACGCGGCGGCGCTGGCCGGGGCTGAGCTGCTCGAGGCCCACGGCCGCAGCGGGACCGACCGGTGGCGGGAGTGGGCCGGCCGGCTGCGCTCGGAGTTCCACCGCCGGTTCTGGGTCGAGGACGCCAAGGGGCCGTTCCCCGCGATCGCCCTGGACGGCGACAAGCGTCCCGTCGTGTCCCTGACCAGCAACGTCGGGCACCTGCTCGGCACCGGGTTGCTGGACGCCGACGAGGTCGACCACGTCGCCCGGCGCATCGCCGCCCCGGACATGCTGTCCGGTTTCGGCATCCGCACCATGTCCCGCGACGCGGCGGGGTACTCGCCCACCGGCTACCACGTGGGCTCGGTGTGGCCGCACGACACGGCCATCTCCCTGGCCGGCCTCGCGGCCGAGGGGCGCGCCGAGGTCGCCCCGGTCGCCGAGGCGTTGCTGGCCGCGCTGCACGCCTTCGACGGGCGCCCGCCGGAGCTGTTCGCCGGTGACGCCCGCACGGCCCACCCGACCCCGGTGCCCTACCCGGCGGCCTGTCGACCGCAGGCCTGGTCCGCGGCCGCGGCCGTGTCGCTGCTGACCTCGGTCACCGGCCTGCGCGCCGACGTCCCGGCGGGTGCCGTCACCGCGTCCCCGGTGCAGCCCTGGTCGTTCGGGGCCACCCAGGTCGCGGGCCTGCGGACGGCTGGGCGCGAGCTGGGGCTCGCGGTGGACGAGGCGGGAGCCGCCACCGTCACCTGGTGACCGCCCGCGGGCGCGGCGACACGCGCATCATGATGCGCCAGCAAGCGACTCACGATGTATTCTTGCCGGATGCGAACGACGGTCACCGTGGACAGCGACGTGGCGTCCGAGGTGGCGCGTCTGCGACGTGAGCAGGGGCTGGGACTGAGCGAGGCCCTCAACCTGCTGGCGCGCCGGGGGATGGCCGCAGGCACGGCGGCGGCACGGGTGCCGTTCCGCCAGGACACCGTGGACCTCGGGGCCCGCGTCGACGTCGCTGACATCGGTGCGGTCCTCGACCTGCTCGACGACCCCCGCCCGTGATCGTCGACGCCAACGTCCTGCTCTACGCCGTCGACCGCTCGTCACCGCACCACGCGACCGCGGTGGCATGGATCGAGTCCGCGCTGAGCGGGACGACCCGCGTCGGGTTCCCCGTGCAGACCCTGGCCGCCTTCGTCCGGATCGTGACCCACCCACGAGTCATGCGCGACCCGTTGTCTGCCGATCGTGCCGCCGTCCTGGTCGACGCCTGGCTGGACGCACCGGTGGCGTGGGTGCCGGCCCCGGGTGCGACCACCTGGACGCTGGCGGCGCAGCTCCTACGTGCCCACGGTGCCTCCGGGAACCTCGTGCCGGACGTCGTGCTGGCGGCGATGGCCGTCGAGCACGGGGTTCCCGTCGTCAGCGCCGACTCCGACTTCGCGCGCTTCACGGAGGTCGTCTGGGTCAACCCGATGCGGGTGGCGCCATGAGCCGCGCGCTCAGTGGTCCTCGCAGCCGCGCTCGGGGTTCTCCTTCTCGAACGGCACCATGACACCGCCGAGCGCGGGCGCACCAGACCGTGACTCACACCTGTGCGGTGCTGGCTGGGAGGATCGGCGGGTGGCTCTGGTCCTCAACGTCCTGTGGCTGGTGTTCGCCGGTCTCGCGACCGCGCTCAGCTACGTGCTGGCCGGCGTGATCGCCTGCGTCCTGATCGTCACGATCCCGTTCGGCGTCGCCTGCTTCCGCCTGGCCGGCTACGCGCTCTGGCCCTTTGGGCGCACGGTCGTCGACCGGCCGGGCGCCGGGGTGATCAGCGCCCTCGGCAACGTCCTGTGGTTCCTGCTGATCGGCTGGTGGCTGGCCCTGTCACAGGTCCTCTACGCGGTGAGCCTGATGCTGACGATCATCGGCATCCCGTTCGGCATCGCCGTCCTCAAGCTGGCGCTGCTGTCGTTCAACCCGCTCGGCAAGGCGGTCGTCAGCAGTGCCGAGGCCAGCGGGCGATACGTCCCCCAGATCAGCTGAGCGCCAGGCGCCAGGCCCCGTCGACCCGCACCATCGGCTCCGTACGCACGACCGCCTCGACCGGGATCGGGCCGTACACGTGGGGGAACAGCTCACCCGCTCCTTCGAGGTCCTCCTCGACCACGTTGACGTCGAGGCGCTCGGGGTCCAGGTGCAGCACGAGCAGGATGACGTCCCGGTCGTCGAGCAGGTCGTCGTAGAACCGCGCCGCGACGGCCTCGACCTGGTGCGGGTACGAGCAGTGCACGAACCCCACCTCGCCCAGCGACATCCCCCGGGTCGAGCGGTCGTAGGACCCGACCGGGAGCGCCTGCGCCCACTCGTCCGCGAGCGCGAGGTGCAGCAGCTGGGGCCTCGTCGTCGACACCGCCCCAGCCTGGCACGGACCCCGTGGGAAGCGACGGCCCCCGGATCGGGTTGACTCCAGACGTGTCGATATCTGCCGGGAGCGCCCGCAGCCGTGCCCGAGTCCGTGCCCCCGGGCTCGCCGGGCGCGGCTGGCTCAACACCGGTGGTGAGGAGCTCTCGCTGGCCGCTCTGCGCGGCCGGGTCGTCGTGCTCGACTTCTGGACCTTCTGCTGCGTGAACTGCCTGCACGTGCTGGAGGAGCTGCGTCCGCTGGAGGAGGACTTCGCCGACACCGTGGTCGTCATCGGTGTGCACTCGCCGAAGTTCGAGCACGAGGGCGACCCGGTCGCGCTCGCCGCGGCGGTCGAGCGCCACGAGGTCCACCACCCCGTGCTGGACGACCCGCAGCTGCTGACCTGGCAGGCCTACGCCGCCCGCGCCTGGCCGACGCTGGCCGTCGTCGACCCCGAGGGCTACGTCGTGGCGCAGCTGTCCGGCGAAGGTCACGGCCCGGGCCTGCAGTCCCTGCTGCGCGAGCTGGTCGTCGAGCACGAGGCCAAGGGCACGCTGCGGCGTGGTGACGCGCCGTACGTCCCGGTCGCACCCGCGAGCACGACGATGCGGTTCCCGGGCAAGGTCCTGCCGCTGCACCATGAGGGGCGGACGACCTTGCTGGTCAGCGACTCCTCCCGGCACCGCCTCGTCGAGCTGGACGCCGACGGGATGACGGTCCTGCGGTCCATCGGCAGCGGGGAGCGCGGGCTCCGCGACGGCGACCCGACAGAGTCACAGCTGGCTGAGCCGCAGGGCCTCGCGCGCCTGCCGAGGGACGTGGCCGCCCGGGTCGGGTACGACGTCGTGGTCGCCGACACCGCCAACCACGTGCTGAGAGGGCTCCGGCTCGGCGACGGCCACCTCGTCACGGTCGCCGGCACCGGCGAGCAGCTGCGCGAGCGGGCCGGTGGCGGACGGGCGTCCGGTCAGCCGCTGAGCACGCCGTGGGACGTCGAGTGGTTCGACGGTCAGGTGGTCGTGGCGATGGCGGGGCTGCACCAGCTGTGGGCGTTCGACCCGGCGGCCGACCCCGCCGACGGGGTGGTGCGGCTGCTGGCAGGCACGTCGGCCGAGGGCATCCGGGACGGCGTGGCGGAGCAGGCGTGGTTCGCGCAGACGTCCGGGCTCGCGGCGTCCGCCGACGGCCGGCGGCTGTGGCTCGCGGACTCAGAGACCAGCGCGCTGCGTTGGGTCGAGCGTGCGGACGGAGACGAGAGCGCAGGCGTCCCCACCCCGGCCCCCGACCGCGGTACCCCGCTGGTGACCGACACCCGCCTCGCCAACGCCGCGGCCGCGGCCCTGCCCGGTTACGTGGTCGGGACGTCGGTCGGCAGCGGGCTCTTCGACTTCGGCCACGTCGACGGCCCGGCGTCCGGGGCCCGGCTGCAGCACCCGTTGGGCGTCGGTGTCCTGCCCGACGGGTCCGTGGCGGTCGCCGACACGTACAACGGCGCGGTCCGCCGCTACGACCCGGTGACCGACGAGGTCACCACGCTGGCCCGAGACCTGGCCGAGCCGTCCGACGTCCGGGCGGACCCCGACGACGCGTCGCTGCTGCTGGTGGTGGCGTCCGCGTCGCACGAGGTGGTCCGGATCCGGTTGCCGCGCGAGGCCGCGCACGTCGACACGGGGGAGCAGCGCACGCAGCGCCCCCCGACCCTGCTCGCCCCCGGTCAGGTCGAGCTGGCCGTCGCGTTCACCCCGCCGACGGGGCAGACGCTGGACGACCGCTGGGGAGACCCGACCCGGCTCAGCGTGTCTGCCACCCCGCCGGACCTGCTGGTGCACGGTGGCGGCAGCGCGCCCGGGCTGCACCGGACGCTGGTGCTGAGCGGGGCGGCGGGCACCGAGGGCGTGCTGCACGTCAGCGTGCAGGCCGCCTCGTGCGACGGCGACCCCGAGACGGGCGAGCTGCCCGAGCACGCGGCGTGCCACCTGTTCCAGCAGGACTGGGGCCTCCCGGTGGTGCTGGCGGAGACCGGGACGAACCGGTGCGACCTGGACCTGCGCGGGGTCTGAGGCGCCCCCTCGGGTTTGGTCGCGGGGGGCCGGGGGTATCGCTGGTCCATGACTATCGGCAGCGGCATCGCCCTCATCGTCCTGGGCGCGATCCTCGCCTTCGGCATCGAGGCGGATGCGATCAGCGGCATCAACCTGCAGTCCATCGGCTACATCCTCATGGCCGGTGGCGTGGTGGGGCTCGTTCTCGGCGTCGCCCTGATGCAGCGCCGGACCGGGCCGCGGCGCACCAGCCGCACCGAGGTCGTCGAGCAGAACCAGACGCCCGGCGGGACCGAGACCGTCCGCCGAAGCGACAACGTCATCGACTGATCGGCTCGTCCTGTCCAGGGCGACTACGGCACGAGGCCACGCAGGGCCGCTAGGACCGCTCGGCGTGCCCGGGCTGCGCGGGGCGGGCAGGGTGACGGGGTGGAGCACCGCGACGTCGTCCTGTCCCGTCGGATGGTACGCAGCTACGACCCGACGAGACCCGTCGACGACGCGGTCCTGACCGACCTCCTCGACCAGGCGAGCCGGGCCCCCTCGGCGGGCCACAGCCAGGGACGGGACCTGCTGGTGCTGCGCGGTGAGGCTCGTGAGCGCTTCTGGGACGTGACGACGGGACGGGCTGCGGGCCCTTCCGCGGGCGGGCCCCCGTCGGACGGCCTTCCCGCTCCGGCGTCGCCGGACCGCTGGCTGTCGGGCCTGCGGACGGCGCCGGTCCTGGTGCTGTGCCTGTCGGACCCGGACCGCTACGTCGCCCGGTACGCCGAGGCGGACAAGGTGGCCGCCCGGGCCTCCCCGGGAGCGGCGGGGCGGGGCAGCGGCCGCGACGCCTGGCCCGTGCCGTACTGGGACGTCGACAGCGGGATGGCCGCGATGCTGCTGCTGCTCGGGGCGGTCGACGCCGGGCTCGGGGCCTGCTTCTTCGGTGTCCCCGACCACCGCCACCACGAGGTCCGGGACGCGTTCGGCGTCCCGACCGACCGACGTCTGGTCGGCGTGGTCAGCCTGGGCCACCCGGCCCCCGACCGCCGCTCGCCCAGCCTTCGCCGCGGTCGCCGCCCGTTCGCCGAGATCGCCCACGAGGGCCGGTTCGGCGTCCCGTTCGGGGCCGGGCACGTGGTCGGCGTCGACCCGGACCCGGCCGCCCGCGCACACGGTCGACCACTTCCGTCGATCCACAAGTGTACGTCGCGACCCGATGGGTACCTCTCGACCATGTCTGATGACAAGAGCGCTGCCAAGGACCTCGTCACCACCCTCAAGGACGGCCAGAATGGGTACACCGAGGCGGCCGACAAGCTGACCCAGAGCAACCGGCCCGAGTGGGCCCAGACCATGACCCGCTTCGCGCAGCAGCGCGGGCAGTTCGCCCAGGAGATCGTCGACATGGGCCACGCCTACGGCGACGACGTCGACGAGAGCGGCTCGGTCGTTGCCGCGGCGCACCGCGGTTGGCTCTCCCTCAAGGACGCCGTGACCGGCGACGACCCCTCTGGCGTCCTCGACGCCGCGGTGCAGGGCGAGGACCACAGCGTGCAGGCCTACGAAGAGGCGCTGAAGAAGGACCTCAGCGCGGACTTCCGCACGGTGGTCCAGCGTCAGCACGCCGAGGTCGCGGCCGCCCGCGACGAGGTCAAGGGCCTGCAGACCGCCAGCTGATCGCCGTCGCGTACACGCCCTCCGCGGACACGACCGGAAGCCTGGTCCGGGGTGGGGCCGAGCGAAGGCTCGGTCCCACCCCGGCCTCTGCCGTGGGCGTGCTCGACTCGTCTCCCGCAGGGCACGGGCAGCGACTCAGAAGGCGCTCTCGGGCAGGTCCATCAGGCCGTTGTCGACCGTCTCGGCGATCCGACGCTCGGCGGTCAGGCGGGGAAGGACGGTCCGGGCGAAGAACCGGGCCGCTGCGACCTTGCCGGTGTAGAAGTTCCGGTCCTTGGCGCTGACGCCGTCGCGGCCCAGCCCGGTGAGAGCGACCTCGGCCTGGCGCAGCAGGAGCCACCCGACGACCAGGTCGCCTGCGGCCAGCAGCAGCCGAGTGGAGTTCTGCCCGACCAGGTAGACGTTGCGCGGGTCGGCCTCGGGGCCGCTGCGGGGGTCGGCGGACGTGAGCGCCGCGACCATCGTGCCGACGATGCCCTGCAGGTCGTCCACGGCCTGGGCGAGCAGGTCCCGCTCGGCCGCCAGCTCGTCGCGGCCGTCCTCGGCCTTGACGAACTCCATGATCTGGCCTGACAGGTAGCCCAGCGCGCGCCCCTTGTCCCGGACGATCTTGCGGAAGAAGAAATCGAGGCCCTGGATGGCCGTGGTGCCCTCGTACAGGGTGTCGATCTTGGCGTCGCGGACGTACTGCTCGACCGGGTAGTCGCTCAGGAACCCCGACCCGCCGTAGGTCTGCAGGCTCTCCGTGCCCAGCAGCACCCAGGACCGCTCGGACCCGCAGCCCTTGACCAGGGGCAGCAGCAGGTCGTTGATGCGCTCGGCCTGCTCGTCGTGCTCGCCCGCCCGTTCGGCGAGGTCCACGGTGTCCTGGAACGTCGAGGTGTAGGTGATCAGCGCGCGCATGCCCTCGGCGTACGCCTTCTGCGTCATGAGCGAGCGGCGGACGTCGGGGTGGTGGGTGACGGTCACCCGAGGCGCGGCCTTGTCGGTCATCTGCAGCAGGTCTGCGCCCTGCACCCGGGTCTTGGCGTACTCCAGGGCGTTCAGGTAGCCGGTCGACAGCGTCGCGATGGCCTTCGTGCCGACCATCATGCGGGCGTACTCGATGATCTTGAACATCTGTGCGATGCCGTCGTGCACGTCGCCGAGCAGGGTGCCGACAGCGGGGATGCCGTCGACCTCGCCGAAGCGGACCTCGCAGGTGGTCGACACCTTGAGGCCCATCTTGTGCTCGACGTTGGTGACGAAGGCGCCGTTGCGCTCGCCGGTCTCGCCGGTGGCCAGGTCCACGTGCAGCTTGGGGACGACGAACAGCGACAGACCCTTGGTGCCGGGGCCGGCGCCCTCGGGACGGGCCAGGACGAGGTGGACGACGTTGTCGGTCATGTCGTGCTCGGCGGAGGTGATGAACCGCTTGACCCCGGTGACGTGCCAGGTGCCGTCGGACTGCTGGACGGCCTTGGCCCGACCGGCACCCACGTCGGAGCCGGCGTCGGGCTCGGTGAGGACCATGGTGGCCCCCCACTGCTTGTCGACCATGTGACCCGCCAGGACCTTCTGGTCGGCGTTGCCCAGGCGGTACATCGTGTTGGCGAACGCGAAGCCCGAGGAGTACATGTGCACGGCCGGGTTCGAGCCCAGCACCAGCTCGGCCACGGCCCAGCGCAGCGACGGCGGGACGACGGTGCCGCCCAGCTCGGCGGGCACGTCCATCCGCCACCACTCGGCGTCGAGGTAGTGCTGGTACGACTTCTTGAACGACTCCGGCAGTGTCACGGAGTGCGTCGCAGGGTCGAAGACGGGGGGGTGGGCGTCGGAGTCCTGCAGGGACGCCGCGAGCTCGTCCTCGGCCAGCCGGCCGACCTCGGCGAGGATCTCGTGGGCGACCTCGCGGTCGACGTCCTCGTAGGGCCCGGAGCCCAGCACCGCGTCGCGACCGAACACCTCGAACAGGTTGAACTCGATGTCGCGCAGGTTGGCCTTGTAGTGACCCATGGTGGTGCCCCGTCCTCCGTGCTCGCGGGACCGCTGCGTCCCGTACCTGGTCAGCGAGGGTTACTCGCCAGTAACCATAAGGATGCTACTCGCCGGTAACTTTGGCAAGAGCCGGTCGACGGACGAGTCGGACCCGTATCGGCTGTCGCCCCGGTCCGACACCTGCTGTGATCACCCCATGCGACCTGACGGGACCTCCCGAACCGAGCCCACCGGTCCCGGTGAGAGCCACGTCCTCCGGCGGCGCTGGCCGCTCGTCGTCGGCCGGGGCGTGGTCGCCCTCGCCCTCGGCCTGATCGCCCTGGCGTGGGCTGGCATCGACGAGGCGTCCCTGCTCCTCGGCTTCGGTGTGTTCGCGGTCGTGGCCGGCGTGCTGCTGCTCGTGGATGCCGTCCGGATCGCCGGCCAGCAGCGCCCGCTGCTGGCCGCCGAGGGGGTCGTGGGGGCGGTCGCCGGTCTGGTCGCCCTGGTCTGGCCGTCGCCGACGTTGAGCGTCGTCGTCGTGCTGGTCGGGGTGTGGGCCCTGGCCTCCGGGGTGCTGGAGACCGCCGCTGCGCTGGCCCAGCGCGGCCAGTCCGTGGGCACCTACGTCCCCGTCCTGGCCGGCGTGGCGTCGGTCGGGCTCGGTGCGCTGCTGTTCGTTCGGCGGGACCTGGACCTGCCGGCGGTCGCGGTGCTCATCGGCGCGTTCCTCGCGGTGTCGGGCGGGCTGCTGATCAGCTCCGGACTCAAGCTGCGCGCCATGAGCGAGGGCTGAGCCCGACGTGCGCGTCGGCGTCCTGTCCTCCATCGCCCACCGCACGCCGCCGATCACCTACGGCCCCTGGGAGCAGGTGGCGTCCACCCTCGCAGAAGGGCTGGCCGGGCGTGGCCACGACGTCACGCTGTTCGCCACGGCCGACTCGCTGACCGCGGCCCGGCTGCACGCGGTCGCACCGGGCGGCTACGAGGAGGGGGGCCACGGTGACGGGACGGGAGGGTACGACGTCAAGGTCGTCGAGTCGCTGCACATCGCCGCCGTCTTCGAACGGGCCGGCGGCCTCGACGTCATCAGCAACCAGTTCGACTTCCTGCCGCTGACCTGGAGCCGGCTGGTCGACACCCCCGTCGTCACGACCGTCCACGGGTTCAGCTCGGAGGCGATCCTCCCCGTCTACCGCGCCTACGACGACATCGCGACGTACGTGTCGATCAGCGACGCCGACCGGCACCGGGACCTGACCTACGCCGCGACGATCCACCACGGCATCGACGTGGAAGCGTTCACCCCGGTCGCCGAGGCGGGCACCTACCTGCTGTTCCTGGGACGGATCCATCCCGACAAGGGCACCCACACCGCGGTCGAGGTGGCCAGGCGTGCCGGCCTGCCGCTGGTGATCGCCGGGATCGTGCACGACCACGCCTACTACGACGAGCTCGTCGCCCCGCACGTCGACGGCGACCGGGTCCGCTACGTCGGACCGGTGGGGCCGCCCGAGCGGGACCGGTTGCTGGGCGGGGCGCTGGCGCTGCTGCACCTGATCGGCTTCGACGAGCCGTTCGGCCTGGCGGTGGTGGAGTCGCTGGCCACCGGCACCCCCGTCGTGGCTTGCGCCCGCGGGTCCATGCCCGAGCTCCTGCGCGAGGGCGTGACGGGGTTCCTGGTCGACCCCGCCGACCCGGTGCAGCAGGCCGTGGTCGCCGTCGGTCGCGCTGCGTCCGTGGACCGGGCCGTCTGCCGCAGCGAGGTCGAGGACCGGTTCTCCGCGCGACGCATGGTCAGCGACTACGAGGCGCTGCTCACCCGGGTGAGCAGGGTGGGCTGATGCTCCCCGGCCGAGGCGTCAGCCGTCGGTGAGCAGGTCCAACAGCTGCGGCAGGTCGACCGTGGCGAAGCGCACCGCGGCGTCGCTGCAGCCGTAGGGCAGCACCAGCCGGTCCCCGTGGCGCAGCGACCCGCAGGAGTAGACGACGTTGGGGACGTAACCCTCGCGCTCGTCCTCGGCCGGTCGCAGCAGCGGCTCGTCGAGCTCGCCGATCACGCGCGACGGGTCGTCGAGGTCGAGCAGCACCGCTCCGAGCGCGTACTCGCGCATCGGGCCGACACCGTGGGTGAGGACCAACCAGCCGGCCTCGGTCTCGACCGGTGAGCCGCAGTTGCCGGTCTGTACCAGGTCCCACGGCCGGGTCGGGCCGCGCAGCGGGGACGGCGCGTCCCACCACGACCCGTCCTCGGAGGCCGTGACCCCGGTGGTCTCGCGGTCGGAACGGGTCAGGGCGAGGTAGCGACCGCCCACACGCCGGGGGAACAGCGCCATCCCCTTGTCGACCGCGGCGGGTCCGGTCAGCACCGACACCCGGAACCGGATCAGGTCCGTGGTCTCGATGAGCTGCGGCGAGATGTGACGGCCGTCGAACGCCGTGTACGTCGCCTTGTAGGTGACGCTGCCGTCGTCGTCGACGAAGCGGACCAGCCGCGCGTCCTCCATGCCCTGGGACTCGGTCGGGCCGTGCGGGCGCAGCACCCGTTCGGCCAGCGTGGTCTCGGGTGGGAACGTCACCTCGTACCCACGGCGGGCCAGGTGGCGGGCCAGGTCGTTGGTGGCGGAGTCGCGGGGCCGGTCCAGGCCGGAGTCCTCCAGCTGCACCAGGACCCGGTCGAGCTCGTCGTGGTCGAACTGCTCGGGCAGCCGGGCGACGACGAACGCGGCGGCCTCGCCGTCGGCGCCGGCGTGATGCAGCCCGGCCTCGAACTTGGCCCGGTCCAAGGTGGTGTGGGCGGGCAGGCCGACCTCGGCGTGCGGTCCCGGCGGGTGGACGGTCACGGTGCCGTCGGCGGCGACGGTCCCGCTGCGCCACTCGATGCACGACAGGTGGCCCTCACCGACCGCGCGCAACGTCATGACGAAGCGGAGCTCGCCGGTGGCGAGCCCGGACTGGTCGGGGTGCAGCGCGAGCGACGGGTTGAACAGCGCCGCCGCCTCGATGGACTGCTCCTGGGTGAAGTACGCCCCCAGCAGGGTGCGCCGGTCCGCGCTCAGCCCGTCGGCACCGGGCACCCGGTGGGCGATCTGCGCGAAGCTGCTGGCCAGCACCCCCTGCAGGTCGCGGTGACGGTGGGACCAGCGGGCCCGCACGTCGGCGACCAGGGCCTCGACCTGGGCCTCGGACAGATCGAGCACCCGTCCGGTCACGCTGCCGGCCCGGGACTCCCGGGTGGCGATGAGCTCGTTGCCGGGCACGAACACCCGTGCGACCACGCGGGACGGGTCGGCGTGGAGGACGACGTCCGAACGCGTCAGCAGCGGCCTCACCGGAGACCGACCGGCTGCGGACTCCGCGTCCGCGGTGCCCGGGCGGGCAGCCGGGCGCCGTGCTGCTGCACCGACAGCAGCGCCAGGGTGGACTCCGCGCCGCGGTTGTCGTTGCGGCCGTCCCGCTCCAGGCCGTCGTACCCGCCGCCGGCGTCGTCGAGCATCGCCGTGCCGGAGTCGTTGTCGCCGTCGAACCAGGCCAGCGCCATCTTCACCGCGGCCGACCAGCGGGGCTCGCCCGTGATCGTGCGGGCGGTGGCGCACGCGTCGGCCAGCGCGGCGACCTCGATCGGCTGCTGGTCGAAGCGCGGTCCGGCCTCGCCCGGGCCCAGGCCCTGAACGGCCACGACCGACAGGTGCCGGTCCCTGGTCTGCACCTGCAGGAGCCAGGCCAGCAGGTCCAGACCTCGCTGCAGCAGGTCGGGTCGACCCAGCAGAGCCCCGGCCGCGAGCAGGACCTCGGGCACGACGGCGTTGGCGTAGCGCAGCCGCGGCTCGGGCCACTGCCAGGCGTTGCGCAGCAGCGTCGGCTCGCAGGTGCTGGTGCCGACGAGCTCGGCGGCGTCCCCGAGCAGGTGACGGGCCACAGCGTGCTGAGGGTGCGCGACGAGCACGCGCGCGGCACCGAGGGCCGCGAAGGCCTCGGCGCGCGGCGACGCGGAGCGGAGCACGGCCCCCCGCTCGAACGCGGCGAGCGCGAGCGCACGGTCCGTGACCCCGGCATGCGCGTCGGCCTCGGCGCCGACCAGGGCACCCAGGCCCCACAGGGCACGGCCCCAGCAGTCGTCGACCGACGGCTCGTCGCGCCAGGTCAGGTCGGTGCCGCGGCGGTTGTGGAACCGCCCGTCAGGCGCCTGGGCCGCGAGCACGAAGCCCAGGTAGCCGGTCCGCAGCTGCACCACGTCGGCATCGGGGTCGGGCTGACGGGCGGTGACGACCAGGCCACGGGCGACGTCGTCGACGCAGTAGCCGTGCTCGGGGCGTGGGCGTGCCCCGTCGGCGTGCTCGTACAGCCCGCCGGCGTCGGTCAGACGACGCAGGTGCTCGAAGGACGGCCCGCCCTGGGTCACGGGGTGGGCACCAAGGCCCCGGCGCGGCTGCCCGTGGCGTGCACGGCGCGCACGATGTCCCGGTACCGCTCGGCCACCGCGGGCCAGACGAGCTCGGGGGCGCGGCGTTCGGCCCGGACGGTCAGGGTCTGCGCCAGGCCGGGCTCGGTGAGCACCCGGCGCAGCGCTACGGCGATGGCACCGGGGTCCGCGCGGGGCACGACCAGGCCGGTGCCGTCGCCCAGCAGCTCGACCGCGTGCGGGAAGCCGGTCGAGACGACGGGCCGCCCGGCGGACACGGCTTCGATGAGGACGCCCGAGGTGACCTGCTCCACGGAGTCGTAGGGCAGCAGCACCACGTCGGCCGCGGCCACGCGGCGGGCCAGGTCGGGCACGTCCAGGTAGCTGTCGTCGAAGTCGACGAGGTCGGACACCTCGCGCTCGGCGGCACGGCGGATGAGGCCCGTGCGGTAGCCGTCGCCGACGGTCTCGAGAACCTTGGGGTGCGTCCGGCCGAGCACCACGTAGCGCGGGTCCAGGTCGCGCAGCAGCGGCATCGCGTCGATGGCCCATTCGATCCCCTTCCCGGGGCCGAGCAGGCCCCAGGTGAGGACCGTGGGTCGGCGGGGTGAGGGCCTGGCGGCGCGGACGGCGGGGCCGACGGCGCGGTGGTCGGCGGCACCGTGGGGGACGACGGACACCGCTTCAGGATCGGCTCCGTAGCGGGTGACGAGCCTGTCTCGGGCGGTCCGGGTCATCGTCACCACGTGCGCCGCGGACTCGAGCAGACGCAGCAGGATGTCGCGCTGGGCGACGGTGGGCTCCAGCAGCACGGTGTGCGTGACCACGACGAGCGGGACGGTGAGGGCGTCGACCAGCTCGAGCACGTCCCGACCGTCGGTCCCGCCGAAGATGCCGTACTCGTGCTGCACCACCGCCACGTCGTAGGACGACAGGAGCCGGGCGGCGTCACGCAGGCTCGCGGGGGAGCCGTTGACGAGGTGTCCGACGACGCGAGCGTCGCTCCGACCGGCCCGGTGCTCGCCCAGCCCGGCGTCGGGCTGCCCGACGGCCCGGTCGGCGAGCTCGAGACGGTCGACGGGGTCCAGCACCCGCACGACGCCGACGGACCCCGACGAGCCGCCCAGGTGCTCCGCCAACGCCGCGGTGAACGTCGCCAGGCCGCACTGGGTGGGCGGGTAGGTGCTGAGGAGGCCGACCGTCGTGCGGGCCCCGCTCACTTGCGTCCCGAGCCGCCGGAGCTGCTGATCGCCGTGATGGCAGGGCTGGGCGTCTGGCCCTTGGACTTGGTGTTCTTGTCCGACTTGGGCTTCTTGGCCTCGCGACCACCCTTGTTCTTGCCTGCCATGGGGATCTCCTCGTGCTGGAGGCGTCGCCGGCACGTGCCCGGGGACTCCCGGCAGCCGATGGGCGCTCCAGGCACCATCCCACGGATACCGGCCGTTGCCTACGCGGGCCGGTGCTCACGGGTCATCCCTTCCCAGCGCGGACCTCGCGAGGCAGGCTGGGGGAGGTGACGACCACGAGCGGTGAGGGCACGACGGCCCCGGAACCCGTCGGCGCGATGACGGTCGCGGCCCTGGAGGCCGAGCTGGACCCCGAGGCCTCGGCGTCGCCGCTGGCCACGCTCACCGACCCGGACCCGGTGGACCTGCTGGTCGTCGGGGCCGGTCCGGTCGGGTTGTACGCCGCCTACTACGCGGGCTTCCGCGGGCTGCGGGTCGCACTGGTGGACTCCCTGCCCGAGGCCGGCGGTCAGGTGACGGCGATGTACCCCGAGAAGCTGATCTTCGACGTCGCCGGCTTCCCGGCGATCAAGGGCCGCGACCTGGTGCAGGGCCTGGTCCAGCAGGCCTCGCGCTACGCGCCGACCTACCTGCTCGGGGCGCAGGCCCGCGACCTGGTCGACGAGCCCGACGGAGACGGGCTGCTGGTGTCGATGGCAGACGGCCGTAGCGTCCGGGCCCGGGCGCTGCTGGTGACCGCGGGCATGGGGCAGTTCACGCCCAAGCCGCTCCCCGCCGGAGACGGCTGGCTCGGACGCGGCCTGGTGCACTTCGTCCCCCGCCCGACCGAGCTGGCGGGTCACCACGTGGTCGTCGTCGGCGGCGGGGACTCGGCGTTCGACTGGGCGCTGATGCTGGCCCCGGTCGCGGCGAGCGTCACCCTCGTCCACCGCCGCGACGCGTTCCGCGCGCACTCCGGGACGATCGACGCCGTCCGGGCGCTGGGGGTGCCGATCCTGGGCGGGTACGAGGTCAGCCGGATGAGCCCCGATGTGGAGGGCGTGCTCGCCTCGATCGTGGTGAGCGGGCGGATGCCCGCCACGCTGGGCGAGGAGCACGAGCTGCCCGCCGACACGGTGGTGGCGGCGCTCGGCTTCCACGCCGACCTGGGCCCGCTGATGTCGTGGGGGCTCGACCTGGACCACCGGGCTGTCGTCGTCGACTCCCGGATGGCGACGTCGCGCCCGCGGATCTACGCCGCCGGCGACGTCTGCACCTACCCCGGCAAGGTCAAGCTCATCGCCACCGGCTTCGGCGAGGCCGCGACCGCCGTCAACAACCTGGCCGTCGACCTCGACCCGAGCGCGCACGTCTTCCCCGGACACTCCAGCGCCGTGTGAGCCGCGGCCGTCCAGCCGCGAGGGTCGAGTGACGAACCAGATCTGGTCGACAGGTGTACGGCTGGGTGTGGCGGGTACCCCACCCATGCAGCACAACGCACCCGATCAGAGGAGAACGATGCGCGCGCTCGTCTACAACGGTCCTTTCGACGTCACCGTGAACGACGTCCCTGACGCCACCGTCGAGGTACCGACCGACGCTGTGGTCCGGGTCACGACCACCAACATCTGCGGGTCCGACCTCCACATGTACGAAGGGCGCACCGGCGTGGAGCCCGGCACCGTGTTCGGCCACGAGAACATGGGAATCGTCGAGGAGGTCGGCTCCGGCGTCGTCGACCTCAAGGTCGGCGACCGCGTGTCGCTGCCGTTCAACGTGGCCTGCGGTCACTGCGGCAACTGCAACAAGGGGCTCACGGCGTTCTGCGCGACCGTCAACCCCGCCATGGCCGGTGGCGCCTACGGCTACGCGTCGATGGGCCCGTACCGCGGTGGCCAGGCCGAGCGTCTGCGCGTGCCCTTCGCGGACTTCAACGCGCTCGTGCTGCCCGAGGGCACCGAGCACGAGAACGACTTCACCATGCTGAGCGACATCTTCCCGACCGGGTGGCACGGCGTGGAGCTGTCCGGCCAGCGTGCCGGTGAGTCCGTGGTCGTCTTCGGTGCCGGCCCCGTCGGCCTGATGGCCGCCCACAGCGCCATGCTGCGTGGTGCCTCGCAGGTGTTCGTCGTGGACAAGCAGGCCGACCGGCTGAAGCTGGCCGAGCAGTACGGCTGCACCCCCTTGGACTACAGCAAGGGCGACGTCGTCCAGCAGCTGTTGGACGCCACCGACGGGCGCGGCGTGGACCGCGGCGTCGAGGCCGTCGGCTACCAGGCTCACGACTCCTCGGGCGATGAGGACCCGGCCATGATCCTCAACCAGCTGTTCGCCTCCGTGCGGGCCACCGGAGGGATCGGCGTCATCGGGGTGTTCCTGCCCGAGGACCCGGGCGCCCCGACCGAGGACCTCAAGCAGGGCAAGATCACATTGGACTACGGCCTGTTCTTCTCCAAGGGCCAGACCATGGGCACCGGTCAGGCCAACGTGAAGGCCTACAACCGTGAGCTGCGAGACCTGATCGTCGCCGGCCGGGCCACCCCCGGGGCCATCACCTCCCACGAGCTGTCGCTCGAGGAGGCGCCCCACGGCTACGACCAGTTCGACAAGCGTGTCGACGGCTGGACCAAGGTGCTGCTCAAGCCGGCCGCCTGAGCGACGGCACGACCGGGGGTGCCGGCCCTCGTGATCGACTCACCGTGCCCCCGAGGTCTTCCTCGGGGGCACGGTCGTACCCGGGCGCCTCTCGGTAGGACGCGTCCCGCGGCGGCTCTTGGACCTCGGGTCCCTTCCACCGATGCCGAGGCCGCCGCCCGGACCCGATGCTCCTCGAGCTGCTGGCTCGCGAGGACACGGACCTCGTCGTCCTCGGCAGCCGCGGTCTGTCCGGCGTGGCCGCGCTGCGCGCCGGCTCCCTCACGACGGTGGTCGCCGGCCGGGCGCCTTGCTCGGTCCTGCTCGCCAAGGCCGGCTGAGAGGCCCTCGGCCACGGTCGAGCACCGGGCCGGAGCCGTTATGCTGCTGCCCTGAGGCCGCTCCTGCGGCCCCGCGCGGATGTAGTTCAATGGTAGAACTTCAGCTTCCCAAGCTGATAGTGCGGGTTCGATTCCCGTCATCCGCTCCCAGGTCAGAGCCGGTCTTGGGTGTCCACCACATCCCGACGCGCGCTCCCGTCGATGGGTCCCTACGGTCGTCCGATGGCGATCGACAAGGGTGACCGGGTGTCGTGGAACACCCCGCAGGGCGAGACGCGGGGCACGGCCGTTGAGAAGAAGACCGAGGAGTTCCAGCACGACAGGCAGACGTTCAAGGCCAGCGCCGACGAGCCGTTCTGGATCGTCGAGTCGGAGAAGAGCGGCTCCCGGGCCGCGCACAAGGAGTCCTCGCTGACCGAGGCGTAGCTCGAGCGGCCCGGTCGGTCGGTCGGTGGGGGCCGGCGGTCCGAACCTGCGCCGCCCGGGCGCGAGGCGGCTAGCGTGCCGGGATGGCCGTCCAGCTCGTGTCCGTCCGGCGCTATCCCGTCAAGGCGATGGGCGGGGAGGACCTCACCGCGATCGACCTCGACGAGCGCGGTCTGGTGGGGGACCGCTGGTACGCCGTGACCGACGGCGAAGGTCGGCTGGCCTCCGGCAAGGACACCCGCCGGCTGCGCCGTCGCGACGCGGTGTTCTCCTTCGCCGCCTCGACGGACGACGGCGGGCGGGTCAGCATCACGGATGAGGACGGCGGGGCGTGGGCGGTGGACGACCCTGAGCTCGTCGCGCACCTGAGCCAGGTCATGGGAGAGCCGGTCCACCTCGGACCCGAGGGTGCGACCTCACATCAGGACGACGGTGCGGTGTCGCTGGTCGGCACCGCGACCCTGCGTTGGTGCGCCGAGCGCTGGGGTCTGGACGCCGACCCGCGACGGCTGCGGGTCAACCTCGTCCTGAAGACCGAGGAGCCGTTCATCGAGGAGTCCTGGGTCGGGCGACAACTCAGGGCAGGCTCGGCCGTCCTGGGCGTCGACAGCCGGATCGAGCGCTGCCGCACGGTCGACGTGCCGCAGGACGGGGCGTCGGCGCGCGGTCGATGGCTCAAGCCGCTGGCGGTCGAGCGCGAGATGTCCGTGGCCGTCTACGCCCACCCGGTCCGCCCTGGGCGGTTCCAGGTCGGTGACGTCGTCGTGGTCGGCGGCAGGTCCTCGCACCACCCGCATAGTTGAAAGTTCGTACGTTTGTCGATCGGCGCCTACCGTCGTCGTATGGCCGAGCACACCAGCTACGTCGAAGAGTCCTTCACGCGCGACACGAAGTACATCGAGGACCGCATCGTCCGTGACCCCAGCGGGGACGGGCAGTGGCCCGTCGAGGCCGGCCGGTACCGGCTGGTGGTGGCGCGCGCGTGCCCGTGGGCGAACCGGGCCCTGATCGTCCGTCGCCTCCTCGGCCTGGAGGATGCGATCTCGCTCGGCATGGCGGGCCCTGTCCACGACGCAGGCTCCTGGACGTTCGACCTGGACCCCGGTGAGGTGGACCCGGTCCTGGGTGTCCCGCGCCTGAAGGACGCATACGAGACACGCTTCCCCGGCTACCCCAAGGGCATCACGGTCCCCGCGATCGTCGATGTCCCCAGCGGTGGTGTCGTCACCAACGACTTCCCGCAGATGACGCTCGACCTGTCGACGGAGTGGACCGCCCACCACCGCGACGGCGCCCCGCAGCTGTTCCCCGAGGCGCACCGCGACGAGATCCTCGAGGTCTCCGACTCCTTCTACGAGGACGTCAACAACGGCGTCTACAAGTGCGGCTTCGCGGGGTCCCAGCGGTCCTACGACCGCGCCCACACGCGGCTGTTCGAGCGGCTCGACCAGCTCTCCGTGCGCCTGGAGAACCAGCGCTACCTGGTCGGGGACACCATCACCGAGGCGGACGTCCGGCTGTGGACCACGCTGGCCCGCTTCGACGCGGTCTACCACGGCCACTTCAAGACCAACCGGTCGAAGCTGACCGAGATGCCCGTGCTGTGGGCCTACGCCCGTGACCTGTTCCAGACCCCCGGCTTCGGTGACACCCAGGACTTCGTGCAGATCAAGCAGCACTACTACGCGACGCACCTGGACATCAACCCGACCGGGGTCGTCCCGCTCGGCCCCGACGAGCGGGTCTGGGCCACGCCGCACCACCGTGAGCAGCTGGGCGGCCGTCCGTTCGGCGACGGGACCCCGCCCGCGCCGGTGTCCGGGGCCGAGGTCGTCCCCGCGGAGCACAACCGGGCCCTCGATCTGCTGGCCGGCTGACCGGGGGGTCCTGCGGGCGGCACGCCGTCGGGGCCTTCCCCTGCGGCTGCCGCCGGAGGACCATGGGAAGCCGCGTGTGTCGCCTCGACGACGAGGAGATGACCATGGTCGGCAGATGGCTGTGCCTGGTCGGGATCCACCGCTGGGAGCGACGGACCGCCGACGCGGGGACGTCCGGCAACCCCAGGTACCTGGCCTGCGCGCGGTGCAACAAGGAGCGGTACGCGGCCGGACCGGACCAGACCCGAGGGATGACCGGCATCGGCGGCATGTGAGGCGCGGGTCGGCCCGGGTCCGGCGGGTGGGCAGCCGGCAGGGGCGCCCCGACCTGCTGCGCGTCCGCTACCGCTCGCGCGGGACGTCTGAGGGGATCGCGACCACCTGACCTGCCCATGCACGCTGCTGCGGGACCGGTGCGTCGACCGGCGCGCTCGGCGGGTCCTGCCAGGCCGTGACCACACGCCCCCGGCCGGCTCGCTTGGCCGCGTACATCGCGGTGTCCGCGGCCCGCAGCAGCGACGCGGAGCTGTCGCCCGGTGCGGACATGGCCACCCCGGCGCTCACCCCCACACCCAGCAGGTGGTCCCGCACCAGCATGGGTGCGGTGAACGCGTCCACGAGCCGGGTGGCCAGCGCGTGGGCCTCACCGGCGCCGAGGACATCGCTGCAGCAGGCCACGAACTCGTCCCCACCGATGCGCGCGACGGTGTCGCCGGGACGTAGCGCCGCCTGCAGCCGCTCCGCCGTCCTCACCAGGACCTGGTCGCCCATCTCGTGGCCGAGGGTGTCGTTGATCCCTTTGAACCCGTCCAGGTCCAGGTACACCACCGCTACCCCGCCGGTGCCGCGCACCGACGCGTCCAGGTCGTGGTCGAGCCGGTCGCGCAGCAGCAACCGGTTCGGCAGACCGGTCAGCGGGTCGTGCAGCGCCAGGTGCGACAGGTGGGCCTCGGCGTCCTTGCGGGCCGTGATGTCCAGCATCTGCACCACTGCGGTCGTGGGCCGACCGCCGGTGGGGGTCATGACCGAGGCGTGCACCTGGGTCCACAGCACCACCGCGGAGGGGAGGCGGTGACGGACCTCGCCGTTCCAGGTGCGTCGTGTGCCGTCGCGCAGCTCCGCCAGCACCTGCTGGACCACCGGTCGTGAGTCAGGGCTCAGCAGGTGCTTCCACGACAGCGGCTCCTGGGCCCCCGGGAACAGCTCGCGCATCGCCGGGTTGGTCTCGCTGAGCACCAGGGTCGGGTCCGCGAGGTCGAGCAGGGCGGTACCGACCAGGGCCGACTCACTGGTGCGGCGCAGCTGCCGCTCGCTGTCGCGGAGCTGTTCGGCCACCTCGTCACGCTCGCGCTGCAACGTCGAGAGCATCAGGGCGATGAGGACGGCGAGGACCGTGAAGACCTGGACCAGTGCGGTCAGCTGCGTGATCGACGATACGTCGGCGAGGGCGTTCGACCCAGCGGACGTCGACTCCACGGCGACGGCGCTGACCAGGCCGCTGACCGCCACCGCGCGGGGGACGCCCAGGCGGGCCCCGGCCCAGACGGGGAGCGTGATGATGAGGAAGCCGACCGGCAGCGCCCCGTGCGACGTCACGACGAACAGCGACAGGGTGAGGGTCAGCAGGAGCAGGCCCGCGAACTCCGTCGCCCGGTACCTCGCGACGAGGTTGCGCATCCGGTGCGGCGGGCGCACCGCCAGCACGACCGCCAGCACGACGAACGTCGTCCCGGCGTTGCGCGCGACGAACAGCAGGAACGAGTCGGTCAGACCGCCGTCCAGCAGCCGCCACGCGAGCAGGGCCGAGGTCGTCCCGCTCACCAGCCCGGCCGCCGCCGACACCCGCATCAGCCGCAGCGCGTCGGCCGGGGTGCTCAGGTGCGGACCGTCCCGCCACAGCCGGCGGGAGCACCAGCGTGCCGACAGGGCATGGCCCAGGTTGGCGACGCCGAACCCCAGCGCCGCCACGGTCGGCAGGCCGGTCCACAGCTGGAGGACCACCGTGATCAGCACCAGCAGCGACGAGTCGACGACGAGTCGGCGGCCACGCAGGTCCATCAGCCACCAGGCGCCCACCCCCGCCGCGGGCCACACCAGGGCGACCTCGGACCCGTCGAGGCGGCTCTCGCGGCCCAGCGCCACCGCGGCGGAGAAGAGGAGCACGAAGACGACGCTCCGCACCCAGCTCGACGAACCGTCGGTCCTCACCGAGCCTCCTCCTGGCCTCGCAGGTCGGGCGACCTGTCGACGTCTTCGGTGCTATCGGCCGGTGGTGGTCCCCATCTGAGGCCAGCGCTCGGCGGGCCCGCGCGATACGGTCGGCTCGTGCTGCTGTCCGACCACGACGTGTCCGCTGCCGTCGACGCCGGTGAGATCGCCCTCGAGCCGTACGAGCCGGAGATGATCCAGCCGAGCAGCGTCGACGTGCGCATCGACAAGTGGTTCCGGCTGTTCGACAACCACCGCTACGGGCTCATCGACCCCGCCGTGGAGCAGCCCGACCTCACCCGTCTGGTCCAGGTGGAGGCCGGTGAGCCGTTCATCCTGCACCCCGGTGAGTTCGTGCTCGGGAGCACGTACGAGAAGGTCACCCTCGGGCCCGCGCTCGCCGCCCGACTGGAGGGCAAGTCGAGCCTGGGACGCCTGGGCCTGCTCACCCATTCGACGGCCGGCTTCATCGACCCGGGCTTCTCGGGCCACGTGACGCTCGAGCTGTCGAACATGGCGACGCTGCCGATCGCCCTCTGGCCGGGGATGAAGATCGGACAGCTGTGCTTCTTCCAGCTGTCCAGCCCGGCCCGGCACCCCTACGGCTCCGGCGACGGACGCAACAACCGCTACCAGGGCCAGCGCGGGCCGACCGCCAGCCGGTCGTGGCAGAGCTTCCACCGGACCGAGGTCTGAGCCGCGTGGCCGGGTTTCGACGACGGGCGACGAGCGATCCCCTGGCCGCGCTGCGCCGGCGCCACCTGCTGCTGGTGCCGACGGTGGTACCGGTGGAGCAGGTCGACTCCCTGGTGCGCTGCTGGTACCCCGCCAGCGACCTGGCCGGCACCGGTACCGCCGACCTCGCCGGCCGCGCCGGTCTGAACGGCCCTCACGAGATCGACATGGAGGCGGCGGTGTCCGCCGACGTCCCCACACCGTGGTCGGTGGCCTACGACCTGGAGGTGCAGGAGTCGCCTCGTGAGCCCGGTCGCCCGGTCCGACGCCCCGACGGCCTGCACCGCAGCTTCCCCGACGGCCTGCCCACCGGGGACGAGATGGCCGGTCTGGACCTGCTGCTGGCCCTGGCCCGGCGCCTGGGCGGCGGGGTGCGCCCGGTCGGTTCCGACGAGGTCATCGTTCCCGAGGCCGCCAGCGCGTTGGAGACCCGGGTCATCTCGCCGACCTGGATCCGGGCCGGTGACGTCGTCGAGGTCTGCGCCCAGGAGGGTGACGGTGCCGAGGCGATCGTCGGGGGGGACGGTTCGGCCGAGGCGCCGACCGGTCCTGACGGGACCCCGTTCGTCGTGCAGCTGCCGATCGGACGGGCCGGCGCGGTCGCCGTCGAGGCCGCCGTCGCCGCCCGCCCCGAGCCCGCCGTGGCCGGCGAGGCCTTCGGGGCGGGCCCGATGGCGCTGTACGACGTCCGCTGGCTGGCGCCGGAGGAGGACTGGCGGCTCGTGGAGCACCTGGAGGGCATGGCGCTCGCCTGCCGCGAGCGGGCCCGCGCACCGATCGCCGCCATCACCCGTGCATTGGCCGAGCTCGGTGGCGGCGCAGTGGTGGACGCCGACGGGTTCCTGGTCGACCGTTACCAGGTGTGACTGGGGTCTGACCTGCGGTGATGCCACGCCGAGGGCCACCACGAACGGGCTAGGTGCAGGTGTGCCGGGTGCCTCCTGCCACCCCATACTGTCGCCATGCGGACGGATACTGAGCAGGTGCCGACGATGGCCGTCCAGGCGATCTTCGACGCCACCGGTCGGGAGGTGGGCGTCGAGCTGCTGTTCCGTCACCCCCCGGCCACCTGCGCACCGGAGATGGTGTCCGAGGCCGACCACGAGTTCGCCACCACCACCGTGGTCGACCTGCTGCACCAGATGGACGGCACCACCGGCTGGCTCTTCGTCAACGCGCCCCGGGCGTTCCTGGTCGGGGAGCAACCCCTGCCCGAGGCCGACGGTCGGATCGTCGTCGAGGTGCTCGAGGGGGTGGCGGCCGAGCCCGCGGTCGTCGCGGGCGTGCGCGACCTGCTGTCCCGGGGCTTCAAGATCGCGCTGGACGACTGGGAGGGCGGCCACGACCGGGCCGCGCTGCTGGAGCACGCCGACTTCGTCAAGGTCGACCTCGAGGCCGTCACGGCCGCACGACTGTCGGGCGTCATCGCCGAGGCCAGGGCCCTGCGTCCGGGCATCACGGTGGTCGTGGAGCGGATCGAGACCGCCGTCGACCGGCAGGTGGCCGTCGAAGCTGGCGCCGATCTGTTCCAGGGTTTCCTGCTCGCCACCCCCGACCTGGTCTGACGAACCGGGCCTGGTCCGGCACGCGTCAGGACTGACCGGCGACCTCGGTGGTCCGGGTGCGGCCGCGGTTGACCGCCTCGAGCAGGAGTTGGGCGACGTCGAGGACCTCGGTGGCCTCGGGAGCCTTCTGCTCGCTCTGCATGCTGGTCAGCCCGTCGGACAGCATGACGCGGCAGAACGGGCAACCGACCGCGATGGCACCCGCGCCGGTGGCGACGGCCTCCTCGGTCCGGTTCATGTTGATCCGGGTGCCGAGCTTCTCCTCCATCCACATCCGCGCCCCGCCCGCACCGCAGCAGAAGCTGGTCTCGGAGTTTCGCGGCATCTCGGTCAGGGTGGTCCCGCTGGCCTCGATCAGCTCGCGCGGCGGGGCGTAGACGCCGTTGTGCCGGCCTAGGTAGCAGGGGTCGTGGTAGGTCACGTCGCGACGCTCGGCGGCCGGCGCTGACACCGGTGTCAGCCGCTTCTCGCGCACCAGCCGGTTGAGCAGCTGGGTGTGATGGACGACGTCCAGGTCGGTGCCCAGCTGCGGGTACTCGTTGCCCAGGGTGTTGAAGCAGTGGGGGCAGGTGACGACGACCCTGGTCCGACCGCCGCCCTTCGTGGTGCCCAGCTCGG
>Ga0105045_10000672_pt1 | contig 25845 bp, 20 predicted proteins | sample MAT02_FD_78089 | JGI IMG/M metagenome (GOLD analysis project Ga0105045, IMG submission 78089) | Freshwater microbial communities from Lake Fryxell liftoff mats and glacier meltwater in Antarctica - MAT-02 (megahit assembly) | ecosystem: Environmental > Aquatic > Freshwater > Ice > Liftoff... | reverse complement strand
TGGTCATTGGTTCCGAAAATATGCCAGCAATTCCATTAAACAGTATTTTGGAATTTACAATGATTCCGAATGTGGATAAAGTTAGGGTGAAGATGGAAGAACTTTTGAATTATTAAAGTATAATACAGAAAGGCATTACTAGCAAATTCGTTTTAATACTTATTTTACTACAAAAAGTAATACTTTTTTTACTTATGGCTATTTATAATCCAATAAAATTTCACTCTTATTTTGTACTGTTTGCTCTCAATTCAGGTTAGTTACACCTCTGTTTTCGGCATTCCTTTTAAATATTGATTTTCGATTTATTTACAATGAATCCATTTTCATTTTTATTAGTTTATATTTGAGTAACCTGATAATACAATATTGATTTTTGATATTACAAGTGTTGAAATTATTCAGTTCTTACATAAAATGTCAGGAAAATACGATGAAAAAATTACCTACAATTTTTTTTATGGTGTTCATTTCTTATACAACAATTGCCCAAGTTGGAATAGGAACAACGAGCCCAGATGATTCTTCAATATTGGATGTTTATTCCAATGACAAAGGAATACTAATTCCGAGAATTACAACAAGTAACAGAGATGCCATTGTTAATCCGTCCAACGGACTGCTTTTATACAATAGCACTACTAAATCGTTTAACTACTTTGATACAGTTTGGAGGGATTTTTCACCAAGTTATGCCTCGACCAACTCAAGTGAAGCGATTTCTACAACTTCTGTGACCAATGTAGACATTCCTCAAATGGTATTGTTGCCATCACAAGGAACGCATTCTATTTTTTTTGATAGTCAAATTTCAAATACATCAGCTGTGCCTGGCGTTATTGTAAACTCGGATGAACTTGTAATTGATTTTTTTGCACTTTACAACCAATTACAAGCCTTCACAACAACAAATAGTATACATCTAGCGGCTTATGGAAGTGGTGAAACCCTGACACCAGGCAAGTATACCAATTCAAGTGCTACATCTATTGCTGGAATTTTAAACTTAGACGGCCAAGGAGATCCAAATGCGATTTTCATTTTTTATGCAACGGGAGACATAAATTTTGATGCAAGTACAACTGTAGTTTTGTCTAACGGTGCAGCTTCGGAAAATATATTTTGGTTAGGAGAAGGTGCGGTTGGAGTGGGTGCAAACTCAATTATTTATGGCAATCTGATTGCACAAGGAGCGGCAATTGCCGTTGGTACATCTTGTTCATTAACAGGAAGAATGCTTACTAATGCTGGAACAGTATCTTTTGGCCCTGGTGTCTGCTCAGTACCTTCAAATACATCGTCAATTATAGATATGGGTTCTACACAAACTTTTGTAGTTTTCACAGGTGCGGGTGCAATCAACAATACAGGCAGTTCTGTTTATAATGGAAATATTTGTTCAGCCGGGGGAGCTACAGATAGTCTTTCTGTTGCAACAGTAAATGGCGTAATTGTTCCACCATCAGCAGATACAGTCATAAATAGCGATGTTAATGCTAGTGCCACAGCCACATTTAGTCTTTATCAAAACGACATTTTGATTCCGAGTTCAAGTAAACAAATAACCTGTAACTCAGGCTATACTAATTTATCATTGAGTGCAATTGCTACGGTTTTAAGCGGGCAATCCATCACAATTAAATGGAAAATAGATTCAGGAACATTAACATTGGGCAATCGAGTTTTTACGGCTATAAAAGTTCATTAATATCAATGATTTAGCAACAGGTTTAAGCTTTTTCATATAATTTATAGTGCATAAAAAACAGAACATAATTGCTGCTTTTTTTTCGAATTCATTTATGTTCATTTCCGAATAGAGCAACTTTTTGAAGGAGCTATTTCCAGCTTTCCATTTCAAGTTTTTGCAAACAATACTTTTTTTGTAAGACATAAAAAGAGCTTCCTTTGGTCGCTTTTTTATGTCAACAAAAAATAGCATTCTTTCACAAAAAGCTTTTCATTTCAATCTGGGCTAGGGCAGTTGTTTTCAAAAGAACTTCTGCATTTTAAAATCCTGCAAGGTTTCCAAAACCTTGCAAGTATTGTGATATTCTTTATTTTGCTATTGAATAAAATCCTGCAAGGTTAAAAAAAACCTTGCAGGATAAACAAACTAAAGTATTTCTACATCAGTTCTATTAGTTCACTGCTTTCCATTGCAATCTGGGCTAGGTCAGTTGTTTTCAAAAGAACTTCTGCATTTTAAAATCCTGCAAGGTTTATATAACCTTGTAGGTATTGTGATTTTCTTTTTAATGCTATTGAATAAAATCCTACAAGGTTAAAAAAAACCTTGCAGGATAAAAAAACCATGCAGGATAAAAAAACCAAAGTATTTCTACATCAGTTCAATTAGTTCACTGCTTTCCATTGCAATCTGGGCTAGGTCAGTTGTTTTCAAAAGAACTTCTGCATTTTAAAATCCTACAAGGTTTGCAAAACCTTGTAGGTATTGTGATTTTTTTTTTAATGCTATTGAATAAAATCCTACAAGGTTAAAATAAACCTTGCAGGATAAAAAGACCTTGTAGAATTTACTATTTATTGTTCTAATCTATCTCATTGCTAATTCCACTAAATGTTCTAAAATTTTTTAGCGTAAAATAAACTCTTCCTAGCACAATACTTGGATTTAGTTTAATTTTTTGAGCAAAAGCAGTAATACTTTCGTCGTTGTTATTGAGCACTAAGTTCTTTTTGAATAGGTTCCAATCTTCGTCTTTAATTAAACCATTTTCTGCAAAATGGTTGGCTTGTTGTTCTTCGAGAGAATTTCGGTAATCTTCTTTTTCGTTTTTATAATCTAAATCAATAAACGCTGCTTAATATTAGTGCTCGGTGTTCAGTTTTTAGTACTTAATAATAAAATGTTAGTTAAACAAAGTCGTTTCCTCTGTTTGAAATATCAAAACAACAACCTAATTTATGTCAAAAACTTAAAAATTTAAACCCTTAACTAGTTGTATCTTTGTAAAAAGTAAAAAGCAATTTTATTACGTTTTTCCGCTTAGAAAAAGGTGATAGATCACAATTATAAGAATGGATGAATAAAAAAATTCAAATAATAGATTTAGGTTCAAAAGATTTTAAGGAAACTTGGGATTATCAGGAAGCATTATTTAAAGGTATTGTAGACCTTAAAATTAAAAACAGAAGAGAAGATTGCGATGTAGAAACGCCTAATTATTTTTTGTTTGTAGAACATCCGCATGTGTATACGTTAGGAAAAAGCGGCGACTTCTCTCATTTATTACTTTCTGAAAAGCAATTACAAGAAAAAAAGGCTACTTTCTATAAAATTAATCGAGGTGGAGATATAACGTATCACGGCCCAGGTCAAATTGTGGGCTATCCGATTTTGGATTTAGAAAATTTTTTTACCGACATTCATAAATACTTGCGATTCCTCGAAGAAGCGATTATTTTAACGTTGGTCGAGTATGGCCTAACTTGCGAAAGAAGTCCCGGCGAAACAGGTGTGTGGCTCGGTGTGGGAACGCCTTTTGCCCGAAAAATTTGTGCCATGGGCGTTCGAGCTTCTCGTTGGGTAACGATGCATGGATTTGCCTTAAATGTGAATGCTGATTTAGATTATTTTGACAATATAATTCCATGTGGAATCCGTGGAAAAGCGGTTACTTCACTTCAAGTGGAATTGGGTGTTGAAAAAGTAAATGAAGAAGATGTAAAAGAAAAAATAAGCAAACACTTTACCGCTTTATTCGAAGCAGAATTTATAAATCTAATTTCAATTGATCCGGTAAAAGTTTAAAACTCATCCGATGGTACTTGCATGGGCCGTATTTCGCAATGGCTTCTCTATGTTCTTTGGTTGGGTATCCTTTGTTTTTTTTCCAATTATACATAGGAAATTCTTCGTGAATTTCATTCATATAGTCATCGCGATAGGTTTTGGCTAAAATTGAAGCGGCTGCAATGCTCATATATTTACTGTCGCCTTTGATTATGCAACTGTAAGGAATGTTATTTAAAGGTTTAAATCGGTTTCCATCCACAATAATATATTCCGGTGTAGGATTTAACTTTAAAATACTTTCTTGCATCGCCTGAATGGAAGCATTGAGAATGTTTATTTCGTCAATAATTTTTGGTTCAAGATGGGTGTAGCTGAAGGCAATTGCTTCATTTTCTATTATAGGCCTTAGTCTTTCTCTTATTTTTTTAGAAATTTTTTTAGAATCGTTTAATAAATCGAGCGAAAAATTTTCAGGAAGAATTACTGCTGCTGCTGTAACAGGTCCGGCAAGACAGCCTCTGCCTGCCTCGTCTGTGCCGGATTCTTTACAAAAAATAACATTAAATGATTTTAGAAGCATGTTACTTAATTTTTGTTAAAATAAAATTTTTGTTAAAGAGTTCAAATTATTTTTATTATTTTTTAAATTTTGCTTACTTTAGCTTCCTAAATGAAAAAATATGAAAATCAAACTTACTTTAATTTTACTTTATACCTTTATTCCTTTTGCTATGGTTTCTCAAACAAAGGAACAAAGAAATACAATTATTAAATCAAATAATTCAGAAAAATTAGAATCATTAAAAAATGAATTACAAGCAGAATTTATTTTAAAAAGAGCAAAAGTAATTGAATTTGCAAGAAATAACAATGTTCCATTATTTTATAATAGTGCTAACGGTAATTATGCAGAATTAATGGATATTATTGATGATCGCCCTATATATTATACAACATTTAATGTAGGGTCAGCGGTAACATCCAGAGCAAATCAATTAAAAGCAGGGGGATCTTTAGGGTTGAATTTGAATGGACAAAATATGATTGTTGGAGTTTGGGACGCAAATCATCCAAGATTGAGCCATTTTGATTTTGCTAATAGAGTTGCAGCTTTTGATGGTGACAGCAACGCTTCCAATCATTCAACTCACGTAACGGGTACTATTTTGAGTTCTGGAAATAGTTCGCCTTTAGCCACGGGTCTTGCTCCATTGGGTGAAGGTTGGATTTTTAATTGGACTAATGATTTGAGTGAAATGGCTCAATATGCCCAATTTGGTTTATTAGTTTCCAATCATTCTTATGGGTTAATTGCGGAAAATTTACCGCTTTATTTTTTTGGGGCATATATTTCGACAAGCAGATCTATTGACCAAATTACTTTTGCTGCACCCTTTTATCAACCTGTGATTGCTGCAGGAAATGACAGAGATAATTTTCAAAACTTAAATCCTAGTAAAAATGGTGCAGATTTGCTAACGCAATACTCTACTGCTAAAAATGCAATAGTAGTTGCTGCTGTAAACGGTGTAAATAACTACATCAATGCCTCAAGTGTTTCAATGTCCGGTTTTAGTAATTTTGGGCCAACCGATGATTTGAGAATTAAGCCAGACATTGCAGCCATGGGAGTGAATGTTATTTCATCTACAAGTACGTCTAATACAAGTTTTGGGCCTTTGACTGGAACTTCTATGGCTGCCCCCGGGGTAACTGGCGTGATTATGTTGTTACAAGAATACCATAGTTTATTGAATGGAGGAGAATTTATGAAATCGTCTACGTTAAGAGGTTTAATAGCAAACTCCGCAGATGAAGCAGGTCCGTTTGATGGTCCCGATGCAATGTATGGATGGGGTCTACTAAATGCAGAAAAAGCGGCTCTAACACTTAATGGAAATAATACTGAAACAAGTATTGTTCAAGAATTATTGTTATCTCAAAATCAAACTTTTACAAGAGTTGTGAATTCCAATGGTTTAGAAAAACTGAAAGTTACAATTTCTTGGACAGATAGGCCAGGGCAAATTAATAGTTCAAATACTATTGATCTGTCAACTCCTGTTTTAGTTAACGATTTGGATTTGAGAATTACAAAAAATAGCCAAACCTTCTTTCCATGGAAACTAACGAATGGTACCACTATACAAGCAGCAAAGTCCGACAATAATGTTGATAATATAGAAAAAGTTGAAGTTGATAATGCTAGTGGACAATATACAATAACGGTGACCCATAAAGGCAATTTAGTAGGCTCGAATCAAGACTATTCTTTGATTGTTTCTGGGATCGATCAAAATCTTAGTTTAGCTAATAATGATTTAGGAATTAGTATTTATCCTAATCCGACTGCTGACAATTTGAACTTTAATCTAAGTAATGGTAACAACGAAGATTTAGTAGTTGAAATTTTTGATATTCAAGGAAGGCTTGTTTTATTTCAGGAAATAACTAATGGAAATGATGAGTTTAGTGTGAGCCTTGAAAGTTTAAATTCTGGTTTATATTTAGTAAAAGTCACTCAGGATTCTAAAACAATTACGAAAAAGATCTTAAAGAATTAGTATAAGTACTACTATAATGTGATGCGATTGTTGATAATAAAAACAAAGAAACCTTGTAGTAAATTAGTTTAAAAATGCAGAAATTAAGTGTTTAAAGTGTGTAAAGTGCTTTAAACACTTTTTTTGTTTTGGCAAAAATTAAAAATAAAATTAGAAGAATTTTAATCAGCCAGTTATAAAATTTTTTAAGAATCTATAAAATAACTTTTAAGCGTTTTAGGAAAAACTGTAAATGAAATGTAACAGACCAAGTATTTTAAAATAAGTCATTGATTTAAAAAAGACATGTCCTTTAATAAAACGTGTACATAAATTTTTTGGAGATTATTTTCTGCCTTTATTCCAATTTAAAATTTCAATAAATAGATTTTACCTGCTATAAAACGTTTCAGCAGTTTTCTTTAACAGATTTCTTAACGAATTTGACAAGGCTTGTTTAATTATATGCCGACAACTGCGTAGTATAGAGAACAAATAGTGAATTATGATATACGAGATAAAGGTTATTGATTTTGCAAAAATTTCTATAATTATGGCATTGAAATGCATATTTCTAACTTTGTTAAAAGAAAATACAGTATTATTTCCATTAAAAATGTATATATCTACAGATTTTTCAAGTAATATGACTGTGTGGGCATCTAAATAAAACTGATGTTATGCTATGCCCAAGGGTGACATCAATCAAGAATTTTTTTGCCGATTCTGAATTTCTTTTGCCCTAATTATAGGAGTAAAGGGAGACATCGCAATGACATTAGACAAAACAATTAAAACTTTGTTTTTTATCAACTGCATAACGTTCGAGACTGCTTGCTGAATTCTTGGACAATTTGGTGCAGCATTAGAAGCTTTTCAATAAGCTATTAAAGTTGGCTTTAGAAATAGATTGTTACACCGTTTTTTAGGGCTGTTTCCATTTTTTGCTTTTTTAACAATTTGTTCGTAATAAAATAATAAAATGTTAAAAGTCGATTTTTTTATTACTATTTTTCTTGTTATTTATACCGAATTTTCATTCTTGTTTCCAGAAATTTTAACAAGAACAAATGGTGATAGTTTAGCTAAATTTTCAGGCGAATTATTACATGAACATCCGATTTTAAAAGTAAATTAATTAAAATATTATGACGTGATTTTTTTTTATTTAAGAAAAAATTAATATGTTTGTCGCATAACTAACTTAAATATTAATATGAAAACAAAATTTTCGTGGATTTTAACGCTTTTACTGGCGTTTTTTGTTCAGTTTTCTTTCGCTCAAGAGAAAACTGTATCAGGAGTTGTTACAGAAGGAGGACAGCCTTTACCCTCAGTAACAATCATTATTAAAGGTACAACAATAGGAACACAAACTGACTTGAGTGGTAAATACAGTATTCAAGCCAAGCCTGGCGATGTGCTTGACTTTACGTATATTGGTTTAGTTACGAAATCAATAACTGTCGGAGCGTCAAACACAGTTAATGTTGTGTTAGTAGCAGATGTTGAAGTATTGGGTGACGTTGTCGTTGAGGGTTATAGAACTAGATCTAAAACCACTTCGAATATTGCGTCAACAACTATTACTGCTAAAACTATTGAAAACAGACCCAATGCTTCGTTTGTGCAAACTCTACAAGCTCAGATTCCGGGTATGAATATTACAACTGGATCAGGCCAGCCTGGAGCAGCAAGTACAATTTTAATTAGAGGAACAGGATCTCTAGGAGGAAGTGTTGAACCGTTATTTGTTATCGATGATATTCCTTCTTCAACAAACAATTTTAGAAGTATAAATCCGAATGATATTGAGTCGGTTACAGTCTTGAAAGATGCGGCTGCAACAGCTATTTACGGTAACAGGGGTACAAATGGTGTTATTTTAGTTAAGACTAAAAGAGGAGGATTTAACCAAAAACTTGAAGTTAGTGTTAGCTCAATCACTGGTTTTACTAATTTGCAAAGACCAAAATACAATTTAGCGAATTCTGCGCAACAATTAACGTTAGAAAAACGTCAAAATACTGGTTTGGGAGCTACGCTTACCGATGCTGAAATAGCATCCTTCCCTATAAATACGGATTGGGTTAATTATTTCTTTGACACTGGTCTTACTTTTGATCAACAGGTTTCTTTTACTAGTGGAAGTAAAAATACGACACAGTTCACTTCTATAAGTTATTCAAATCAAGAGGGTATTTTGATTGGCAGTGATTTAAATAGATTTACATTAAGGTCAAACGTTTCTGGAAAAAGTGATAATAATAGATTTACTTATGATTCAAGTGTTGGAGTAAGTTTTTCAAGAAGTAATGAACCAAATAACTTAGGGACAGGTGCTGTAAATAGAAATTACGTTTTAGGTGCTACATTATCAGTTCCTTATTTAGACCCAAATTCTTATGTTGATGGTGCAACTTTGGTAGCGGCTGGTCTTACACTTTTAAATACACCTTTGTGGTTGATTGATAAGTTAAATACGTTTGAAAATAGAACAGACGAGGTAAGAATATTAGCTAGCTTTACGGCTCGATATAAATTAACTGATTACTTATCTGTTAACTCAACAACAAGTTCTGAGTACAATCAAATACAAGGGTTACAATCTGAATTTCCGAATTCGTTTAATGCACTGGTATTTCAGAATCCAGGACAACAATTCGTTGGATTTGAAGACAGAAACACTAGAAATGATTTTTCCTTTCAACAAACAACATCTTTAATATTTAACAAAGATTTTAAAAAACACGATTTTGAAGTAGGTCTTTACACGGAATATGTAAAAAATCATTTAGAAACATTTGGCTTTAGACAACGAGGACTGAATCCAGCAACATTTTCCCCTGGTGGTGGTAGAGGTTATGTGCCATTTGATCCAAATAATCAATTTTATGTCCCTACAGTAACTGCAAATAAAATAGATAATGGTTTATTCTCTTACTTTAGTAGAGCAGATTATAGCTATGACAACAGATTTGGTGTTACTGGTGTGGTTCGTAGAGATGCCTCTTCACGATTCTCTGAAACAAACAGATGGGGTACTTTTTATTCGGTTGGAGCACGTTGGAATATTTCTAACGAAGCATTTATGAAAGACGGAATTTTTGATGCTTTAAAATTAAGACTTTCACATGGTACTACTGGTAATAGCAGAATTCAAGCAGGAAGTATTTATGCAGGTTCAGAGTTACAGTTTGACCGATATGTTAGTGGTGCGGCTTATGCCGGTTCAGTAGGTTTGGCACCAGTTCTTGGGAATAGCGATTTAAGTTGGGAAACAACAATCCAAAATAATATTGGTTTAGATTTTGCAGTTTTCAATTCGAGGTTAACAGGAACTCTTGATTTATATGAGAGAACAACAGAAGATTTGTATTTAGGTGCTCCGATTTCTTGGGCAACTGGGCAAAGTCAATTAGATACTAATGCTGGAAGTATGAAAAACTCTGGCGTTGAGCTTCTTCTTTCGTATGATTTATTTAAAACTAATGATTTTAGATTTACTTTTAATTTCAATGGATCATATAACAAGAATGAATTAGTAGATTTAAGACAAGATGATGGCGAAATTTATGGTGGTGGAAATACTACACTAAGAGAAGGTGATTCTTTTGGTCAATTTTTCTTGGTTCCTTATGCAGGTGTTAACCCCGCTACTGGTAATTTATTATTCTATAATCAAGCTGGTGATTTAACAGAAAATCCTAATCCTGAGACAGACCGTCGTTATACAGGTAAAAACTCTATACCAACATATCAAGGTGGATTTGGTATTGATGTTGAATACAAAGGCTTCTTTTTTAGATCTGATTTCTCTTTTGTACAGGATATATACAGATTTGACTTTGATTTATCTGGTTTTGAAGACGCAGCATCGATAGGATTATTTAGATCATCAACTGATTTGTTGAATGCATGGACACCAGAAAATCAAATTACTGATGTTCCTTCTTTAGGTGCGACGAATATAGGTCTTGATTCGAGCTCAGACCGTTATCTAAAAGATGCATCTTATGTAAGGTTGCGTTTATTGTCTATAGGTTATAATTTCCCTGCAAAATTACTAGAAAGATCACCTTTCAAAACAGCACGAGTTTTTGCTAATGGCGAGAATTTAATTACATGGAGTAGATGGCAAGGTTTCGATGCTGAAAGTCCACGTGGGGGAGACCAGGCTCAATATCCAACCCCAAGCATTGTTTCATTTGGTGTAGAATTAAAATTTTAAAAAAAAAATAATATGAAAAAACTTGTAATTTTATTAATGTCTTTCACGTCGTTATCATACGTTTCGTGTTCAGATGCTATTGATATTGCACCGGAAGGTCTTCTGACTCCTGAAAATGCTTTCAGAACATTGGAAGACTTGCAATTAGGTATCAATACAGTTTATGCAAGAATGGGTAACGAAACAGAATTGGAGTTCGCTTCTGTTTTTACTGATGAAGTATCTATTGGTCTTGAAAATGGAGGTCAAGGTTTAATTGACGGTGAATTTAGTTTCATACTCAATTCAGGATCAGCTGCTCCTGTTGGAATTTGGGCATCTAACTATAGTATATTGAATATGGCTAATCGTGTTATTGCCAGTGCCGAATTTATAAATTATGATCCAGAAACGGAACAAGTAGCCTTTGATAATTTGTTGGCACAGGCTTATGCTTTAAGAGCCTATGCTCATTTTAAATTGATTTCTTATTTCTCAACTAATCCTGCAGATGACAATGCCCTTGGTGTGATGAAATTAGATTTTGTACCGCCATCTAACGTACAACTTCCGAGAGTGCCAAATGGAGAAATATATGAATTAATTCAAAGTGATTTAGTAACAGCTTCTTCCTTATTATCTCCTGCTTCAACAAATAATACTTTTGTGACTGCTAACTTTATTACTGCCCTTAATGCAAGAATGGCCCTATATAGAGGTCAATATGGAGCAGCAGAAGGTTTTGCTGACCTATTAATAAGTGCTGTTCCGTTGGCTCCAAGAGTTGCTTATCAAAACATATATCTTGATTCACCTATTGCTTCTGAAGTAATTTTTAAAGTGAGAAGAGTAAACTTAGATTTTAGAGTTGGTAGTTTGTGGGCCTCTGTAGATGCTTCCCCAAATGGATCACCATTTTATGAAGTGAGTCGTGCTTTGTTTAATACGCTTAGTCTTTCTGATGTGCGACGTAATGTTATTGTTCACCCAAATTCTCTTGTTGATCCTAACTATTTAACTAATCCTAATTATGTTCAGTCTGATGTAATCACTTTGAATAAATATCGTGGAACAACTTTCAATCTTTTGGCTGATATAAAAATATTTAGGGTTTCTGAAATGCATTTAATTAAAGCGGAGGCTCAGGCTAACGCTGGTAATTTAAATGGAGCTACAAATTCTGTTGCAGCAACGCTTCAAGGTATTCGCAATATTCGAATTGCTCCTAATCAACCTCTGCCAGTTTATGCTAGTGCAACAGAGGCTTGGGCAGACATACTTTTAGAAAGAAGAAAAGAATTAGCGTTTGAAGGCCATCGCTACTTAGATATTAAGCGTCTTGGTACAAAAGCAAACGCTGGTGTTAGCAGAGATCCAAGAGATTGTGAAATAAACAATTCTTGTTCTTTACCTGCTACTGATCATAGAATTGTGTCATTACCAATTCCAATTACTGAATTAACTGCAAATTCGGCAATTAGACCACAACAAAACCCGGGTTATTCAAACTAAATTTTTTTAAATATGAAAAAAGTATTTTATAAATTAACGGTAATATTATCGCTTGTAGTTTTCACTACGAGTTGTAATGAGGAAGTTACTTCTTTTGATGTCGACAATGGAGAAACAGCTTTTTTGTTTTTCAACGCATCACAGCCCTTCCCAGTTTCTCCGACAGAAAACACATTAGATGTAGCTGTAGGTGTTACAACTAAATCAAATGTACAAAGAACGTATCAAGTTTTTGTAAATGAAGATGCAACTACTGCTCCAGTAGGTACGTACTCGATTGACACTTCTAGTTTAGTCATTGAACCAAACACTTTTAATGGTACTTTTACCGTGACTGGTAATTTTGACCTAATTCCTGACGGAGATTCTGTATTTTTGGTTTTAGATTTAATACCAGCAATTGGATATGGGATGCCAGATCGGGATCAAATTTCTATTGAAATATTCAAATCTTGTCCACTTACAGAAAGTATAGCTGGTGCTCATACTTATGTATCTTCTAATCTTATTAGAGGTCAATCTACTTCTCCAAATTGTGCAGCTACTCCAACGGGTACTGTCACTTGGACTGAGGTAGCAGGTACTAACCTATCTCGATATAGAACTACTGACATGTCTTTTGGTATGTTCGCAAGTTGTTGGGGCGTTCCAGGCGGTGCTGCTTCTGCTTCGCTTCGAATTGAGTGGGTTTGTAATAAATTTACCGCTCTTGGTCTTGATCAATATGGTGATTCTTATACTTACACTATTGTTTCTGTGGTTGGATCACAATTATCATTAAATTGGAGTAATTCTTATGGTGATAGTGGCTCTGTCGTAATCACACGACAAGGTGGTTTAGATTGGCCAGAATTGTTGCAAGACTAATTGCTAATTAGCATTTTAATTCTAAAACAGGTGATTAGTTTAATCACCTGTTTTTTTTTGTAATTTTTATCAAAAAATATTTTAATAATCTATTACATTTGTAGCTTATATTCCCGTATGTTAAGACATGGTTTTTTAGTTTTTTGTTTTTTTACTTTTTCCTCATTATTTTCTCAAACAGTAGGTGGTAAAGGATCTATGGACGAAAAAAGTAGCAAGGGAGACTTAAAAAAAAATAAAGCAGAAATCCCTTCACAGGAACAACAAGCCGTTGCTATCGCTAAAATTGATCAATACAAAATCATCACTATTGAAAAAGATACCATTATTTATGACACTTCCTTAACCATTCATGATGAATACCGATTCAATTATTTAAGAAGAGATGCTTTTGGATTAATGCCTTTTCCAAATGAAGGACAACCATTCAATACCTTGGATTTTGGTCTTGCAAAATTCGAATCTTTGCCAAATATGGGTTTTGCGGGCAAACATTTCAATTATATTGAATCCGAAGAAGTAAATTATTATAACGTTGCTACGCCGCTTACAGAGTTATATTTTAAAACAGTAATGGAACAAGGGCAAACACTTGATGCATTTATAACACTTAATACAACCGAACGGTTTAATATTTCACTTGCTTATAAAGGCCTCCGTTCCTTAGGTAAGTATGCTAATCAATTGACAAGTAACGGTAATTTTCGTTTTACAACCAGTTACCTTACCGAAAATAAACGCTATAGTATAAATGGGCATTTTACAGCCCAAGATTTATACAATGATGAAAATGGGGGAATAATTAATAATGAAAATTTTGAAAGTGGCGACACGGAATTTAGAAATCGTGTTCGTTTGCAAGTTTATTTACCCGATGCAAATTCTTTTCTAAAAGGAAATCGCTATTTTACTGATCAGCGGTTCAGAGTGAATACAACCCAAAGTACTAATAATTTGTTTATCGACCATCAATTTACCTACGAACACAAGTTTTTTGAATATAATCAAACTACTATCCCCACTAGGGTTACTACAGCAGATGAATCTTCAACCGTTTTTAGGTTTGGCGATTCGTATGTTTTAAGTAATATTAAGGATCAAACGCGTTTTAATGAAATGAAAAATAGAGTGGGAGCGGTCTATGAAAACACCACCCTAGGTCAGTTTAAATTTTTTGTCGAAGACTTTAGATACAATTACTACTACAACAGAGTGATTATTAACGAAGACGGGATAGTGCCCAATCGCGTGAATGAAGTAATCCAATCTTTTGGTGGAGAATACAGCTATCGAAAGAATAATTGGAAAGGTTTATTTTCGTATTCTAAATCGTTAACAGACCAAAATTTATCGGATTTAGCAGCAACAGTGCATTATACTTTCAATCCTAAAAATAGTGTCCGCTTTAAATATCAAAATTTAAACCGTATTCCAGACCTTAATTATACGCTATTTCAAAGTAGCTATGAAAATTATAATTGGTTTAATATTTTCAAGAATGAAAAAATAAATTCGTTATCGGCCACCGCAGATACGCAGTGGGGTTCAGTTTCTCTTCAATTAACATCGATTGACGATTTTTTATTTTTCAGTAACAATGATCCAACTGCCGCACAATTGCTTATCACTCCCAAACAGTTTGGAAGTACCGTAAATTACTTACGTGTAAAAGTGAGTAAAGAATTTAAATGGTGGAAACTAGCATTAGATAATACCGTTTTATTTCAAGAAGTTGATCAGTCGGATAAGGTGCTCAACGTGCCTCAAATTACAACACGAAATACGTTATATTTTTCGAACCATTTTTTCAAGAAAGCACTTTTTCTTCAAACTGGAGTTACTTTTAATTATTTCACCAACTATTATGCGAACGATTACAATCCAGTAATTGGTAGTTTTTTTGTGCAAAATGCGACTGAAATTGGCAATTTTCCTATGTTAGATTTCTTTGTAAATGCAAAAATTAGTCAAGCTCAAATTTATATCAAAGCCGAACATCTCAATGCTGCGATGACAGGATTTGATTTTTATGCCGCACCCAATTATCCGTATCGCGATTTTATGATTCGATTTGGAGTCGTTTGGAATTTTTTCCTCTAAGCGTTTACTAAGTTTAAAATCCTTGGTGATTGTAATTTATATTTGTCAATTTATCAATACCTTTGCATTCGAAAAATATAGAGCATGAAATTCGCAAAAAATATCTTAGAAACTATCGGCAATACTCCGATGGTAAAAATCAATAAACTTACGCAAGAATTAGATTGTTTAGTTTTGGCAAAAGTAGAAACCTTTAATCCAGGAAATTCTGTAAAAGATAGAATGGCCGTTAAAATGATTGAAGATGCCGAAGCAGACGGGCGTTTACAACCAGGCGGAACAATCATTGAAGGCACATCTGGAAATACTGGAATGGGGCTGGCTTTATGTGCTATCGTAAAAGGATATAAATTAATATGTGTTATTTCGGATAAACAATCTAAAGAAAAAATGGATATTCTCCGAGCTGTTGGTGCAAAAGTAATTGTGTGTCCAACCGATGTTGATCCAGAAGATCCAAGATCCTATTATTCTGTTTCAAAACGATTGGGTACTGAAATTCCAAATTCTTGGTATGTGAATCAATACGATAATCCATCAAATACAATTGCTCATTACGAACAAACTGCTCCAGAAATTTGGGAGCAAACCGACGGGAAAATTACCCATTTTGTGGTTGGAGTCGGAACCGGAGGAACAATTTCTGGCGTCTCTAAATACTTAAAAGAACGCAATCCAAATGTAAAAGTATGGGGAATAGATACATACGGTTCGGTTTTTAAAAAATACCATGAAACTGGTATTTTTGACGAAAACGAGATTTATTCTTATATAACCGAAGGCATAGGCGAAGATATTCTACCAAAAAATGTAGATTTTTCACTTATCGATGGTTTTACGAAAGTTACCGATAAGGATGCGGCCGTTTACACCAGACGATTAGCCTTAGAAGAAGGAATATTTGTGGGTAATTCTGCCGGTGCGGCAATTAAAGGCGTTTTGCAATTGAAGGAACATTTTAAACCAGAAGATGTCGTTGTGGTTTTATTTCATGATTCAGGAAGCCGTTACGTGGGTAAAATGTTTAATGACGATTGGATGCGTGAACGAGGATTTTTAGATCAAGAAATCACGAAAGCTTCCGATTTAATTAAGAATCATGCCGATAAACCATTGGTTGTTGTTCGAACTGAAGAATTAGTTTCACATGCTATCGAACGATTAAAAAAATACAATATTTCACAAATTCCAGTGATTGATAGTTCTGGTTTTGTAGGCTCTTTAGATGAATCGGACCTGTTTAGAAATTTTGTCAACAATAAAAATATTGGAGAAACACCTATTCGTGAAATCATGGGCAAACCCTATCCAATTGTAAATGAAAACACGTCGATAGCAGCAGTTTCAAAATTAATTGACAAAGAAAATCAAGCCGTGTTAGTAGTTTTAGAAAATGGCAAACACCACATTATTACTAAACATGATATTATCAGCTCTATAAACTAAGCTGAAACTAATTTTTACATTAAAATTCCTTATCAATTCATTTTGGTAAGGAATTTTTTTATAACTTAGTGTTTCCATTAAACGCCAACTAGTTATTTTATTTGCCATGAAAGAAGATTTTCTACATTTTGTTTGGTTATACAAAAAATTTCAACTAACCAGTCTTTACACTACAACGGGTAAGTCCATTACGATTTTGAATGCGGGCCAATACCTTCAAAAAGCAGGGCCAGATTTTTTTAATGCTCAACTTTTAATCGATAACCAACGCTGGGCGGGAAATGTTGAAATTCACCTCAAATCTTCAGATTGGTATGTGCATCATCATCAAAATGATGTCAATTATGACAACGTGGTTTTGCATGTTGTTTGGGATCATGATGTAGATGTTTTTCGAAAAAACAATGAAAGTATTCCAGTCTTAGAATTAAAAAGTTATGTGCTTCCCGAAACCGTGGCTCATTACGAACACTTGATGAAGCCTAAATCATGGATAAATTGCGAAAATGAACTAAAATCTATTGACGATTTTACCCTGAAACACTGGTTTGAACGATTATTTATAGAACGGTTAGAAAAAAAATCAACAGAAATAACAAACTTATTAGCAGAAACGACCAATAATTGGGAACATGTTTTCTATACCTTTTTAGCCAAAAGCTTTGGTTTAAACACAAATGGAAATTCATTTTTAAAAATGATGCAAACCTTGCCCGTTTCTCTAATCCGCAAAGAACGTCATGATTTGCAACAATTAGAAGCACTTTTTTTTGGAACAATCGGACTCTTAAATACCGATTATGAAGATGTGTATTTCCAAGAACTGAAAGAAAAATGGCTTTTTTTACAGCATAAATACCAGTTAAAAGAAGTGGAGCACCTGACAATTCAATTTTTCAAGCATAGACCAGATAATTTTCCCACGATTCGCTTGGCACAATTAGCTCAGTTAATGCATTCCCACGAAAATTTATTTCAATCTTGTTTAGAGGCCAAAACAACCGAACAAATGTATCAACTTTTTAAAGTGCAAGTTTCTCCTTATTGGCTTTCACATTATATTTTTGACAAAGAAAGCCCGACCAAAAAAAAATATATCTCGCCGAGTTTTGTCGATTTATTAATCCTCAATTGCATAATACCCATCAAATTTTGCTATGCAACATACCATGGAAAAGAGGCAATTGAGGAAGTAATTGCGTTGGCTTCGGCAATCCAATCAGAAAAGAATTCAATTGTAGAACGGTTTCAACGCTCCGGAATAAAATCGTTAGATAGTTACCATTCACAAGCCTTATTGCAATTAAAAAATGAATACTGCAATTTTAATCGGTGTTTAAATTGCGAAATTGGTCAAAAGTTAATTAACTTTACTTCATCAAACGAAAAATCAAATGGAAGCAAGTTCGTTAGCTAAACCCACTTTTATGCAAAAAGTAAAAAAATTCTTTTTTCGTTTTCTACTTTTGTTTCTTTTGCTCATTGGTAGTTACATTGCTTTTATATATTATGTTCCCTATAGCACCGGCGTCCGTTCAGGCGAATTAATAAAATTCAGTAAACGAGGCGTTCTATTTAAAACATGGGAAGGCGAAATGAGTCAAGGAATTTCTGGTGCTCAAATTTTTAGTTTTTCTGTTGCATCGGGTCAAAACGATGTAATTCAAAATTTAGAAAATTTACAAGGCAACTATGTCAAGCTGGCGTATCAAGAACGGTACCGAACCTTTTTCTGGTGGGGCGATTCTACGTATTTCATTACGAGGGTAGAAGAGGATGCTACACCTTATATGCGGGTTAAAGAAACAATACGATAATGGGATGGATTACTTCTATAAGGCACTTTTTTGAAAAACATGGCTTTCATGTTTCCGCACGATTGGCCGATCGATTAGGGATGCGAGCTACAAATGTGCGTTTGTTTTTTATCTATATTTCTTTTGTCACGGTCGGACTTTGGTTTGGGGTTTATTTGACCATTGCTTTTTGGTTAAAATTAAAAGATATGCTTTATACTAAACGAAGTTCAGTATTTGATTTATAAATTTTTTAAAAAAAAATACCTCACAATTTTTTTTAATCGTTTTTTTTCGCAACTTGCTAAACTAATTATAAAACACCATCAACTTTATGAAGAAATTCTTCACGATTCTTTCACTTTTACTACCTATTTTATCATTTAGCCAAGAAAAAGGCTTGGACGAAAAAATTAATGATATTATCAAACCAGCAGTAGACGCCATGTCTAGTGTATTTTTCTACACCCCATTTGCTTCAATTGGTTTTGATATGCCTCTAGTGGTGCTTTGGTTAGTAATTGGAGCTGTTTTTTTTACGCTTTACATGGGTTTTATAAATGTTAGAGGAATAAAACATGCGTACGAGTTAATTCGTGGCGATTATGATAAACCAGAGGATGAAGGCGAAGTTTCACACTTTCAAGCTCTTGTAACTGCTCTGTCTGGAACTGTTGGATTAGGAAATATTGCGGGAGTAGCCGTTGCTATTTCCCTTGGTGGACCAGGAGCTACGTTTTGGATGATTTTAGCTGGATTTCTAGGAATGTCTTCCAAATTTGTAGAATGTACATTGGGTGTAAAATATAGAAGATTAAACAATGCTGGCGAAGTTTCTGGGGGTCCGATGTATTACCTTTCGGAAGGCTTACGCCGAAAAGGAATGGCTCGCTTAGGAAAAACACTAGCTGTTGTTTTTGCAATTTTAGCAATTGGTGGATCATTTGGTGGAGGAAATATGTTTCAAGCCAATCAATCCTTTGCTCAATTAGCCAATGTATTTCCGTATTTTGAAGGGAAAGGTTTTTATTACGGATTGGTTGTTGCCTTTTTTGTAGCCATCGTTATTATTGGTGGAATCAAAAAAATTGCGAGTGTAACCGATAAAATCGTTCCGTTTATGGTCGTAATTTATGTCGTTGCTTCACTGATAATCATTTTTGTGAATTTTGCTAATATTGGCGCTGCTTTTAGTGAAATATTTTTCGGTGCTTTTACACCAGAAGGAATTAAAGGAGGTGTCGTAGGTGTTTTGGTTGTCGGATTTCAACGTGCGGCATTTTCTAATGAAGCGGGAGTTGGTTCAGCAGCCATTGCTCACTCAGCCGTGAAGACAGACGAACCTGTTAGTGAAGGAATCGTCTCTTTGTTAGAACCTTTTGTAGACACTATTGTAGTTTGCACTATGACTGCCTTGGTACTGATTTTTTCTGGTTATGCAGCAGATACGCAGGGAATGGAAGGTTCGGCTCTAACATCAGCAGCATTCAGCAGCGTGTTGCCTTGGTTTAAATATGTGCTATTAGTCGCAATTATTCTCTTCGCCTTTTCAACGATGATTTCTTGGTCGTATTACGGAATGAAATCGTGGACCTTTCTTTTTGGAAATACCAAAAATATGGAAAATCTTTATAAAGGATTTTTTTTAGTTTTTGTTGTTCTTGGTTCTTCCGCAAGTTTAGGTGCCGTGATTGACTTTTCCGATATGATGATTTTAGGTATGGCTTTTCCTAATATACTCGGTCTTTATTTCTTGTCAGGAGAAGTAAAAGACGATTTGAAAGACTACTTTAAACGATTGAAGTCAGGAGAAATTAAGAAATACGAATAAAATTTAAAAGAAATTATCATGTCAAAATCCTACTTTCAGTTTACAAAACAGCAACGAAGGGGGGTTTTGTCGTTAATAATCGTAATGATTTTAATTCAAGTCGGCTATTTTTATTGGTCAACCAGAAGAACAACACTCGATTCGTCTTCTGATAAAAGTTGGTTGGCGATGCAATCGGTCATCGATAGCTTAAAAAACAGACCAACAACAACCAAAGCAGTTATTTATCCATTCAATCCCAATTTTATTACCGATTATAAAGGCTATAAATTAGGAATGAAATTAGAAGAAATTAATCGATTAGTAGCTTTTCGAGCACAAAATAAATTTGTGAATTCTGCCGAAGATTTTCAAAAAGTAACTGGCGTTTCAGATAGTTTATTAAATGCCATTTCGCCATTTTTTAAGTTTCCTGATTGGGTAAATAAACAAAAAAATAATCCAAATTATAAACCTTACTCCAAATTTGAATCGGCAAAAAAAATAGTTCAAATCGACATTAACGAAGCCACACCCGAAGATTTGATTAAATTATACGGAATTGGTCCAGCCTTATCCGATAGAATTCTTAAACAAAAAGAACAATTAGGTGGCTTTGTATCGATGACGCAAATGGAATCCATTTGGGGGTTAAGTCCCGAAGTAATTGAAAATTTGAATAAACATTTTTTAGTCAAAAGTGTTCCTTCTGTCAAGAAAATCAAAATAAATTCGCTATCCACGAAAGAGCTGGCTAAGTTTCCCTATTTTAATTTTACCATAGCAAAAGAAATAGTAACCTTTCGGAGTATGAATGGCGAAATCAAATCTATTGAAGATTTAGCAAAAATTAACGGTTTTCCTAGCGAAAAAATAGGATTTATTGCCTTATATTTGGAATTCTAAAAAATATACACACAAGTAAAAAAAGTAAAAGGGCATGAATTCAATTTATTTTACCGAAGAACATCAATTATTTAGGAAAACGTTTCAAGATTTTTTGCAAAAAGAAGTCGTTCCTCATATTGAAAAATGGGAAAAAACAGGAACAATCGACCGTTTTATATGGAAAAAATTTGGCGATATGGGTTTTTTCGCATTAACTTATCCAGAGGCTTATGGCGGAATGAACTTGGATTTATTTTATACTGTTATTTTTTTAGAAGAATTACAAAAAATTAAATCAGCAGGTTTTGCGGCAGCTATGTGGGCACATTCTTACTTGGCGATGACGCATTTAAATGCAGAAGGCGATGAACGCATTAAACAAGATTATTTAGTGCCAAGTATTGCGGGCGACAAAATCGGAGCACTTTGCGTAACCGAACCGTTTGGCGGAAGCGACGTGGCGGGCATGCGAACAACCGCTGTTCAGAAAGGAAATTCATATATTTTGAATGGTTCTAAAACCTTTATTACCAATGGCGTTTATGCTGATTATTATATAGTCGCTGCCAAAACAAAACCTGAGTTAGGAAACAAAGGAATTAGTATTTTTTTAGTCGATACTAAAACAAAAGGAATAACGGCTACCAAATTAGATAAATTAGGTTGGAGAGCTTCTGATACTGCAGAAATTTCTTTTGATAATGTAGAAATACCACTAGAAAACTTAATGGGTGAAGCAGAAAAAGGTTTTCCATATATAATGCAACATTTTGCTTCTGAGCGATTGATTATGGCTGTGAATGCACATGCTAGAGCAGAATATGCCCTTGAATATACCATTGAATATATGTCGCAACGGGAAGCTTTCGGTACGACTATTAATAAATTTCAAGCCTTACGTCATACGATGGTGGATCATGCCACAGAAGTAGAACATTGTAAAGTGTTCAATTATGCAGCAATGGCGAGGCTCGATAAAGGCGAATATGTAGTGAAAGAAGCCACGATGGCCAAATTAAAATCGACTAAAGTGGCCGATGAAGCTATTTATAGTTGCCTGCAAATGTTGGGTGGCTATGGTTATATGGAAGAATATCCATTAGCTCGTTTGTTGCGAGATAGTCGTTTAGGCCCTATTGGCGGTGGAACTTCAGAGATTTTGAGAGAGATATTGTCCAAAATGATTATTGACAATCAGGATTATAAACCAGCAGTGGAATAGGTTTCCTTAAAAATAAGTGCCTAAAAAGCGAAAATCATTAGCGATTTTCGCTTTTTTCTTTTTTACCTTCTTCGATAATTTCTTCTACTTCTTCTTCATTTTCCGTTTCCAATGTTTCCACTAATTCATTTTTTTCGTTGTCGCTTTGTGCAATATAAAACGAACTATAAATCGGAAAATGATCAGAACCAAAATAAGCCAAGGTTTTTAATTTTTCAATGAGGATTTTTGGCGAATGAAAAAATAAATCAATCGGGAATCTAAAAAACCAATACTTGGCATGAAAAGTAGAAAAAAGGCCTCTACCGATGCGGGCATCGATTAATTCGCTTGTTTTTCTAAATAAAATGGACGATTTTGCCCACGCCACATTGTTAAAATCACCCGCTACCACGCAAGGTTCCGTTTTAGTTTTGATAACTTTAGCAAGACTAAGCAATTCGCCATCCCGTTCTTTGGAGTTTTTTTCTTCTGTCGGACTTGGCGGCGGCGGATGTACGCCAAAAAAATTAAAAACATATCCATCCGACGTTTTCAATAGAGCTTCAATACACGGAATATCATCGGCAACAAAATAATGAACATGATGCGATAGTATTTCAAGTTTAGAATACAAATGCATACCATACGTATTTTCCTGAGGAACTTTTACGTGATACGGATAAGACTGTTCCATTATAGCTAATGCGTTTTCCCACTTTTGATTGGATTCCATTGTCAGGAATAAATCGGGTTGCTGCTGTGTCATTATTTCAATTAGTTTGTCGGTTTCTTTATTTTCCTGATAAACATTTGCAGAAATTAGAATGATTGTCTTAGAACTATAACCTTTTGCTTTCGTCTGTTTTGTGGGATACCATTTCGTAAATGGAAATAGAGCTATCAACTGATAAAGGAGCGTGGCTAAATTGGAAATGAATACAACATAAAAAAACGTGTTTTTATTTGTGATAAGAAAAAATCCCAAAACGGTAATGAAAGTCAAAATCCCAAACAACTGTATTTTTGCAAATTCAAAAAATGTAAAAAACCAATGCGTATTTTGAATCAATGGAATTAAACTTAAAAGGATAAAAAGGATTGACAGGCTAATAAACCACATAATTTATTTTTAAATTAAATGTACAAAAAAAGTTTTTCTATTCCTTTATTTGAGTAAAAAGAAATACAAGTAATTCGCTTTTTAAATAATTTCTTTTTTTGCTATCATAATTCAAATTAATAATTACCTTTGCAAGCTAAATGAGAGGAGGTGTCTAGATTATGTTAATTATACCAATTAAAGACGGAGAAAATATCGACAGAGCGTTAAAACGCTACAAAAGAAAATTTGATAAAACAGGAACTGTTCGTCAGCTTAGAGCACGTCAGGCTTTTATTAAACCATCTGTTGTAAATAGAGCGAAAATTCAAAAAGCACAGTATATTCAAAATATGCGAGACAATATAGAAATGTAAACGCATTTTTTATAAAATTAACCGTTAGTTCAAGAAGTTTTGTAACTTTGAGGCTAACGGTTTTTTTATGCCTACTAATCAACAAGCTTTTCGAGATTACCTTCAACTGCAAAAGAAGTATTCCTTACACACGGTTAAAGCCTATTTAAACGATATTCAGGAATTTGAATTGTTTGTTATTTCAAATTTTGAACAAGATTCAATTGATCATATCGCCTATCCCCAAATTCGAAGCTGGGTGGTTTCCTTATCAGACCAATCCATTTCTAACAGCTCTATTAATCGCAAAATTTCTTCGTTGAAGAGCTACTATAAATTTTTACTTCGAATCAAACAAATTGAACAAAGCCCGCTCTTAAAACATAAAGCCCTAAAAACATCAAAGAAATTACAAATTCCATTTTCTGAAAAAGAACTCGATTTGGTGCTCAATCAATTGGTTTATCCAGAAGGATTTGAAGGTTTACGCGACAAATTAATTATTGATTTGTTTTATACCACGGGCATTCGAAGAGCAGAATTAATCGGATTAAAAACTCATTCAATTGATTTTCAGAATAAAACAATCAAAGTGCTTGGAAAAAGAAACAAAGAGCGAATCGTACCTTTGTTACCTATTATACTCCAACAATTGGAACCTTATTTAACGCAACACAAACAGATTCAGAACATTCATAAAACAGGCGATTTATTTTTGACACAAAATGGTGTTAAATTGAACGACACGTTTGTATATCGATTAATTAATAAGTACTTTAGTGGTATCTCCGAGAAGGTCAAAAAAAGCCCTCACATTTTGCGTCACACGTTTGCAACGCACCTTTTAAATAACGGAGCAGATTTAAATTCAGTAAAGGAATTATTAGGTCACGCTAGTTTGGCTTCCACACAAGTGTATACCCACAGTAGTCTGTCGGAATTAAAAAAAGTATACGCCAATGCCCATCCTAGAAACAAAAAATAATTCTAATTGTTAAACTTTAAAAATTTGATTATGAAGGTAAATGTTAACGCGGTTAACTTTAATGTTGACAGAAAGTTAGTAGATTTTGTAAACGAACGCATGGGAAAATTAGAAAAATACTACGATAAAGTAGTAGCAACAGATGTTTTTTTGAAAGTGGAATCCACAAGTGAAAAAGAAAACAAAATTGTGGAGATTAAAGTACATGTGCCCGGAGATGATTTAATAGTAAAAAAACAATGTAAATCTTTTGAAGAAGCAGTTGATTCCGCTAGTGAAGCCTTAGAAAGATTATTAATTAAAAGGAAAGAAAAAATTAGAACTCATATCTAAAAATATTTTTTAAAAAAATGTTTTTGATTAACAAATAAAATCTATACATTTGCAGTCCGTTAGAAATAGCGGACTTTTTTTATTGAGTACTGCCGATGTAGCTCAGCTGGCTAGAGCAGCTGATTTGTAATCAGCAGGTCGTGGGTTCGAGTCCCTCTATCGGCTCAATGAAAAATTAACAATCAAATTATTTTGTAAGAATAAGATTCTAAAATGATTACGTTCATTATTTTTTTGAAAAAAATTAAAGGCTAGGGGAGATACTCAAGCGGCCAACGAGGGCGGACTGTAAATCCGCTGATTACATCTTCGCAGGTTCGAATCCTGCTCTCCCCACAAACTTTTAAATAAGAATTTTTCCGAAAGTTTACTTTCGAGAAAATTCGTTTTAAAAGTTTGAGTACCGATTTTTCGGTACAGGATCATCGACCAAAGGGAGATAATTAAAAAAGATAAGAATTTAGAACTAATGAATTTAGAAACGACTAAGTTCTGAATTCTAACTTCTGAACTCACAAAAGCCGGTGTAGCTCAGGGGTAGAGTGCTTCCTTGGTAAGGAAGAGGTCTCGGGTTCAATTCCCGACATTGGCTCAAAATTGTAAGATTTAAACACTATTATATAACTAAGATTTAAAATTAATTAAAATGGCAAAAGAAAATTTTAAACGTAACAAGCCACACCTTAATATTGGAACTATTGGGCATGTGGATCACGGAAAAACAACTTTAACTGCAGCAATTACTAAAGTATTGTCTGATAAAGGTTACTGTCAAGCAAAATCATTTGATCAAATTGACAACGCTCCAGAGGAGAAAGAAAGAGGAATTACTATTAATACTTCACACGTAGAGTATGAAACAGCTAACCGTCATTACGCTCACGTTGACTGTCCAGGTCACGCGGATTACGTAAAGAACATGGTTACTGGTGCTGC
>Ga0105045_10000671_pt1 | contig 25882 bp, 25 predicted proteins | sample MAT02_FD_78089 | JGI IMG/M metagenome (GOLD analysis project Ga0105045, IMG submission 78089) | Freshwater microbial communities from Lake Fryxell liftoff mats and glacier meltwater in Antarctica - MAT-02 (megahit assembly) | ecosystem: Environmental > Aquatic > Freshwater > Ice > Liftoff... | reverse complement strand
GCGGTGTTTTCCAAGGGCGGTGCCTGTTACGACTGCCACACCATCTATGCGCCGTCGTCAGGCAGCAATTGGCGCGTGATGCCGGTCAAGCAAACCGACCGCTATTTTAGCAAGGGCTGGTTCGATCATGCGGCGCATGAAGAAACGAAGTGTGCCGATTGCCACACCGAGGCGCGCGGATCGAAACTGGCAAGCGACCTGCTGATCCCCGACGTCAAACAGTGCCGTGATTGCCACGTCGGTGAAACCGGGGCGCAACTGGCCAGCATCCGCGTCGATGATCCGGTCAAATCCTCGTGTGCCATGTGCCACGAATATCATATGGATGGCGGGCGGCCATGGACGCCAAAGCCAGTCAAAAAACGCGGTGATGTGACAGCGGTCACAGCCATCCCGCGACGGGCGCTTTATACTGATCACTTCGGATCGGGCGACAATCGCGGGACCGGAGGATGATGGCGGGGTCGCAGCCTGCCGGGCAAGCAAGGGGACGGCGATGCTGATTGCCCAGATCACCGACATTCATATTGGGTTCGATCCCGATAATCCGGCGGAATATAACCGCAAACGGCTCGATGATGTGCTCGATGTGCTAATCAGTGGCCCGAACCGGCCCGATCTGTTGCTCGCGACCGGCGACATCACCGACCGCGGTGATGCCGACAGTTATCGGCGGCTGGCCAACGCGTTCTCCCGCTGTCCCTTTCCAGTGTGGCCCAGCGTCGGCAATCATGATGTGCGCGATACTTTTCATGCGCAATTCCCCGGGTTGAACGATGCGAACGGGTTTGTGCAATATTCCATCGACCTGCCCGAATTGCGGCTCGTGACGATCGACACATTGGAAGAAGGGCGGCACGGCGGGGCGTTTTGTGATGCCCGGGCGGCGTGGCTGGATACCGAACTTGCCCGCGATCCCGCCAAGCCAACCTATATCATCATGCACCACCCGCCGGTGGAGGCGGGGATTGAATGGATGAACACCGATCACCGCGATCCGTGGGTTGCGACGTTCGGCGCCGTGCTGGATCGCCACCCCCAAGTACGCGGGCTGATTTGCGGGCATTTGCACCGTTCGGTGACGATCAACTGGCATGGGCGGACGGTGGCCATTTGTTCATCCACCGCGCCGCAGGTGTCGCTGGATTTGCGCCCGATCGACCCTGACCGGCCCGATGACCGCCCGATGATCGTTGCGGAAGACCCTGCCTATGCGCTCCACCGCTGGAACGGGCGCGAGCTGGTCAGCTTTTTCGACCATGCCGGGCAGCATGTGATGCTGGCGAAATATGACGTGAAATTGCAACCGCTGGTGCGTGAACTCAGGGCCGAACGGCCTCAATAGCCCAGCGTTAAATCCACTTGCGGCGTGACCGCCTCGCCTCGTTCCCAGCGCGCCAGATTTTCCAGGAAGCGCTGAGCCGAACGCACGAACATCTTGTCCTGCGCGCGGCCTGACAAGTGCATGGTGATGTGCGCATTCGGCAGCGACCATAATATGTCATCGGCGGGCAGCGGCTCGGGCGTGGTGACATCAAGGAAAGCATGGCCGATCTGGCCGGTCCGGAGCGCGGTTACGAGCGCGGCCTGATCGACCACACTGCCGCGCGCGATGTTGATCAGTGTGGCCGAGGGCTTCATTGCGGCGAGTTCATCCGCGCCGATCATGCCGTCGGTCTCGGGCGTGGCGGGAACGGCCAGGATCACCCAGTCAAATTCGCCCAACCGCGCCCGCCACTGATCGGGGCCTAGGGTGTCTGGTCCCGGTGTGCGGCGCACGACACTGACCTCCACGGCAAAGGCTTTCAGCCGCTCTTCAACCAGCTTGCCAATCGCCCCATAGCCAAGCAGCAAGGCTTTTGAACCGAACAGTTCGACCTTGCCCGGCGAATCCATCAGCCATTCGCGCCGGTCCTGCGCGCGGACGACTTGCGCGTACCCCTTGGCGACGGTCAGCATGCCCATGATGACATATTCGGCAATCGTGATGGCGTTGATGCCGACCCCATTGGTCACCAATGTCCCGCGCGCGCGCAACAGGTCAAGCGGCATCCCATCGACCCCGGCATAGATGGAGTTGAGCCATTTAAGGTTGGTCGCGGCGCTGATGACGGCGGCCATGTCGGCCTTGTCATACATGTCGAACCAGCCGATCTCGGCGCGCGGTGCGAGCGCCAGCGCCTCGTCCTTTGTCGCAAAGAAATGTGGTTCCACCCAGTCGGGCAAGCGGCCCTCAATCAATGGGCGGATGAGGCCGGACAAAACGGTGATGGTCATACTGAATATTCCTCCCCATCGACTTGCGATGGGGAGGTGGCGCGAAGCGGCGGAGGGGTCAACCTAAACCGCAATCCGCCAATCCCAGCCAAGCGGGTCGCCGTCCATAACCTCCACCCCGCGCGCGATCAGGTCGTCGCGGATGGCGTCGGATTTGGCGAAATCCTTCGCGGCGCGGGCGTCCTTGCGGGCGGCGAGGGCGGTTTCGATTTCGGCTTCGGTGATGACAGCGGCTTTGGGGCGGATGCGGAGGTCTGCGCGATCAAAGTCCAGCAATCCCAATCCGAGCGTTTGGTCCATTGTAGCTAGCATATGCCAACGCCACACATGTGTCATGTAAGGCTCGCCCAAAACCTCTTCCATCAAAGGCAGTGCCTTTGCAGTGTTTAGATCATCAAATAATGCAGCGTTGAATTGTGCAAGAACTCCCGTCTGATCTGCCTCTTGCCATTTGTCCGACGGGATTACTTGATAGTGTTTTGTGGCATCAACCGGTCGATTGCCATTTTCCTCAAACTGCTTCCAGAGTTGAACAGCGACAACCTTATACATCCGCTTCAGCCTTACAAACGCAGCCTGCAACCCCTCCCAGCTAAACTCCAACTCGCTCCGGTAATGCGCTTGCAGGCACATCAGGCGGTACGCAAGCGGGTGGAAACCTTTGTCGACGAGCAATTGCAGGCGCAGGAATTCGCCCGACGATTTGCTCATCTTACCGGTCCGGTCGATCAGGAAATTATTGTGCATCCAGATGCGTGCGCCGCTGTGGTCGCTACCGCACCGCGCCTGATTTTGGGCGATTTCATTGGGATGGTGGATTTCGCGGTGGTCGATGCCGCCGGTGTGGATATCGAACGGCAGGCCCAGCAAGGCTTCTGACATGACCGAGCATTCCAGGTGCCAGCCCGGCGCGCCTTTGCCCCATGGGCTGTCCCATTCCATCTGACGCACTTCGCCCGGCGGGGTGGTGCGCCAGATGGCGAAATCGGCGGCGTGGCGTTTGCCATCGACAACGTCAATCCGGCCCTCACCATCCTCGGTTTTCGCGCGCGCCAATGTGCCATAATCGGCAACCGTGGACGTATCGAAATACAGACCGCTATCCAGTTGATAGCAATGCTTGTCGGCAATAGTTTTCGCAAAGTCGATCATTGCGGGCACATAATCGGTGGCGATCGACCAGTGCGCGGGCTGGCGGATATTCAGCGCCTTTACGTCATCCCAATAAGCCTGGGTATAATGGCGCGCGATCTCCCAGATCGACTGCGCTTTTTCCGCCGCCATTTTTTCCAGCTTGTCCTCACCCGCGTCGGCATCGTCGGTCAGATGGCCGACATCGGTGATGTTGATGACGTGCTTTAGCTTGTACCCCTTATACGTCAGCACCCGGCCCAGTGTGTCGGCAAAAACATAGGCGCGCATGTTGCCGATGTGCGGGTAATTATAGACGGTCGGGCCGCAAGTATAGACGCGCGCCTCGCCATCATGGATCGGCTCGAACACCTCCAGCTGGCGGGTCAGGCTGTTGAACAGGCGTAGGGGTGTAGGGTCGGACATGGCCAGTGCCATGCCCCGCCGATGCCGCCCGCGTCAACCGCCCCGCGCTAACTCGGCGGTGCGCCGGCGGCAATCCAGCCAACGATGGCGGCGGCCAAGGCCAGTGCGATGACCTGGGTCCGCCAACCGGCTAACCGCGGCTGCGGCGTGCCTGCCTGTACCTGTTTGCGCCCGGTCAGCATCGGGCCGATCAAATTGGTGCGTTTGGCGAACTGATAAAAAAGCACGGCCAGAATGTGCAGTCCGGCGAACGCGGCAACCGCGTTGAACAATGTTTTGTGCAGCTCGGTCGCCGCTTCCGCTTGTTCATAGGAGATGAGATGGTTCAGCGGCCCGGCAATCAGGCCATATTCGTCCTGCGCCACCAGGCCGAGCACCAGTTGCGCGCCGATCACCGTCAGCAGCGCCATGACGCTAAGCGCGCCCAGTGGACTATGCCCAAGCGTATCGCCGCCGCGACCCCTCAGATAGGCCAGGATCGCCGCTGGGCCGCGCACAAAGTGGGTGAAGCGGGCCGTGTCGCTGCCCACCAGTCCCCAGATCACGCGGAACACAACCAGCTGCAACATCGTCAGCCCCAATATCCGGTGCTGTTCGATCATGCCCTGTTCAGCCGTCCACCACAGCGCGGGGATCAGCAGCGCCATGACCCAATGGACCAGGCGCACTGGCCAATCCCACAACCGGACAGTGGTCAAACCGTTCATGATCAAACCGTTCATTCAGCGCGCGCCGTTTTCAACGCTCAGTCGGGCACCCGGAACTTATCGTGGCATCCCTTGCACGTGCCGCCGGTGGCGCCCAGTGCGGCGCGGATGCGGCCAACGTCCGTCCCTGCCGCCGCAGCGCGCAACCCTTTGGTCGCGGTATTGAGATTCACTGCTGCGGTACGGAAACCGGCGGGTTGGCTCCATATGGCGGCGCGCGCGCCAGTCTTTACTCCGGCCTCGGCCCCCGTGCCCTTGGGGAATAACCGCCCGATGCGTGCCCCAGCGCGTTCGAGTGCGGCGGCCTCGCGGCGGACGATGGCAAAACCGGGTGCGTCCTTGCGCAATTCGTCACTGATCAGCTTCATGGATCGGCCCATGGATTTGAAATTATCCTGCCGCGCCTTGACCGTGTCCGGTGCCGCGGCGATTGAGGGAACAGCAAGCGAAGCAGCGGCGGCAATCATGGCACAAATGCGGATGGCGGGCATGGGACGACTCCAGCAGGGGACATAATGACTAAGCGTAACGCGAAACGCGAGCACTGGGAAGGCTGGTTGCCAATGGCTTACCGCGCCCGCGCCATTTCCGCGATGACATCGGCGATCGGCGGTTCCAGCTCGGCCAGCGCTTCCATATCCTGTTGCACCCCGCGCATCACCCGGGCGATATATTCGCGGATGATACGGTTGCGGTCCTTGCCAACCTCCAGATCGGGGGCATAGCTTTCGATGTCAGCGCGGCTGATGCTGCCCCCGTCCTCCAACAGGCGTTCGACGGTGTCGAGCCGCTCACGCAGCACCGATACTTCGCCAATCAGCGCCATCATCATCGACAGCATCCGTTCTTCAAACGGGCTGTCCAGATATTCCGGGCGGCGGCCCTTTGCCTTGGCACCGCTGCGGGCGATCCAGTCAATCTCTTCGGTCAAATCTTTCCTCCCTGCCGCGCAGCGATGATCCCCCTCCCCATTCTGCGAATGGGGAGGCAAGACTTACTCGGGCTTCCACCCACCATAGGCATTCCACACCGCGGCACGGCCATAATCCTCCTGTGCACCGGTGGGCGAGGGCGGAAAGATTTTCTCATCGACCACCGCCTTCACACCCACCGTAAACTGGCGGTCGCGCGGGAATCCGGCCTTGGCCATTTCCTCTTTCATGTCGAGCGCGTGCATCGCCGACCAAAAGGGCTCGTTGTTGTTATACGCATCCCAGTCGCGCATGGACTGTTCGAACAACGGCATTTCCGGTCCATATTCCGGCTGTTCGATATGAAACAGCAACCCGCCGGGTTTGAGCACGCGCGCGGCCTCTGCCAATATCTTGGGCAGCGCCTTCATCGACAATTCGTGCAGGAACATCGTCGTCTGGACCCAATCGAAACTGGCGTCGGCAAATTCGGACAGATCCTCGCCGCTCATCTGGCGGAATAGCATATTGTCGGCACCGAGCGACCGCGCGCGGGCGTGGCCATACCGCAGTGAAGGAGCCGCCGTGTCGATCGCGATCACTTCGGCATCGGGAAAGGCGCGTGCGATTGGCACAGCATTGTGGCCAACGGTGCAGCCGATATCCAGAATGCGCTTGGGCCGCCAATCGGGCCGCTGTGCCTTGGCCCAAGCCGCCACCGCCTGTCCCCCGCCGTCATTGAGCGCGCCCAGCGCGCCGCCGGTGGTGGCAAAGATACCGCAGTCGTAATTGGCGCCTGCTGACACGTCGCCGGGCCGTTCTTCGCCGTGATAGCTGCCGGGCATACAGTGAATGTCGACTGCCGCCTGATAACGCGGCACCGCGACATTGCTGTCGAGCTGGAGCGTATTGGCCCCGTCGTTGAAGCTGCGCGCCCGCGCATCCAGATCGTCAAGCTGACGCAGCACCAGCGAACGCCCGTTCTGCTGGCGCATTTCCATCGAATTGCGTTTGCAGGCCGACCAGAACCGGTGCCAGTTATCACCGTTCATCGCGCGGCGAACCTCGTGCCGGTCCGCAGGTTCGCGGCTATGCTCGGTCTGAAACGCGGGCACGACGCGCCGGTCATAGGCCAGCTTGTTGCCCGCGCCGATCGCGCCCGACAGATAGCGATTCAGGCCCGCGAGAAAGTTGAACCGCGCGGCTTCGTCATGGCTGACATCGGGGAACATGCCGTGTCGCTCAACGGCGGTATAGGGCGGGGGAACGTCATTCGCGCTCATATCAGTCCATCCTTGTCGAGCCGCGCGATAACCTCTTGGCTGGTCCGCTTGAAATAATCGCGGTCGGGGACGACGATGTCTTTGTCCTTGATCAAACCATCGGCGCGCTGATGGGTTTCACCGGCATAGGCCGCAGCAAAGATCGCGGTGCGCTGGCGCGACAGGAAATTGGTCATCCCCGGTTTGCGGCGTGCAGTGCGCAGCGCGTGAAGGTCGATGTCGGCAAAGGCGGTAAAGGTTTCGCCGCTGTTCGCCTCGGACAGGACGGTACCCTTCCAGTCCACGACCAGCGAATTGCCGTCGGCTGACGCGGCTGGCAGGCCGGAACCGGATATTCCCGCCGTATTGGCAGAGACGACATAGGCCAGGTTTTCCATCGCCCGTGCCCGCTTGGCGATGGCCTTGGGCGTGGCCAGCGGGCTGCCGATTTCGCTCGACGAGTGAACAAATATTTCTGCCCCGCGCAGCGCATGGGCGCGGGCGATTTCGGGGTAGAGGATTTCTTCCGATGCGATGGCCGACAGATTGCCAATCGCGGTCCGCGCCACCGGAAACACCCCGTCGATCCCGTAAATATCGAGATATTTGCTCCACACATCATGCGGGGTCGGCGCGAACATTGAATTGAGGCGGCGATAGCGCAGCACCGTCGCGCCGCTTGGTGCGATGACGAAACTTGCTTGAAAATAAAGGCCGGGGAAATTGGTATCGCGTTCATACGCATTGCCCGCGATGAATATCCCCAACTGCTGCGCCATGCCCGCGATGGCCGCATATTCCGGGCCGTCCACGTCAAACGCGGCGAGCGCGGCAAATTCGCTGATGCCGATGCGCCCCGGATAGCTGGTGAACAGATATTCGGGCAGCACCGCCAGCTTTACCGGCGCGCCGCCATATTGTTGGATAAAGATCGTTGCGGCGCGGATCTGCGGCGTAATTGCGGCGACATGCTCCTTGACCTGTGCCGTCACCTCGGCGCGGGTTTTCAGCCGTTCGACGGAACGCGCAACAAGCTGCATGGCCACGGCGGCATAAGGGGCAGGGGCGGTCACAGGCGCGGTGTCATCTTGCATGGCAGGCAGTCTTTCGGGCAACAGCGCGCCGCTGGCAAGCGCGGCGGCAGCGAGCGTCTGGCGCCGGGTCAGGTCGGGCATGGTCCGTCACCCGTCACAGGCCCAGCACGCCGGGGTTCATCCGGCCATCGGGGTCAAGCTGGCGCTTAACGGCCAGCAGCAACGCATCTGCCGCCGGATCAAGGCTGTCGCGGTAGCGATAGGTGCGCCCGATCTGAAAATGCGCCGCGCCATGATCAAAGAATATGTCGACGATGGCGCGCTTGATGTCCTGGCACAGCGCCCACGCGGCGGGGTCGTGCGTGCGTCTGGGCAGTTTCGCCAGATGCGCGGCCTCGACCGTGGCATCGACCAGCGGGTTGGAGGCATCGGGCCAATACAGGCATGGTTCGATCAACGTCCCCTGATCCGCCAGCGCGGTGATCAGCGTACCGGTGTGGATGCCACATGCGTCCATCTCGCCCTTGCGCGCCGCGAACAGGGCCATGACAGCATCGTAACAGGCCACTGCGCGGCTGTGTGACACGATGCCGTGGATGGGTGCCCAGCGTTCGCCCGCTGGCCCCAGCATCGAATTGAGCGGGCCAAATGGGTTGGCGCGGATAATTTTCGGGATGGTGTTTTCGGTCTCCGTCCCGTCATGCGCCAGCGCGATCCGCCGCGCCTCGGCGATGTCGGCATCGGCGGCTGTCTGTTGCCGCGCTTCGGTCAGCACGTGGAGCGAATATTGCGCGTCCTTCATGAAATCGCGCCCTGCAACCACGACCTTCGCGCCCTCTTTGAACGCTTTCATCACCGATCCTTGCGCCCTCATCATGCCAACCAGCGCCTTGGCATCGGCGGCCAGGCTGTCGCGTTTCATGCGGATGGCGTTGAGGCCGGGGTCGAAACCAAAGATTTCGGTGGCAACACCCGCGCGTTCAATCTCGGCCAGCGCGCCCAGCGCGTCGGTGTGTGTGGCAAAGGTAAAGCTGGCATAACCGTGCGCCGCCGCCTCAGGGATCAGGCGCAGCGTGACCGTCGCCTTGATCGCCAACGCGCCGGTGTCGCCCAAGAACAGCCCGGTCAGGTCGGGGCCATAGGGGCGAACACCGCCCTGCCCGGTTTTGACGATGGTGCCGTCCGCCAGCACAACTTCCAGCGCCAGACAGCTTTGTGCGCCGCTGCCATGGCGCGCGGATCCCCAGAACAGGCAGTTCTGGCTCATCCCGCCGCCCACCGTGGCCTTCAATCCTGACAACGTGCCCCAGAATGGCGTGCGCAGGCCCAGCGGCTTGAGCGTTTCATACAGCTTGGCCCAGGTGCAACCCGCCTCCACCGTAACGCGCATGTCGGCTTCGTTGATGTCCACAATGCGGTCCATCGCCGCTGTATCGATCAGCACCGCGCCGGATGCGCCCTGGGTATAACCGCCGGTGTAACTCATCCCCCCGCCGCGCGCGACGACGGCATGGCCGGCACGGGTTGCGGCAACCACGACGGCAGCGAGCTGCGCTGTGTCGCTGGGCCGCACCACGGCGGCCAGGTCCGCGCCGCGCGCGAACACGTCATGGGCATAGAAATCGAGCGTGGCGGCATCGCTGAACACCTCGACACCGGTGGCAGCGAGGGCATCAACCAGCCTGTCGGAGGCAAGGGATAATGACGCCATCGTCATGCGTCCTTGGGCACCGTCAACGCGGGGTAGCGGCCAAGGAACAGCAACAGTGCGCCGCCGATCAGAAAGCCGAACAACGCGACCTCCAGGATCGCGTCATAACTGCCCGTCACATCCCGCACCCGCGCGTAAACGAGCGGCGACACAGCAGAGAAGAATCCGAACGGCATGTACAGCATGCCATAAACCTTGCCATAATGCGCCATGCCGAAATAGCGGCCAGTGAGGTATGCAATCAGGTCACTTTCCGCCCCCGCTGCAAATCCGAGCAGGAACCCCGCAAGCATCGCAAGCTCGACGCTCGTTCCGTCCATCATCATGACATAGCAGCTGAGCGCGGGCAGGCACAGCAGGGGGAAGGCCACAAAGCCCTGCCAGTACCGGTCGAGCAACATTCCGGTGATTATCCGCCCGGCAAAGATTCCCAGGCCAAGCACACCCATCACGCTGGCCGCATCGCTGCGGCTGATCCCGACATCGCCCAGCATCGTGGGCAAGTTGATGAAAAAGCCGCCAAACGCCATGGCGATTGCCGCAATCGACAGCCAGATCAGCCAAAAGCGGAAATCCTGAAGCGCCGATGCCAGCCGGACACCGGTTAATTTGCCGTCCCCGGTCATGATCGCGGCGGGGCGTTCCTCGGCACGCGGTTCCCGAAACAGCCAGAAAGCGACCGGTAGCGCCACCAACAGGGGCAATCCGGCAACGACCAGATACATCGCCCGCCAGCCATATTCGCCAATGGCCCAGACCGCGAGCTTTGGCACCACCAATGCGGCCAGGCTGGTGCCAAGCAGCAATATTCCCAGCGCTAGCCCGCGATGTTCGAAAAACCACAGGTTTACCGCCCGGCTCCATGTCACGGGTGTGGACCCGATACCAACCAGGCCAACGACCACCCACAGCGCGTAATATGTATAAAGGGTAGTGGTGCCTGACCCGGTTGGCGTCAGCGAAATCGCGGCAAAGGCAACGCCAAACGCAAATAGCGAAGCAAGGGCAACGGGCCGCACCCCGAACCGGTCGGCCATCCAGCCAAACACCGGCGCCAGCAGCGCCGCAATCACCCCGAAAATGGTGATCGGCGTCAAAATCTGTACCCGGGTCCAGCCCATTTCGGCGATAATCGGTTCAATCGTAAAGCCGATGACGTTGAAGGGGATCGGCGATGCCCCGCACGCGACGCCAAGCAACCCGGCCAGCAGCACTTTCCAGCCACGGCGAAACTCACTGCTTTGCGCTGTTGCGGTTGGGACTACGCTGGACATGGGTGTGGACGGCCTTTCTGTTTTCTATCTGCAATCAGCATGACACCGTGCCGCCCCCTTGGCCAGATGCCTGGCAGCGCATATGCCAATGGTCATTGAGCGGGTATTTTTATTTGTCCGGACAACTTTCCTGTACTAGGCTTCGTTGTCAAGTCGCATTGCGGCATGGGCAAATGATGGGGGGCATGATGGACTGGGCGACATTGGCATATTCCACGCTGGTTTACGTCCACGTCCTGTTGTTCGTGGCGTGGCTGGGCGGTGATATCGGCGTGTTCGTGCTGGGCCAGCATTTCCGCAAGCGTGCCGTCTATTCGCTGGACCAGCGTATTGCCCTGCTCAAGCTGCTGGTCATTGTCGACCTGGCACCGCGCGCCGCTTGGGCGCTGATGGTGCCGGTATCGCTGACGGTGTCGTTGCTGGGCAACTGGTGGCCGGTGTGGGAACCGGTGGTATGGCTCAGCTGGCTGATCGGCGCCTTTTGGTTGTGGCTGGTGTTTGACGCCCATGCGCACGACATGACCCCGCGTGCGGCGCGCAATCGCCAGTGGGAAGGCTGGCTGCGCTGGCTGCTGGCGGCGGGATATCTTGCGCTGGGTGCAGAATCGCTGCTGTCGGGCCACCCCATCGACCAGCCCTGGCTGGCGTGGAAGGCGTTGCTCTTTGGTCTTATCTTTGTCGCGGCTATAATGATCGATGTGGCTTTCAAACCCGTTGGCTCGCTGCTCGGCAAATTGCTGGCCGAAGGTTCGAGTGATGCTACGGAGATACCGTTGCTCACGACGATGAACCGCACCCGGCGCTGGGTCTGGTGCGTTTATGCATTGCTGATGATCACCGGCTGGCTTGGTGTGGTCAAACCTGTTTTTTGACCGCTGTGCCGGACTGGTGGGAAAAAGGTGCTTGACTTGAAAGTTGTCCGGACAAATTAGGGAAAGCAATGACCATCGCCATGCAATCCATGCTGTTCGTGCCGGGGACCAAACCCGATCGCTTTGCCAAGGCGCTGGCGAGCGGCGCGGACTGCGTCTGCATCGATCTGGAAGATGCAGTTCCAGCCGATGAGAAGGCGTCGGCCCGCGCGTCCGCGCTGGCGGCGGTCGCGGCGCATGATGACGCGCGGCTGGCCATTCGTATTAACGGGATGATGACGCGCGCGGGCCTTGCCGATGCGCTTGCCCTGGCGGATGCCGAAGTTTGCCCCGCGATCATCTTTGTCCCGATGGTCGAATCGGCGGTTGAGATGGCACAGCTCCGCGCGGTGCTTGGCGATGTTGCAATCAAGTTTGTGCCGCTGATTGAAACGGTCGCTGGTCTGCGCGCGGCCGATGCCATTGCCGCCGATCCGTCGGTCGCGATGCTGATGTTTGGCGGCGGTGATTTTTCGGCGCAGCTGGGTGTACCGCTGGCGTGGGAACCGCTCGCGTTCGCCCGCGCGCAGCTGGTGATGGCGGCGGCCAGCGCCAACAAGCCCGCGCTTGATGTGCCCTTTATCCATCTAGATGACGCCGCTGGGCTGGCCGAGGAATGCCGGCGCGCCAAGGCGCTGGGTTTCGCCGCCAAGGCCGCGATCCACCCTGCCCAAGTGGCCGCGATCCACGACGTGTTCCGCCCCACCGCCGCCGAAGTGGCTGAGGCCAGGGACGCGCTGGCGGCCTTTGCGGCTGGGGGTTTTCGGCCCATTCGCCACAATGGCAAAATGCTTGAGGCGCCCGTGGTGCGCCGATTTGAACAAATACTCGCCCTGAAGGAAAAAATCGATGCGTGATGGAGTGATCGAGGTAGGGCCGCAGCGCTACCGCGAAAATTATGGCCGCTATTACGAGGAATTCACGGTCGGTGACGTTTATGAACATCGGCCGGGCCGCACCATTACAGAGGCCGACAATATCTGGTTTGCGTTGCTGACCATGAACCAGCATCCGGCGCATTGTGACACGAACTTTGCGGCCAAGACCGAATTTGGCAAACCGCTGGTCCTGTCGCCGCTGACCGTCGCGATCATGACCGGGCAAAGCGTGTCCGACGTCAGTCAAAAGGCCGTCGCCAATCTGGGGTGGAAAGACATCCGCATGCTCAAACCCGTGTTTGCTGGCGACACGCTGTATTCCGAGACCGAAGTGCTTGAAAAGCGTGAGAGCGAAAAGCGCCCCGAACAGGGGATCGTCACCATCAAGACCATCGGCAAGAACCAGCGCGGCGAAGTGGTGTGCGATTTTGTCCGCGTGATGCTGATCTGGAAAAAGGGCTTTGGCCCGATGGAGAGTTAAGATGGCAACGGCACCAATGCTCGACACCGCCCGCCCGGCGATGGATCCCGATGAAGAGGCTGCTCTGCTCGATGCGATCCAGAAATGGGTCGATAAAGAAGTGCGCCCGGTCGTCCTTCATCATGACCATAACGACATCTGGCCCGAAGAATTGGTGCGCCAGATGGCCGATATGGGCCTGTTCGGTGCGACCATTGGCCAGGAATATGGTGGGCTTGGCCTGCCTGCGGTGACCTATGCGAAAATCGTTGCGCTGATTTCGTCCTATTGGATGGCGATCACCGGTATTTTCAATTCGCACCTGATCATGGCATGCGCGGTCGAACGCTTTGGCACACCGGCGCAAAAGATGCTGTGGCTGCCCAAGTTTGCGACCGGCGAAATTCGCGGCGGCCTCGCGCTGACCGAACCCAATGCCGGAACCGACCTGCAAGCCATCCGCACGGTCGCAGTGCGTGATGGCGATGATTATGTCATCAACGGCACCAAGACGTGGATTTCCAATGGCGTCAACGGCAGCTGCTTTGCCCTGCTGGTCAAAACCAACCCCAAGGCGGATCCGCGCTACAAGGGGATGAGCCTGTTCATCGCGCCCAAGCAGGATGGTTTTACCACGGGCAAGCAATTCGAAAAACTGGGCTATAAATGCATCGACAGCGCCGAACTGATCTTTGACAATTACCGCATCTCGGCGGACCATCTGATCGGCGGGGTCGAAGGGCAGGGGTTTTTCCAGGCTACCGGCGGGCTGGAGCTGGGCCGGATCAACGTCGCTGCGCGCGGGGTGGGATTGGCCGAAGGGTCGCTGCGCCTTGCCACCGAATATGCGCAGCTGCGCGAAACCATGGGCAAGCCGATTTGCGAGCATCAGGCGATCCAGCTCAAACTGGGCGAAATGGTCACCCGCGCCCGCGCCGCGCGGCTGCTCACTTTTGATGCCGCCGAAGCCTATGACCGCGGCGATCGCTGCGACATGGAGGCGGGGATGGCGAAATATTTCGCGTCCGAGGCGGCTGTGGCCAACAGCCAGGAAGCCATGCGCATCTATGGCGGCTACAGCTATTCCAAGGAATATGACATCGAACGCTATTACCGCGATTCGATGCTGATGTGCATTGGTGAGGGCACGAACGAGATGCAGCGCATGATCATTGCAAAGCAGTGGGTAAAGGCGAACCCGGCGTGATGCGGGCCTCGCCTTTTCCTCCCCATCCAAAGGATGGGGAGGGGGACCACCCGCAGGGTGGTGACGGGGTAAGCGTAGACTGTCGATACCCCTCCACCATGCCTCGCGTGGCCCCCCTCCCCATCGCCAGCGATGGTCAGGAAAGGGTTTGACCCGCCCCCTCCCGCTCGCTGGCTACCGCGTCTTGAGTGCCGAGCAATATGGCGCAGGCCCCTATGGCACCCAGTTCCTCGCGCAGCTGGGGGCAGAGGTCATCAAGATCGAGCCGCCGCGCAAGGATGGAAAAGGCGGCGGCGACACAGCGCGCGCGGTTGGGCCGCATTTTCTTGAGCCGGACGAAAGTGTCTATTTCCACGCTTTCAACCTCAACAAACGCTCGCTGACACTTGATCTCAACACGGTGGACGGCAAGGCAATCCTGCACAAGCTGGTTCAATCCAGCCACGCGATCGCCAATAACTTGCGCGGTGATTTGCCCGCCAAACTCGGACTGACCTACGCCGATCTTCAGCACCTCAACCCCGCCATCGTGTGCGTTCACCTGTCTGCCTATGGCCGCGATAACGCCCGTGCGCGCTGGCCCGGCTATGATTATCTGATGCAGGCAGAGGCGGGCTTTTGCGCGCTGACCGGCGACCCCGATGGCGAACCGCAACGCTTTGGCCTGTCGATGGTTGATTTCATGACCGGCACCCAGATGGCGGTTGCGCTGCTCGCCGCGCTGCTCGATGCGCAGCGCTCGGGGCTGGGCCGCGACATGGACCTTGACCTGTTGTCGAGTGCCGTCCACCAGACCAGCTATCCAGCGCTATGGTATCTGAACGAAGGCGATGTGACGCAGCGCACCCCGCGTTCGGCGCATCCCACCGCGACGCCCAGCCAGATGGTCAAGGCCGCCGACGGCTGGATGTTCGTCATGTGCCAACTGCCCAAATTCTGGGACATATTGTGCCAACGAATCGCCCGGCCCGATCTTGCCGCCGACCCGCGCTTTGCTACCAACCCCGACCGCCTCGCCAATAGGCCTGCACTCACGCAAGCGCTCGATGCGCATTTCGCTGCGGCCCCGATGGGGCATTGGCAGGCGCTGTTGGAGGGGCATGTGCCGGTCGCGCCAGTCTATACCCTCGATGCTGCGATGGATAACCCTTGGCTGCAGACCATCGGCATGATCGATACTGTGGATCACCCCGCGCGTGATGGCCTGCGCGTTCTGGCCAGCCCGATCAAGGTCGATGGCCAGCGCCCGCCGAGTCGCGCGGGGCCGCGGCTGGGCGCTGACAGCGAAGCGATCCTGGCCGAACATGGCTTTGCTGCGGACGACATTGCCGGTTTCCGCGCATCGGGCGTCATCTGACGCGATGGTGCCGCGCAGCCTACCCCTCGACCTCGATATGCATGGCATAGGCAAAGCGGTCGCCGGGGTGGTGATTGGCCGAAATTTCCAAAATCTCGCCCGCCGCATTGCGATAACAGCGCAGGATCAACAGGCAGGGCGCGCGTTTGGGCACCCCCAGTGCAGCGGCGACCTCGGTCGTCGCGGCGACGGCCTGAATATCCTGCGTCACGCTGGCGATCTTGATCCCCGCCAGCCGCTCCAGCTGTTTGAAGATCGTATCCTCATTGGGCGCAATCCGCGTGGCATAATCGCGCAGGCTTTCGTGGACATAGGCATCGGTCGTCGCGATCGGTTCGCTCGATCCCGGCGCGGTGCGCAGTCCCTTAAACTTCGTCCAGCGCCCGCCCGCGACCAGGTCGAGCTGTTGGGCAATCCCGCGCGGCAACGGCGCATCGCCGACCAGTTCGAATGTCGTGCGGGTGTTGCGCGCATATTGCATGATTTCGGCGACGTTCGACAGCGGCTGGTGGAGTGCGCCGCCCCGTGCGGTCGCTGGCTGGATGACCGTGCCCGACCCGCGCTTGCGCGTGATCAGCCCATCGGCGGTGAGCGCGCGCAGCGCCTCGCGCACGGTAAAACGGCTGACGTTGAACCGCTTGCACAGGTGGCTTTCTGTCGGAAAGCCGATGTCAACATACGTCCCGTCCAGCACCTCGCGGCGCAGCGCGTCTGCCAGTTCCTTATATCGCGGCGTCGCGGCCAAAACGTCTCTCCCCCGGCGCTATGGTGTGCGCCGTGACTGTGACATATAGCCTGACCGAACAACTCGCCAAGCATTTGCTGCGCCCGGTGGACGAAGCCACCCGGCAAAGGGCGCGGCTGCACCTGCTGGATTGGCTGGCGTGCGTCGCGGGCGCGCGGGAGAGTGATATTGCGAGAAAGTTTCGCAATGCTGATCCTGCCCAGGCCTATGCCTTGCTTGGCAATGTGCTGGAAATGGATGATGTCCATCGGATGGCATTGCTTCATCCCGGGCCGGTCATCTGGCCCAGCGTTTTGTGGGCGGCGGCGGGGCTGGAAGGCGCTCTTGCTGCGGCAGTGCGCGGCTATGAAGCCATGATCGCAGTCGGCACAACCTTTGACGCTTATCATTATGCGCACTATCATCCTACCGCCACTGCGGGCGTTTTCGGCGCGGCGGCAACCAGCAGTTCAGGGGTGTCCGATGAATTGGCGACGGCCCACGCGCTGGCACTCGCCGGCTCGGTGGCGGGCGGGGTGTGGCAAACCCGGCATTCGGCCAACGGCGGCAAGCAATGGCATGTCGCCCACGCCGTGGCCACCGGGGGCAACGCCCGGATGCTGGCCGCGTTCGGCCTCACCGGCCCGCTAGACGTGCTCGAAGGCCCCCAGGGCCTTCACGCTGCCACCTGCCGCGATCCCAGGCCGATGACCTTCCCCGACCAGTGGCGCATTCACGCGGTCAGCTTCAAACCCTGGGCTGCGTGCCGCCATGCGCATCCCGTCATTGATTGCGCGCTGGAATTGCGCACCGCTGGCAAACTCACCGCGCCCTTTCACGTCGCAACCTATGCCGATGCCATCACCTTTTGCGATCGGCCCAACCCCGCCACCGAAACTGACGCCAAATTTTCGTTGCAGCACGCCGTCGCGGTCATCGCCGATGGGCGCAGCGCCACCCCGGCGGATTTCACGGTCGACGCCATTGCCGCGCTCGCCCCCCTGCGCGCGGCTGTGACGGTGGCCGAAGACCCGGCGATCACCGCGCGCTACCCTGCACATTTCGGCGCACGGGTGAATGGACTGGAACTGATCGACACGCGCGGTGACCCCGAACGTCCGGTGGGCGAGGCGGATATTGTCGCCAAGATGCACATGCTGGCCGAATGGGGCGGCTTGCCCGCCGGGGCAGCGGATCGCGCAGCGGACCTGGCGCTGCGCGGCCATGATACAGGGGCGATTCAAGCAATGCTGGCGGAGTGGCTGGCGTGATTCACACCGCCGCCATCCTCGATTTCGCCGCCGCGCCGCATGTGTTGCCGCCAGCCGTGCGCGCCGATGCGCTGCGGTTGCTGGCCGATACGCTGGCCGTGATGGCGGCGGGTGCGGCGTCGGATGCGGCGGGTAAGGTGCGGGCGGCTTGCGACGACCCTGCCTTCAACCACGGTTTTGCCATCCACTGCCTCGAATGGGACGCGGTGCACGAAGGGGCGGTGGTCCACGCGCTGTCGGTGGTCACCGCCGCGCTGCTCGCATCATCGCACCGCGCGGGCAGCAGCGATCCCGAAGAATTCCTGACCGCGCTGGCCGTCGGCGTCGATATTGCCAGCGGGCTGGGCATTGCCGCGACCGGGCCGATGCGTTTCTTTCGCCCCGCCACCGCCGGGGTGATCGGTGCGGCGCTTGCGGCGGCACGGCTCGAAGGCATGACCCGCGACCAGATGGCCGATGTGCTGGGCCTCGCCTACAGTTTCGCAGGCGGGACGATGCAGGCGCATGTCGAGGCATCGATTGCCCTGCCGCTGCAAATCGGCCGTGCAGCACAGGCGGCGGTGCAGGCGGCCGATTTCGTCGGTGCGGGCCTCACTGGCCCGCAGGACGTGCTGGAAGGGCCGTTCGGTTATTCCGCGCTGATCGAGCCGATTGATCTGGCACGCTGCACTGCCACGCTGGGGCACATGTGGCGGATCAGCGAAGTCAGCATCAAACCCTTTCCCTCGGGCCGGGCCAGCCATGGGGCGCTGGGGGCTTTGGCGCCGATCGCGCCGATGCCGCTCGACGATATTGCCGCCATCGACTTGTCCGCCCCGCCGCTGATCGCGCGGCTGGTGGGGCGGCCATGGCGCGGGGATATGACCCCGGCCTATGCCCGCCTGTGTCTCGCGTTCCTCGCCCCGCTGATGCTGCGTGACGGAGTGATCGACCCGCGCGCGTTCACGCCCGCGACCTTCACCGACCCGGCGATCATGCGCCTTGCTGCCGCTGTCCGCATCCACGCCGATGGCAGCGGCGACGGCAACGCCATGGTGCCGCAGCGGCTGGTTATGACCTTGAACGATGGCCGCCAGATCGAACGCGCCATTCCCGCCGCGCTGGGCAGCCCTGAAGCGCCGCTGGACGCCGCCACCGCCAGCAGCAAATACGCACTGTGCCGCACGCTCGCGGGGGCATGTGGCCCGCGCATTTTTGACGACCCGCTAGGCTATGCAACGGACCCCAGATGACCCACCCGACCTATTTTGAAACTTTTGATATTAAACAGATGCTGGCGGATTACCCCGTCGGCGATGCCTTCACCGCGCGCTATGCCCACATCAGCCGCGATGAACTCACTGCGTTGCAGAATGCGCGGTTCCGCACCCTCATGGCACGCGGCTGGCAAATCCCGTTCTACCAGCGGCTGTGGGGCGCACAGGGGATCGAGCCTGGCGATATCCGGGGCCTGGCCGACATCACCAAGCTGCCGGTTTATGACAAGACCGACCTGATGGCGTCGGTGAATGCGCATCCGCCCTATGGCGATTTTGATGGGCGGGGCAGTGATCCAGTCATCTTTCACACCACCAGCGGCACCACCGGGCGCCCGCAACCGTTGATGTTCGGGCCAAAGGGGCGCGAGATCACAAATTTGCTGGTCGGCCGCATGTACCGCTGGATGGGCCTTTCCGGTGATGACGTCGTTCAGTCGGTTTATGGCCACGGGATGATCAACGGCGGGCATTATATCCGCGAATCGGTGACGCATTTCACCAACGCGCTGTTCCTGTCGGCCGGAACGGGAATTGAAACACGCAGCATCAATCAGGTCAATCTGCTCGCCGATTTTGGCGTCACGGTGATGGTCGGCTTTGTCGATTATATCCGCAAGCTGGCCGAGGTGGCCGACGCCGAAGGGATGATGGACCGCATCAACCTGAAAATGATCATTGGCCATCTGGGCACCGAAGACCGCGCTGCGACCGAGGCCGCGTGGCACGGGGCCAAGGCGTTTGACTGGTACGGCGTCGGCGATACCGGCAGCATCGCGGGCGAAGGGCCTGACCGCGACGGGCTGTATATCTGGGAAGACGCGCAATATCTGGAATTGCTGGGCGTCGACAGCGGACAGGCGGTCGCGCGCGGCGACACCGGCGACATGGTCGTCACCTGTTTGTTCAAGGACGACATCGCGCCGTGCATCCGCTTCAACACGCATGACATCAGCCATGAACTGGACGGGCGCGGCGAGCTGGCGTTCAAACGTATCGCGGGGTTTAAGGGACGCAGCGACAATATGGTCAAACTGCGCGGCATCAACCTGTTTCCCCACGCCATTGGTGCGATCATCGAAAACCGCGCCGACCTGACCGGTGAATATGTCTGCCGCCTGATGCGTGATCCGGCGACGCGGCGCGACGACATGACCGTGGTCATCGAAAGCCGCGGCGGCACCGATCCGGACCAGCTTGCCGCGCTGCTGCGCCAGGGGTTGAATGTCGAGGTTGCGGTGGAATTGTGCGCCCCCGGCGGGACGGCGGCGCTGACCCAGATTGACGTGCGGCAGAAACCGATCCGTCTGATTGACGAGAGGGGGGTGTGACCAACTTCACTGCTCTGCTCGCCGCCAACGCGCCGCTCAACGCTTTTATGGATTTCGACGAAAATGCGATTGGCGGCCTCGGCCCTCTCGCGGGCCTCACCATCGGCGTCAAAGCCAATATCATGGTGCGCGGCCTGCCGTGGACTGGCGGCATGGATTTGTTCCGCGAGCGCATCGCCCCGCGCGACGCGCAGGTCGTCAAAATGCTGCGCAGCAATGGTGCAGCAATAATCGGCACTCTTAACATGGAGGAAGCTGCGCTCGGCGCCAAAACCGACAACCCCTGGTATGGCGCGGTGCAAAACCCGCACCGCACCGGCTTCACCCCCGGCGGGTCGTCAGGGGGCAGCGCGGCGGCGGTCGCGGCCGGGCTGTGTGATGTCGCACTTGGCACCGACACGATGGGTTCGGTGCGCATCCCGGCGGCGCATTGCGGCATTTATGGTTTCAAGCCCGCAACTGCGCGGGTGTCACAGGATGGACTGGAGCCTGCTGACCTGACCCTCGACGCTATCGGCCCGCTCGCGTGCGATCTCGACACGCTTGAACGGGCGGCGCGGGTCATGTCCGATTTTGGCGAGGGCGGCATTGGCGGCGCTGGCACGACTGTGATTGATCATGGGGTGGCGGTCGAACCGCCCGTCGCCGCCGCTTTTGACCGCGCGCTGGCCGCACTGGGCGCACCGCCAGCGTCCTTCCGCCTCGACTGGCCGTCCAGCCGCATCCGTTTTGCCGGGTTCATCCATGTTGTACGCGCCATGGCGGCCCATCTGGCGGGTGCCGATCCGGCCAGGCTGTCCGACCGGCTGCAGGGTCTCATCGCCTATGGCCCGCGCCGCCAGGACGGCGATTGGGCACAGGATCAGGCGATCCTGGCGGGTGTCCGCACCGCCATGCGCGCCGCCGTCGCGGCGCATGGCTTTGTCATTCTGCCGACCGCACCCAATCCGCCCTTCCCGCATGATCAGGCCGAATCGGCGGCGCAGGCCGACTTCACCTGCCTCGCCAGCATTGCCGGGCTGCCCGCGCTGTCGCTGCCGATGGGGTGGACGGGCGACGGCCTGCCGATCGGCCTGCAACTGGTTGGCGAGGCGGGGCATGAGGCCGGGCTGTTCGCGTGCGCGCGCCGCCTTGATACGGCGCTTGCCGCCTATCGTCCGCCCGCTACATTCGGTTTTTAGGGTAAAGGGAGAAAACCCATGCGTATCGTCTGTCTATTCAACCTGAAGGAAGGCGCAAGCGCCGATGCCTATGAGGCCTGGGCGCGGGGCACCGACATTCCCGGCGTCAATGCGCTGGGGTCGGTTCAGGGTTTCACCGTCCACCGCGCGACCGGCGTGTTCGGATCGGATGCGCGGTCGCCCTATGATTATATCGAGGTGATCGATATCACTGGCATAGATGCGTTCGTCGCCGATGTGACCGACCCGGAGTTTCAGAAAGTCGCGGCGGCTTTTGGCGAGTTTACCGACAATCCGACGTTTATCCTGACCGAAGATGTGTGATGCGGTTCGCCGGAAAAACCATCGTCGTCACTGGCTCTGGCAAGCACAAGGGGCTGGGGCAGGGGATATTGCAGCGCTTTGCGGACGAGGGCGCGGCCTGTATTGTGTCCGACCTGGCTATCGACGATGAAGCGCAGGCCGTCGCCGAAGAGCTGCGCGGGCGCGGCGCGCGCGTCGAAACCATCGCCTGCGACGTGTCAGACCCCGCCCAGTGCAGCGCACTTGTTGAACAAACTGTTGCGGCAACCGGTCGCCTCGACATCTTTGTCAACAATGCCGGCATCGGGTTTATGATGAAACCGATGTTGGAGGTGGAGCCCAAGGATTGGGCGACGGTAATCGCGGTCAATCTTTCGGGCGCATTTTATTGCACCCAGGCCGCCGCCAAAGCGATGATCGCGGGGGGGCAGCAAGATCCGGGGCGCGGCGGACGCATCATCAACATCGCCTCGCAAGCCGCCAAGACCGGTTTTCCGCATCTGCCCGCCTATGTCAGTTCAAAGCACGGCATGATCGGCCTGACCCGCGCCAGCGCGGTCGAGCTGGGCGCGCATGGCATCACCGTCAACGCGGTCTGTCCCAATCATGTCACCACCGGACTGGGCGCACAGCAGAATGAATATTTCGCAAAATTGCTGGGGTTTGAGACGGTCGCGGCCTATCTTCAAAACATGGCCGCAAAAAACCCGATGGGCCGCCCCGGTCTGCCATCGGACACGGCGGCGGCCGTTGCGTGGCTGGCCAGCGACGATGCGTATTACGTGACCGGCGAGGCGCTGAATGTCTCGGGCGGTGAGGAAATGCATTAAAACCCTCTCCCGCCGGGAGAGGAAGAATGGAGAGAATATGCACGAAGAACGCATCGACTGGCCGAACGCCGCCAAAATGGCGCTGTCGGTTGTCGTCAATGTCGAGGAAGGCAGCGAGCAGAGCATCGCGCGCGGCGACCGGGGAATGGAACCGGTCGACGAGCTGGGTATTTTCATCAAGGCCCCGATCCGCAATTACAGCAACGAATCCAACTATCTTTATGGCATCAAGGCGGGCGCGCCGCGCGTCGTGAAACTGCTCAAAGATTTTGACATCATGGCCAGCTGGACCGTGGCCGCGCTCAGCCTTGAAAACCATCCGGAAATTGCCGAAGCGATCGTCGCGCTCGGCCATGAACCCGTCAGCCATGGCTGGCGCTGGGTCCACCAGTTCAAATTTACCGAGGATCAGGAACGCGATTTCATTCGCCAGGCGGTCACCTCGATTGAAAAGACCTGCGGCGTCCGCCCCTATGGCTGGCTGTCGCGCTATATGCTGACCGACAACACCCGCCGCCTGTTGATCGAAGAGGGTTTTTCATATCACATGGACGATTATTCGGGCGACGTGCCCTTTTGGGATCGCGCTACCGTGCCCGAAAAACCGATGGTCATCGTCCCCTATCAGCTTGATAACAACGACATGAAAATGTGGACCGACCCGGCGATGACCCCCGAACACTGGCTCGCCTATGCCATTCGCAATTTCGATCAGATTTATCGTGAGGGCACCGAGGGTAGTCCCAAGATGATGAGCCTGGGCCTGCATCTGCGCATCATCGGGCGGCCGGGACGCATCTGGGCGCTGGAAGAATTTTTCCGCCATGTCCGCAAACATGACGGCGTATGGGTGACGACGCGGCGGGCGATTGCCGATCATTTTGCAGCGACTACCCCGGCATGACCCTGCGCCTAGAAACCACCGGTCCCGTCGCAACGCTCCTCATCAATCGGCCGGAAAAGCGCAATGCGTTCAACCAGGCGATGTGGGACGCGCTCCCCGGCCTGATCGATCAGGCGATGGCCGACCCGGCGGTGCGCGTGCTGATGCTGTCATCGGCGGCGGACGGTGTTTTTTGCGCCGGGGCCGACATCGGCGAATTGCTGGCCAACAAGGACAATGCCGCGTGGCGCGCCGCCAATCAGGCCGCGATCAACCGCGCGCAATATGGCCTGGCCCGCGCGTCCAAGCCGACGATTGCGTTCGTCGATGGCGACTGTGTTGGCGGCGGCTGCGGTCTGGCGCTTGCCTGTGACATCCGCGTGGCCAGCGCGCGCGCGCGGCTGGGCATTACGCCCGCAAAGCTCGGCCTCGTTTATCCGCTGCACGACACCAAGTTGCTCGTCGATCTGGTCGGGCCGGGACAGGCCAAACGCATGCTGTTTACCGGCGCACTGCTCGATGCGGGTGAAGCGTTGCGAATCGGGCTGGTCGATATGATCGCGGCCAGCGCCGACGATCTTGCCGCCACCATCGCCGCTGCCTCGCCGCACAGCTGCACTCAGATAAAGGCGATTGTCCGCCGGATTCTTGACGGACAGACGGATGATGACGCAGCGACGCTGGCGGTGTTTGCAGAGGCCTTCACCAGCACAGATTTTCTGGAAGGGACCACAGCATTCGTGGAAAAAAGAAAGCCGGAATTTTGAAATCTGTCCTTGCGAGCGCAGCGCAGCAATGACGTGAGAACGAACAGGACACCCCCATGACCATAACCCACGGCCAAATCCTTGGCGGCGTCGTCACAACGCCCGACTTGCACTCCGCGCTCGCCGACTATGCGGGCACGCTTGGTTTGACCGTTGTTGAACAAGGTCCGCTTGCACCCGATCTTGCGGTCAGCTGGGGCTGTCCCGCCAGCGCGGGCAGTGCGATGGCCGTGCTTGGTCCCACCAGCGGCGCGCCTTGCTTCCTGCGCCTTGTCGAACAGCCGGTTCCGCCCATGTTCAAACCCACCACCAGCTATGGCTGGGCGGCCTTTGAATTCACTGTGCAGGATGTGTTCGGCTGGCCTGCAAGGCTTGCAGGTAGCGGTTTCGACATCGTCGGCCCGCCCAAGGCGCTGGCAGGCTTGCCCTATTTCGTGCCCATGCAGGTGCTGGGGCGTGGGCGCGAGATGATCTACCTCAACGAAGTGCACAGCAATACGCCGTCGTCCGACCTGCCCAGGGCGGCATCGCCGGTTGATCATATCTTTATCTGCATCCTGGCCGCGCACGACCGCGCGGCGGCGTGCGACTGGTATGGCCGCGTGCTTGGCCTTGATGCGGGTGAAACCTATACGCTGGCTTACAGCATGATCAACACGGCTTTTGGCCTGCCTGCCGACACCAAATCCCAGCTTACCATGGTGCAAAAGGGGCGGATGACGATTTTGGAGGTTGATGATTATCCGGCGCAAGCCACTGCGCGTCCGTGCGATGCCGGACGGCTGCCGCCCGGCAATGCGCTGGTGACGCTGGCGGTGGACAGCCTCGACCGCACGGGCCTTGCATGGATCACGCCGCCGGTCGCGCGCGCAGGTGCCATGTATGAAGGACGGCGCAGCGGCACCGTGCTGGGGCCATCGGGCGAGCTGCTGGAGTTGGTGGAGATTGGTTGAGGAATTTCTCCCCCATCCCCGCTCAGGACGGGCGGGTTTTGCCAATCAAACCAGCAACACCGTCGATCCTGTCGTTTTCCGTCCCTCCAGATCGCGGTGCGCCTGCGCCGCATCGGACAGCGCATATCGCTGGCCAATCGTTACCGACACTGTGCCTGACCGGATCATATCCCATACCCGTGCCACGCCGGCCGCGCGCTCGTCGGCTTCGGTGTAATAATCAAACAGCGTTGGCCGCGTATTATACAGCGACCCCTTTTGTGCCAGGATGCCCAGGTTCACGCCGCTGACCGGCGCGTCGGCATTGCCATAATTGACCAGCAGCCCCCGCCGCCCGGTCGAATCCAGACTCGCCTCCCACGTTGCCATGCCAATCCCGTCAAAGGTAACGCGCACGCCCCTGCCACCGGTCAGTTCACGGACGCGCGGTGCGACGGGTTCCTGGGTGTACAGAATGACATGATCGGCCCCGGCGGTGCGGGCGGCTTCGGCCTTGGCTGGCGTGCTGACCGTGCCGATCACGGTTGCGCCGACGCTTTTGAGCCATTGGACCAGCAGCAGGCCGACGCCGCCTGCCGCCGCATGGACCAGCACCGGCCATCCCGCCTGAACCTTTGCGCACCGCTCGACCAGAAATTCGGTGGTACAGGCTTTCAGCAGCGCGGCGGCCGCAATCTCGTCGCTGATATCATCCGGGGTTGCGAACATGGTGCTCGCGGCGATGTTGCGTGCGGTGCAATAGGCACCCAGACTAGGGCCAAAGGTGCAGATGCGCTGGCCCACGGCAAAGCCGCTTACACCGTCACCAACCGCCTCGATCACCCCGGCTCCTTCGAT
>Ga0105045_10000670_pt1 | contig 25894 bp, 21 predicted proteins | sample MAT02_FD_78089 | JGI IMG/M metagenome (GOLD analysis project Ga0105045, IMG submission 78089) | Freshwater microbial communities from Lake Fryxell liftoff mats and glacier meltwater in Antarctica - MAT-02 (megahit assembly) | ecosystem: Environmental > Aquatic > Freshwater > Ice > Liftoff... | reverse complement strand
TGGGGATAGACCCTTATGAGCTGGGACAGGCCCCCTTTGCGCTGGCAACGTCGAACGCGCTGCGACTGACGGCCCGCGATCTGGACCTGAGCCTGCACCCGGCGGCGCGGGTCTACTTGCTGCCCTGCATTGCCGGGCATGTGGGCGCCGATGCCGCCGCCGTGGCGCTGTCCGAGGCTCCGGACAAGTCGGAAGACCTGATGCTGGTCGTCGATGTCGGCACCAATGCCGAGATTCTTTTGGGCAATACGACCAAAGTTCTGGCCTGCTCATCCCCTACCGGCCCCGCCTTTGAAGGCGCGCAGATTTCTTCCGGCCAACGCGCCGCCCCCGGCGCGATTGAACGGGCAGAGATAGATCCTGCAACCAAAACCCCGCGCTACAAGGTGATCGGCAGCGACCTTTGGTCGGACGAGGCGGGCTTTGACGCGGCCACAGCGACGACCGGGGTCACCGGCATCTGCGGGTCAGGCATCATCGAGATGGTGGCCGAGATGCGGATGGCGGGCATTGTCGATGCGGCCGGGCTGATCGGATCTCCGGAACAGACAGGGTCGGACCGGCTGTTTCTTGACGGACGGACCTATTCCTATCTGGTGCATGACGGCACCGCGGATGGCGGGCCGAAGATCACCGTGACCAATCGCGACATCCGCGAGATACAGATGGCCAAGGCCGCCCTCTATTCCGGGGCGCGGCTGCTGATGGACAAGTTCGGCGTCGACACCGTGGACCGGATCATCCTTGCCGGGGCCTTTGGCGCGCATATCAGCCCGAAACACGCCATGATTCTGGGCATGATCCCGGATGCTCCGCTGGACCGGGTGACCTCGGCCGGCAACGCGGCCGGAACCGGCGCGCGGATTGCCCTGCTGAACCGGGCTGCACGGGCAGAAATCGAGATGACGGTGCGCAACATCCACAAGATCGAGACCGCCATCGAGCCGCGCTTTCAGGAGCATTTCGTCAATGCAAGCGCCATCCCGAATGCAGTTGAAGTGTTCCCGAATCTGGCCGGAATCGTGACCCTGCCGGATGTCAGTTTCAACACCAAAGGCTCGGGCGGGGATGGCGGGCGCAGGCGGCGGCGTGATTAGGGCAGCCTGTTACCGCCCGCAAGCGTTGCCGAGCGACTTGCGGATTCCGCCAACTTCCATAGTCTGCAGCCATGGATGACCCGGTTGCCAACCTGATCGCGAAATGTGCGGCGCAGGACCGCGCGGCGTTTCGGACACTCTATCGTGACAGTTCCGCGAAACTCATGGGCGTTCTTCTCCGTATCCTAAAGGAACGCGCAGAGGCGGAGGATGCCTTGCAGGAACTTTACACACGGGTCTGGTTGCGGGCGGGTCGCTATGATCCGGCCAAGGGCCGGGGCATGACCTGGCTGATCGCCATAGCGCGCAACCTGGCGATAGACCGGCTGCGGGCGCGGCCGGTTGCCAGTAGCGATGACGGGCTGGACACGGTGCCGGACAGCACCCCGCGCGCAGAAACCCGGCTGATCGCGATGGGCGAGGCACGGCGGATGTCTGATTGCTTTGCCACTCTGGAACCGGACCGGGCCGAAGCGGTGCGGGGGGCCTATTTGACCGGCCTGTCCTATATTGAACTGGCCGCGCGCCATGCTGTGCCGTTGAACACGATGCGCACTTGGCTCAGGCGAAGCCTCCTCAAGCTGAAGGAGTGCCTGGACCAATGACCGACGCACCCCTCACCCCTTTTGAAGCAGATGACGCGCTGGCTGCCGAATATGTGCTGGGCGTTCAGGACCTTGCCGAACGCAGCGCAGCCGAGGCGCGGCTTCGGCGTGACCCGATCTTTGCGGCACTGGTCAGCGAATGGGAAACCCGGTTCGAAGGCCTGAACCACGGCTTTGACGCAGTGCCAGCCCCGACCCTTCTACCCGCTATCGAGGCGCGACTGTTCCCCAAGACATCCCGCCCCGGCTCGGCAGGTGCGCGCTTTGGGTTGCTGCGTTGGCTTACGGGGGCCGCTCTTGCGGCGTCCTTGGCCATTGTCGCGGTAGCAACATTCGTGCCGCCCCAGTCCCCCCTGCTGGCGGTGCTGGCCACACCTGACGCCGACCTGTCGTATGAGGTGCGCCAGACCGGCGATGCCTTGCAGATCACCCGGGTGGCCGGCACAGCCGCGCCCACCGGCGAAGTCCACCAGCTTTGGGTGATCGCACCAGGCGCCTCACCCGTGTCGCTTGGTCTGCTGGCCGAGGGACCGCTGGTTGTGACCTACCCTGCCCCGCCACAGGGCTGGTTGATGGCTGTATCGGTCGAGCCTGCGGGAGGGTCGCCCTCGGGCTTGCCGACTGGGCCAGTGATCCTGACCGCCTTTGTCGCAAGCGACGCCTGATCACGAGAGCGTGTGCCGGTCGGGCTGCTGAAACTTCAGTTTGGCAGCCCTCGTAGCTTCGGATGTGAGGCGGGATTGGCCCGCCTGAACTTCGAAGGGATACTTTCATGAACGCTTTCAAACTTGGCACCGCGATCCTGGCGCTATCTTCTAGCATGGCGCTGGCCGAAAACCCGATGGTAGGCGGCGCGGCAATGTTCGAAGACAAGAACATTGTGGAAAACGCCGTAAACTCGGCCGATCACACCACGCTGGTGGCTGCCGTGACCGCCGCTGGATTGGCTGAAACGCTGATGGGTGAAGGCCCGTTCACCGTGTTCGCCCCTACGAACGATGCGTTCGCCAAACTGCCTGCAGGCACGGTTGAAACCCTGCTTCTGCCGGAAAACAAGGACCAGTTGGTCAAGATCCTGACTTGCCATGTGGTTGCTGCAAACGCGATGGCGGCTGATATCCAGAAGATGATCGCCGATGACGGCGGCATGCATACCGTGTCCACCGTCGGCGGCTGCGAGTTCACGACCATGGTCGAAGACGGCATGGTCAAGATCAAGGACGGCATGGGCAACGTGGCCACGGTCACCATCGCCGACGTCAAGCAGTCGAACGGCGTGATCCACGTCATCGACACAGTTCTTCTGCCGGCGATGTGATCCCTTTTCGTCGGCTGAAGGGCCGGGGCCGTCGGTGTGGTCACTCATGCCACGCGGCCCCGGAAGCCCTGCCCGGCCCGTAGGGCGCAGATCAAGTCCCCTTCTGCGACCTGCGGGTCTGGTCGGGCCTTCGGGATTTCCCCCCGAAGGCCCATATTTTCAATATCTGACTCCGTTGCTTCCCGGTTGACCCAGCGGAAGGCCATGGCCTACGCTGCCGCAGCAAATCTTTGAAAGCGGAGCGATTTCATGCGTCTCATTCACCTTTTCTTGGCGTTCATTCTGGCACAGACCCTTCTTGCCACCCCCCTTGCCGCTGAAGGCAAGTCGATCATCGTGCTGGATGCTTCCGGGTCGATGTGGGGCCAGATCGACGGTCGGGCCAAGCTGGAAATCGCGCGTGAAGCTCTTGGGACGGTCCTGGTGGGGATGGACCCGTCAACCGAAATCGGATTGATCGCCTACGGCCACCGCGAAAAGGGCAGCTGCAGCGATATCGAACTGGTCGTACCACCGGGGGCTGGCACCGGGGCGGCTATCGCCGAAGCGGCCAATACAATGAAATTCCTTGGGAAAACTCCACTGACCGAAGCTGTGAGGCAGGCGGCCGGAGAACTGCGGTCAACCGAGGCAAAGGCGACGGTGATCCTTATTACCGACGGTATTGAAACCTGCGAGGCCGATCCCTGCGCGCTGGGGGCGGAACTTGAAGCGTCAGGCGTGGATTTTACCGCGCATGTGGTGGGTTTTGGCCTGACCGCCGAGGAAGGGGCAACGGTCGCCTGCCTTGCCGAGAATACCGGCGGCAAATATATCGAAGCCAAGGACGCGGGTGCGTTGGTCGAGGCACTGAAAAAAACGGTCGTCGTGGTTGCCGAACCCGAGCCGGTGCCGGTCCCGAAGCCAGAACCAGAGCCGGTAGTCGAATTGAAATTCAACCTTGCACCGCAGCTGTACCTTGCCGAAGGCCGGCCGGAGATCGTGAACGGTAACGCCTGGGAGATTTACCCCATTTCCGAAAATGGCACCGTGGGTGACCAGATCACCACCGAATACAACAAGTACCGTGGCTCTGTGGATGCAGGCACCTACCGCCTCGTCGGCCGCATCGGCGAGGCGCGGGCCGAACTGGATGTGACGCTGACAGATGACCAGCTTTTTGAACCGCAGGTCATTCTGAACGCCGGCATTCTGGTTCTGCGCCCACGGGTTTCGGAAGGCAGTCCGGTCGATGGCGGGGCCGGGTTGAACCTGACCAATGCCATGGGCATGGACGGAACCTATTACGGCGAGACGACGGTTGTGGTCCCGGCTGGCGAAACGACTATCAACCTGCGCATGGGCGTGGCGACAGCAACCGAGACGGTATCGGTGGTCGCGGGCGAGACGCTTGAAAAAGACCTGATCGTCGGCGGCGGGGTCGCGGCGGTCGATGCGTACTATGTCGAAGGCATGATCATGGACACCACCCAGCATGGCGTCGAAATCTTGAAAGCTAAAAAAGCGCTGGATGGCAGTCGGGAAAGCGTGACCTACAGCTATGGGCCGGGCCAGTTGTTCACCCTGCTCCCCGGCGATTACATTGCGCGTATATCCCAAGGTGCAGCCGATGCAGAGGTGCCTTTTACAGTAAAGGCGGGCGAACGGGTCGATGTGCCGGTGATACTGAACGCGGGTGTGCTGGCAATCAGCGCCCCCGGGGCCAATGCGATCGAGGTGCTGGATGCCAAGGCCGACATCAGCGGCAATCGTACCTCGCGCGGCTTTACCTACGGCGAAACGCTGGATCTTATCGCGCCGGGTGCGGACTACCTGGTTCTGGTGCAGCGGGGCGAAACAAAGGTCGAGGCGAACGTCACCGTCACGCCCGGCGAACGCAGCGAACTTGCCGTGCCATAGTACAATCCGCGCCTGCTGCTTGACGGCGGGCGCGGGTTGGCATACCTCAAGATGCGTGCGGGTGTAGCTCAATGGCAGAGCAGAAGCTTCCCAAGCTTACGACGAGGGTTCGATTCCCTTCACCCGCTCCAAACCTTTCCTTGCAAAGCCCCGTTGACTTGGTCGGGCAAGGCCCTAGCCTCTGGCGGCAGGTCTTTCTGAGGGGACTACCAATGCCGATCCGTGCCTTTGCCGTGCTTGGCCTGACCGCAACGCTGGGCGGGTGCACAACCGACCCCGGCCCCGCAGAGCCCTACCCCTTTGTCGGCACCTGGGATTGTCAGGTTGAAACCTTCACCTTCACCGACACCACCTACAACAATGGCAGCCAGACCTTGCCAATCCGCAATGTCAGCCGCGACGGGCGGAATTACACGCTTTTGTTTGCTGACAACTACGTCATCGCGCTGGCCGCCGTGACAGAGACGGGCATGACCTGGGTCTCGGGCAAAACCGGCGATCAGTTCACCTGCAAGCGGCTGAAGTAGCTTTCGTTCCCTGCGGTGACAGGGTAGCAAACGGCGAACATCTGCAGGAGGTTTTTATGAACAGCGACATCACCCGTTACGGCACCGGAGCCCGCATGTCCGAGGCCGTGGCCTATAACGGCATACTCTGGGTGGCGGGACAGGTTGGCCAACCGGGCGCATCCGTGGCCGACCAGACCCGCCAGTGCCTGGCCGAGGTGGACCGGATCCTGACCGAGGCCGGCACCGACAAGACCCGGATTCTGTCAGCCCAGATCTGGCTGGCCGACATCGCCACGTTTGCAGACATGAACCTGGTCTGGGATACCTGGGTTCCGCAAGGCCACACCCCGGCCCGCGCCACGGGTGAGGCAAAGCTTGCGACGCCCGACTACAAGGTCGAGGTTATCGTCACGGCGGCACTGCGCTGACCCGGGATGGCGGGGGTTTCACCCCCGCAATCCGGTGGCATATTTCCATAGAGGAAGTCAGGCCCGCATAAACGCCACCAGCGCGGCTGTCGAGCCATCCTTGCCCGCTGTCCCCGCCTTGCCCTCCAGCACTGGTTGCAGCGCCAGCGCCAGTTCCTTGCCCAGCTCTACGCCCCATTGGTCATAGGAGTTGAGGCCAAGGACCACGCCTTCGACAAAGACGCGGTGTTCGTAAAGCGCGATGATCTGGCCCAAGATGAAGGGCGTCAGCTGATCATAGGCCAGCACGGTTGAGGGGCGGTTGCCCGGAAAAACGCGGTGCCGGGCCTGCTGTTCCAGGTCTGCCCCGGTCAATCCCTTCTTCGCCATGATTGCCCGCGCCTCGTCCAGACTGCGCCCGCGCAGCAAGGCCTCGGCCTGCGCAAGGCAATTCGAGACGAGAAGAAGGTGCTGATGGGCAAGCTCGGGCTCATGCCCATGGCGCGCCACAAGAAACTCGCATGGCACCGGGCGGGTGCCCTGATGGATCAACTGGTAAAACGCGTGCTGGCCGTTGGTGCCGGGTTCGCCCCAGACCACAGGGCCGGAATGGATCTGCAAATCGCTGCCGTCTATGGCAACGCGCTTGCCGTTGCTCTCCATCTCCAGCTGCTGAAGGTAAGCGGGAAGCCGGGCAAGGCGCTGGTCATAGGGCAACACGGCGCGGGTGGCGTGGCCACAGATCTGGTTGTGCCAGATGCCGACAAGGGCCAGCATCACCGGCATGTTTTCAGCGAAAGGCGCGGTGAGGAAGTGGGTGTCCATCGCCCTGCCACCTGCAAGAAACTGGTCAAAGGCGTCCGGGCCAATAGCGATCATCAGCGACAGGCCGATCGGCCCCCACAGCGAATAGCGGCCTCCGACCCAATCCTCGAACCCGAAAACCCGCGCGGGATCAATACCATAAGCGGCGGTCTTGTCACCGGCGGTGCTGACGGCGGCGAACTGCGCGGCGGGGGTGCCGACTTTGCCCGCCATCCAGCGCTTGGCGGTATCGCCGTTGGTCATCGTCTCGATCGTGGTGAAGGTCTTTGAGGCGACGATCACCAGCGTCGTTTCCGGGTTCAATCCCTCCAGCGTGTCACTGATATGCGCGCCATCGACGTTGGACACGAAATGGACGCGCGGCCCGTCATGGTACGGGGCCAGTGCAAGCGTGGCCATTGCAGGCCCAAGGTCTGATCCGCCAATGCCGATGTTGATCACATCGGTGATCTTGCCGCCCTGCCCTTGATAGGCCCCCGACCTCACTTCCCGCGCGAAACCCGCGCAGGCGGCACGGGTTCGGCGGACCTGCGGCAGGACATCCGCGCCATCAACCGAGATCACCGCGTCGTCACCCGCCCGCAGCGCCACATGCAGCACAGCGCGGCCCTCGGTGACGTTGATCTTGTCCCCGGCAAACATCGCGGCGCGCTTTTCGGCGACCCCGCATGCTTTGGCGAGCGTAATCAGCGCAGCCTTGGCGGTGATGCCGATGCTGGTCTTTGAGTAATCAAAGAGCATCCCGTCAGCCTTGAGTGAAAAATCACCTGCGCGGGCTTCGTCAAAGAGATCAAGGATATGCCGATCACCGTGGGCTGCGTGCAGTGCCCGAAGGCTGGCCCATTTGTCCATCACTCACTCCGCCCAATGCACGGTTGCGTTGTCCAGAACGGCCCGGACGGGCGCGTCCTTCGGAGGCAGGCCTGCTGCACGTTCGACCGCCGCACGCTTTTCGGCGCCTGTAATCAGGATGTGGATGTTGTAGGCCCCTTGCAGCACCGGCGCCGTCAGGGTGATGCGCGGCTCTCCCGCAGCCTCGGATCGCAGCGGCAGCAATGGCGGCGCAGACGACGACAGTGCCTCTTCCAGACGGTCGGCACCGGGGAAAAGGCTGGCGGTGTGCATATCCTCGCCCATGCCCAGAAGCAGGACCGAGATCGGCAGATAGGGTTTCAGGCCGTCTTGCAGCGCATCAAGCATCTCTTCCGGCGTCTCGGCCGGGGCATAAAGCGGGATCAGCCGTGCCTTCGCGGCCCTGCCCCGTAACAGCCGCTGGCGGACCAGCCGGGTGTTCGAGCGGTCGCTGGTTTCCGGAACCCAGCGTTCATCATTCAGAACTACGGCCACATTGGCCCAGTCCAGATCGACCCCCGAAAGCGTATCGAAGATCGGCCCCGGGGTGGTGCCGCCCGGGACCGACAAGGTCGCCTTGCCATCGCGGCGCAAGAACTCACCCAACTGCCCGGCGATCTTGTCTGCCAGCGACAGCATCATCATCTCGCGGTCGGGGTAGGTTTGCAGCTTCATTCCTTGATCTCCCGCCAGCGCCGCCCATCGCGGTGCATCAGCATCAACGCGTCTTCAGGGCCTGAGGATCCGGGGTCATATGTCTGCGGCTTGTCACCGCGTGCCTCCCAGCCTTCGATGATCGGATCAGTCCAGGCCCAGGCGGCCTCCACCTCATCGCCGCGCATGAACAGGGTCTGGTTGCCGCGGATCACATCCATGATCAGGCGTTCGTAAGCGTCGGGGGTTTCCTCGGCCTCTTCGCCCAGCACGGCGGCGAAGGACATGTCCAGCGGCACCTGCATCAGGCGCATGCCGCCCGGCCCCGGTTCCTTGATCATCACCATCAGGTTCATGCCTTCATTCGGCTGCAGCCGGATCACCAGCACGTTTTCTTGCCAGCCCTTGGCATCGTCAAAGATTGCGTGCGGTGGTTGCTTGAAGGTGATGGCGATTTCACTGGTCCGCGCCCGCAGGCGCTTGCCGGTGCGCAGGTAGAATGGCACCCCCTGCCAGCGCCAGTTCGAGACATGGACCTTCAGCGCAATGTAGCTTTCGGTCTTCGACCCCGGGTTTTCGCTGTGCGCTACATAACCCTTGTCGCCTGCGCCCGCGCCATACTGGCCACGCACGATGTTTTCCGGCGGCATCGGCTTCAGCGCACGGATCACCTTCAGCTTTTCGTCGCGCACGGCATCGGGGTCAAAGTGATAGGGCGGCTCCATCGCGATAAGGCACAAAAGCTGCATCATGTGGTTTTGCACCATGTCCCGCATGGCGCCCGACTTGTCGTAATATGCCTCGCGCCCGTTCACGCCCACGGTTTCGGCCACCGTGATCTGGACGTGGTCAACATATTCGGCCTTCCACAAGGGTTCGAACAGGATGTTGGCAAACCTCACCGCCATCAGGTTCTGGACGGTCTCTTTTCCCAGATAATGGTCGATCCGGTAGATCTGGGCCTCGGTGAAATGCCGGGCCAGCACCCCGTTCAGCGCTCGGGCCGAGGCAAGGTCGCGGCCGAAGGGTTTCTCCACCACGATCCGGCTCCAGGCGTCGGCAATGCCGTGGTCATGCAGGCGGCTGGCGATGTCGCCAAACAAGCCGGGCGCAACCGAAAAGTAAAAGGCCCGCACCACGTTGTCGCGCATCATCGCCTTGAGCGCGGCCCAACCGTTGGAGCCGGTGGCGTCAATCGGCACATAGCCAAGGCGGGCAAGAAAACCCTCGATCGCCGCACTATCCTGCCGGTCCGCAGGTACGAATTCCGCAATCGCCGCACGCACCTGATCGCGAAAGTCATCATCGGTCAGGTCGCCACGCGCCGCGCCGATGATCCGGCTGTCCTCCGGCATCTGGCCTGCAAGAAAGCGGCGGTAGAGCCCGGGCAGGATCTTCCGGCGTGCCAGATCACCGGTCGCCCCGAAGATCACCAGATCGAAGACATCCACCGGAATGACGCGTGATACCATGATCTTCTCCCTGAGCCTGACGCTGTTAGCGCTAGCGGCGTCCCTCTACCGGCTGCCCGAGGCCCTGTCTAGCATTGCTCTGCGCGTCGCGAAACCTGTGTCGCCGATCAGGCCTCCTCCAGCGCTTGCCAGCGCACGCGCAACAGGCCCGGTTCGGCGGCCAGACGGTGAACGGCCTGCTCCAAAGCGCCATCGGTTGCCCCTTCGGCCGTGACGGTGGCGCAAAGATCAAGCCCTTGACCCGAGTCGGCCGGAGTGACGCCGATTTCGGACAGGTGCAGCCCCCCCAGCGTCAACGTCCGCAGGATCAAGCTGCGGGCAATGGCCTCTTCAGCGTCAGCAACCGTCACGGCAACCCGGAACGACCGGATCACCGGCGTTCCTGCCCGGGTGTAGCGCTTCAGCGCCTTGACCAGGGGACGCAGGCCAAGGTTGATGAAAACCACCATCCCGGTGAGCAAAAGCGCATAATCCCAAGCCCCGGCCCCGGCCATCATGCCGACGCCTGCCGAACACCAGAGCGTTGCCGCCGTGTTCAGACCGTGAACGTTGAACCCGTCCCGGAAGATGATTCCCGCCCCAAGGAAGCCGATACCCGAAACGATCTGGGCGGCAACCCGGGTTGGGCTGACTTCATTCGGATAGAGTCCTGAAAAAACAACAAAGCTGGCCGCCCCCAGAGCGACAAGTGCATTGGTTCGTAGCCCCGCCATCCGCTGGCGGACCTGCCGTTCAGATCCGATGAGCGCGCCACAGGCAAGCGCTGTGGCCAGATTGACAGCCGCCGCTTCCAAAGCCAGCATTACGTTTCCTTCCACACAGTCATCCGCAAGGGATCATGACTGCGCGCAGATGTAAACGAAATGTAACGTTTTTATGACAAAATGGACTTCCCGACCGGCAGGCGCTCAAGCTTCCAGTTCGGCGTCCCAGTACAGATAATCCATCCAGCTTTCATGCAGATGGTTCGGTGGGAAGCGGCGGCCGTGGGATTGCATCTCTTCTGCCGTCGGCGCGCGGGGACGACGGTTCAGGTACATCCCCACCTGTTTCAAGGACCGCGACCCCTTGCGCAGGTTGCAGGGGCTGCAAGCAGCAACGACGTTCTCCCAGGATGTAATCCCGCCTTTCGACCGAGGCACAACATGGTCAAACGTCAGATCCCCCTTTGCACTACAGTATTGGCAGCAGAATTCGTCCCGCAGGAAAAGATTGAAGCGCGTGAATGCCACGCGCTTCTGGGGTTTCACATAGTCCTTCAGTACCACGACCGAGGGTATCCGGAACTCCTGTCGTTGACTATGAACCACCCGGTCATACTCGGCCACGATCTGCACCCGGTTCAGCACAGCGGCCTTGATCGCCTCTTGCCACGGCCAAAGGCTAAGCGGGTAGTAACTCAGCGGTCGGTAGTCCGCATTCAACACCAGCGCCGGATAATGCTTCAGCGCCGCCGGGTCGCGCACGAACTGGGTTCTGAAATCGCCGTCCATTCCGCCTGAGACCTCACGTCTTTCCTGTTGCCGGTTCCGGCACAGGGCGGGGGAAGCCGCCCCAATCGTCGAAACTATATCTGGCGTTTCCGCCTATGCAACCCCCAAGCGCCTGCGACATTTAGGGGCTTTGCACTGCAGCAATGCAGGAATTCGGTGACAAGGGAATGACAAAGGCCCCGGGGGGGGGCACGGGGCCTTGCAAGATTTCGTTCCGGTTCAGCCAGCCGCAGTCACCGCCCGGCCGGTCAGCACCTTCACAAGGTTCGCGCGATAGACGGGCGTGCCGTGCAGATCACCGATCATGTCGCTGGCGTCCACCGTCAGGCTGGATATCGCGCTGGCAGAGAAGTTGGCCGACAGCGCCGTCTCGCCCTCGGCCCAGCGAAACACCCCGGCGGACGACGCGCCGGTTACGGCCACCCGCACCCCGCCCGCGTATTTCGCTACAAAGACTCCGGTAAGGGCAAAGCGGCTGGCGGGCTGGATGAACTTCACATACGCCGCCTTTTCTGGTAGCGGGAAGACCACACTGGTGATGATCTCGCCTTCTTCCAGCGCCGTGGTGAAGAGACCCTTGAAATAGTCATCCGCCGCAATCTTGCGCTTGTTGGTCACAACCGTAGCACCCGACGCCAGCACCGCCGCCGGGTAGCAGGCAGCCGGGTCATCATTGGCAAGCGACCCGCCAATCGTACCCTTGGTGCGCACCGCAGGGTCACCGATCCCGCCCGCAAGTGCCGCCAACGCGGGATAATGTGCCGCCGCCTCGTTTGCCACCACAGCATGCGGGGTGGCCGCACCGATGTGCAGACCGCCATCGCCCGTGCAGACGCCCCGCATTTCGGCGATGCCGGTAAGGCTGACCAGTACCGTGGGTGCGGCAAGCCGCTGCTTCATCGTCGGGATCAGGGTCTGCCCGCCCGATAGCGCCTGCGCGCCGTCACCGCCCATGGCGCTGACCGCATCGGCAATGGTCGAGGGTTTCACGAAGTCGAAGTTGTGCATGGTATCCTCTCTCTCAGCCGTTGATCGCAGACCACACCCGCGAGGGCGAGACCGGCATGTCGATATGCATGACGTGGCTGTGCCCGCCACGCTGCAGCGCGTCGATCACCGCGTTGATCACGGCAGGGGGTGACCCGATGGCCCCGGCCTCGCCACAGCCTTTCACGCCCAGAGGGTTGTGCGTGCAGGGGGTCTGGCAACTGTAATCCACATTGTAGAATGGCAGGTCATCGGCGCGGGGCATGGCGTAATCCATGTAGGACCCGGTAAGAAGCTGACCGTTCTCGTCATAGGTCGTGAACTCGCACAGAGCCTGCCCGATCCCTTGGCCCACGCCGCCATGCACCTGACCTTCGACGATCATCGGGTTCATGATGTTGCCGAAGTCATCGGCGCAGTGGAAGGCGACGACGTCGACCTTGCCCGTGCCTTCGTCCACCTCGACCTCACAGAGATAAGCGCCTGCGGGGTAGGTGAAGTTGGCGGGGTCGTAGAAGGCTGTCTCCTCCAGCCCCGGTTCCAGCGTCTCCAGCGGGTAGTTGTGAGGGACGTAAGCCGAGAAGGCGATTTCGCCGAAGGTTTTCGCCTTGTCGGTGCCCGCGACGGAGAACTTGCCACCCTCAAAGGTGATGTCACCCTCGGCCGCCTCAAGCATGTGGGCGGCGATCTTCTTGCCCTTGGCAATGATCTTGTCCACCGCCTTGACCATCGCCACGCCGCAGACCGCAAGGGAGCGCGATCCATACGACCCCATGCCGAACGGGATCTTCGCCGTGTCGCCATGTACGATTTCCACCGAGGATTCGGGGATGCCAAGCTTGTCGGCCACGATCTGGGCGAAGACGGTTTCATGCCCCTGCCCGTGGCTGTGCGCGCCGACCATGACCGAAAGGTTGCCGGTGGCGTTCACTCGTACGGTGGCCGCGTCAAAAAGCCCGACTCGCGCACCGAGGATGCCGACAAGGTGGCTGGGCGCGATCCCGCAGGCCTCGATCCAGGTGGACAGGCCCATGCCGCGCAGTTTGCCAGCGGCCGCAGACGCTGCGCGACGCTTTTCGAACCCCGCCACATCGGCCATCTCCATGACCTTGTCGAGCGTGGCCTGATAGTTGCCGGTATCATAGACCAGCCCGACGGGAGTGGTGTAGGGGAACATGTCCGGCGTCAGGAAGTTCTTCCGCCGCACTTCGAATGGGTCAAGGCCCAGCTCGCGACACATGATGTCGACCACGCGTTCAAGGCTGTAGGTCGCCTCGGGCCGCCCTGCCCCGCGATAGGCATCGACCGGGGCGGTGTTGGTGAAAACGGTCTTCACGTTCACATAGACATTCGGCACCGTGTAGGGCCCGGCCATCAGCGTGCCATGAAGGAAAGTCGGCGTCACCGTAGCAAAGTTCGACAGATACGCGCCGACATTGGCCAAGGTCTCGGTCCGGAAGGCGATGAAGTTGCCCTCAAGGTCGCAGGCGAGTTCGATCTTCGTCACATGGTCGCGGCCGTGCGCATCCGACAGGAAGGATTCGCTGCGCTCTGCCGTCCAGCGCACCGGGCGGTGAAGTTTCTTGGCCGCCGCCAGAACGAGGGCCTCTTCGCCATAATGATAGATTTTTGAGCCGAAGCCGCCGCCCACATCCGGGGCTACGACCTGCAGCTTGTTTTCCGGGATGCCAAGGACGAAGGCCGCCACCAGAAGCCGCGTCAGGTGCGGGTTCTGGCTGGTGGTTGTCAGCTTGTAATCCTGCGTGCCGGGGAAATACTCGCCAATGCTGGCACGAGGTTCGATCGCGTTCGGGATCAGGCGGTTGTTCACCAGTTCCAGCGTGGTCACATGCGGGGCGGATTTGATCGCGTCATCGACCTTTGCGCGGTTGTCCTCGATCCAGCCCCAGTCAAAGCAAAGGTTATCAGGAATCTCGTCATGCACGCGGTTCCCCGGGTTGGCCACGGCATCGACCATGTTGACGATGGCGGGCAATTCTTCGATCTCGCTGTTATCCGCAATCACCTGCGCCGCATCGCGCGCCTGCTGGTAGGTGTCGGCCACCACGGCGGCATAAGCGTCGCCGACATGGCGCACCTTGCCATGCGCGAGGACCGGGCGCTTCGGTTCGCGCATCGGCGTGCCATCGCGGGAGTTGATAAGCCACCCTGCCGGGTTGCCCCCGACAGCGGCGAAATCCTCACCCGTGAAGACCACGAGCACGCCCGGCATCGCGGCGGCAGCGGAGGTGTCGACCTTGACAATCCGGCCGTGCGCCACGTTTGAACGCACCATCACCGCATGGGCCTGCCCCGCGATGTTCATATCGTCGGTATAGACCCCCTGTCCGGTCAGAAAGCGGATATCCTCGCGGCGCTTCGAGCTTGCGCCAATTCCGTGATCCTTCGGCATCGTATGTCCCCCTATTCGGCGGCCAAGGCGCTGACATCCTGCCCGGAGGCAGCCATCACGGCCTTGACGATGTTGTGGTAGCCCGTGCAACGGCAGATGTTGCCGTCCAGGTAATGGCGTACCTCATGTTCGCTGGGCTTGGGGTTCTCTGCCAGCAGCGCCGCCGCTGACATCACCATGCCGGGCGTACAGAAGCCGCATTGCAGCCCGTGATGGTCCTGAAACGCCTGCTGGATCACACCCAGCGAGCCATCAGCGTTTGCCATCCCCTCGATCGTGTGCACATCGGCACCCGCCACGTCCTGCGCGAAGACCGTACAGCTTTTTACGGGCTTGCCATCGAGATGCACCACGCAGGCGCCACACTGGCTGGTGTCGCAGCCGACGTGGGTGCCGGTCAGTCTAAGTCCATCGCGCAGATAGGCGGACAGCAGCGTCCGCCCCTCCGTCTCGGCCGAGACGGCGCGGCCGTTCACGGTCATGCTGACTTTGGTCATGCTTTCCCCCTCCCTTGGGTCATCCTTGGTAACGGTGTCGGGATCGGCGCCCGAAATCAGCTTATCAGGCGTTTGAACCAGCCCTTCTTCGGTGCGTCCGCTGTATCGGCCTGGATCGGTTCCAGCTCGTCTTCCGGGCTTTCGACTGCCTCCTGAAAGCGGGTGAAAAACTCATCGGCCATCTTTTTGGCAAAACCGTCGATGATCCGGCTGCCCAACTGCGCGATCTTGCCGCCAACCGAGGCTTCGACATCATAGGTCAGGCGGGTGCCTACCGGAATCGGCTCAAGGCTGACGTTCGCGCCGCCCTTGGCAAAGCCTGCAACGCCGCCTTTGCCTTCGCCCGAAATGCGCAGTGATTTCCCCTCGACGATATCGGACAGCTGCACGAGGCCGGTGAACGTGGCGCTGACCGGGCCGACCTTCTGCTTTACCACCGCCTGATAGCCGTCCGTGACGGATCCGGTCAGGCTTTGGCAGCCCGGAATGCAGGCGCGCAGTACTTCCGGCTCCAGAATGGCCCGCCAGACGATGCCGGCTTGCGCGCTGATATCGCGGCTGTCGCTCAGCTTCATTGGTCGATTCCCTCGTTCCCTGAGGATCAGACTATGCGAAACTCTGCGCAGGCTAAGAAATTTCTCGGCCCCCCGGCACAAAATTTTGCGTTCCCCACGCCGCTTCCCGCCGGTCGCTTGACGCGACGCTTGCCAGTCCCCGTCAAGGCTCGCTATCTGACTGCGTCCAGACGGAGCCTGACAATGCCCTTTTCGCGCCGCAACCTGATTGCTCTGACCGCCAGCGTCCTTCTTGCCGCCTGTTCGCGGTCTGAACGTCCCAGCGCCAGCCGCAGCGACCTTTACCCCGGCGAGACCCCGGAACTGCGCTCCTTGATCGGACGTTCGGCCGACGAACACCAGATCCCGGAAAGCCTGCTTCACCGGGTAATCCAGCGCGAAAGCGGGTATAATTCCGGCGCGCGGAACGGGCCTTACTACGGGCTGATGCAGATCCTGCCGCAGACGGCGCGGACCATGGGCTTTCGGGGCAACCCGTCCGACCTTCTGGATGCCGAGACGAACCTGCGCTACGCAGGGCGCTACCTGCGCGGGGCCTGGCTTGTGTCGCGCGGCGACCAGGACGAGGCCGTCGGCTGGTACGCGCGCGGCTATTATTACGAGGCCAAGCGGCTTGGGCTGCTGGAAGAAACCGGCTTGCGTGCCTGAACCTGGCCGACTCTAGTACCAGGCGTCCGCCGCCTCGGCCTTCCTGCGGGTGACAAAATCCTGCAACCCGTCGCGGATACCATCATCCAGGGGCGGTGCTTCATATTCGGCCAGCCGTTTTTTCCAAAGCTTGTTGGCGCGGGTCGCGGCATCGGCGGATCCCGCCGCCTCCCACTTCTCATAGGGTTCGTTGTCGGACAGGTCTGAATCCCAGAACGCCGTCTCGTAATGTCGCATCGTATGGCTGCAACCGAAGAAGTGGTTGCCCGGCCCGACCTCGGCAAAGGCGTCCACCGCCAGCTGGTCGTCGTCGATCTTGACCCCGTCCAGATAGTTGTGCAATGCCCCGCACAGATCGGCATCCATCATGAACTTCTCATAGGACATGGACAGAAGCCCATCCAGAAACCCCGCCGAATGCAGGATGAAATTCGCCCCGCAATGGATGGCCGACATCATCGACATCGTGCCTTCCATCATCGCCTGCCCGTCCGGGAGTTTCGATGTGGTGAAGTTCCCCGCGCAGCGCAGGGGCAGATTCAATCGCCGCGCCAGCTGGCCGATGACTTGCGAGCCGATCGCCGGTTCCGGGGTGCCGAAGGTGGGGCTTCCTGACCGCAGCGACATCGACGACAGGAAGTTGCCAAAGATTACCGGCGCGCCTTTGCGTTCCAGCTGGGTCAGGGCGCAGCCGGCCATCGTCTCGGCCAGGCTTTGCACGATCCCGCCCGCGTTTGTCACCGGCCCCATCGCACCACCAAGGATAAAGGGCACGATCACCGCCGCCTGGTTGGCCCGCGAATAGGCGCGAAGGCTTTTGGTCATGGTGCCATCCCAAACCAAAGGTGAATTGACGTTCACATTGCCCAGAATAACGCAATGATCGTTCACAAACGCCTCGCCAAAGAGGATGCGGGCCATGTCGATGCTGTCTTCGGAGCGTTCCTCGGCCGTAACCGACCCCATGAACGGCCGGTCAGAAAGCTCGATATGCGCCATCATCATATCAAGGTGGCGCTTGTTCACCGGCACATCGGTCGGCTCGCAGATCGTGCCGCCCGAGTGGTGAAAGTTTGGGCTGGACTGCGCCAGTTTGATGAAGTTGCCGAAGTCTTCGATGGTTCCGAACCGTCGCCCCCGGTCCAGGTCCATGACAAAGGGGCTGCCATAAGCGGGGGAGAATACCACGTTCCTCCCACCGATCTGCACCGAGTTCGCAGGGTTCCGCGCGTGCTGGGTGAATTCGGCCGGGGCAGATTTCAGTATCTCGCGCAGCATGCCCGGCGGAAACCTGACCAGCAGTCCCTGCACATCTGCCCCGGCGCGGCGCCAGTGGTCCAGCGCGACAGGATCATCACGAAATTCAATGCCGGTTTCGGCCAGCACCCGGTCGGCAGCGGCCTCGATCCGCAAAAGGTTCTCCTCCGACAGTACATCGTAGGTCGGGATGTTGCGGACGATATAGGGCCGGCCGACCCCTCCACCCTTCTGCGCGCGTTCGGCTTGCCTTGCCTGACGGCCGGATCGCACCCTGACTTCGCCCATCGCCGGTCCTCCGTGAAACTCGACATAGGTGTCAGGTTTGTCGCAAGCAGCCTAACAGTCTGGTCATTTCCCGACATCGCACGAGCACAAAGCGCCTCAGGTCACCACATCCGGCGCGGTTCGGCCGGTATGGGCCGAAATCTCAGCCAGTTCATGCGCCGCGCGGATGACCGGGGCCAACGCCTCTTGCGCGTCAAGGTCCAGGCCGGATGGACCCGCAGCATACCGCTCCAGATAGACCCGCAGCGTCGCGCCCTCGGTTCCCGTGCCAGAGAGGCGATAGACAATGCGGCTGCCATCCTCAAACATCACCCGCACGCCTTGCGCCGTGCTGACAGACCCATCGATCGGATCCGTATAGGCGAAATCATCCGCCGCACCAATCGCCATTCCTTCGATCTTGCGCCCCGGCAGGCCCGGAATTGAGCCGCGCAACGCCGCCATCATCGCATTGGCCTTTGCCGTCTCGACGCCCTCAAAGTCATGGCGGCTATAGTAGTTGCGGCCATACTTCGCCCAGTGTTCGCGCAGGATCTCGGCCACCGACTGCTTGCGCACGGCCAGGATGTTCAGCCAGAGCAGGATTGCCCAAAGCCCGTCCTTTTCGCGCACATGGTCAGACCCGGTCCCAAAGGATTCCTCGCCGCAGATTGTAACCCGTCCGGCGTCAAGCAGATTGCCGAAGAACTTCCAGCCCGTAGGTGTTTCATATTTGCCGATTCCCAAGGCATCGGCCACCCGGTCGACAGCCACGCTTGTCGGCATCGACCGCGCCACGCCTTTCAGTCCCTTGGCATAGCCAGGCACCAGATGCGCGTTCGCGGCCAGTACGGCAAGGCTGTCCGACGGCGAGACATATATCCCGCGCCCGACCACCATGTTCCGGTCGCCGTCGCCATCCGATGCGGCGCCGAAATCTGGGGCTGCGTCCGAGAACATCTCGTCCATCAGCGCCTTGGCCCAGGTGGGATTCGGGTCGGGATGCATGCCGCCGAAATCCGGCAACGGGGTGCCATTCACCACCGTTCCTTGTGCGGCACCAAGTTGGTTTTCCAGGATTTCCACCGCATAGGGCCCGGTCACCGCGCACATTGAATCCATCCGCATGCGAAAGCCACCGGCGAACATGCTGCGCAGAGCGGGAAAATCGAAAAGGGTTTTCATCAGGTCGGCATAGTCAGCCACCGGATCGACGACATCGACAATCATCCCACCCAGAATTTGCCGGCCGGGGGCCGACAGGTCCACGTCCTGCGCCTCCAGCACCTTGTATTCGGTGATCGTGGTCGTGCGGCGATACATCGCTTCAGTAACGTCTTCCGTCGCGGGGCCGCCGTTCTGCATGTTGAACTTGACGCCGAAATCCTCATCGGGTCCGCCGGGGTTGTGGGAGGCGGACATGATGATCCCGCCATCGGTATGGTTCAGCCGGATCAGGTGGCTGGCGGCGGGTGTGGACAGGATTGCCCCCTGCCCCACGATCACCCGCGCCGCGCCATTTGCGGCGGCCATCCGCAAGATCACCTGCGCCGCACGGTCGTTGAAATAGCGCCCGTCGCCACCAAGGACGAAGGTTTTCCCCGCCGCACCCACCACATCGAACACGGATTGGACGAAATTTTCCAGATAGTGGCGCCCCATGAAGATCGCGGTCTTCTTGCGCAGACCGCTTGTCCCGGGTTTTTGCCCGGCAATGGGCGCGGTGGTGACAGTGGTCAATTGCGTCATGGTTTGCCTCCCTTGGGGGTGCCGGCCAGCGACCGGAACAGTAACACGCATTGCGAAGACGCCTCGGCAAGGCCACCGGTTTCGGGGGCCAGATCGGGGCGGGTGGTATCCAGCAAAAGCTCCCACCCCGGGGCGGTGTCGGGCAGATGCAGCGCGGTGGCCGGGCCGGTGTTGAAGACGGCAAAGACTGCCTCGGGGTTGGAGTCACCGCCTTCTGCCGCCATCCGCAACTCGACACAAAGGCAGCGGAAGGCCGGGTCATGCCATTCCTCGGACTGTGGCACGGTGCCATCCGCCCGCCGCCAGATCACATCAGGCACCCCGTCCGACGGGCGATGCCGGGCATGCAGGAACCGCCGCTGACGCAGGATCGGCAGCGACCGGCGAAGTGCGGCCAGCCGCTCTGCAAAGCGCAACAACCCGGTGTCGGCCTTGGACCAGTCGATCCAGCTGGTCTCATTATCCTGCGCATAGGCGTTGTTATTGCCGCCTTGGGTGTGGCCGATCTCATCGCCCGCCAGCAGCATTGGCACACCTTGCGCCAGCATCAGCGTCGCCAGAAGGTTGCGCTTGCGCAAACCCCGCGCCGCCGTGACGCGCGCATCCTTCGTCGGCCCCTCGGCGCCCAGATTGTCCGAGTGGTTCTCGTGGTGCCCATCGCGGTTGTCCTCGCCATTGGCGAAGTTGCGCTTGATGGTGTAGCTGACCAGATCCTCCAGCGTAAAGCCGTCGTGGCTGGTGATGAAGTTGACGGATGAGGTGGCCGCCCGACCGGAATGATCAAACCGGTCTGCACTGCCAAGAAGCCGCGCGGACAAATCGCGCGTCATCCCGGCATCGCCCTTCCAGAACCGCCGCATGCCATCGCGGAACTTGTCGTTCCATTCGTGGAAGGGGTGCGGATAGGCCCCAAGCTGATAGCCACCGGGGCCAAGGTCCCAGGGTTCGGCAATCAGCTTGACTCGGGACAGAGTCGGGTCTTGCCGGATTGCATCGAAGAACCCGCCGTTCGGGTCAAAGCCGTGCGCCTCGCGCCCCAAGGTGGTGCCAAGGTCAAAGCGGAAGCCGTCGACATGGGCCTCTTCGACCCAGTAGCGAAGCGAATCCATCACCATCCTGAGGACCATCGGATGCGTAAGGTTCAGCGTGTTCCCGGTGCCCGCATCGTTCACATAGTGCCGCCCGCCCCCGGCCAGCCGGTAGTAGCTGGCGTTGTCGAGGCCCCGAAATGCCAACGTCGGGCCCCATTCATCCCCCTCGGCGGTGTGGTTGTAGACCACGTCAAGTATGACCTCGATCCCAGCCGAATGGAACCGGCGGACCATGGTCTGAAATTCCCACAAGGCCCCCTTTGACATATAACGCGGTTCGGGCGCGAAAAAGGCCAGGGTGTTGTAGCCCCAATGGTTGCGCAGCCCCTTGGCCACCAGAAACCGGTCGTCGATGAACGCCTGCACAGGCAGAAGTTCAATTGCCGTAACGCCAAGCTTGTGCAGATGGTCGATCACCGCGTCAGAGCACAGGCCCAGATAGGTGCCGCGCAAGCCCTTGTCTACGCCCGGATGAAGCGCGGTCATCGACTTGACATGCGCCTCATACAGCACCGTATCGATGCGCGAGGTCCGGGGGGCGATGTCATTGCCCCAGCTGAAACTGGGATCGGCTACCACCGCCTTCGGTACTGCAAAGGCGCTGTCGCGGGTGTCAAAGCTCAGGTCTCCGCGAGAGGAACCGATCTTGTAGCCCATAAGCGCATCCGACCATTTCAACCTCCCCTCCAAGGCCCGGGCATAGGGGTCAAGCAGCAGCTTGTTCGGGTTGAACCTGTGCCCTTGTTCCGGGGCATAAGGCCCGTGCGCGCGAAAGCCGTAGACCGTGCCGGGGGTCAGGCCGCCGACATGGATGTGCCAGATGTCGCCATCGCGTTCGATGATCGGCAGGCGGGCCATTTCCTTGCGGCCATCGCTGGTGAACAGACAAAGCTCGATCCGCTCGGCATGGGCCGAGAACACCGCGAAGTTCACCCCGTCGCCAGTAAAGCTTGCTCCCATCGGCCAGGGCCTCCCGGACCCGACCGCATGGCCCGACAACCGCGCGGGCAACGAGGTTGGCTGCGGTGTCACGTGGTCAGCCCTTCGTAAAGGGTGGCATATTCCGCGGCCGATGTTTCCCAGCCAACCGGATGCGCCATCGCATTGTCCCGCAGCATTGCCCATAGCTTCGGCTGACGGAAAAGCGCCAGAAGCTGCGCCAAAGCCCGCCCGAAGGCCATTGCATCGACCGGATGGAAAGTCACCCCCGTCGCCACCCCTGCGATGAGCGTAGCGGGATTGACGCCGATCACAGTATCCGCCAGCCCACCCACCAGTGACACCACCGGCAAGGTACCGTAGCGCAAGCCATACATCTGCGTCAGCCCGCAAGGCTCGAAACGGCTGGGCACCAGCACGGCATCCGCGCCAGCAAACAACCGGTGGCTCAAACCCTCATCATAGCCGATCCGCACCGCAACCCGCCCAGGGAACCGGGAGGCGAGCGCGCGCACCGCCCCCTCCATCCCCGGATCGCCCGAGCCGAGGACGATCAGCCCGCCGCCGCCCAGCACGAACTCGGGGATCACGGCGGGCAAAAGGTCGATCCCCTTCTGGTCGGTCAAACGGCTGACGACAATAGCCAACGGCCCCGGCACCTCCAGCACGAACTCCCTGCACAGGTTTGCCCGTGCTGTGGCCTTGCCAGCCATCGACTGTGCGCTGAAGGGCGGGTCCTCCGCCCCCGGATTCCAGACCCCGGTATCCACGCCGTTCAGGATGCCCGAAACCACCGGCCCCCGCGCTGCGATCACGCCTTGCAGGCCCATCCCGAACTCGGGCCGCATCAACTCTGCCGCATAGCCGGGCGACACGGTCGTGATGCAGTCCGCCGTGACCAGCCCGGCCTTCAGACTGGATATTCCGCCATAATATTCCAATGCCTCGGGGTGGAAAGCATGCCCGGGCAGGCGCAGCACGCCAAGCATATGAGCGGGAGCCCAGCCCTGAAACGCAATGTTGTGGATGGTAAGGACCGACCTCACCCCTCCACTGCCGTTGTAGGCCAGATAAGCCGGAGCCAGCCCCGCCTGCCAGTCATGGGCATGCAGCACATCGGGCTTCCAGCCTTCCAGCCCCTCACGCGCTATCCGTGCGGCAATCCATGAAAGTGCGGCAAACCGCACGGCGTTATCCGGGTGCTGTCCCATCGGCCCGGAATAGGGCCCGCCTTCCCGGTCAAACAGATGCGGCGCATCCAGGAGCAGCACCGGTACCCCGGCGACCTCGCCAGAAAGGACCCGCCCCGGCCCGCCCCAAAGATCGGCCTCTTGCCAGACCACCGGCCAGTCTACCGCCTTTGCTCGCATGGCGCGGTAGCAGGGCAACAGCACCCGCATCTCCCAGCCCACACCAGCCAGCGCGCCGGGCAGCGCGCCGACAACATCGGCCAGCCCGCCCGTCTTCACCAGCGGTACGCATTCCGACGCCACCGAAAGCACCCGCCCGCCTACTGCCATCGGAGTCTCATTCTTCTGTTCCCAAATATCCTGAACGGGGGACCGGGGGGGATGCAATGTCCCCCGTGTTGTCCGTCATCACGACCTCTCAGGACAATGCCTTGGCGCGCGCGTCAAGCATGTCCTGCGTGATCAACACGATCCCGCCTTCCGATCGGCGGAACCATTTTGCATCTTCATCGGCATCTTCGCCCACGACCAGCCCTTCCGGGATTTCCACCCCCCGGTCGATCACGCAATTCGCAAGCTGCGCCTTTCGATTGACGGTCACCTGCGGCAGCGCCACCACGTATTCGAGGCTGGAGAAAGAATGTGTCCTGCACCCCGTGAACAGCAGTGAATTAGACACCGCCGATCCCGAGACGATGCAGTCTCCTGACACGAGCGAGCTGACCGCAGACCCCCGCCGTCCATCCTCATCATGAATGAATTTCGCCGGTGGCACGATCTCGGCATAGGTCCAGATCGGCCAAGCGCTGTCATACAGGTCCAGTTTCGGCACGAAATCCGTCAAGTCGATATTGGCCTGCCAGAAGGCGTCGAGCGTCCCGACATCGCGCCAGTAGGGCTCGGTCTCAAGCCCGCTCATCACGCAGCTGTCGGCAAACTTGTGGGCCACAGCCTTGCCGTTCTTGACGATGTAGGGGATCAAGTCGAAGCCGAAATCGTGGGACGAGTTGTCGTCCTGCATATCGCGGATCAGAAGATCGCGCAGGAAAGCCCAGTCGAAGATGTAGATGCCCATGGATGCAAGCGCATGATCGGGATCACCCGGAATTGACGGTGGGTCCTTCGGCTTCTCCAGGAAATCGGTGATCCGCAGCGACGCGTCCACATGCATTACGCCAAAGGCGCTCGCCTCACTGCGGGGCACTGTCAGACAACCGATGGTAACGTCCGCCCCTGCGTCGACATGCTGGCGGAGCATCACCTCGTAATCCATCTTGTAGATGTGATCTCCCGCAAGGATGATCGCGTACCTGATTCCGTAGCTGTCGATGATGTCGATGTTCTGCGCCACAGCATCGGCCGTGCCGCGATACCAGTTCACCTCGTCCATACGCTGACTGGCGGGCAGGATATCCAGATACTCGTTCCGCTCAGCCCGAAAAAAGTTCCAGCCGCGCTGGCAGTGCCGGATCAACGAATGCGCCTTGTACTGTGTGGCAATCGCCATCTTTCGGATACCAGAGTTCACTGCGTTCGACAGCGCAAAGTCGATGATCCGGGTCTTGCCGCCAAAGTAGACCGCCGGTTTTGCCCGCCGGTCGGTCAACTCCTTCAGACGGCTGCCGCGCCCCCCTGCCAGCACAAAGGCCATGGCCTGAGACGACAGGCGCTGGTTCGGTCTCGGTTTCATGCTTTCCCTCCCTTGGGTTGGCGGTTTTCCCGCCAAAGCTTCAATCCTGTTGCAGATAGAGGGCCGAGAGCGGCGGCAGCGTGACAAGCGTCGATTGCGATTGGCCATGCCAAGGCGTCTTTTCCGTGGTTACCCCCCCCAGGTTGCCACGGTTGCCCCCGCCGTAAACTTCGGCGTCGGTGTTCAGAACTTCGCGCCATGTGCCCGCCGCAGGTAGCCCCAGCCGGTACTTGCGCTCCAGCGGCGTCATGTTGATGACGGCCACCACCGGCTTGTCGCCCGCGCCGCCTTTGCGGACGAAAGAAAACACCGCCGCCTCGGCATCGTTGGACTCGATCCAGTCAAAGCCCTCGGGCCGGCAGTCGTTCACATGCAGCGCCGGGGTCTCGCGGTACGTGCGGTTCAGGTCACGCACCAGACTCTGCATGCCTTTATGCTCTGGAATATCAAGCTGATGCCAGTCAAGGCTCTGGTCATGGTTCCATTCCGCCCCTTGGGCGAATTCCTGCCCCATGAAAAGCAGTTTCTTCCCCGGATGCGCCCACATGAACCCATAGTAGGCCCGCAGATTGGCGAACTTTTCCCAGGCGGTGCCCGGCATTTTCGTGAGCATGCTGCCTTTGCCATGCACAACCTCGTCATGGCTGATAGGCAGGATGTAGTTTTCCGACCAGGCGTAAACCATGCCAAAGGTCATCTGATGGTGGTGATACTTACGGTAAAGCGGGTCTTTCTGCATGTAGCTCAGGGTGTCGTTCATCCACCCCATGTTCCATTTAAAGCCAAAGCCCAGCCCGCCCCGGTTGGCAGGCCGCGACACGCCGGGAAACGCAGTCGATTCCTCGGCAATCGTCATGATTCCAGGCACTTCGCCGTAGGTGGTGATGTTCATGCTGCGCAGAACGTCAATCGCTTCATAGTTCTCGCGCCCGCCATCCTTGTTCGGGACCCATTCGCCCGCCTCGCGGCTGTAGTCGCGGTACAGCATGCTGGCCACGGCATCCACCCGCAGCCCGTCGATGTGGTATTCTTCCAACCAATACAAGGCGTTGGAGACGAGGAAGTTCTTCACCTCGACCCGGCCGTAGTTGTAGATCAGGGTGTTCCAGTCCTGATGAAAGCCCTCGCGCGGGTCCTGATGTTCATAAAGCGGCGTCCCGTCAAACTGGCCAAGCCCATGCGCGTCGGCCGGGAAGTGGCCCGGAACCCAGTCCAGGATCACCCCCAACCCGCGCCGGTGCGCGGTATCGACAAACGCGCGAAATTCTGCCGGCGTGCCGTGACGGATCGTGGGGGCGAACATGCCAACCGGCTGGTAACCCCATGATCCGTCAAACGGAAACTCGCTGATCGGCAAAAGCTCGAGATGGGTGAACCCCATGTCAGCGGCGTAATCCACCAGCTGCTCAGACAATTCCTGATAGCTGAGCATCCGGTTCCCCGGCCCCCGGCGCCAAGAC
>Ga0105045_10000667_pt1 | contig 25921 bp, 22 predicted proteins | sample MAT02_FD_78089 | JGI IMG/M metagenome (GOLD analysis project Ga0105045, IMG submission 78089) | Freshwater microbial communities from Lake Fryxell liftoff mats and glacier meltwater in Antarctica - MAT-02 (megahit assembly) | ecosystem: Environmental > Aquatic > Freshwater > Ice > Liftoff... | reverse complement strand
CCATTGCCCACTTCCCAGCCAGTCACATTCTGCATTTTAAGCCCAATCAACGCGCTGTCGGTGTCCCAAGTGGCTTCGTGCAGGCCGTCTGGGGCCATGAACACGGGCCAATGGCGCAAAAATCCCAAACGATGGGCAAAGTCCACGATGCAGCGCCCGCCATTGCCGCACATGGAACCGGGTTGGCCATCGGCGTTGAAGTAGTGCATTTCAAAATCGGCAGTTTCGTGGTAGCGAAGTAGCATCAGGCCGTCGGCCCCAATCCCAAACCGGCGGTCACAAAGCTGGGTGATCAGGGCATGGTCGTGAGGGTCAAACTCGGTCAACCGATCATCGATCAAGATGAAATCATTGCCTGTTCCTTGGTATTTTGTGAAATGGAGTGCCATAACCACGGAGTTTTACGTAATTTTGTGGAGTTGAGCAATTTTAAACAATATCCTTGACTAATGCAACAGCATTTTTTGTTGCATTGGGCCAGCGGTGAACTATTTGGGCATACCATTAAAAATATACCTTGGGACGCATCCTTGCCATAGATTACGGAACTAAACGAGTAGGCTTGGCCGTGACCGATCCACTAAGGATATTTGCAACCGCATTGTGCACGATCCATTCGGCAAAATTGATCGCGTTCTTAAAGGAATATCACACTCAAGAACAAATTGAAGGTTTTGTGCTGGGGATGCCCAAACGGTTGGACAATACTGACACCAACAATACAAAACATGTCAATATATTTAATAAGCTGTTGACTAAAAATTTCCCGGACATTCCAGTTTACTTGGTCGATGAGCGGTTTACCTCTTCCATTGCCTTGGACACTTTGATCCTAGCCGGGACAACCAAAAAATTCCGTCGCGAAAAATCCAACATTGACAAAGTGAGCGCAGTGTTGATTTTGCAGACTTATTTGGAACGCAGCATTTCGGGTGCCCCCATTCTTGCAAATTTGTAACACAAAAGACGACCCTATTTATGATTTATCCAATTGTGGCCTATGGCGACCCGGTGCTGCGAAGAGTGGCAAGGGACATAGAACAAGGCGAAATCGATCTCCAGCAGCTTGCCGCCGATATGTACGAAACCATGCACCACGCTGAGGGTGTTGGGCTGGCGGCCCCCCAGATTGGCATGGACATCCGCGTGTTTGTCGTTGATGGATCCACTACCAATGATGAAGAGCTGAAAACGTTCAAGCAGGTTTTTATCAATCCCCAAGTGATCCAGCAAGAGGGCAAACTATGGCCCTACGAAGAGGGCTGTTTGAGCATCCCCAACATCCGTGAGGAAGTGAAACGCCAAGAAAGCATCCGCCTGAGCTACTTTGACCAAGATTGGGTGGCTTACGAAGTCGAGTTTTCGGGCATGAAAGCCCGGGTGATCCAGCACGAGTACGACCACATCGAGGGCAAACTGTTCATCGACTACCTGTCGCCCTTGCGCCGGAGGCTGCTCAAGGGCAAGCTCGCCGATATCACGCGCGGACAAGCCAAGACTGATTACCGGATGAAATTTCCAGCCAAAAAATAGATGGTGATGATCTACAAAGCACTGGCCCTACAGACTACCTGCCACGCGGTCAACCACCTGACTACTCAGGACGAGGTGAGGGCGCACATCCGCCGGGAAATTGACCGGATCGGGGCGCAAATCAAAGCGTCGGTCTCTTTTATTGGCCGCGACTTGCGTTTGATCGTTCTGCCCGAATATTTTCTGACCAGTTTCCCGCTGGGCGAAAGTTTGGCCCTGTGGCGCGAAAAAGCTTGTTTGGCCGCCGATGGCCCGGAGTTTGAATGGCTCGGCAAGGTGGCCCAAGCCAACCAAATCTTCTTGTCGGGCAATGCCTACGAAACCGACCCCCATTTCCCCGATTTATATTTTCAGACCAGTTTTATCATCGGCCCGTCGGGTGAAGTAGTGCTGCGGTACCGTCGGCTAGTCTCGATGTTTGCCCCCACCCCCCACGATGTCTGGGAAAAATACTTGGACATTTATGGGCTGGAAGGAGTGTTCCCCGTGGCCCAGACCGAGATCGGCCGCTTGGCCTGTATCGCTTCCGAAGAAATCCTGTACCCCGAGATTGCCCGGTGCCTTGCCATGCGGGGGGCCGAAGTGTTCTTGCACTCTTCCTCCGAAGTGGGCAGCCCGTTGCTCACCCCAAAAAATGTGGCCAAACTGGCCCGGGCCATCGAAAACATGGCCTATGTGGTATCGGCCAACTCGGCGGGCATCTCGGGCATCCCGATTCCCCTTGCTTCCACGGACGGGAGTTCCAAAATAGTTAACTACAACGGTTTGGTGTTGGCTGAAGCCGGTTATGGCGAAAGCATGGTGGCCAATGCCGACATTGACCTCAATGCCCTGCGCCATTTCCGCCACCGGCCGGCGATGGGCAACCTATTGGCCCGCCAACGGTTCGAACTGTATGCTGAAAGCTATGCCCAGCACAGTTTTTATCCCCCCAATACATTACTGGGCCAAGTAGCCGATCGGAGCCATTTTGTCAATACCCAAGTGGAAACCATCGCCCGGTTGGACAAGCTGGGACTGATCTGAGCACCGCACTGCCACAAAGAACCGTTCTTGATTGAGCGACCCCGCCGAAAGCTTATCGGCGGGGTTGTTTTGCCCAAGGCAAGAGACTATTTTTCGTAATACTGTTTGGCCACCCAAAGTAGGCCAAAAGATTCGCCCCCGTTGCGTTCGGCCGATTTGTGGTGGGCATGATGGGCGCGGCGCAGTGCCCGGAGGTACTTGTTTTGCGATTTGCGGAAAAATGAATACCGCTGGTGGATGAACACGTCATGGACCCAAAAATACACCACTCCGTACAGGGTAATCCCCAGCCCGGCGGCGAGCCAAGGGTTGCCCCCCGCTGCAATGCCAGCATAGATCAGCCAAGCCCCTGGTGCGGCAAAGAAAAAGAAGAACAAATCGTTCCGTTCAAAAAAATGGCCCTCTGCCTTTCGGTGGTGTGATTTGTGCAACTGCCATAAGGCCCCGTGCATCACATATTTGTGCAATGCCCACGCGGCAAACTCGGTAAGGCAAAAAGCAAGCAGAAAAGCAGCTAAGTGAATAAGCAGGTTCATTATCAAATCAGTTTGGTTCTTTAACTTTTTCCTTTTCCCAATTGTTTTGAGGTCGTTGATGTAACTTTAAACCTAGTAAAAACATTATTTGCGAGTGCTGGCCCCACTGGGCCTTAACTTTTTGTACATGACACACCTATTATCTCAATTTTTCCGCCAAAATGTCCGCGTCGTCGGCTCCTGTCTGGTGGTTTGTGCGCTTGCCGTCACTGGTTGCATCGACGGTGATGGGATTAAACAAGAAATCGGCCGGCCGGTGGCCAAGGGACGAACTGGCGAAATCATCGTCGTGGTCGATTCTGCCAAATGGGCCGGACCAGTGGGCGAGGCAATGCGCCTGGCCATTGCCCCACCGGTGCCGGGCCTGCTGGGCGAGGAGCCGTCGTTCACCATGCGCCACGTAAACCCCTATCAGTTCAACGACCTGCTCCGTCGGCACAAAAATATTATTTTTCTGGCTCCCTTGGAAGGCACCAGTGCCTCTACCCAGCGCATGAAGCAGTTTTTTACCAAAGAAAGTTTGGAGCGGATCGCCAAGGACGATAGTACTTATATGCTGGTCAAGCAGAACGAGTTTGCAATGGGCCAGACGGTGCTTTTCCTTTTTGGGAAGACCGACAACATCCTGATCCACAACATTAAACAGCACCAAGCCAAGTTGGGGGCCATTTTTAACGAGGTGGAAATCCGGCGGATGACCCAAACCTACCTGAAAATGCGGGCCGAAAATGGCAGTTTGGATGGTAATATCCTGAAAACCCACCGGGTATCCATTTCGCTGCCCGTTGGCTATAAGTTTGTGATGGAAAAGGTGTTTGGCAATGGCGAGGCCGGCTTTGTGTGGGTGCGCGCCCCCGACTACGAGATTGACCGCAATGTCTTTTTGGCCTACAAGCCTTATCTGAGCGAGAAACAATTTGACCAAGACAGTATTTTGGCTTGGCGCAACCAACTTTGCCAATCTTATATTTTTGGCGACCCGGCCAAAAAACAATCTTATTTGATAACCGAACAATTGGTGCCGCCCACCTTCCAAGTAAGCAAGGTGGGCACCCGCTATGCCGTGGAAATGCGTGGGTTGTGGCGCACCAACGAGCAGGTGGTGATGGGGGGCACCTTCTTGAGCTATGTCTTCGCTGACCCCGACAAAGGAAGGATCTATTATGCCGAGGGATTCCTTTATGCCCCGGCCAAAAACTACAAGCGCGAGTTGATGCGCGAGTTTGAAGTTATTCTGAAAAACATCAAATAAGGATGCCCGCCAGGATCCAGCCAACTCCAATGACCACCACCCAGACCACCCCACCCATTTTTGGGCTTGGGGTGGACAGTGGAGTGCCCAAGTTTAGCCGATCTATCGTGACCGGGGCCATTGCAAAACCCATGGTCCATGATTACACTTTCTATTTTAACTGGCTCCAACAAACTGAGGATGTCCTGGCCGAGTGCCAGTTGAGCGGGAAGGAGGCCATGCAGTTGACTAACAAACACCTGCACATAGATCTTGGCCACCGTCAAAAAGCATTGCCCCTCAACCAATTGCAAAACTTGGAACTGGTTTTTAAGCGGCTCATGTTCCCGCTGCTGGTGGGGGGCATTGTGGCCCCCATTTCACTGGTGGCCCTGCTCAATGGCCTGCTGGCCCCTTTAATCGGGATCGGGCTGTCATCGGTGGGCCTGTCGTTGCTTTATTACGGCTGGGTAGGCACTTACCAGATCCGGATCAACTTAAAATCGGCTACTTTTCTCGCTTATTTTGCCGATAGCAAAACGGCCCAGATTGAGCGATTTATAGAAAAAATCAACCGCCGTTTGCAGCCGACCTAGCCGGTTCGCCAGTCGGGCACTGGTTACATCAGCAGATCGTTGAGCCGGTCTTCCAAGGCTTGGCCACGCAGGTTTTTGTCAACGATCACGCCATCCTTATCGACCAAAATGGTGAGGGGAATGCCTTCTACCCGGTATAACTGCACTACGGGGGAGTTCCAGTGCTTGAGATCCGAGACGTGGGTCCAAGCCATGCCATCTTTCTGGATCGCTTCCAACCACTTCTCCCGTTTTTCGTCCAACGACACGCTGTAAATCTCAAACTCCTTGTCTTTGAATTTGTTGTAGATCCGCACCACGTTGGGGTTTTCCTTGCGGCAGGGCCCGCACCAAGAAGCCCAAAAATCAATCAGGACATATTTGCCCCGCAGTGAGGACAGTGTTATGTTTTTGCCATCTGGGGTGGTCATGGAGATTTCGGGGGCCGGTTGGCCAATGGCCATCCGGGCCAATTGCGCCAACTGATTGCCAAAATAAACCACATATTCTGATTCGGGATACAAGCCGTTCAGCTTCTTGTGCACTTCTTGCAAATAGGCCATTTCTTGGTCACTGTCCAACATGCCAGCCGCGATGATGGATACTATCGAGGGGTCATTGGTGTTCACCAACTGTTTTACCCGGGCGGTGGCTGTCATGGCAAAGGCGGCCTGAACTCTCTCGAGCTCCATTTCGTTTGATTGGCCAGTCAACATCAACATCTTAATGCTGTCCGATTCTTTTTTGATGGCCTTGGCCAATTGTTGGTAGGCGACAAAAAAATCATTGTCTTTTGAACCAGTCACTTTAAATAGGCCGTAGGGGTTGCTGCCATCGGCTTCCACTTTTATGTCTCCCGTGCCGAGCACAAATTCGCCTTGCTGGGTATTGTAAAAATTCAAGACATAAAAAGCGGGTGAGGCGATGGGTACTTTGAAGGAAAAATTACCCGCTTCGTCCGCTTTGATCGAGTCAACCCGATCGAGCTTCTCCATCCCCATCTTATCGAGATAGATATAGCCAGTTTGAGGCTTGGTGACTTTCCCTTGGATATTGGCTTGGGATTTAGTGGTGGATTCGTGTTGAGTGGCACAGGCCGCCACAATACCCACCGTCACCATTAGGGCTAGGGCTGATTTAATCTCTACAATCATGGTTGATACTCCTTGCTTTCTTGAGGCTAAAACCTTCATAACAGGCAGCAAAGTTCGAGTCAAGCGTGCTCAAAGGCAACCAATTAGCAAACTTTAACTTTTGGATTGCCCGCACCGTCCCTTGCCGAAGCCAGTGAACTTAGTTGTTAAATACGGCCGGGCGTTTCTGTTGGGCGGCCTGCAAGGCCTCCGTCAAGTCGGCCGATACCAGCATGGCCGCGTTCCAAGTGGCAATGTAATTGAGGCCATCGGCGATGGTGTGGTCCCGGGTGTAGCGCAGCATTTCTTTGGTGCCCCGAATGGCCAATGGCGACTTGGCCGCAATGCCCTGGGCGACCGCCAGTACCCCCGCGTGCAGGCTGGGGCCGTCGGGGAACGCGCGGTTGGCTAGGCCAATGGCCACAGCTTCGCGCCCGTTCATTTGTCGGCCGGTGAAGGCCAGTTCGGCCACGATGCCCGGCGCAATGATCTTGGGCAGGCGCTGGAGGGTGCCCAGATCGGCCACCATGCCCACCTCGATCTCCTTGATACAAAACACGGCATCCTCGGTGCAGTAGCGCAGATCGCAGGCACTCACTATGTCCACCCCGCCACCGATGCAGCCGCCGTGAATGGCCGCGATCACGGGCTGGCGGCACAGTTCAATGGCATTGACCGGGGCTTGCAGCTCCAACACTTTGCGGCGGAGCAGTTCCCGCGAGCGGGCCCCGTCGACGTGGGCGGTCTGGTGTTGCAAGCTGGCCAACAAGCTCAGATCTATGCCCGAGCAGAAATGCTTGCCCGCCCCGGACAGCACCACCACCCGCACCTCGGGGTCGGCATCAACGGCGGAGAAAATGGCCAACAGTTCGTCCCAGGCCGCTTCGTCCAGCGCATTGGCCTTGTCGGGGCGGTTGATCTGGACCTGGGCGATGTGATCGGCGATGTGGAGGGTAAAGCGCGTGTAGGACATACAGATGAAGGATCAAAAAGTAAAAGTAATGGTTTTGCGCCAAATTCAATTGGGTAGGCGGACAGACCAGCCAACAAATCAGGGCAGATGGGTGAGCGATCGGCTGGCCCAATGGAGGAATGAGTTCAACTTTTGGAGCGCTTCGGGCCAAAGCTGGTCGCGTACCAACTTTTTGAAAAAGCCAAAATGGGCGATTTTCTTCTGCCGATAATCCGCCGGTTCAATTTTGTGGAGGTAAGCAATGAACTGGTTTTCAACCTGATTCCAAAAAGTGGAGACTGATCGGCGGTCGGAAACCGGGTCGTCGCTGGTCCAATACAGGTGAATCGGGAAGTTATAGTTTTTAAAATTGCCCACTAGCCCGGTTTTGCCATAAAACCGGGCGTCAAAAAAATAATCGGGCTGGCCACACCAAGCTTTCCATTCGCGCACCACATTTATGGGCAAATCTTCCATGATCCCGAATTTCTTGGCCACTACGTACCCTGTGAGCTTAATGCTGATCGGAGAACCACAAATGGAAGAAATAAGTGGACAGCAATCGGTAGCCAATGGGGATGTAGGCCAGATAGCCCGTGGGGACGGCAAACCCCAGCCTCCGCTTTGCGCGCGAACTTCCGATCGGTTTTAAGCTTATTTAAGCTTTTGTTAAGCCATTTTTCCCGGAGAAACACCGTTTTTTGCTCCTGCTACCAGCCAAGCAAATAAATGCTTGCCCAATATAACATCCGCCTGTGACTATGCGTTTTCTTTCATCCATACATTTACCAATCAATCGTTCTCTCATGAAAAAAATCAGTCGTTACCTCCTAGTGGCCGTGTGTCTGTTGCACTTGGCCAACTTAGGGCTTGCCCAAGGCAAACCGGAAGCCCGGGCCGATAAGAAACCGAATGCGCCCCTGCCGCTGGATCCGGCCGTGCGCATTGGCAAGCTCCCCAATGGGCTTACGTATTATATCCGCAAGAATGTGAAGCCCGAAAAACGGGTGGAATTGCGCTTGGCGGTCAATGCCGGCTCCACCCTCGAGGTGCCAGGCCAAGAAGGATTGGCCCATTTTACTGAGCACATGGCCTTCAACGGCACCAAAAATTTCCCCAAGAACGAACTGGTCAGTTATTTGCAAACGGCAGGGGTACGCTTCGGGGGCGACCTCAACGCTTTCACCAGTTTTGACGAAACAGTGTACATCCTGCCCATTCCATCCGACAAGCAGGAACTGGTGGACAAGGGCCTGCTCGTGCTCCAAGATTGGGCATTTGGCATGACGATGGACAATACCGAGATCGACAAGGAGCGCGGGGTGATCATCGAGGAATGGCGGACCGGGCAGGGGTCCAGCCAGCGGATGCGCGACAAATACTTCCCGCTGCTGTTCAAGGGCTCGCGTTACGCCGAGCGGCTCCCCATCGGCAAGAAAGACGTGATCGAGGGTTTCAAATACGATTTGATCAAACAATTCTACAAAGATTGGTACCGCCCCGATTTGATGGCCGTGGTGGCCGTGGGCGATATTGATGTCGACCAGATGGAGAAAAAGATCAAAGAAATGTTTGGCAAGGCCAAAGGGCCGGCCAAGCCCCGCAAGCGCGAAGAGTTTAACGTGCCCGACCACAAAGAGACCTTGGTTTCTATTGTTCAAGATCGGGAAGCGACCAACGTGCAGGTGCAGGTAATCTACAAACAGCCCTCGGCCGACCTCAAGACCGAAGCGGATATGCGTGGCTATTTGGTGCGGCAACTGTACAACGGCATGCTCAATGCCCGCTTGGATGAACTGCGCCAAAAGTCTGATCCCCCCTTTATTTACGGAGTGTCGGCCTATGGTGGCTTTGTGCGCACCAAAGACGCCTACTTTGCCAATGCCGTTGTCAATGAAACTGGGGCCGAACGTGGCCTGCGCACCATGCTCGAGGAAACGGAGCGCGTCAAACGCTTTGGCTTTACCCCTGGTGAACTCGAACGGCAAAAGAAAACCCAGCTCAAAAGTATTGAACAGGCCTACAATGAACGCGACAAAACCGAATCAGAAAGTTATGTCGAAGAGTATGTCGATCATTACTTGGAAGGAAATGCCGCCCCGGGCATCGAGTTTGAATACCAATTTTACAATAAATACCTGAACGATGTGCAATTGGCCGAAGTGAACTCGCTGGCCAAACAATGGGTGAAGGACGAAAACCGCGTGGTGATCATCACTGCCCCCGAAAAGTCCAGCGTGCAACTGCCCTCGGAAGCCCGCGTGCGCGAGGTTTTGGCCGAAACTGCCAAAGCCAACTTAACGCCTTATGAAGACAAAGCGGTGGCCAGTTCGCTGATCACGGCCCTGCCCACGGCGGGTAAAGTGAGCGCGGAGAAAAAACTGGCAGCGGTGGATGTGACCGAGTTTACCTTGTCAAACGGGGCTAGGGTGGTGCTGAAGCCCACCAAGTTCAAAAACGACGAAATTTTGTTCCAAGCGTATAGTTTCGGTGGCACTTCGCTCTATTCTGATGCTGATTACTTGACGGCCAGCAACTTGGGCCAAATCGTCACGGCCAGTGGGATTGGCCAGTTTTCGGCCACCGACCTGACCAAAACGCTAGCTGGCAAAACAGTGCGCGTGGGCATGGGCCTGAGTGAAACTAGCGAGAGCATGAACGGCAACGCGTCGGTGAACGATTTGGAGGCGATGTTCCAACTGATTCACCTGTATTTTACCCAACCGCGCAAAGATGCCGAAGCTTTTAGTTCATTTATTGCCAAGAGCAAGGCCCAGATGCAAAACATGTCGGCCAATCCGCAGTACTTCTTTATTGATCAAACCCAAAAGATACTGTACAACAACAACTTGCGCCGCAAAGTGCTGCCCGAACCAGCCGACTTCGACAAGATTAACTTGGATCGGGCGTTTGAGATCTACAAGGAGCGCTTTGGCGATGCGAGTGATTTCACCTTCATGTTTGTCGGTAGTTTTGAACCCGAAAAAATCAAACCGCTGATCGAGCTGTACCTGGCCAGTTTGCCGGGAGCGGGCCGTCAAGAAACTTTTAAGGACTTGGGAATCCGGCCAATCAAGGGCATGAACGACCGCGAAATCGTGAAGGGGACTGACGGCAAAAGCTTGGTCAGCCTGCTGTTTTCGGGGGAGGCTCCCTACAGCCGCAAGGAGAATTTCTTGCTGGCCTCCACCATCCAATTGCTCAACATCAAGCTGATCGAGAGTGTGCGCGAAGGCGAGAGTGGGGTATACGGCATCAGCGCGAGCGGCGGCCTGAGCAAAAACCCTTACAATGGATATCAAGTGGGCATCCAGTTTCCCTGCTCGGCCGCCAATGCCGACCGCCTGAGCCAAGTGGCCTTGGCCGAAGTGGAGAAGTTGCAAAAAGAAGGCCCCAAGCCCGAGGATGTGCAGAAAGTCAAAGAAGCCCAAAAGCGGGAGCGGGAAGTACAAATGAAGGAAAACCGTTTCTGGGTCAGCACTTTGGCTTCGTACTATCAAACCAACGACGATCCATCGGCCATAGCCGAGGCCAACAAAGCCACTGAAGCTTTGGATGCCAAATCGATCCAAGAAACCGCCCAGAAGTATTTTGATCTCAAGGCATACACCCGTTTTGTGCTCAAACCAGAGCAGAAGTAAAGCCGGGGATTGCCGGGAGCGCAAGCCAAGCCTAAAGTAATCCTGCGGCTTGGCTGCGCAAAAATGTGTACTGGGGATCCATGTTGTGGCCCACCGGTTCCCGTTTGATAAATACACTTAGGATACAAAAAAAGCCGGGCTGCAAGGCCCGGCTTTTTTTTGTTTTTAAGTGGCAAGAATTACAAATTGCCTTTTTTCATTTCGTTCACGGCAAATTCGCAGGCCCGGGCAGTGAGTGCCATGTAGGTAAGCGAAGGGTTTTGGCAAGCAGAAGAGGTCATGCTGGCACCATCGGTCACAAACACGTTCTTTACGTTCCACATTTGGTTGTTACCGTTCAAGGCCGAGGTTTTGGGGTCGCGGCCCATGCGGGCAGTGCCCAGTTCGTGGATGGCCATGCCGGGGAAAGATCCGTTGTCATACGTTTTTACATCTTTGAGGCCGGCGGCTTCCAGCATTTCGGCGGCATCGTTCATCATGTCCTTGCGCATCATCATTTCGTTCTCTTTGAACTCGCAATCGATGGTGAGCGTGGGCTGGCCCCACTTGTCCAATTTCTGCTTGTTGAGCGTTACCTTGTTTTGCTGATAAGGCAGGCACTCGCCAAAGCCGGTCAAGCCAAAAGTCCACGGTCCGAGTTCGGCGGCTTTGTCCTTGAAATCGGCCCCGAAGCCCAACTCAGCCACGGATCGCTGCCAGCCTGCACCCCGGCCAGCGCCGCCCTGATAGCCAAAGCCCCGGAAGTAATCGCGGTGATCTTTGCCTATATTGCGGAAGCGGGGGATGTAAATTCCATTGGCCCGGCGGCCAAAATAATACTGGTCGTCGTAGCCCAGTCCTTCTGCTGAGCCCGAGGCCCCACAGCGGAAGTGGTGATCCATCAAATTATGGCCAATCACCCCACTGTCGTTGCCCAGCCCATTGGGGAACCGGGCAGACATTGAATTGAGCAAAATATGGGTGCTGCTCAAAGTGGAGGCACAGAGGAACACCACTTTGGCGTAAAATTCGGTGGTTTCGTTGGTTTGGGCATCGATGATGCGCACCCCGGTGGCCCGTTGTTTCTGCTCGTCATAGATCACCGCGTTCACAATCGAGTAGGGCCGCAAGGTCAAGTTGCCCGTTTTCATGGCGGCGGGCAAAGTGGACGACTGGGTGCTGAAGTAAGCACCGTAGGGACAGCCCCGGTTGCACAAGTTGCGGTACTGGCACGAAGCCCGGCCGTGGATCGACTGGGTAAGGTTGGCCACCCGGCCGATGGTCATGAGCCGGCCCTCAAAATTGTCCCGGATGCGTTTGGCGACGTGTTTCTCCACGCAGTTGAGTTCCATCGGTGGCAAGAACTGGCCGTCGGGCAACTGCTCCAGCCCTTCTTTTTGCCCGCTGATCCCGGCAAATTTCTCAACATAGTCGTACCAAGGGGCCAACTCGTTGTAACGGATGGGCCAATCGACCCCAATGCCTTCCTTGAGGTTGGATTCAAAGTCCATTGGGCTGAGGCGGTAGCTTTGCCGCCCCCACATGATGGATTTGCCCCCCACGATATTGGGGCGATACCAGTCAAACCGCTTGTTTTCGGCATAGGGAGCATCCATGTCGTTGAACCAGAAGCTCTCGGTGAACTCGTTGTAGGGATAATCACGGTTCAGGTAGGGGTGGCTCTCGCGCTGGGCGTGGGTGAGCCGTCCGTTGTATTTAGATTGCCAAGGCATCAATTGAGCAGTGGTGTAGTCTTTCACGTGCTCAACGTTGCGGCCCCGATCGACCATCAATACTTTCAACCCTTTTTCGGTCAGTTCCTTGGCTGCCCAGCCCCCGCTAATCCCCGACCCTACAACAATGGCATCATAAGTGTTTTCGCGCTTTCCCTTCAAATTGAGATGGATTTCTTTCTCGCTCATGGACATAAACTGGTTAATGTGGAGTTTTTACTTTTGTTTTCAAATTTAGTGAGGTTCGGGCAATCGCCAAACCAAACAACCGGAATTTTAAGGATTAATCAAGGCCAATTGGCCGAAGGGGCATTTTGTGGCTATCGGCGGAGGTAAATCTGGTACTGATAAGTCACTTCTTTGCGCTCGCCCGGTTTGAGGGCCAATTCCCAGCTAATCCGTTGGGTGGTGTTATAAGTCTTGTCCAAATTGACCAGTTTCTCGATCTTCCAGTCAATATCGCTCTTGAGCGGGAGGCCTTCCACTTGTCGCTCTACTTTCAGCTTAATGTCTTTGTCCTTAAAATTGCGCACCTCTATTTTGGCCTCGATGGTGAGCAGATCATAAACATAGCTATCTTTCAGCTTGCCCATTTCCTTGCGGGACAGTTCACGTTCGTTGTCTTTGACAAACACGTTGGTGGCCACCGTAATCCTGATTTTGGCTTTGGCTCCGGGCGGGGTGTAAGCCAGTTTGTCTTGGGCCAGTGGCCGCTGGTCGGTGCCCACGCGCTGGGTGAGCAGGGCTGCGCCAGTGGTCCAGGGCAGTTTTCCTTCGTTCTTCAACAAAATGGAGTGCCACACCAAGCGGCGGTTTTCTTCTTCATCGGCCGGGGAGGGCGTTCCCAAGCTCACGCTGTTGGGCAATTCCACTTCGTACACATGTTCATAAGCGCCAGTCACTTGCAGCACGGGCAACATCGCCCTTTCGCCTTTTCTCAGGGTCACGGTTTGGGATTTGTAGAAGAACAAGTCTTCGGCTTCGCTCCCCTCAAGATCGCCACCACCCGGGCTGTCGTCATAGTTGCTGCTGGCGTAGGCATTGGACATTGACTGGGCCATGAGGTTGTCACTGCGCCGGTTGGGCGAATAGGCCTGGTTGCTGGTGCGGTTCAGTTGGTTGATGAAACTGAGCACATCGCCGGTGTAGCTCAGTGGTGAAGCCAAATATTGGTACGCAAAATTGGGCACACCCACCACAAAATTGAGTTGGGCTTCCGACAAATCCTCGGCATCGTTGAGCACTTCGGCGTGAAGGATGACCGAGGCGATTTTTTCGTCAGTCAGATCTATCCGATAGGTGGGCAGCCACGCAATGCCTTTCCGCAAGTAACCGAGCGAAAGGTTTTGGGTGGCGGCAGCATTGGCAAAATCGATCTTCAGTGCCTGGACGGAGTCTTGTACCTGCAACTGGGTAGCGGGTTTTTCGGTGGTGAGGAAGCTGCGAATCTCCCCCATTGGTACATTTTGCCAGCCGTTGCTGGTCTTGAGGGTCACATACTGGGGGCGGGCCATTTCCAGCGTGCCCTCCAAGTTGCCGCCCTGGGCCAGGGAGAGCGTCATCTTTTTCCCTACGTTGGCCCGCAGCAAGCCGGCCAGTTCTTGGACTTCGCTGGTGGTGGTGCGCGGGGACAGCACCGTGCGGATGCTGCGGATCCGGTTGCCCTCGGTAGCAAACCAGAGTGTCCCAAAAGTGGCCTTGGGGATATCAGTCAAGGTCGCCGAGCCATTGGCGGTTTCCAGCCGCAAGTTCTTGGTGAAAAATGAAGTGCCGTTTTTGAACAGCGCCACTTGGGTTTGGGCCGCCAGGGGAAAGATGGAACCAAGCCAGCAAAACCAGGAAAGCCAAAAAAGTTTCATATACCGTCAGAAAATTGCGTCGCTCGTAGCAAGATATTGTTTACAGCCCATGCTTTTCCAAGCGCCGATAGAGGGAAGCGCGCGTTAGGCCCAGGGCTTTGGCCGCCTTGGAAATATTGCCCGCATGTTTACTGATCGCCTTCTGGATGACCAATTTCTCCACCGTTTCCAAATCGTAATTGCTGATGTCCATATCGCTCGATTCGTTCTTTTGGAGCAAGAACAGAAAATCGCCCGGCTGGAGCACATTGTCGTCACTCATGATAACCGCCCGCTCAATGGCGTGCTGAAGCTCGCGCACGTTGCCGGGCCAGTGATACTTTTGGAGCTTTTTGATGGCAGTGGCCGAGAGCGATTTTTCGGTCAGTTTGTACCTAACGCAATAAACTTTGGTAAAGTGCTCGGCCAATAGGGGAATGTCTTCTTCGCGCTCGCGCAAAGTGGGCAGGTGCAGTTCTACGGTATTGATCCGGTAGAGCAAGTCTTGGCGGAAAGTACCCTCTTCCACCATTTCGTACAGGGGCATGTTGGTGGCGCACACCAGCCGGATGTCGATCGGAATGGGCTGGTTGGTGCCCACCCGCAGGATTTCCCGCTTTTGCAGCACGGTGAGCAGTTTGGACTGCATGGCCATCGGTAGGTTGCCAATTTCATCCAAGAACAGCGTTCCCTTGCCGGCTACTTCAAAGCGGCCGGGGCGGTCCTCTTTGGCATCGGTGAAAGCCCCCTTTTTATGGCCGAACAGTTCACTTTCAAACAGTGTTTCGGTGATCGATCCCATATCGACCGTGACGAAGGGCCCTTCGCGGCGTTGGGATGCTTGGTGGATCGACTGGGCGATCACTTCCTTGCCAGTACCGTTTTCGCCCAAGACCAAGATGTTGGCATCGGTCACGGCCACTTTGCGCACAATGGTAAACAAATTGTTCATTTCCTCGCTGGTGCCGATGATGCCCTCGAAGGGGTTGTCGGAGGCAGTCTTCTTGCTGGCCGCCGCCGCTGCTTTTTTGGCTTCCTTCGCGGCACCGCTCCGCTGGGCCTTTCTGGTATCTTGTGCCGCCTCAATGGTGGCAATCAATTTGTCGTTTTGCCAAGGTTTGAGCACAAAATCGGTGGCACCTGCTTTTAGGGCCCGGACTGCCATTTCTACGTCACCGTAGGCCGTAATCATGATCACGGTGGCGAAGGGATCGCGCTCAACAATCTGCTCCAGCCAATAAAATCCCTCTTTGCCCGTGGTGGTGTCTTTGCTGAAATTCATGTCCAGCAGGATCGCGTCATATTTCTCGTTATTGAGCAAAAAAGGGATTTTGCGGGGGTCTTTCTCAATCTGCACCAATTGTGCGTGCTTCTTTAAAAGCAGCCTTGCCGCCAACAGTATGTCTTCATTATCATCAATAACCAATATTTTGCCGAGTTCTCTGTTCATTGCAAGCCGAAAGTGGTGGGTTGGTGGGTTGGTTTTGTTTGAAAACCAATACGTTAATAAAAGTGAAAAGGTTTACAAACATTAAAATTAGGAAATTAAGCACAAACATTGGGTCAAATTGATTTTTATTTGCACTTTATTTGTAAAGCATTGTACGATTTGACGCTGCCAACCTTTGCCTATCGACTGCGGGAGAGTGAGCGAGGTGTGGCCATATATGATGTTTGCCGGGGCAAATATGTGGCTCTCAGCCCCGAAGAGTGGGTCAGGCAGCATTTTATCCATTATTTGCTGGCACTGGGCTGTCCTCGCTCGCTCATGCGGGTGGAACGGGGGCACAGGTACAACCGGCAAGCCCAGCGGACGGATATTTTGGTGTATGGCCGGGAGCAGCAGCCGTGGTTGTTGGTCGAGTGCAAAGCCCCGACCATTGCCCTTGGCCAACCGGTAATGGAACAGGCCCTGGCCTATAATCACGTATTGAAAGCGGCATTTGTGGCCGTGAGCAACGGGATCCAGCACGCCTACTTTGCGCGGGATGAAGCGCAGGGAGTGCATCTGCCACTGGAGGGTTTGCCCAGTTTTGGTTAGTTTTTTGTGGTTCTAACTCTTTATCGTGTTATCAAACCTTTAGCTATGCGGTTGATCCTTCTTTTTGGGTTGTTGTTGCTCTCTGCCTGCGGCACTTACAAGGGTGCCATTCTGTTCAAAACTGGGGAAGAATTCAGCAACGACGCCTTCAAGGCCGTAATCAAAGAAGCCCAGTCCACCTATGTGTTGCGCAAATTTGATTTTGTCAATTTAGAGATTTTTACCAACAAGGGCGAGCGTATTACCGACCCCAATGGTGAATTTTTACGGCAGGGCAATGCCCCCCAGGGCACCAATTTGAACAATAACCCCAATTTTAACCCCGGTATTGGGGCCATCACGGGCGCAGTCAGCATCCTGCGCCGCTACATGGTGGAAGAAGATGGCAATGCCTATTTGCCTGTGCTGGGCGCGATCAAACTGGAAGGGCTGAAACTTTACCAAGTGGACAGTCTATTGTCCAAACGCTATGGCGAGCAGGGGGGCGTGTACAAAGATCCTTACGTGATGACCCAGTTGCTCAACCGGCGGGCAATACTGGTGGGGGCGCTGGGCAACCGGATTGTGCCGTTGGATAACGAAAACATGAGCTTGGTCGAGGTAGTGGCCTTGGCCGGCAACTTCGACTACCGGGTGCGGGCCGATCGGATCCGGGTCGTGCGCAACTGGGACACTAAACCCGTCATCCAGGTGATTGACCTGTCGACGGTTCAAGGATTGCAGGCTGCCAATCTGCGGATAGAGCCAAACGATATTATCTACATAGAGCCTAGGCGCGGACTGGGCCGCCGAGAGTCGCTGGGTGACATTGGGGCCATTTTCGGCATTGCGGGCAGCGTGCTGGGCATTGTTTCTTCTACCATTCTAACCATTTTTGCTATTCAAAACATCAAACTGTAGAAATAAAACATTCCTTCATTGGTTTGTTTTATTACAAACGGTGCATGTTGGTGTTTTTGACAATAAATCATGGTTGGGACAGGAAATTGTTTTGGTGGGTTTGGTGATACATCGATATGCTTTTCAGGGAGTTACAATATTCGCTTCAAAACCAATGGTTATGGCCCAAAACTGAAATGAAACTTGCCGATTTTTGTTAGCTTGAACTTTAAAAGGGAACCAAGAACTATCAATTCCCAACTCCTAATTCCTAATTCATTGATTATTTGAACAGATAAGCAATTCACTTAGTTGCCAAAGTGTCAGGTTTGGTCAGTCGGCCAATTGATTCAAGTCATGGTCAAACCACCCAAAAAAGTACGCGTTTGGCTTCTGATCGGTTGAGAACCACCATTTTGAGCATAAACAACAACTATGTCGTCCCCAAATGATAGCCCGGATGGGCAGTATGAGAACAGTGGCAGGGCCATGAACATCGGTGATGCTGACGAAAACGAATTTCTCAGCGAATTTGATGTGGGCAAAGTGCTGGTGGTGGTCAAGAAAAACCTCTTGTGGGTGCTGTTGATTTTTACCGTCTGCACCGCGGTAGCTTTTGCCTATTTGCGCTACACCAAGCCCATTTTTGAGTCCACGGCCAGTTTGCAAATGGAAGTAAAGGGCATAGCCCCCACCCTTGAGCTGGGCATTTTTCGCAGCGAGAACAGCCTGAACGATTATCTGTTGGGCGAGGCCCAGTTCATCCGCTCCAATGTGGTCATTGACGACGTGATCAAAGAACTGCAAATGTACGTGGCCTACTACCGCAAAGGCCGGGTTTTGTACGAAGAAAAGTTTTTCAATTGCCCTTTTAAAATTGAGGACCAAGAAATAAAAAATAAGGATTTTTACAACAAGCAGATCTTCGTTGAGGTGATCGACACCACCAGGTTTGTGCTCTCCTACGATTATGCCGGTGAAAATGTGGTCAAGGAATATCGATTTGGCACTGTGGTGGACAACCCGCACTTCAAGTTTGCTGTCAAGACCAACTTCAATGATTTCATCACTGAAATGCCCCCCGGTGATTACTATTTCACCATCCACGACCATGAGTATCTACAAAAGCAGATTGGCAGCAACTTAAAAGTGTTCCCTTCTGACATCAAGGCCAGGATCATCACGATTGCTTACCAAGATCCGAACAGCTACAAGGCCCAATCGGTGGTGGAATACGTTGGCCGCTCTTATTTGGCCAAAAATATCAATAATCGCAGCAAGGAGAAAAAACAGACGATTGATTTCTTGGAGCAGCAGTTGGACACGCTGGAAAACTTGATCGAGCTCACCTACCGCGATATCCAAAATTACAAAATGGGGAAAACGGGCTACGGAGATTCAGCGCCCAATTGGGCGGCACGCCTCCGGCCCACCATCGACGAGATCATTGCCAACATTAAGAGATTTCAGGAGGAGCGCATCAAAGTAGCTGGTGAGGATAAGATTTATCGCAAAATCGTGGATTTCATCGATCGGGATTCCAGTGAAGTGCTGACTGCCTCGCTGGCAATGATGGTGAGCGATGCCCGGGTTGGGGAACTGCTCCGCACCCTGGCCGCCCGCAAACAAGAGATGGAGCGCGTCGGCCTTTCGTACCGGGAGCCCAGCACGGTGATCAAGCAACGGCAGCAAGAAATGGACAAACTGAACGAGCAACTGCTCAAAGTGATCAGTTTTGACCGGTATAACCTCAACGAGCGGCTGATCCAGTTGGAGCAGCAGATCCAAGCCCAAGAACGGCAGTTGCCCAGCGGCAAAGCGGGCAGCATTCTTGACGGGCTCGATCTGGAGCTGCAAAAGCGCAATCGCTACTTGGCCTCTTACCAACAAACATTTGATTTGCTGCTTTCCCGGCGGGTCGATGTACAATTGGCCGAAGCGGGCACAGTGGCCAACTTCCAGTTTTTGTCCGTGGCCAATCTGCCACAAGAGGCGGTAATGCCCGATCGCAACCAAATCTACATTTATAGCCTGCTCTCGGCTGCCATCCTCTCGGCAGTGCTGGTGGTGCTGCGCTACCTCACGCTCAACAAAATTACCAGTGTGCGCGAAATTGAGCGGGCCACCCAAGCCCCGATCTTGGGCCTGATCCCGTTTTACTCCAAAACCAAGATGGAAGCTTCCCAGTTGATCGTAAATGTGAACCCCAAATCGTCCATCAGCGAGGCGTTCCGTTCCATCCGCACCAACTTGGATTTTCTGGCCCCCCGGAAGGCCGGGCGCACCATCTCGGTCACCTCCACCATCAGCGGCGAGGGCAAGACCTTTGTGGCGGTCAACTTGGCGGGCATCATTGCCCTGTCGGACAGCAAGGTGATCGTGATCGATCTGGACTTGCGCAAACCCAAGGTGCATTTGGCTTTTGGGGCCGATAACATCAATGGCGTGAGCAACCTGCTGGTGGGCAAAGCATCGCTGGAGCAGTGTATCCAAAAATCAGTGTTGATGAACCTGGACTTTATCAGTGCTGGGCCGCACCCGCCCAACCCGGCCGAGTTGATAATGTCGGAAGAATTCAATAAATTGGTAGCGAAATTGAAAGACTTGTATGACGTGATCGTTTTTGACACGCCGCCAGTGGGGATAGTAACCGATGGGATGATTGTGATGAAAAGTACCGACTTGCCCATTTACGTGGTCCGGGCGGATTATTCCAAGCGCATGTTTTTGACCAACGTGAACCGCTTGATCGCCGCCAACAATTTTAAGAAAATGACCATTGTGCTCAATGGAGTGGGCGCGCAGGGTTCGTATGGGTATGGCTACAACTATGGCTACGGCTATGGCTACGGCTACGGGAGCTACGGTTCCAGCTATGGGTACAATAACTACGGCTACTATGATGAAGCCGGTGAGAATGAAGGCTTCTTTGAAAAAATCAAAAAACTGTTTGCACGAAAATGATCTTCTCCTTATTTAAACGCAAGAAAAGTTCAACGGAATACGTCAGCCCCCTGACGGTTGACATGCACTCGCACCTGCTCCCCGGCATCGATGACGGATGCGCTGATTTTGACCAATCTATAGCCCTGATCGAGAAATTCGTGGAATTGGGCTACAAGAAATTGATCATGACCCCGCACGTGATGGGCGATTTCTACAAAAACACACCTGAAATTATTTTGGACAAGTTGGACAAGCTGACCGACATTGTCAAAAACTTGGGCTTGCCCATTGAACTGGGCGCGGCAGCCGAATACTACCTTGACGAATCGTTTATGGAGCGGTTGAACAAGCAAGAAAAATTGCTCAGTTTTGGGGATCGGTATGTGCTGTTCGAGACTTCGTTCATGAACAGCTCGCCCTACATCGACACTGCGGTGTTCCAGTTGCAATCGCTGGGCTACAAGCCAGTGTTGGCCCATCCCGAACGGTACACCTATTTCTTTGACAATGCTACGAAGCTGTATGAACTGCAGGAAAGAGGGGTACACTTGCAGGTAAACCTCAATTCGCTGGCCGGCTATTATTCAAAGCCTTCCAAATTGATTGCCGAAAAGTTGATCGCCGATCGGAAAGTGAGTTTCTTGGGCAGCGACTGCCACGGGGAACGGCACTTGACTGTGCTCCAACAAGTCCGGGCCACCGACTATTACAAAAAAGCCCTCAGCTTGGATCTGCTCAACCATACTTTATTGGCCTGATCGTTTCCTTTTATTAATCGGCTCGAATAGCGCTGATCAGGCGGAACAAGGACGGATCTTCGGCCTTGGTCCGTTCGTACATGGCCGCTACTTGCGCAGCAAAAGCCTTTTTATCGGGATAATTGATTACCACCCCAGCTTTTTGGACGGTTTCTAGGGCCACTTTTTCCGATGCTGCCCAGCGTGCCCGCTGATAAACAACTGATTCGGCCACTGCTTCTTCCAGCCATTGCCGCTCTTGGGGATCCAATGTTTGCCAGATCACGGTGCTGATGAGCAGTACATCGGGCACCGAAGTGTGCTCATCGATGGAGTAATATTTGCAGATCTCGTAGTGGCGCGAAGACAAGAAACTGGGTGAATTGTTCTCTGCGCCATCCACTACGCCCTGTTGCAGGGCCGTGTACAACTCTCCATACGAAATGGGCGCGGGAGCCCCCCCCAGTGCTTTCACCATGTTCATGGCGGTATTGCTCTTCATCACCCGGATTTTCATGCCGACCAGATCGCTGGGCGTTTCGATTGGCTTGGCCTTGGTGTAAAAACTCCGGCTCCCGGCATCATAAAAACAAAGCCCGTGCAGCCAATATTTTTCACTCTCGAGTAAGAGTTGCTCGCCAATTTCGCCATCCAACACTTTGAACTGGTGGGCTTTGTCCCGAAAAACGTAGGGGAAGCTCAAGGCCCGGTAACTGGGCACAAAATTTTCCATCACCGAGCAAGAAACTTTGGTCATGGCCAAGCTCCCGATCTGCAACAGTTCAATGGCCTCGCGTTCTTGGCCCAACTGTGCGCCAGTAAAGATTTTGACCGTCAATTTGCCGCCCGATTTTTTGTTGAGCTGTTCGGCCAAATAGACCACTGCCTCATGCACGGGGTGGGTCACATCATGGGTATGGGACAGTTTGAGCACCTTGGCCCGGTCGGTGGGTGCGCAGGCCATTGCCAAACCGAGAACCGTCAAACTGGCCACTTTGGCCCACAGAAAAAAGGAGATTTTTTGCATTGTTGATGGGCGTATTGATTGGTCAATCGATGAATTGGGCTGGCCACCAGCTTTTTTAGTTTCTGTTGCGGGGTTTTCCTTGGCCAAAAACCTATTTTGGGTCGCTGCTGGCGGCTCACTGGGCCAAAAAACGGCTGACAGCTTCCACCACCTTGGCGTATTCGCAGCCGGCGGCCATGTGCCCACAATTGCCGGCGAGGATCACCTGCTCGGCCTCCACCCACTTGGTAAGCTCGGCCGTATTGGTCGGGTTGACCATCATGTCTTGGGCAGCATAAACAAACATCATTTTTACTTTTACTTTTTTGGCCAACTCATCCAGCGGAATGGTTTTATAAATGTCGTGCCCGATCATGGCCCGCAGTTGCGCAGCCCAGTCATAGGGATGGCGCGATTTGGCCTGTTCGATCTCTTTCTGCAAAAACTGCTCAAATTCTAGGGGACTTTGTTGGGCGCGGTAGGCGGGGGTAAAGAGTGCGTAGCTGTGGATCAGGGCCACTGTTTGCATCGCCTCAGCTTCTTTGCCGGGGCAGGCGGTCTCGATGGGCCGCAGCTCGGCATTCCATAGCAATAGATCGTTGAAACTCTGTTTGGGCGAACCAATGATGGGGATCACTTTGTCCATCATGGTGGGGTGGCTCACCATCCATTGAAACGTTTGCATCCCGCCCATCGAAATGCCCACGACGGCGTGGAGGTGCTTAAGGCCCAGCTTTTGGGTAACCAGCGCATATTGGGTGGCCACCATGTCGCGGATGCTGAAAGTGGGGAAGGCGGTGCCGGGTTGCGCCGGACTGTTGGAGGGCGAGGACGAAGCGCCGTTGCCCAGTGCATCGACCAGAATGACGAAAAAACGGGTGCTGTCCAACAGTTTGCCCGTGCCGCCCACATATCCTTCCAGTTGGCCAGTGGTGCCGCTAAAATAGGTTGGGAAAAGGATAGCGTTGGTTTTGGTCGCATTCAGTCGGCCCATAGTGCGGTAACTAATCCGGCATTTTTGGATAGTCTGCCCGTTTTCCAAGCCAAAATTGCCCAGATCGGCAAATTGTTGGCGATTTTGGGCCCAAAGGGTCACTGGCAAGCACCAGCCAAACAATAACAAAAGCACTGGACGCATAGCAAAGGAGTTGGAATAAAATAGCCCCGCAATTTTAGGAAATATTGCGGGGCCAATGGCCAAAGCCAAGAAGATTATTTATTGCTGACGGGTCATTCCGTAGAGTTGACTAGCGGGCCTTGCCTTTGAATGGTGATTTGTTGTAATAGTCCATGGCCTCGGGCATCCAGCTTTCCAACTGGGAGATGCGGGTTGCACTGGCCGGGTGGGTGGACAGGAACTCGGGCGGACTGGCTCCGCCGACGGCGGCCATCCGCTGCCAAAACTTGGGGGCCTCGCGGGGATCATAGCCCGCCATTGAGGAGAAAATAATCCCAATGCGATCCGCTTCCGACTCATGTTTACGGCTAAAGGGCAGCAGCACACCCAGTTGGGTGCCAATCCCAAAAGCAGTCATGGCCAGTGCTTGGGTTTCTTGCCGCCTGTTGGACAGGGCCACTTGCAGGGCCACTTGCCCGAAGGTGGCCATCAGCCCTTGGCTCATCCGCTCGTCGCCGTGGCCCGCCACCGCGTGCGCTATCTCGTGGCCCATCACCACGGCCAGCCCCTTTTCGTCTTGACAAATGGGGAGAATGCCGGTGTAGATCACTACTTTGCCGCCGGGCATACACCACGCGTTGACCGTCTGGTCGTCCACTAGGTTAAATTCCCACTCGAAACCATCCAATCGATCGCTCATGTTGTTGAGCCGCATGTATTGTTCAACCGCAGTTTTGATCCGTTCCCCTGCCCGGCGCACCATTGCAGTGGCGGCGGCATCCTTGGAAATCGCATTTTGGCGCAAAAAATCATTGTACTGTCCGGTGCTCATCGAGAGCAATTCGTTAGAGGGAATCAAGCTCAATTGGCGCCGCCCAGTGAGAGGGACAGTTTGACAGGCCGCCACCACATATATCGCGAGCGAGAGGAAAACAATTTTTAGTTTCATGGGCTTGAGCTAAATTAGATTTAGTCAATTATACGCAATGTAAGGTTAAGAGGTTTTAATTAATAAAATGGGGATTCTAAGGGCTTTTTGCCAGCCGATGGCCGATGCACCCCTAAATCTCGAACATGAACCCACTGGCCTCGAGGGCTTGGTATTTTGCCCGGTCAAACTGGTAGAGTTTGGCTGCCCGGTGCGAAACCCCTTTTTGTTGTTCGGTCAAAGGCAACAACAGTTCCATGCCCAATATCTTTTTGCGGAAGTTCCGCTTGTCCAGTTCGCGGCCCAGGATATGTTCATACATTTTCTGCAACTGCCCAAGGGTAAACTTTTCGGGCAACAGCTCAAAGCCGATGGGCTGATAGCGCACCTTGCCCTTGAGCCTGGCCAACGCCACTTGCAGGATTTGGTCGTGGTCAAAGGCCAGTTTGGGCACTTGATCCACGGCAAACCACTCGGCCCGGTTGGCATCGGAGCCGGCGGTCACTTTATAGTCCGACAGTTTGACCAAGGCAAAGTGGGCCACACTTACCACGCGCTCGCGGGGGTCGCGATCCACCCCGCTAAAGGTATAGAGCTGCTCCATGAACATCTCTTGGATCCCGGTCTCCTCGGCCAGCTCCCGGCGGGCGGCCACTTCGGTGGTTTCGTCCATATCGACAAAACCACCCGGGAAGGCCCAGTAGCCACTGTAAGGATCATGGGCCCGTTGGATAAGCAATACTTTGAGGCTGTCTTCGCTCAGGCCAAAAATCACGCAATCCACCGTTAAGGCTGGGCGGGGATATTGGTAAGTGTACATAGACGGGGTAGAAATGTTGATTCAACCGCTAATTTACGGTGAATTGTCAAATCAACAGCGGCCAACCCAGTGATTTTTAGTTGTTTTCGGCCAATAGCCCCATCCCCGCACCGATTGTTTGCCAACCAAGCGGGGATTAAACGGGTTTTAGGGCGAAAAAAAAGGTAGGTACTTAGTTTTGAACACAATATCGTTATTTGGCGAGCACAATGGAGGCAGCTTTTGGCACCACACCAGTCGAGGGCAATGTTGTTGGGTGGTAATCTTGGTGTAAATTTGTGGTATTTAACAGCCAACCAAAATGACCAACCAACTTTCCGCTTGGGGGGCAGTGGCCGCCTGCAAATGTCCCCAATGCCGCCAAGGCCAGATGTTCAAGAGCGGCCCCTATAATTTGACCAAGTTTTCTGACATGCACGTACGTTGCCCGCATTGCAACCTTCGGTTTGAGGTGGAGCCCGGCTTTTTTTACGGGGCCATGTATGTCAGCTATGGGTTTAGCGTGGCCACCTTCATCGCGTGCTTCGTGGCGGTGAATGTGCTGGTGGACAAACCCACCTTGACCGTCTATTTATCGGTCATCATTACCACCATTTTGCTCATGGTGCCCATCAGTTTCCGCTACTCCCGCGTGCTGATGCTGTATGGTTTTGGGGGAGTGAGCTATGATCCCAGCCTGTGAACACGCCAACCAATGGTGTGGTGGGAGGGCAGGTCGCCGGGGCTGCGCGGCCTCGATGCCCGGGATCCGGCCAAACACGACTTTGCCCTGTTTGGCCTCGGGGCTGGAAGAAAGCGGTAAACTGATGGTGGGCCAAGGCTGAGGGCAAAAATCAGCGGTCCCGCCCCACCAGTTGCGTTTATCCCCCCAATGAGCGGGATAAACGCCAAAGCTTCACTGGCAGGCCCACTTGTGCCCCGCCAGTGGGGCTTTGGCGTGATGGACACCGCAACAACCGGTGAATCATGGTATTTTGGCTGGCTTTATTGCGTTTATTGCCCGGTATACCGAGATAAACGCAACTGCCCTGATCAAAGCCGTTAAAATCTTCCCCAAAGAAAAAGACAGGATAAAAGTCGGCTTTCCCCACCATCGGGTTTATTGGTTTGCCAAAGGCGTTGATGGGGGCAACCACTGCGGGGCAACCATTGCCAAATAAAAAAATTTCTTAAATAATTTGGAGGTTTGAAAACAGATTTTTATCTTTGACAAAATAACTTTTGTGCGTCAATGTAAGGGTTACATAGCGTTAAATTGACAAGCAATTTG
>Ga0105045_10000665_pt1 | contig 25939 bp, 24 predicted proteins | sample MAT02_FD_78089 | JGI IMG/M metagenome (GOLD analysis project Ga0105045, IMG submission 78089) | Freshwater microbial communities from Lake Fryxell liftoff mats and glacier meltwater in Antarctica - MAT-02 (megahit assembly) | ecosystem: Environmental > Aquatic > Freshwater > Ice > Liftoff... | reverse complement strand
CACCACTCTGCTTACCCCGTCATTCCAAACACAAGTGACAGAATAAGGGGATACATTCGATATTTTTTCAATCCATTTCATTAAGAGATGGGTTTTATCTTCCTATCGGGTACGGGCTTATAAATCAGTTCGACAATTTTGGCGTCGGTGTATTTCCTCTTGGCCACGTCGGTGTAGGCCGGGCCAACCAGGCGGGCATCTACGCGGTGACAGGCCCTAAAACAGCGTTCTACTGCCCACCCCCGATGTTAAATTCTGGGGTCAGTGGCGCGACATCGACGAGTTTGGCGGGGACGGCATGACTGACTGGAGCGCACACATGTTCGACATTGCGCAGTGGGGTCTGGATATGGACAGCAGCGGCCCCTTGGCTGGACGACCACCGAAAAGTTTGATAACGACACCGAAGCCAACGCGCTGCTGAGCCGCCTAATGCGCAAAGCCTGGAAGGTGTGAAAATCCGTATCTTTGTGGGCTAATCAGCTAACTACGGCCATGACCCTACGCTTTCAGCACCTCAACGAACTCGACGCCGTTGCCCATCGGATTCTGGGCGAAGGGCGGCAGCAATCGGTATGGCTGTTCGAGGGCGAGATGGGAGCGGGCAAAACCACGCTCATCAAGGCCTTGTGCCGGGCGTTGAGCGTAGTCAGCATGGTGCAGAGTCCAACGTTTTCGATTGTGAACGAATACACCACTCACGAAGGCCGCCCGGTGTATCATTTCGACTGCTACCGGCTCCGCAACGAAGCCGAAGCACTGGACATTGGCGTTGAAGAGTATTTCGACTCCGGCAACTATTGCTTTGTAGAATGGCCCGAACGCATCACGGCACTCTGGCCCGCCACGTATTACCGGGTCAGCATTACCGCCGATGTTCATGGTGAACGAACGGTTGAAACAGAAATGATTTAACAGTACGTACCACCCAACACAGTTGAACAAAAAAAGAATGACTGGATTTGAGACGCTGGCCAGGCAATCGGCCCTCTACCCCAAAGAATCGCCACAGGCTGTAAAAACCGGTCAGCACAGCCTGTTGATTGGGTTACCGAAGGAGGTGTCACTTCAGGAAAATCGAATTGCGCTCACGCCCGAAGCCGCCATGATTCTGGTACGCAACGGCCACAACGTTATTGTGGAGCAGGGCGCGGGCGAGAAAGCCAAGTTCACCGACCAGGAATACTCCGAAGCCGGGGCGCAGATTGCCTACTCGCCCCAGGAGGTCTATGAAGCCAACCTGATTTTAAAAATCGAGCCACTGGTCGATGCCGAGTTCGAATACGTCAAGTCAGGCAGTACGGTCATTTCAACGCTGAACCTGCCGACGCACGACCGGACCTATTTCGAGAAAATCAACGAGAAAAACCTATCGGCCATTGCCTACGAATACATAGAAGACCGGGCGGGGAATATGCCCATCATCCGCTCTATGAGCGAGATTGCAGGCAGCACCGTTATGCTCATTGCGGGCGAATACCTCAGCAATGCCGACAACGGGCGGGGTATTGTGCTGGGTGGCATTACGGGCGTGCCACCTACTAAAGTCGTGTTTCTGGGCGCGGGCACCGTTACAGAATACGCCCTGCGTACTGCTTTAGGTATGGGGGCCGATGTAAAGGTGTTCGACAAGCATTTGTACAAATTGCAGCGGCTCAAATACGCCATTGGACAGCACATTTACACCTCCATCATCGACACCGACACCCTGGCCGAAGCCATTGAGCGGGCCGATGTGGTAGTAGGCGCCATGCGGGCCGAAGACGGACTGAGTCCGATTGTCGTGACCGAAGAGATGGTAAGCCGTATGAAACCCGACTCGGTCATTGTCGATATCAGCATCGACCAGGGCGGCAACTTCGAGACCTCGCGCATGACCGACCACAAAAACCCGGTCTTTCGGCACATGGGTATTATTCACTACTGCGTCCCCAACATTGCCGCCCGCGTGGCCTACACAGCCAGTATGGCCCTGAGCAACATCTTTTTGCCTTTCCTGCTCGAGACCGGCACCGCCGGAGGCATCGAGCAGATGATGTACGCGAACCGCTGGTTTATGAAGGGTGTTTATGCCCACAAAGGCTCGCTCACCAACCTGTACATTGCCCGCAAATTCAACATGCGGTTCAAAGATTTACAATTACTGCTGGCGGCCAGATTCTAACAGTTATCAGCTATCAATGACCAGTTACCAGTTTCGGTCATCGTTGATAACTGATAACCGGTAACCGATAATTGAAATGATTAATCACAGCAACGAAAATACCCTGCTCGACGACGCCAACTCCTACGACGTTAACAAGCAATTGATGGGAGCTATCTCATCGGATTTTGTGAAGGTAGCCGATACGCTCAAAGACGCGTCGTACCAGATTCGGCAGCGCGGCTTCTCAGAATTTCCCGTATTTGTAGCTTCGCGTCGCGAAGTACCCATTGGTCAACTGCTTATCAATCACGAAGAGATGGGCAATGTTTGGTCGTATAAAGCCAGTTTTTTAGACGAGTTTATTCAGCGCGAACTGATTGGTGAAGACTCGGTCGATCTCTGGAAAGAGAATTATAAAAAGCCCGATGAATACTGCTGCCTGTTTGTCGTACAGGCCGACTTTGCGGGGTTTGTTTATATCCCCTACCCCGAAGACTGACGGGACTTCTCACTGCCCTTTTGCTAAAGCCGGACCCTTACACGTCCGGCTTTTTTACGTACGGTGGGGGCCTATACGAGACACGATCATCAATAATACTTTTTTAAGAATGCCCTACCAAATTGACAGTTACCATAGTGCAACGTTTTCATCTCCTGAAAATGAACTGACAGCGATGCGAATAGCAGAGAGGAACCGCACAAATCATGGCTCAACGCATCAAGAAAGGTCTTTTTTTATTCACCACGTACAGTTTACGTATATTACCCCAATCTTACCGCACGGGGTTGGAAAAGACCTGCTTTTTTTGTATTTTTACAATCTGTAACGCCTGCCGGTTCAGGTTCTTTTCTGAACGCAAACGCGCTTATTCTGACACTATAATTTTTTACTATGACGACCGATTTGATCGAAGAAAAAGTTTCAGTTCCCAAAGCCTCCCGAAGCGACTACGGAGCAGAAAATATAACCGCGCTGGAAGGACTTGAAGCCGTTCGTATGCGTCCCTCCATGTACATTGGCGACGTGGGTATGCGCGGTCTGCACCACCTGATCTGGGAAGTTGTCGATAACTCGATTGACGAGGCTCTGGCGGGTTACTGCGACCAGATTACGGTCACGATCAACACGGATAACTCCATTACCGTACAGGACAACGGGCGCGGTATTCCAACGGGCATCAACAGTAAGTCCGGCATTTCTGCCCTTCAGATGGCCATGACCATGCTGCACGCCGGGGGTAAATTCGATAAAGACACCTATAAAGTTTCGGGCGGGCTGCACGGCGTGGGCGTGTCCTGCGTCAACGCACTCTCGACCGACCTCCGCGTTGAAGTACATCGCGAAGGCAAAGTTTTTGAGCAGGAATACAAAATTGGCGTTCCTCAGTACGACGTGCGTGTCATTGGCGAGTCTGACGACACCGGAACCCGGACGCACTTCAAACCCGATGACAGCATCTTTACCGACACTACGTTCAAATATGACACCGTAGCGGGGCGTCTGCGCGAGTTGGCCTACCTGAACAAAGGCATCCACGTTTTCCTAAACGACCTGCGCGAACTCGACGAAGCTGGTCAGCCGCTGCGGCAGGACGATTTCTTCTCGGAAGGTGGCCTGGTTGAGTTTGTCAAGTACCTCGATCAGACCCGCGAATCGCTGGCGGGCATGGAGCCGATGTACATGGAAAGCGAAAAAGGCCTGATTCCGGTACAGGTAGCCATGGTCTATAACAAAGAGGGCAGCGAGAACATATCGTCGTACGTCAACAATATCAACACCCACGAGGGGGGTACGCACGTGCAGGGCTTTCGCTCGGCTATTTCGCGGGTGCTGAAAAAATACGCCGAAGACAACAACCTGCTGAGCAAAAAAGTCGGTAAAATTGAGTTCAGTGGCGAAGACTTCCGCAAGGGCCTGACCGCCGTGATCTCGATAAAGGTGCAGGAACCACAGTTTGAAGGACAAACCAAAACCAAACTTGGCAATCAGGAAGCCGTAAGCGCGGTGAGTGGCGTGGTAGCCGATATCCTCAAAACCTGGCTTGAAGAACACCCCAAGGAAGCCAAACAGATTGTTGATAAAGTGCTGCTATCGGCACAGGCCCGGATTGCCGCTGCCAGCATTTACGAGAAAATGATTTCGGGTCGTAAAGACTTCATGAGTGGCATGGGCCTGCCCGGCAAACTCGCCGACTGCTCCGACACTGACCCAAAAAAATGCGAAATCTACCTTGTAGAGGGAGACTCGGCGGGTGGTACTGCCAAGCAGGGTCGCAACCGGGCGTTCCAGGCCATTCTGCCCCTGCGTGGTAAGATCCTGAACGTAGAGAAAGCCCTCGAACACAAGATCTACGAAAATGAAGAGATCAAGAACATCTGGACGGCTCTGGGCATACGGCTCGAAAAAAATAAGGAGACGGGCGAAACGGAGATGAACCTCGACAAGCTGCGGTATCATAAGGTTATTATTATGACTGATGCCGACGTGGACGGCAGTCACATCAGAACCCTGATTCTGACGCTGTTTTACCGCAACATGAAGGCCCTGATCGACAACGGATACATTTATATTGCCCAGCCGCCGTTTTACCTCGTCAAGAAAGGCAAGGAAGAGCGCTATTGCTGGACCGAAGCCGACCGCGAAGCCGCCGTAAAAGAACTGGCCGGGGGTGGGCGTGAAGAGAACGTACACGTACAGCGGTACAAGGGTCTGGGCGAAATGAACGCCGAACAACTCTGGAGTACAACCATGGACCCCGACCGCCGGACCCTGAAACAGGTAACGGTAGAATCAGCCGCCGACGCCGACCACGTCTTCTCGACCCTGATGGGCGACGAGGTGGCCCCCCGGCGCGAATTCATCGAGAAAAATGCCAGGTATGCCCGCGTGGACGTTTAATGAAATGATAACAGTGGAGCGGGCCTTTTGGCCCGCTTTTTTGTTAGAAGATGTTTGAGTTAGCGATTTGAGACGAAAAGCAGTGGGTTTTGGTTGTGGTCAAGGCATTTTTAGAGCGCGTAGCCGTAGCTACGGGCGAGAAAAATAACGCAGAACACAACCAAAAGACGCGCTTTGCGGCCAAAGCGATTAACTTAAACAGCTTCTTACACGTCAATCAGCATTCAATACAGCTATGAATAACCCCCCTGACCCAAACCGAACCATACTGGGCAATCTGGTATCCCGCTTTGCGCAACTCATTCCGACACCAGGCACGACCGCCCCAGAGGGCGAAAAGATAGCAAAGGTGAGCGAAAAAGTGATTAGCGTTATTGACCAGAGCAACTACCTGAGCCGTGATCTGAGCTGGCTCAAGTTTAACGAGCGCGTACTGGACCAGGCCCGTGAGCAAAACCGGACACTCCTGGAACGGCTCAAGTTCGTGGCTATTTCGGCTTCCAACCTCGACGAGTTTTTTATGATTCGGGTGGGTAGCCTGTATAATTACCTCGACTACCATAAGCAACGGATCGACTACTCCGGCCTGCGCGAGGTTCCGTTTCGCAAAGCCCTGCTGACCACTGCACAGCAGTTTTGCCACGAACAGCACCGGGTATTTACCGACGAGTTGCTGCCTTTGTTTGCGCAGAACGAGATGATGCTGGCCCGCTTCGATGACCTCACGCCCGACGAGCAGGCGCAGGCCGAGGGGTACTTTGACCGGACCATCTTCCCGACGCTGACGCCCATGCTCTATGACTATACGCACACATTTCCGGTGCTGCTGGCCAAAGTGCTGATCTTCGGTGTAGTGACCCAAAATACCGACGAGGCTGATCTGCAAAGTCTGCGTTCCGAAGATCAGGAAGACCGGCAACGGCTGTCGTTCGTGCAGATTCCGGCTAACCTACCCCGCTTTATGTCGTTCGAGCGCGACGACGAAACTAACCGACGCGTGGTGTTTTTGCCCATCGAAGAGATTGTCCGGCATAATATCAAGAAACTTTACCGCAACGTAGAACTGCTGTCAATCAACTTGTTCCGCATTACGCGAAATGGTGATTTCACGCTGGATGAGAACGACGACGATGAGATGGATTTTATTGACGAGGTACGTCAGAAGATCAAGAACCGGCGGCTGGGGCGCGTGACCCGCGTGGAGGTCGAAGCGGGCGTGCTGTCGGAAACTGGTTCGCCCTGGATGGTGAACCTGCTTAGAAAACGCTGGGAAATGGATGAGATGAATATTTTCGTCTCGCCCGCGCTGCTCGATTACTCAGCCTTCTGGCAGATTATTGGTCATCCCGAGTTTAAAAATGAGATGCCCCGCCCCCAAACACCCGTACTACCAATCGGCATCAGCCGCGACAAAACCGACGACATTTTTGAGCAGATCAAACAGCGCGACATTCTGCTACACCACCCGTACAACAATTTCGAGCCGGTGCTTCAACTGCTCGAACAGGCCGCCGAAGACCCGAATGTACTGGCCATCAAGATTACCGTCTATCGGCTGGCCAAACGCTCACGGGTAACGGAAGCCCTGCTGAAAGCCGCCGAAAACGGCAAACACGTGTCGGTGCTGTTCGAGGTAAAAGCACGGTTCGATGAAGAAAATAACATTCGGGAAGCGCAGCGGCTGCAAAAGGCCGGTTGCTTCGTTATTTACGGCATCAGCAAGTTTAAAACGCATACCAAGCTGCTGCTGGTCGTACGCAACGAAGGCGACCGCGTAGTGCGCTACGCCCACATGGCTACGGGCAACTACAACGAAGACACCTCCCGGCTCTATACCGATATTGGTCTGCTGACAACCAACGAGATTTATACGCATGACATCTCGGAGTTTTTCAACGTTATTACGGGCCATTCGCTGCCTAATGAATACCAGTATCTGATTACCGCCCCGCGCGACATGCGCGACCAGGTTGTGCGGATGATCCGGCTCGAAGCCGACAACGCCCAGCGCGGTTTGCCGAGTGGTATCTGTATCAAAGCCAACTCACTTGAAGACAAAGAAGTGATTGACGAATTGTATAAAGCCTCACAAGCGGGGGTACGTATCCGGCTCATTATCAGAAGCATTTGCTGTTTGCGCCCCAAGCGGGCGGGCCTGAGCGAGAACATTGCCGTGCGGTCCATCGTCGGCGATTTTCTGGAACACACCCGTATTTATTATTTCCACAATAACGGCGACCCGAAGATTTATGGCGGTAGTGCCGACGTCATGGTGCGCAGCTTTGACCGGCGCATCGAGTCGTTATTCATCTTTGCCGACCCACGCGTGAAGCAGTTAGCTACGCTTATTCTGGCCTACAACCTGCGCGACAACGTGAACGCTTACGAACTCAACGAAGATGGCAACTTCACTAAATGCGCCGTTTCAGCGGGCGACGAGCCGTTCAACATTCACGAACGCTTTTTCTCCGTAACTGAAAAAGAAGCAGCTAACAGCCGGCTGTTCGACGCCGAAATCAAACCCGCCGACGTCGCGCAGATCGAGGAAGAGTATCAGGAAGGAGCCGAGCGCGCCATTGCCGATATTTAGGCGGGGTTTGGTCTATTGGCAAGTATTAACGTTATTGAATTATGGAGTCGATACGGGTGCATTTACCGGAAGATTTGCGGATGAACGATGACGAGTTCATGCGGTTTTGTCAGGATAACCCGGACCTGAAATTTGAACGTCGTAAAAATGGCGACATTGTTTTTATGGCAAATACAGGCGGAGAAACTGGTAATGATAATTTTGAATTGGGCGTGGAGTTTGGCGTTTGGAACCGGCAGGCGCGGTTTGGCAAATTCTTCGACTCGTCGACGGCGTTCCGGTTGCCCGATACGTCTATCATGTCGCCCGACGTATCGGCCATTTCCCAAACTCGCTGGGACGCGCTGACCGCCGACGAACGGCGAAAAATTTTGCCCCTCTGTCCCGATTTTGTGCTGGAGTTGCGTTCTCAGTCTGATCGGTTGAAAGACTGCTCCGAGAAGATGGGCGACTGGATGGCGAACGGCTGTCGGCTGGGCTGGCTTGTTGATCTGACCAATCGAACGGTTACGATTTATCGGCCTAACGAAGAGCCTCAGGAAATGTCTGCAACAACTCAGTTATCCGGCGAAAGCGTTCTGCCCGGCTTTGTACTCGATTTAGCAAGTTTTCTCTGAAAAGGGAAGCTCCTCATTTCTGCCTATCTTCGCCGATATAACCGTAGCAACAGCCGGTACCGGCTGTATTTCTCCTGAATGGATCGTTTTACCGGCCTGATTGGCATCGTTTTAATCCTGGGCATTGCGTACGCCCTCTCCGACAATCGCAAAGCTATCAATTACCGCACCGTTGGCGTTGGACTGGGTCTCCAGTTCGGGCTGGCGGTGTTTGTTTTAAAGACCGACCTGGGACAGCGGGTGTTCAACTACCTCGGCTTTCTGGTGAACAAGACCCTGCAAAATGCCGATAAGGGAGCTGAATTCGTGTTCGGCTCGCTGGTCAAGACCGACCTGATGTCGCGGGCGTTTGGGCCGGGCAACGACTTTGTGTTCTTTTTCAAGGTCATACCCACTATCATTTTCGTGGCCGTGCTGGTCAATATTTTCTACCACCTCGGCATCATGCAGCGCATTGTGGCGGTTATGGCGCGGGCTATGAAGTGGCTGATGGGCGTAAGCGGGGCCGAGGCTCTCTCTAACGTGGCGAGTACGTTTGTGGGGCAGGTGGAAGCGCAGATTATGATTAAGCCGTATCTCAACGGTATGACCAACTCGGAGTTGCTGGCCAGTATGACGGGCAGCTTTGCGTGCATTGCGGGGGGCGTTCTGGCGGTCTATATCGCCCTGGGTGTTCCGGCTCCATACCTGCTGGCGGCCAGCATCATGGCCGCACCGGGTGCCCTGGTCATCAGCAAGATCGTGATGCCCGAAACGCAGATTTCCGAAACGCGGGGTACGGTGAAAGTGGACATTAAAAAAACCCATGCTAACCTCGTCGATGCCATTGCCAGCGGAGCCTCCGAAGGGCTAAAAGTGGGCCTGAACGTGATTGCGATGCTGATTGGGTTTATTGCCCTGATCTCGCTCATCGACATGATTCTGGGTAAGGCGGGCAGTCTGGCCGATTTCCCGCAGTTGAGCCTGAATTTCCTGCTGGGCAAAGTGTTCTCCATTTTTGCCTGGGCTATGGGCGTACCGGCCAAAGACATTGAAGCCGCCGGTGCGCTGATGGGGACCAAAATGGTGGTAAACGAGTTTGTGGCTTATATCGAACTCGTCAAAATCAAACCTACCCTCGACCCCAAGACTGTCGCTATTACCAGTTTTGCCCTCTGCGGATTCGCCAACTTCTCGTCCATCGCCATTCAAATCGGTGGCATTGGCGAGCTGGCCCCCAACCGCCGTCGCGACCTGGCCCGGCTGGGCTTCAAAGCTCTCATCTGCGGCACCTTAGCCAGTTATATGTCAGCCACGCTGGCGGGACTGTTACTATAAATTCCAACAGGTAATCAGTTCGTCAATCGACTTTTAGCGGTGGGCCAACTACCTGCATCTCATGATCGGAAAAAATCCGGGCTATCTCGGCCTGGGTAGGCTCCTTATGCAGAGCAGCTATCGCCACGAAAAACTCCTCCATTTTTCCCGCTGGCTGAAAAATCACGGTCATTCGCCCCCGTTCGCTCATCTGTGTCCAGGCGTGGGCTACGTTACGGGGCAGAAAAATGCTATCGCCAGCTTTTAACGCGTACTTATCCTCGCCTACCAGAAAAAGATACTCACCCTCCTTCACATGAAACACCTCGTCCTGCTTGAAATGAATGTGCAGGGGTGTACCTCGTTTTGGAGATAAAGACGTCTGTTCAAATATGGCCATGTCGCCGTTCGTGTCCTTACCCGATACTTTTACGTCGAGGATGTTAGCGTTTACTCCTTTTAGTTGAATGTGGCCGTGGTATCTGCCTTCACCTGCTCGGGTAACGAATCCATTGGGGCTTCGGTCAGTTGAAGATTGCCGTTGAGCAATGGTGGCTACAGGAGCCGCAATTAGGCTGATCTTGATAAACGATCTACGTTTCATAGCTGGCAGATTAAATTATTTTTATCAGGTAAGTTACTGGCTATTATTGAATTAGTCGGCTACTTTATAGTCTCAGGCAACTGGCACTACAATTATTTATACAGAAGAGATGTCCAAAATCGCTCTCCGATCCCAATGAACTTTTATACCATTCGGCCCCAATCTGCCTCTTTTCTCCGTACCTTTGCGGGCAAGTTTGTTCAGTATCAATGGCTTCGTTCAACCCGGTAAAGATTTTTTCAGGCAGCAGTTCCACCTATCTGGCCGAAAAGATTGCGCATTACTACGGCAAAGACCTCGGTGGCTACACCTGCCGCCGGTTTAGTGACGGCGAAATGTCGCCCAGTTTTGAAGAGTCGGTGCGGGGTTGCGACGTGTTTCTGATTCAGTCAACACCCCCGCCGAGCGATAATTTGATGGAACTGCTGCTGATGGTCGATGCGGCCCGGCGGGCGTCTGCGCACTACGTCACAGTCGTGATTCCGTACTTTGGCTACGCCCGGCAGGACCGCAAAGACCGGCCCCGCGTGGCTATTGCTGCCAAACTGATGGCCAACATGCTGGCCGCATCCGGTGCCGACCGACTGATGACCCTCGACCTGCACGCCGGGCAAATTCAGGGTTTTTTCGACTTTCCAGTCGATCACCTCGAGGGTACATCGGTATTTGTGCCATACATCAAAAGCCTGAATCTGGATAATCTGGTTATTGCCTCGCCCGACGTGGGGGGTGCCAACCGCGCCCGCACCTTTGCCAAGCATTTCAATGCCGACATTGTGCTGTGCGACAAACACCGCAAACGCGCCAACGAAATTGCGTCGATGCAGGTCATTGGCGATGTGGAAGGGGCCAACGTAGTGCTGGTCGATGATCTGATCGACACGGGCGGCACATTGGCCAAAGCGGCTCAGATTATTCTGGATAAGGGGGCCAAATCCGTACGGGCGATGTGTACGCACCCTGTCATGTCGGGCAAGGCGCACGAAAACATTGCCGGTTCGGTGCTTGAAGAGCTGGTCGTGTCAGACACACTGCCGATGCCGCAGCCGAACGAAAAAATTAAGGTGCTGTCGGTGGCCGAGTTATTCGCCAAAGCCATTGGCCGCATCCGCGATCATGAATCTATTAGTTCTTTGTTTATACGGTACTGAATGAGTGAATTGGTGAATAAAAAACGCTTGATCAAACATTCACTCATTCACAAACGGTCCGGCGATCCGGTCACAATTAAAGTTAAAATCATGAAACAAATCGAGATTGTAGGGTATCAACGAGCGAATCTCGGCCGCGCAGAATCACAGGCGATTCGGGCCGAGGGCAACACACCAGGCGTATTATACGGCGGTGACGAGCAAGTCCATTTTTATGCCCCCACCATCCTGTTCCGCGACCTGCTGTACACCCCAAACGTGTACGAAGTGCTGCTGAATGTAGAAGGTGCCGAGTACCGCGCCGTGTTGCAGGAAACGCAGTTTCACCCGGTGAGTGACGCGCTGCTGCACGTCGATTTTCTGCTGGTGACGCCGGGGAAACCTCTCAAAATGGCCATTCCGGTCAAACTGACGGGTACGGCTCCGGGCGTACAGAAAGGTGGTAAGCTGGTAACCCGCATCCGCAAACTGCGCGTGAAAGGTACCATCGAAAACATGCCCGACTTCATCGAAATCGATGTAACGGGGCTGGACCTGGGTAAGTCGATTCGGGTTGGGCAAATCAAGGTCGAAAACCTCGAGCTGCTCGAACAGGCGTCGAACCCGGTAGCAAGTATTGAAATCCCACGCGCCCTTCGCGGAACGCTGGGTAAGTAAATTTTTTCTGAACGGATAGATTCGTGAAAGCCCGCTCTGTTGAGCGGGCTTTTTGCGTTCTTTGCTCCCATCAACAATTCCCTTTTCATGAAAAATATCCTTGTAGTAGGTCTGGGCAAAGTCGGTTCCTTAGTCGGCACGCTGCTCAGCCATCGCTTCTCCGTTACGGGTTTCGACCGGCAAAACCCCGCCGAAACCGTATCGTTCCCCGTCATCACCGGCAACGTAACCGACGAAGCCGCCCTCACCGATACCGTTGGCCAGTTCGACGCTGTAGTATCGTGTCTGCCGTATAATCTCAACCTGCCCATTGCCAAAGCAGCCTACGCAACTGGTATTCACTATTTCGACCTGACCGAAGACGTACCGACCACAACGGCTATTCGCGAAATGGCCAAAACAGCACGGGGCGTCATGGCTCCGCAGTGCGGCCTGGCTCCCGGCCTGATCGGTATCGTAGGGGCCGACCTCGCCAAGCGCTTCGATAAACTACGCGACATCGAACTTCGCGTAGGTGCGCTGCCCCGCTACCCAAACGGCCTGCTCGGCTACTCATTCACGTGGTCGCCGGCGGGGGTTATCAATGAGTATCTCAATGATTGTGAAGTCATTGCCAACGGCGATATTAAGATGGTACCCGCGCTGGATGGCATCGAGCAGATAAACATTGAGGGGCAGGAATTTGAAGCCTTCAGCACCTCGGGCGGGCTGGGAACCATGTGCGAGACCTACGCCGGGCAAGTCGATACGCTGAACTACAAAACTATTCGATATCCCGGCCACTGCCGCCTGATGCGGTTCATGCTCTACGAACTGATCCTGAAAAACAAGCGGGAACTGGTGGAGCAAATCCTGACCGAAGCCAAACCACCCGTGCAGGCCGACGTAGTGTATGTCTATGCCGTTGTGGAAGGCTGGAAAGACGATAAACTGGCCCGCGAAGAATTCTACCGCGCCTACCACCCCCGCGACATCGACGGCAAATCGTGGCGGGCCATCTCCTGGACCACCGCCGGGTCGGTAGCCGCCGTGGTAGAACTCGTGGCCGATGGGAAGCTACCGCAAAAGGGCTTCATCAAACAGGAGGACATCCCTTTCGCTGAGTATTTGCAGACCGAAAACGGCGCGTTTTTCCGGGATTGAGAAGCCTGATGAGCGCATTATTTTTTGTCATGCTGAGGAACGAAGCATCTCTATGTAGTTCAAAAGTATTCTCTACACATCGAGATGCTTCGTTCGTCACCATGAAAAAATCAGCACCATTGTCACACAGACAATTCAGTCTGGTTTCGGTTAAGCTGTCAGTTCATATTAACGCATCGATCATGAAAACGTACCGCTACTGTCTGTTGGGACTTTTGATGTTTCTGTCCCTCCCGTCCATTGCCCAGAAACGCTTCTCCTTCGGCATCACAGCCGCCCCGGTACTTAGCCATACCAACGCACGTTATACGCTGTTTTTGCCCGACGGGAACGGGCAACTCTATCAGGATACGTTTGAGACCCGATCAACGATTGGGGGGTACACAGTTGGTATTCCTATTCAGTACAATATCACGCCCAACTGGTCAGTCACGAGCGGCTTATGGCACACTCAACTTCGCTCAATGGGTCCATTTCCCCTTTTTCAACAGGGTACTACTCCAGTTTCGGCCAGAATCATTTCCTCATCGTACCGCGTACCGTTGACCGTAAACTACCGTCTGACAACCCAACGCCTGTCGCCTTTCTTCTCACTCGGAACCGTAGCCAGTTTCCGGGGGACAACCAGGTTTAAGCCAGAAGAGGGACTGGGACTGAAAGGCAGCAAACTTATACTTGGCAGCAAAGAAGTCAGCTTTCAGGCTCTCGTTGGTGCTGGCGTGGCATACCAGATTAATGAGCATTGGTCGCTAACAGCTCAGCCACAGCTGATCTGGTACTTTAAACCCGGCGGAAATTACGAACGGTACGTGTCGTATCAGGCGAACGGACAAGTGCAGTTACTCTATTCCTTCTGAAACCGGTTCAAACCAGCCGAATGCCACTGTCTTCGATCACGATTTTGCGGTCTTTGTAGAGCGTTCCGATGGCCTTCTTGAAGGTCTTCTTACTCATTTCGAGCGATTTATAAATCTGTTCGGGGGGGCTGCTGTCGGTCAGGGGCAGAAAACCACCTTCGGCGCGAAGTTCGGCCAGGATGCGCCGGGCGTTGGGTTCTACGTTCTCGAAGCCGGGGCGTTGCAAACTGATGTCGGCCCGCCCGTCGTCGCGGATTTGTTTGACGTAACCAACGAGCGAATCGCCGGGGCGGACGGTGCGGAAAATTTCGTTGTGATAGACCAGCCCTTTGTACAGATTATTGACAACTACGTTCATACCGAGGTCAGTGCTTTCATAAGCCAGAAGTTGTACCTCTTGGCCGACCACTAAATCGCTGGCGTTGTTCTGCAAATAACGGTTCACCCGGCTCGATGCCACCAAGCGGTTTGTTTCGTCGTCGAGATACACGAACACCACATACCAGCGGCCTTCCTGCATGGGGCGCACCTGCTCCCGAAACGGTACAAACAAATCTTTCTCCAAACCCCAGTCCAGAAATGCGCCCGCGTCCGAAACGGCAGCGGCCTGCAACAAGGCAAACTCGTCGCGCTGCACGGCAGGCCGGAGGGTAGTGGCTACGGGCCGTTCGTGCGAGTCGTTATAGACAAAGACGTCAATTTCGTCACCCACCGCAAAATCATGGGGTACGTATTTGTTAGGCAGCAGAATATCGTCGGCAGGGTCGCCGTGGGGAGATTCGTTGAGGAAATAGCCGACGCTGGTTTCGCGCAGGGCCGTCATGGTGGTGGTGCGTCCGAGATGGATCATGGGTTGGTTAGAAAAGCGAAAAAGTAAGGGCAAAGGTCGTTTTTTTTGGGTTGCCCGATACAAACCGTTGGCCGCTGACGATGAATACGTTAGCCCTGTTCTTGGTTTCGTGCAACTCTTCATATAAAGGAACACTGGTTCAACTAATTCATAATCAGCAAACTAATCAACAGTCTATCTGCGTTAAAAACTCATAATCATCCATATTTTAGTTTTGTCAATTCGTATTGCACTACCATTACTGCTGGTCAGTTTTATTCAGACTTACGCAGAAGCTATCCCGGTATTGGCCGCTTCGGCCCTTCGCTTACAGGCCGATAAACCCTTTATTTCCTCCCGCTCCGACGCTACCCGCACCCTGTTGCCCGGTAGTCTGTCCGTAGCCTATCTACTGGCACCACCCGCCGATGCCCCTCCCCTGCCGCTGCTCGATGTCAACTTTTGTGGCGAGTGTTTACCCTTCGATCGGGGATCGGTGGTTGACCGCTGGAAGCATGTGTTTACGCTCTTCCGCAATAGCAATAACGATACCGATCTCGGCAAACTACGCGACAAAGCCGATGCTTTCTTCCCGATCATTGCACCCATCATGGCTAAGTACGACATACCGGAAGATTTCCGGTACGTGCCAATGGCCGAGAGCGGTCTGAACCCCAGAGCGGTATCGCCGGCGGGTGCGGCTGGCTACTGGCAACTCATGCCCGGCACCGCCCGCGCGCTGGGTTTGCGTGTAGGCAAGGGTGTAGATGAACGCTTTGACGCTAAAAAATCGACCGAAGCCGCGTGTAAATACCTGCGCAAACTGTACGACAAACTGGGTTCGTGGTCTTTAGTGGCGGCAGCCTACAATGCCGGGCCAGGCTACCTCAGCAACCAGCTCAAGCGCAACCCTGACAGCGATTATTTTCGGCTGAACCTCCCCCGCGAAACGCGCTACTATCTGTTCCGTATTCTGGTGTATAAAGAAGTCTTCTCTCGCCCGGACGATTACTCGACATTCCTTTCCTGACGTTCAATTGTGAATTCACTCATCCACTCATTCGCTCATTCACAATTACTCCATAAACTCCCGTTGCTAAAAACGAGTTAATCTCCTACATTCAACCGGTATGCCCTCTGAGCAGCCGTTATTGTAGCGTTTGATGCAACCCAAGACCGAACCACACACTGATTCACCTCCGAAAGCCCCCACCGGGCCGGGTGCCTTCGCGCGATTTTTTATTAATCTTGCCGATGTGGCGACTTTTGTAGGTCGCTTTTTTCGCGAATTAGTTTTACCGCCTTACGAGTTCAAAGAAATTATCCGGCAGTGTTACGAAGTGGGTTACCGCTCGTTACTGCTGATTTCGATCACGGGTTTTATTACCGGCATTGTCTTCACCAATCAGTCGCGCCCATCGCTGACCGAGTTTGGGGCTACCTCCTGGCTACCGTCATTGGTGGCCATTGCGGTAGTGCGGGCGGTGGGGCCACTGGTTACGGCCCTGATTGCTGCCGGTAAAATTGGGTCGAGTATAGGGGCTGAGCTGGGGTCGATGAATGTAACGGAGCAGATCGACGCTATGGAAGTATCGGGTACCAATCCGTTCAAATTTCTGGTCGTGAGTCGGGTTATTGCCACCACCATTACCATTCCGATGCTAACCATGTACACCATTTTCGTGGCGTTTATTGGCGCGTTTATCAACGTCAATCAGAACGAATTGATAAGCCTGACGTCGTTTATACAGGAGATTTTTGGTACCATTACGTATCTGGACATCTTTACGGCCCTGGTTAAATCGGTAGTCTTCGGCTTTACCATTGGCATGGTGGGTTGTTATAAAGGCTACCATTCATCGCGCGGTACCGAGGGCGTGGGCAAAGCGGCCAACTCCTCGGTTGTGACGGCCATGTTTCTGGTGTTTGTCGAAGAACTATTTTCCCTTCAAATCCTCAACGCCATCCGGGGCAGCTAAAAAATGTCTGAATCTGTCATATCTATCCGGGGGCTGCGAAAATCGTTTGGCAATCTGCACGTGTTGAGGGGCGTTGATCTGGAACTGCACCGGGGCGAAAACGTTGCCGTACTGGGCCGGTCGGGCAGCGGAAAGTCAGTACTTATCAAGATCATTGCCGGGTTACTCAAGCCGGATGCGGGGCAGGTGCGGGTACTTGGCCAGGACGTGGAGCATTTGCGGGGAAAAGAACTGGATGCCTTTCGGCAGAAAATCGGTTTCTCGTTCCAGAACAGTGCGCTGTACGACAGCATGAGCATCCGCGAGAATCTGGAGTTTCCGCTCGTGCGTAACGTTAGAAATTTAAGCCGGGCCGACATCAACCGCGCTGTTGAAGAAAGGCTTGACGAAGTGGGACTGTTACAGACAATCGATCAGATGCCGTCAGAACTGTCGGGCGGGCAGCGGAAACGTATCGGCATTGCCCGCACGCTCATGCTCAAGCCCGAGATCATGCTGTACGATGAGCCAACGTCCGGCCTGGACCCCATAACAAGCGTAGAAATCAACAGTTTAATCAATGATGTGCGTCAGCGTACCGGTGCTTCGTCTATCATTATCACCCACGACCTGACCTGCGCCAAAACAACCGCCGACCGCGTAGCGATGCTTTTAGATGGTACGTTTGAGCAGATTGGTACGTTTGACGAGGTGTTTTCGGACCCCGATGAACGCGTGCAACAGTTTTACAATTACAAATTCGTGAAATAACTGTTTTATGAGTTGTTCAAGGTTCGATGTCGAAAGTTGCGATACGTTGGGCTGTAACCTTGAATTTCGACACTTGAACTCTGAACAAAAAAAACAATGTCAACCGAGTCTAATAAACGCTCCATTACCGTCGGCATATTCGTTGCCATTGGCCTGCTGATTTTTGTGACCGGGATTTTTGTGCTGGGTGGTCAGCAGAAACGCTTCACCAAAAGCATCAAAATCATTGCCATCTTCGATGATGTCAGCGGACTTAAGGTGGGTAACAACGTCTGGTTTTCGGGCGTCAAGATTGGCACGGTGAAGCGGGTTGTTTTCTACGGCACTTCGCAGGTAGAAGTTGACATGAACATCGAAGAATCCTCGCGCGAATACGTCCGTACTGACGCCGGAGCCACTATCAGCACAGATGGCCTGATTGGCAACAAAATCATCCAGATTGTGGGTGGTTCTCAAAAAGCCGAACCCGTTTCCGATGGCGACCGGCTCCGTACTGTGGCCGCCATCAGCACCGATGCGATGCTGGAAACCCTTCAGGAAAACAATCAGAATCTGCTCAAAGTAACCAACGACGTGCGTGATCTGGTTGGCAACATCAAGCGTGGCAAAGGCACGGTGGGCGCGATTCTGACCGACTCTACGCTGGCGAACCGGTTTCGATCTACGATGGACAACCTGAACCAGGCATCAGCGCAGGCCGTGCGCGTGGCCGCCGAAGCCAATCGCATTGCCGGTTCTGCCGCCACGTTTGCCAATAAACTCAACCAGCCCGGCGGACTCGCCAATGACCTTGTAACCGACACAACCATTTTCCGGCGACTGAGCCGCTCGGCCACCCGGCTCGAAAACGCGGCTGGCTCTGCCGATCAGACAGTGGCGAACCTGAACAAGGCGTCGCAGAAACTGAATAACACCAACAGCCCGCTCGGTGTCTTATTGACCGACGAAGAAACGGCCCGAAATCTGCGTACTACCATCAGTAACCTGAGCCGGGGATCGGTGTTGCTGAACGAAGACCTGAAAGCCGCTCAAAACAATATTCTGCTGCGGGGTTTCTTCAAAAAACGCCGGAAAGCCAATGAAAAACGCACCGCCGACAGCACCACAGCCGCCCGGCAGGCTGCCCAGGCGCAGTAACATGGCTACGCGTTGCCAGCAAATTCTTTAGGTGAAAAACCGGTGAATTTCTTGAATGCCCGGTTAAACGTGGCTTTAGAGTTAAAGCCGCAGTCCAGCGCAAGACCCAGAAAACTCAGGTGCGCATTGGCCGGATTGCGCACCTGTTGCTTGAATTCATCCACCCGGTATCTGTTCACGAAATCGTTAAAGTTTTGCCCCGCTCCGGCGTTAATAACCTGCGACAGCACGACCGAATTGGTATGCAGTTGTCGGGCCAGATCAGTCAGCGACAGGTCAGCGTCGAGGTATGGCTTTTCGTCGGTCATATAAACCAACAGGCGGGTCAGGCGTTCGGGCAGATCGGGCAGCGTAGTTTTGGCCGGATTGGCTTCTAATGTCAAAACGGGTTGAGCTGAGTTGTTTTCTATCACAACAGTTGGTTTCGGTTGTCCCGCAACCAACTCGGCCACAGGATTATCGGGGTTAAAATGCAGCTTATTGGCCATTTGTGGCTGGGCGTATCCTTCAATACTGACGTAATAAATCAGGACAACCGTGACCAGGTTCCCCCACCAGTCGTGCCAGAAATCGAGGTTTAGCTGCATATCGATAATCATCATAGTCAGGTTGGCAACTATCGTGATAGACAGGGCGATGAGGAAGTTACGATACCAGCGAAAACTAATTGTTTCGGTATCGGAGAACTGCGTTTTGGTCCAGGCCCGGTACGCCCGGTAGAGTTGAAACGCCCAGTAGAGGTACAGAAACTGCTGCGTTACAGCCCCCCAATATTCCAGATCGCCAACGCCCCGATTGTGAACGCTGACTTCCCAGTGCTGCACAAACGCCGGTCCCTGCGCAAACACGACGATGTGATACAGGGCGTCGGCCACGAACGGCAGGGAATGCCAGGCGTCGCGGGGTCGAAAGCGGAACCCGGCATCAAATTGAGCGCGGAGGTAAAAATAGATGAGGGGTGGCAGCAGGAGGGTCAGCGTACGCGGGAAAAACTCCAGGCGTTGCCAGAAAATCTCGATACCGCCAAAGCCCAGCATGTACATCCAGATCTCAAACGCGAGGCCCACCAGCAACCAACCCAGCAACGTATCGGACAGCCGCTCCTCTCGCCTACCGCGTACCCATAATAACAGAGCATAGACCCACGCCTGTACAAAGCCAAACAGCAACGGCGTTGAGTAAGCCGAAAAATAGAAATCCATATAACGGGGACTAAGGAAGGTTGAACGTTTTACCCGCATCACTGGCCTGTACGGTCAAAAACGGCTTGCTGTTGTCGATACGTTTGCCACTCATCACCACATCGACCTGCTCATCATCGGCAATATACAATTTGGTACCCACCGGGTAGCGAACCGTTTTGATACCCACCAACGGAGCCATCGTAAAAATGCTGGTACTGTTGCCCGATTCGCCGGGTTCGTAGCTGATTAGAGCCACTTTACGGGGCAATACCCCCGAATTGCGCAGCCGCAATGTAATGCCCGCTTTCCTGACAGTAGCCTCGGCAACGGGCTGTTCAGCTTTACTTTCGGATGCGCCCGTGTCGGTTCCAAGTGTTTTGCCTTCATCGGCGGCTATTATGGTCAGAATCAGGCCGGAGGTGGTTTCGCCATCGCGGCTGAAATAGAGCCGGGAACCAACGGGCCAGGTACACGGCACCGTTTCGCGTTTGCTCATCGTGAACCCGTAGGCAATGCCCGGCCCCTCCACCCGGAACATCCGGTGATAGCCCAGCGTATTTTTGAGCATGAACGTAATCCGGGGTGCAGCTACGTTTTGCTGCGCAAAGGCGACCTGACCAAGTAAGGTGAGAATGAAGATCAAAAGAATTATATTGGTTTTCATTAGGTTTGATAGTAAAAGTGTTTCTCGTTTCTTTGAAAATCTCGCACTATGCAGGTACAGTCAATTGATAACCAGTATCTTATTCAGATAGAGCAATCGGCTATTTCATTGGCTGATTTACAAAAGATCGTTGATTATCTACGGTTCAAAAGTATCGTAACGAAGAGTCAGGCTACCGAAGCTGACATTACCACGTTGGCCAATGAAGTTACCGAATCAGGCTGGTCACGAACGGGTACGTCGCTGTTGAGCCGAATTAAAGCATGAAATTCGTAGTCGATACTAATATCCTGATGAGTGCTATGATGTCGCCATCAGGACGAATTGCCGATCTGCTTTTTAATCATCTGTCCGAACTGAGCTGTTTTGTCCTCATTTTCTGATCGTCGAGCTTTTTGAGAAGAAAGAGCGAATCATGCGCTATACGAAACTATCTACCGCTGATATTTCGGAACTCTATTACCTGATTTTGAAGCGAATTACGTTCGTGAACGAAGACCTGATCGGCACACCAGCCCTCCAGCAGGCGTATGAGTTAGTGCAGTCTGTTGACCTTAAGGACTTGCCCTTTGTGGCGACAGCCATTCATCTGCAAGTTCCACTTTGGACGGGTGATCTGACATTGGCTAACGGACTCCGGGCAAAGGGATTTTCGCTGCTTCGAACCACTCCTGAATTGAACACATCAGCCTAAAAAGCAGGTTTACAGCGTTCAGGATTTTCTAAAGATCACAAATTTCCCTTCGTCGTAATCCGCCCGGCATCGGTGCCGGTTTCACGGTTGCGGGCGGCTTTTACGTCGCGGTTGCCGAAGCGGTACGTGAACCGTACGCTAATCCGGCGACTTTCCCACTTGCGGTAGATAGCAAACTCCTGACTGCCCGCGTTGCCGGCCTGTTTCCAGCGCATGGTGTTCAGCAGGTCGTCAACGGCGAGGGTGATTTTGCCGCGTTCCTGCCATACCTTTTTCTGTACGCTCAGGTTCAGCGCGCCCAGCCCGCCAATCCGGTAAATAGTCTGCGTAGTGGGTGCGTTCCAGAAGCCCGACACCTGCGCCGACCACACCTTACCCAGCGTAAACGACTGCTGCATATATCCCTCGAAGGCAAATGCCCGCTGATCAAACAGTTCGCGCTGTGCCGCACCAACGGGGGCCAGATCACCCACGAACCGATTCCAGGTAGCCCCGGCGTACAGGTACATGCTCCACCACTTCGTAAACTGATACGGCGTGCTCAACGACAGGTTCAACGCGTCGGCCCGGCCCACGTTGGCACTGATCTGGTAGGCCGCCAAACCATCCTGCCGGATCACGTCGGTTGTGAAGTCGTTGGTGCGGCTCACGGCCAGTTTCAGCGTCGTGGCGTAGTTGTACGTATAGCTCAGTTCAGCGTTGTGCGTGTAGGTAGGTCGCAGGAATGGGTTGCCCCGCTCGCTTGTGTACGGATCAATCTGGTAAATAAACGGGTTTAAACTCTGGTAATTGGGTCGCCCGATACGTCGTCCGTAGTTCATCGTGAACTGGCTTTTGTTGGTGGCCTGATACTGGATAAATGTTGTTGGAAACAGGTCGAGATAGGTTGTCGGTCCGACGTTTTGGTCGGGGCGGTTAACCGAGCGACCCAGCAAATCCGTTGAGCGACCCCGAACGGACGAATACTCGGCTCGCAACCCGCCCTGCACGCTCCACTTACCCACCGACCGACTCAGCGATGCATAGCCTGCGCTAACCCGTTCACGGTAGGCAAACCGGTTGGTCCGGCTCATGTCCGGCTGTTCGGGCAATCCGGCAAAGGCCAGCAGGTCGTTGTTGGTTTGGACGTCGGTATGTTTCAGGCCGGTTTCGAGTTTTACCGAAGCATTGGACGTGCTGTTCGCTTTCCATTCCTTCACCAAATCACTTTTCAGCGTCAGAATCGTAATGTCAGTGTTGGCATTAAAACGGTTTTGGCGGGTGAATAATGGCAGATTGTCTGCACCGAAATAATTGCTCATAATCAGGTTGGGTACGTTGTTGCCAAAGCGTGTAAAATCAGCATCAAGGTTCAGTTCCAGCCCCGTCGTATCAGCGTAGCGATAGTTCAGGGCCGTATTGGTGCGGTTATTCCGGCCAGGATTATCGACCAGGTTCACCAGATTCGTATCGGGCCGGGTTTGGTTGCGAGTGTTAAAAATACCGGTAGTCGTCTGCGTACCGAAGCGATTTTGCCCCGCATTGCCCGATATAATCACGCCAATGGTGTGGCGCGTCCCGACAAAATAATCGACACCGGCTTTATAGACTACCGCCCGCGTTCCGTCGGTGTCGTAACCGCGCTGCAAAAATGCTTTCTGGCCCAGAAGCCGGTCAATGCCTACGTTGGTGATCTGGAAATTGTCGCTCATGGCCGCGTTGCCAAACAGATTCAGGCGTTTGGCGCGGTAATTCAAATCGGTGGCAAAATTAGCGCGGTAGTGGTCGCTTTGTCCGTAGCCTCCCGATGTGTTGCCGGTCAGGCCGAGGGCTTTATCGCGCCGGAGTTTGAGGTTGATGATACCCGCTCCGCCCTGCGCATCGAACCGCGCCGACGGGTTGGTTATCAATTCGACTTTATCAATGCTGGCGGCTGGCGTGGCCCGGAGTAGGTTAGCCAGATCAGCCGCCGAGAGGTTGGTTGGTTTCCCGTCAATGAACACCAGCACACCCGGTTTACCCGCCATACGGATATTGTCGTTCGGATCAATGGCTACGCCGGGGGCCTGTTGCAGCAGTTCGTAGGCGGTTTTACCCTGCGCTGTGGCGTCGTCGGCCACGTTCAGCACCGTTTTGTCAGCATCGGTACGGATCAGTATTTTTCGGGTGCGGATCGTTACCGCCTGAAGTTGCTGATCGGGCAGCGTATCGGCAGGTACTGACTGCTGCGCCAGAGTCGGCGCGGGAAGGGTAGCCAGCATAACGAACAGTAAAGTAGTAAATCGGGCCATGACTTTGGGCGGTTAATGATGACCCAAAGGTGGTGGCTGGCGGTACTGTCAATCGACCCAAAAGAAATTGAGACGGCGCAAATCGTGATTTGAGCCGTTATCTGGAATAGCATGTAGCGGTTTTAGTGTAGCCCGGACCTCCCGGTCCGGTAGCCGCAAGGCTTACACAGGAGCTACACTGTTAGCCTTACGGCTACCGGACCGGGAGGTCCGGGCTACATCACCGGGCTACGGGGCTAAAACCTAAGTATAAAATCCTGCTTTGGCTGCTCCTGCCGAATGAACACCAAACCAATCCAGAACAGATCGACGGTGACGCGCACAGCAGGGTGGGCTTTAATGTCGGCCCAGGCCCGTTCCATTTCGGCAGACCAGTGAATATCGTCAAACACAAACACGGTATCGTTATGCGCCCGGCTCAGGCAAATCTCGAAATACCGCATGGTGGGTTCGTAGCGATGGTTAGCATCGAAAAAGACGAGGTCGATGGGCGGCAGCGGAGCCAATGCGGGGGACAGCGTATGGTCGATGTTGCCGGTTATGATAGTCACGTTACTTTGGCTGAGCGCGTCAAACGTTCGGCGGGCAACGGTGGCGGTTTGCGGGCAGCCTTCAAACGTCCAGACGTGACCGCCGGACAGACGGGCGGCTTCGGCCATGTAAGCGGTGGTCAGGCCAAGCGAGGTACCAAGGTCAGCAACTGTTTTTGCTTCAAACTGCTGAATTAGCCGAAACAATAGCCGACCAAATCGACCCTGTTTCTGCGAGTTACGGGCAACGTCGCCAATCTTCCGCCGATTGGATGCGTTGATGCGCGATCCGGCTCCGTAGTCCGTAATCTGAATGGAATGACGATTCTTGCGGAGTTGATTCCTTATTGCCCGGATAGGCCGAAAAGATGGTTCACGGCGGTTATCGGCCCGGATAACGGTGGTATAGAGCGAGAATAAAAACGGGGAATGCAGCGAGTGTTCGTCGCGGGCGCGGGCTATGTAACGGAGATACGGGAGAAGCAAACTAATTAAGTCGGAAGGGCGCGATCAGTGTAAATTCGGGAATAGTAATTTGCAGTTGCCTACCATCCATAATCCGTTCTACGAGGTAGGTACCAGCCATCTTGCCCATGCCAGACCGTAGGTTGCAACCTGACACATACTCATGCGTTTCGCCCGGTTCCAGCACGGGCTGCAATCCCAGAACGCCCTCACCTTCTACCTCACGAATGGTGCCGTCAGTATCGTAAATGAGCCAGTGTCGCCGTAGTAACTGCACGGTATAGTCACTGGCATTTTCTATAGTGATGCGGTACGTAAACACATAATGGGATTGGAGCGGACTGGAGTAGTCAGCGTGGTACTCGGTCTTTACACTGACTTTTACCCCCTGTGTGACTGACGATACCATAAATATAGGTTGGTTGGTAACCTTACTTTCAAAATAAGGTTTATTATTTGTACAACGCAACAATCGGCCCGATTATTTTCGGGTTAAATCACTTCCCTTTATCCATGAACGTATCCATCGCCGAGTCGTGGCAAGCGCGGCTCCAGCCCGAATTCGACAAACCTTACTTCCGGCAGCTGACCGAATTTCTGCGGCAGGAGTACAGTACGCAGCGCGTATTTCCACCCGGCAAGCTTATGTTTAATGCCTTCGACAAATGTAGTTTCGACGATACCCGCGTGGTCATTCTGGGGCAGGACCCGTATCACGGTGAGGGGCAGGCTAACGGATTGTCGTTTTCTGTAGCCGACGGCATCACCAAACCACCTTCGCTGATTAATATCTTCAAAGAAATTCAGGATGATCTGGGCAACCCGATCCCTAAATCGGGCAATCTGGAACGCTGGGCTTGTCAGGGTGTCATGCTGCTGAACTCTACGCTAACGGTGCGGGCGGGGCAGGCCGGTTCGCATCAGGGTCACGGCTGGGAGACCTTCACCGACGCCGTGATTAAGCTCATCTCCGACGAAAAAGAACATGTAGTGTTCATGCTGTGGGGTGCCTACGCGCAGAAAAAAGGCCATGTCATCGACAGTAAGAAGCATTTGGTTCTGAAATCCAAACACCCCTCGCCCATGGCCGCGCAATGGGGTGGCTGGTTCGGCAACAAGCACTTCAGCCAGGTCAACGAGTATTTGGAAAATAATCGGTTGAAGCCAATAGAGTGGTAGTTTTTGTCGTGTTTTTTTGTCATGCTGACGAAGGAAGCATCTCTATATAGCAAAAATCGTTACTTCAGAGAGATGCTTCGTTCCTCAGCATGACAAAACCAGCATGACAGAAACTAATCAATCGCTCTGAACACGCGGTTCCAGCGGATTTTATTGTACCACTTGTCGGGGTTAGGGTCCAGCGACATCCAGACAAATACGGCTTTACCCACAACATGATCGGCGGGTACGAAGCCCCAGAACCGCGAATCGAGCGAGTTGTCGCGGTTGTCGCCCATCATAAAATAGTAGCCCTGTT
>Ga0105045_10000664_pt1 | contig 25945 bp, 28 predicted proteins | sample MAT02_FD_78089 | JGI IMG/M metagenome (GOLD analysis project Ga0105045, IMG submission 78089) | Freshwater microbial communities from Lake Fryxell liftoff mats and glacier meltwater in Antarctica - MAT-02 (megahit assembly) | ecosystem: Environmental > Aquatic > Freshwater > Ice > Liftoff... | reverse complement strand
CCCGGGCTTATCGCGCGACGCGGCGATATTGCGCGCCATTCTGCCGGAATTCCACAATTTGTCTTCGTCACCTGCAATCAACAGCAGCGGCCCTTTATAGCGTTCTATCGCTATGCGGGCCTTGGTTTCCTCGCCCGGATGATTGGCGCGGCCATTTTCGTGGATGGCGCGCAGATCTGCCTTGTCGCCAATCATGAGGCCTTCCACAAAGCCTTTGTAGGGCATGAAGGGCAAGGCTTTGCCGTAAAAGGAAAACGAAGAACGCGTTCCTTCGGCCTCTAACGTTTCCAGCCCCCATCCCTCCCAAACGAGATCTGATGGCGTATAGGCGACGACCGATTTGATCCAGCGATAGCGGCTTGCGGCTATTAGCGCGAACTCGGAGCCCTTCGATCCGCCGAACAGGCCGATGCGTGTTGTGTCCAGTCCCGGCATTTTGGCTAGGGCCTTCTTCAGATCGGCTAGTTGTTCGACGCGAATATCTACAAAGCTGCCTGGCAATTCGGGATATTGCGGCGGCGGTGCATGTGCGCCCCAATTGGCGGAGTAATAAGGCAGGCTGACTGCCGCATAGCCGAGCTCAGCGAATATCGGGCCGAATCGCCGGCCGGCATCGTCGCCGCCCTCAGCGCCTGCCAGTATCACGATCACCGGGGTTCTGGCGTTGCCCGATCGGCGGTAGATTTTAGCATGGGCAAAGCCGGGCACGGCAGTTTGCAAAATCTGCGACCCGGTTTCGGCGGAGCCCGAAGCGGCGTGGCCGACTTGATGCAGGCTGCACAGCATGACCGCTCCGGCCACTAGCCTGGCTAGATTACGTTTGGACAATTGCATGCTCATTCTCCCGCTGCAGCCATTCCCAATAGCATGGTGTGTTAGGCTTGCAATACGGTTTTGCACTTCATCACATCGCAAGTGGTGGAAACCGCCACATTTTGCTGGCATGACGCGCAGCATGACAAAGATAGCCGCTATCATCCTTGCTGCGGGCAAGGGAACTCGCATGAAATCCGACCTGCACAAGGTGCTGCACCCGATTGCGGGGCGGCCGATGCTGATGCACCTGATGGCCAGCGTCGATGCACTGTCGCCTGTGAAAAAGGTGGTTGTCGTGGGCAGTGGCAAGGACCAGCTGGCGGCGGCGCTCGCAGGCAGCGCGGACCTTGCTGTGCAAGAGCCGCAGCTGGGCACGGGCCATGCGGTGCAGATGGCGGAGGGTGCACTGGCGGGCTTTGATGGCGACATATTGATCCTCTATGGCGATGTGCCGTTCGTCCCCACCGCGACAATGCAGACGATGATTGTGCGGCTGAACGCCGACGATACGCCCGCCGTGGTGGTGCTGGCCTTCGATACCCCCGATCCAACTGGCTATGGCCGGGTGATTGTCGAGGGCGGCCGGATCGCCAAAATGGTCGAGGAAAAGGATGCAAGCGCGGCCGAACGTGCGTGCACGCTGTGCAATTCGGGCCTGATGGCGGTGAAGGCGCGCGACCTGTTCGCGCTGCTCGCGCGCGTCACTGATGATAATGCGCAGAAGGAATTTTACCTGACCGATATCGTCAACATTGCGAACGGCGATGGCCACCTTTGTGTCGTGGTGACGACCGACGCTTTCGATGTGGCGGGGATCAACAGCCGCGCACAACTGGCTCAGATGGAGGGCGCGTGGCAAACGCGGCGGCGGGTCCAGGCGATGGATGACGGTGCAACTTTGATTGCGCCAGAGACAGTTTGGTTCGCACACGACACGGTAATTGGCCGCGATGTCCTGATCGAACCCAATGTCTTTTTTGGCCCCGGCGTGACCATTGCCGACCAAGTTACAATTCGCGCCAATTGCCATATTGAGGGCGCGCAGATTGCCAGTGGCTGCGAAGTCGGCCCCTTCGCACGTCTGCGCCCCGGCACGGTGCTGGACGAGGGCGCGAAGATCGGCAATTTCGTCGAAGTGAAAAAGACGCATCTGGGCAAGGGCGCAAAGGCCAACCACCTGACCTATCTGGGCGATGCCGAAGTAGGCGCAGGCGCGAACATCGGTGCGGGCACGATTACCTGCAACTATGACGGCTATTTCAAATATCAGACGGTGATCGGCGCGGGGGCGTTTATCGGTTCCAACTCGGCCCTGATCGCACCGGTGAAGATCGGCGCCGGCGCGATTGTGGGGGCGGGCAGCGCGGTATCGCGCGACGTAGCCGACGGCGAACTCCGCATGGTGCGCGCCGAGCAACTGGTAAAACCGGGCTGGGCGGACCGCTTTCATGAGGCAATGCGTAAGAAGAAGGCGGGGAAGTAGCGGTGGCATGACTACATCGATTGCGGTATATGTGGTGAATAGAAGGACTTGATATGGAACTATTTGATCGCATCACGCTGAGCCCCGATATGATGGGTGGTAAGGCCTGTATCCGCGGCGAGCGCGTTACCGTGGGCATGATTGTGGGTCAGATCGGGGCAGGGCATAGCATCGAGGCATTGCTTGAGGATTATCCCTATCTCGAACGCGAAGATATGTATCAGGCGCTCCGTTATGCTGCATGGCGCGCCGAGGAACGCGAGGTCAAGCTCGCCAACTGATGCGGCTATTGATTGACATGAACCTCTCACCCAAATGGGTGGATTTTCTGGCGCAAGCAGGTTTTCAAGCAGCGCATTGGTCAACGCTTGGCGTGGCAAATGCGCCTGATCCCGATCTCATGGCCTACGCGAAAGCCCATGATTAAGTCATCCTGACGCATGATCTTGATTTTGGCGCGATTTTGGCGGCGACCGGCGGCGATGCCCCGAGCGTCGTTCAGATACGGGCCGACGATCTGTCGCCGGCTGTCATAGGAACCCAGATAATTTCCGCGCTGAGGCAGTCGGCAGATGAAATGTTGGCAGGCGCGCTAGTGACGATTGATCCGCGTCGCGCCAGAATTACGATGTTGCCGATTGGCAAAGCGAATGATCGCTTACGGCATTCGGGCTTGCGCTAATCGGGGTTGGTTTCACATTCCAGATCCCAGCAATAGCCTTGACATGATATCATGATATGATATCAATAATATCACCATGACCCGTATCCTCGCCGACCTGCCCGATGAAGAAATCCAGCGTCTTGACCGCATTGCGCAGGCGCAGGGCAAGAGCCGTGCGGCGGTGCTGCGCGAAGCGGTGGCATCCTATACCGCCCAGCCGTTGAACGACGATACCAGCTGGCTGGACAAAGGCTTTGGCCTGTGGACGCGGCACGGCATAGCCTATGACCCGCATGAATATGACCGCAAGCGCCGCGCTGAATGGACGCGGTATTGGGACGACGACTATGAGGAAGTCCGCGCCGAATCGCCCGACATGTTCGATGAGGAAGATGACCGGCAGCGGCAGATCTACCTCGACATGATCGCTGGCAAATATCCGCAGCCCAAGATGCCGGCGCGTAAGTGAGCGGTTTTGCTTTCGACGCCAATATCGTGATCGATGCACTCGCAGGATATCAGCCTGCACGTTCAGAGATTCAGCGCGCGGTTGCGCTGGGCTCTCGTCCGTGGATCAGCCGCATGGCGTGGATTGAGGTGCTGTCAAAAGGAGACGAGGCAATCGTCCGCGACGCGGTGGCATTTCTTGCGCGGTTCGGCCTTGATGAAATTGACGATGAAATATCGCATCGTGCCGCAGCGTTGCGCCGCGAAAGACCAAGGCTAAAGTCGCCGGATGCCATCATCCTTGCCACTGCCCAAATACGTGGGCGCGTTTTGATAACCAGAAACACCAAGGATTTCCCCGCCGAGATGCCGGGTATCCGCGTTCCCTACACCCTCTGAACGAAAGCAGAAAACCCATGTGCGGCATTATCGGTATCGTTGGCAAATCACCTGTGGCCGACCGCCTTGTCGAAGGGCTGCGGCGGATGGAATATCGCGGCTATGACAGTGCGGGTGTGTGCACCGTGCTGGATGGCGCGCTGATCCGTCGCCGCGCCGAGGGGAAGCTGGGTAATCTGGTCAAGGAACTGGCCCACAACCCCGCGCCGGGCCATATCGGAATTGCGCATACCCGCTGGGCCACCCACGGCGCGCCGACGACCAGCAATGCGCACCCGCATGCGACCGGCGAGGTTGCGCTGGTGCACAATGGCATTATCGAGAATTTCAAGGCGCTGCGCGACGAACTCACATTGCGTGGGCGGACGTTCGAAAGCGAGACCGATACCGAGGTTGTCGCGCATCTGGTGTCCGAACAGGTCGAGGCTGGGCATTCCCCGTCCGAAGCCGTGCGCGCGGTGCTGCCCCGGCTGCGCGGCGCGTTCGCGCTGGCCATCGCGTTTCGCGCCTTTCCCGATTTCCTGATCGGCGCGCGGCTGGGGTCGCCGCTGGTCGTGGGATATGGCGACGGCGAGACTTATTTGGGCTCCGACGCGCTGGCGCTCGCGCCGCTGACGCAGAAAATCGCTTATCTTGAGGAAGGCGACTGGGTTGTGATCGCGCGTGAAGGTGCGCAGATTTTCGACAAGGACAATCACCCCGTCGATCGTGACATAACGACCAGCGGCGTGAGCGCGGCGGCGGTGGAAAAGGGGCCGTACCGCCATTTTATGCAGAAAGAGATTTTTGAGCAGCCGACCGTGGTTGCGCAAACGCTGTCATCCTATATCCGCCCGCTGGAGCAAACGGTCGCGCTGCCACAGATGGACTTTGACTTGGCCGCGGTGAAGCGCATCACCATCGTGGCCTGCGGGACCAGTTTCTATGCGGGCATGGTCGCGAAATACTGGTTTGAGACCTTCGCGCGGGTGCCGGTGGACATCGATGTGGCCAGCGAGTTTCGCTACCGTGACCCGGTGTTGGAGGAGGGCGGGCTGGCGCTGTTTATCAGTCAATCGGGCGAAACCGCCGACACGCTCGCTGCGCTACGCCATTGCAAGGAGCAGGGCCAGACCATCGCGGTCGTCGTCAATGTGCCAACCAGCAGCATGGCGCGTGAGGCCGATTTGCTGCTGCCCACCCATGCCGGGCCAGAAATTGGCGTGGCATCGACCAAGGCCTTTACCTGCCAGCTTGCCGTGCTCGCGGCGCTGGCGGCGCACCTCGCGCTTAAAAAGGGCAAATTGTCGGCAGAGCAAGAGCGCGAGATTGTCCGGCACCTGATCGAGGCACCCGCCGCGCTCAACGCCGCACTGGCGCACGATCAGGATATTGCCGCCATGGCCCACCTGATCGCACCGGCGCGCGATGTGCTGTATCTGGGGCGCGGACCGGATTATCCGCTGGCGCTGGAGGGCGCGCTGAAGCTGAAAGAGATCAGCTACATCCATGCCGAGGGGTATGCGTCAGGCGAAATGAAGCATGGTCCCATCGCACTGATCGACGAAGCGGTGCCGGTGATCGTCCTCGCCCCGTCCGGACCATTGTTTGAAAAGACCGTCAGCAACATGCACGAAGTCCGCGCGCGCGGCGGCAAGGTGGTGCTGATTTCGGATGCCGAAGGGATTGCAGAGGCCGGCGAAGGTTGCATGGCCACCATCGAAATGCCCAAAGTGCATCCGCTGATCGCGCCGCTGGTTTACGCCGTTCCGGTGCAGCTGCTGGCCTATCATGTGGCGTGCGCGAAGGGGACCGATGTGGACCAGCCGCGCAATCTGGCGAAAAGTGTAACAGTGGAGTGAGGGTTGCGCATCACCAGAAAATTTCTGTCAAATGTTGGCTGAGGGGTCACCCGGTGCGGGTTTCACCTCGCCCCATTCTCTCCCGCCAGCAAGGTCGCCGAAACTTCGGCCACGGTGCCGCTGACGAGCAGCGCTGCGCCGCCGATCATGCCGACACTGGTCTGGCCATTTTCAGCCTCGCGCAGATAGGCGATGTTGGCGGCGACGACCTGATAATTGCCGCCGCGCGATTTGAGTTCGATGAATTTCATGACCTTGAATCTCCTGTCGCGCGCCGGATTACGCGCCAAGTCTCTCGTTCGCATTAACGCCGTTTCCTACGCGCCGCTGACCGGCTAGGATCGCGGTCATGACCCGGCTGATCTTGTTCAACAAACCCTGGGGCGTGCTGCCACAGTTCACGGATCGCGGCATGGCCGACACCCCGCGCGTAACGCTGTCACAGTTTATCGATGTGCCGGGCGTTTATCCGGCAGGGCGGCTGGACAAGGACAGCGAGGGATTGATGGTGCTGACGGATGATGGGCAGGTGCAGGCGCAGATATCCGACCCCCGCCATAAAATGCCCAAAACCTATCTGGTGCAGGTCGAAGGGACGGTGACCGACGCCGCGCTGGTTGCGTTGCGGCGGGGGGTGCAGTTGAATGACGGGATGACCTTGCCAGCAGAGGCAGAGGTAGTCCCCGATCCGGCGCTGTGGCCGCGCGACCCGCCGATCCGGGTGCGTCTGACCGTAGCGGACAGTTGGCTGCGGCTGACCATCCGCGAGGGTCGCAACCGCCAGGTGCGGCGCATGACGGCGGCGGTCGGGTATCCCACCCTGCGGCTGGTGCGGTGGCAGGTGGGGGAATGGACGCTGGCTGGAATAGCGCCTGGTGCGTGGCGCGATGCTTGATTGGTGCGGGATGGTCACAGGCGCACTGGTGGTTGCGGACTTTTTCACCATTCCATATGGCTGGAAGTTGGAAAGCAGGTTGTTCGGATGAAGGATGCTATGATGAATTGGTCACGGCGCAGCGCGATTGCGGCATTGGGCGCGGCGATAGCTATACCGGGCGGCGCGGGGGCTATGCCGGGCGGTGCGGGGGCGGAAACGGTCATGCGTGGCGGCGGTTTTCGGCGCCCGCCACGCCTGCGCCCCGGCGATACCATCGGCCTGATCGAACCCGCGACCGGCAGCGACGAGGCGTTTCAGCTGACCCTGGTTGAGGAAGCTGTGGTCGCCATGGGACTAAAGCCCAAGCGCGCGGCCAACGTCCTGGGCCGTCATGGTTATTTGTCGGGCACGGACGCGGCGCGCGCGGACGATGTCAACGCGATGTTCGCCGACCCCGAGGTGCGCGCGGTCTTTGCCGTGCGTGGCGGATGGGGCAGCGCGCGGTTGCTACCCTATCTTGACTGGGAACGGATCCGCGCCACGCCAAAACTGGTGGTCGGATTTTCCGACATCACTGCGCTGCATATGGCCATCGCATCGCAGGCCCAGTTCGTCACCATCCATGGTCCCAATGGCGGCAGCGCGTGGGGCAAGGCGTCCCTCGACCATTTCCGCCGCATCGCGTTCGACGGAGCGACACCAACGCTGACCAACCCGGCGGCCGATGATGACCGGCTGGTTCAGCGCCGCTGGCGGACGCAGGCGATCACCCCAGGCAAGGCGCGCGGGCGACTGTTGGGGGGCAACCTGACCGTGCTGTCCGCGCTGGCCGGGACGCCGTGGTTGCCCGATTTCAACGGCGCGATCCTGTTTCTGGAGGACGTTGACGAGGCCGAATATCGCATCGACCGGATGCTGACCCAACTGGGGCAGGCAGGCGTGCTGGGCGGGCTGGCGGGCGTGGTGTTTGGCCAGTGCACCAACTGCACCGGTTCATCCAGCGGCGTTTATTCAGGTTTTACGCTGACCGCTGTGCTTGCGCACCATCTAGGGCGGCTGGGGGTGCCCGCTTATCAGGGCGCATGGTTCGGGCATATTGCCGATCAGTTCAGCCTGCCACAAGGTGTGCTTGCAGAAATCGATGCCGATGCGGGCACGATAAAATTGCTGGAGGCTGCGGTCGGTTAAACCAGTCCCAGTTCCTGTTGCGACAGCGTGGCCAAGACCGCCGGGATTTTCTTTTTCAGGCCAAAGAAACCGCCGCGCGTGTGCGGCCATGCGGCGCGGTCCCATGCGCGCCGCTGCATGAACAGTGGGACGCCTGCCGCCAGCGCGCCCAAGGCATCGTGGGTCGGACCGGTGGGGGCATGGGGGGTAACGATGGCGTCAAGCCGCGCCTCGGCCGCCCAGCGTGCGGCGGCCTGCCCATCCGCCAACGGCACGGCACGCGCGCCAAGCCGTAGGGCACAATCGGCGAGCGCACTCTGTCGATAATCCGCGACCAGCGGCGACATCGCCGATGTGTCCGCCAACACGCCAATCGCGGCAAATTGGTCCAGCGCCAGCCAATCGACATCGGGGGCAAGATCGTCGCTGGTGACCAGCAGCCCGGACCGCCCCGCTGGCAGCGACGATTCGGCGGGCAGGGGCAACGGATCGGGATTGGCCCAACCCTGGACCGCTGCGGCATCCTGGGCCAAGCCCACGGGCGTGAACCGCCCTTCGGTGTAACGGGCAATATTGTCTGCGCGCGCGAGATAGGTTTTGCCGGGCGTATGCAGTCCCGCCACCCACCGCCACGACAGCGTGTTCGACGCCGCATCACCATCGATCAGGTGGCGCAGGAAGAAATCCGCACCCAGTTGCCACGGCAGGCGCAGCGTGAAAATCCAGATGCTGGCAAACCACATGCGCGCGTGGTTGTGAAGGTAGCCGGTGGTGACGAGTTCGTCGGCCCAGGCATCGAGGCAGTCGATGCCGGTGTCGCCGGCAATCGCTTTAGCATAATCCCCGCCGCCGTGGGGCAGCATGGCGGCGACATCCGTCTGGTAGCGCGTCCATAGCGACGGCCGCATTTCCAGCCAGCCCTTCCAGTAACTGCGCCAGCATAGTTCATCGATGAACTTTTCACAGGCCGCCAGGTCATGCCGCGCCAGCACCGCGCGCGCGACCTCGCTGTCGGTGACCATGCGGTGGCGCAAAAAGGGCGACAGCCCAGAAACATTGTTGCGCCGTCCGGGGCCGAAATCGAAATTGCGACCGCTCGCATAAGCCTTGCCTGCGCGCGCGGTGAAATCCGCGATCCGGTCAAGGCCAGCGGCGCGGGTGGGGGTAAAGCTTTGGTACATGGAATAATCAACTCGCGGCGTGCGGCCAGGTTGCAGGGGTGATGCACGCTGCGTCGCCAAGGACGCGTCATTACGTGTCATTTTTTGCGTGCACCCTCTGCTGCACCGAACCTCGCCGCCAATTGCGGGTGGGAACAGACACCGGCGTGTCCTTGGGCCAGGCCAGGTGTTGACGCCCCTCAGCCGCCAGTCGTATAGGCGCTCTTATTGACTGGCGGCCCGGATGGGGTCGCCTTCTTTGTTTTTGCTTTGCTGCCCAAGTTTGCCGAAAGGACCGCCCATGTCGATCACGCCGCTGATGCCCGTTTATCCCCGGTGCGGGTTTCGTCCGGTGCGCGGTGAGGGGGCCTGGCTGATTGCGGAGGATGGCGCGCGGGCGCTGGATTTTGCGAGCGGGATCGCGGTCAATCTGCTGGGCCATGGCCACCCGCATCTGACCAAGGCGATTCAGGATCAGGCCGCGACGCTGATGCATGTGTCGAACCTGTATGGCAGCCCGCAAGGCGAAGCTTTTGCCCAGCGGCTGGTCGATACAACTTTTGCCGACACGGTGTTTTTCACCAATTCGGGAGCCGAGGCAGTTGAATGCGCGATCAAGACGGCGCGCGCGTTTCACCAGTCGGCGGGTAGCGACCGGTTCGAGATTATCACGTTCAAGAACGCCTTTCACGGCCGCACCATGGCGACGATTTCGGCGAGCAATCAGGACAAGATGCACAAGGGTTTTGCGCCGCTGTTGCCCGGATTCGTCTATGTTGATTTTGACGATCTGGCGGGCGCGGAAGCGGCGATCAGCGAGCGCACGGCGGCGTTTCTGGTTGAACCAATTCAGGGCGAAGGCGGGGTGCGCCCCGCCTCGGACGAATTCATGGTGGGCCTGCGCAAATTGGCTGATGACCATGGTATCTTGCTGGTGCTGGACGAAGTGCAATGCGGCGTCGCCCGCACCGGTGCGCTGTATGCACACGAGCTGTATGGGATCGTGCCCGATGTCATGGCATCGGCGAAAGGCATCGGCGGCGGGTTTCCGCTGGGTGCGTGTCTGGCCACCGAATATGCCGCACGCGGCATGGTGGTTGGCACCCACGGTTCAACCTATGGTGGCAATCCACTGGCGCTGGCGGCGGGCAATGCCGTGTGGGACGTAGTGGCGAACGACGCATTTCTGAGCAATGTGCGCGCGATGGGCGACAAGCTGCGCGGCGCGATTGAACAGTTCATTGGCAATTATCCCGACCTGTTCATCGGCGTGCGTGGCAAGGGATTGATGCTGGGCATCCAGATGACGCACGAGGCGCGGGCGTTTGTGGCGCACCTGCGCGATCATCACGGGCTGTTGACCGTTGCGGCGGGCGACAACACGTTCCGCGTGCTGCCGCCGCTGAACATTGACGACAGCCATGTTGCGACGTTTATCGAGAAATTGTCGGCGGGCGCGGCAAGTTATGCCAAGCCGGTGGCGGCTTGACCCACTCGTCTTGCCAGCGCACGCGGGGATCCATTTCCTGATCGAGGGGAAGCGAGTATCGGTGATGGATTCCCGCCTTTGCGGGAATGGCGAATAGAAGGCGAAAGCGTCATGCCCCACTTCCTGAACTTGTCTGATGCCGGGGGCGATGCCATTGCAGCGATGATCGCCGATGCCATCGACCGCAAAGCGGCGCGCCGACATTCGGACGGAAGCGGCTGGCCAACAGGGCAGGTTGATGCCGATGCGCCGCTGGCGGGCCATGTGCTGGCGATGATATTTGAAAAAAATTCGACGCGCACCCGCGTGTCGTTTGAAATGGCGATCAAACAATTGGGCGGCAGCGCAATCGTCATGACCGGCGACCAGATGCAGCTGGGGCGCGGGGAAAGCGTGGCGGACACCGCGCGCGTCCTGTCGGGCTATGTTGATGCGATCATGATCCGCACCGACGACCATGCCAAGGTCATGGAGATGGCGGCGCACGCCAGCGTGCCCGTGATCAATGGCCTCACCGACCTGTCACACCCGTGCCAGATCGTCGCCGACCTGTTGACGCTGGCTGAAAATGGCAAGCCTCTGCCGGGGCTGGAACTGGCCTGGCTGGGCGATGGCAATAATGTTCTGTCATCGCTGATCGAGGCGGCGGGGATCTTCAAGTTCAACATCCGTGCCGGGGTGCCACAGGGGTATGAACCGGATGCGGTGTTTGTGGCGGCGGCAGAGGCGGCGGGCGCGCGCATCACAGTACACTGCGACGCTGCCGAAGCGGCAGCTGGCGTTGATGTCGTCGTTACCGACACATGGGTGTCGATGGGGCAGGCGCATGCGCATAATAAGCTTGCCGCCATGGCACCGTATCAGGTCGATGGACGGTTGATGGGTGCCGCCAAGGCCGATGCGGTGTTCCTCCACTGCCTTCCCGCGCATCGCGGTGAGGAGGTGACCGAGGCGGTGATCGACGGTCCACAGTCGCGCGTCTGGCAGGAGGCAGCGAACCGCGTCCATGCGCAAAAGTCGATCCTGCTGTGGGCGCTGGGGCGGCTTTAGCCGATTGAGCGCTGCGGATGAACTATCTCCCCCCGTTTTCCCGCGCCTTGTTGCGGGGCAACGGTTTTTGGGTTTCAAACTTGGGTGCATATGGCCATGGAAATCACTGCCGAATTTGACCAGCCACTGGCCTTTACCGTCGCCGCGCATCATGTGCGCGGGCGGCTGGTGCGGCTGGGGCCGGTGCTGCAGGAGATACTGGCGGCGCACAGCTATCCTCCGGTTGCAGAAAAGCTGCTGGCGGAATCGCTGGTGCTGACCGCGTTGCTCGGCTCGACGCTGAAAGATACGGACAGCCAGCTGACCATTCAAGCGCAGACCGGGGGCGGGCCGATCGAGCTGCTGGTATGTGACTGGCAGGGCGGCGCGATGCGCGGTTACTTGAAATTCGATGCCGAACGATTGGTCGCGGCTGGGGGCACCCCGTCGTTGTTCGCCTTATTCGGCGGCGGATTCCTGGCCATCACCTTTGATCAGGCGGCCAGCGGCGAACGCTATCAGGGTATTGTCCCGCTTGAGGGTGAGGGCATTGGCGCGGCGGCGGAACATTATTTCGGGCAATCCGAACAAATTCCCAGCTTGATCCGCCTGGCTGCGCGGCACGTCGTCGGCCATGGCTGCGTCGCGGGCGGACTGATGCTCCAGCATTTGCCAGAGGGCGAAGTGGGCCGCGACCGTCTGCATGTCCGTCATGACCATCCCGAATGGGAACATGCCAGCATCATCGCAGCGACGCTGAAAGATACCGAACTGACTGACACTGGCCTGTCGCTTGAACGCATCGCCTGGAATCTGTTCCATGAAGACGAGGTGCGGGTTGAAACCGGGTCGCCATTGACCAAAGGGTGCCGGTGCAGCACCGCGCATTTCCGCGCCGTGCTGCGCCAGTTTCCTGCGGATCAGCGGCTGGAAATGGCCGATGATGACGGCACGATCCCAGTTGATTGCGCCTTTTGTTCGCGCGTTTTCCCCATTGCGCTGGATGAAATAAACACCGCCCACTGATGCTGTGCTTGCCCGCACAGCAATAACCGCTTAATTCTGTAGCAATATAGGTCGCACTATAGAACGCGGGCCGCATTGCGGCGTTAGGGCATTTCATCATGGCGATCATCATGCGTAATAACCGGGTCATTCCTCTTGCTCTGCTGGCGGCAGGCTTGGTTAGCGTGTCAGCGCCCGCGGAGGTGCCGTCGCTGGCCATGCTCGATACGCTGGAAAAGGGCGGATGGGAGCTTCGTGAGCGCAGCAGCGACGCGGTGGTGCGCACATTCTGTCTGGGCGATGCCCGCGCCTTCATTCAACTGCAGCACACGCGCGGCGGCTGTTCACGCTATGTAATTGCCGACGGCGGGGCGGAAGTGACGGTACACTATACTTGCCCGGGCGCTGGCCATGGCCGCACAACGATTCGCCGCGAAACCAATCGGTTGGTGCAAATTGATACCCAGGGCATTGCCGGCAGCGCGCCCTTTTCCTCTGCCTATGAAGCGCGGCGGACCGGTGGCTGCTGATCACGCATTAAGGTTTGGTTAACCATCATCGGCTAGACCCCGCTTGCAAACAAATACGGCATTCTCTTGTCTCCCTTTGGGCTTTTGCTCAAAAGAACTGGGCCGCGCGGCATGGCTGCGCGGCCCATTTTCTTTGTGTGCCCGCCCTTGCGAGCGGGTGGCTTGACGCGTAACGGCCCGGTTATGGACAATCTGGCAAGAAAATCGGTGGTCGTGCTGCTGTCGGGCGGGCTCGATTCGCTGGTTTGCACCGCCCTTGCACGTGAAGCCGGGGCGCGGATCATTGCGCTGACCATTGATTACAACCAGCGCCACCGCGTCGAGCTGACCGCAGCCGCACGTATTGCAGCCGATCTGGGTGCGGTGGAACACATCGTGATGCCGCTTGATCTGCGCCGTTTTGGCGGATCGGCGCTGACCGATGATATTGCGGTGCCGAAGGGCGGTGTGGGGGAAGATATTCCGGTCACCTATGTGCCCGCCCGCAACCTGATCTTTCTCTCGCTGACCCTGGGCCTAGCCGAGGCGCGGGGTGCGCGGGACATTATCATAGGCGTCAATGCACTCGATTATTCGGGCTATCCCGATTGCCGGCCAGAATTTATCGAGGGCTTTGCCAATCTGGCAACGCTGGCCACCAAGACGGGTGATGGAGGTGAGGCGTTCACGATCCACGCGCCGCTGCAATATCTGGGCAAGTCCGAGATTGCTTCGGAGGCAGCGCGCCTGGGCATCGATGCGGGGTTGAGCTGGTCCTGTTATGACCCCACCCCGGCAGGACTTCACTGCGGCCTGTGCGACAGCTGCCGTCTGCGGCGCAAGGGCTTTGCCGATGCGGGGCTTGCTGATCCGACCCGCTACGCCGCTGCGCCATGACCTATAGCGTCAAAGAGATTTTCCTGACCCTGCAAGGCGAGGGAGCACAGGCAGGGCGGCGCGCAGTGTTCTGCCGTTTTGCCGGGTGCAATTTGTGGACGGGGCGTGCGGCGGACCGGGCCAAGGCGATCTGCCAATTCTGCGATACGGATTTTGTCGGCACTGATGGCGTCGGTGGCGGCAAATTCGGCGATGCCTCAGCGTTGGCGGCGGCGGTGGCGGCGTGTTGGGGTGATGGCACCGAGCATCGCTATGTCGTGCTGACTGGCGGCGAACCGATGTTGCAGGTCGATGACGCGTTCATCGATGCGCTGCACCGCGCAGGTTTTACCATCGCTATCGAAAGCAACGGGACGCTGGCGGTGCCGCGCAGCATCGACTGGATCTGCATCAGTCCCAAAGCGGGCAGCACGCTGGTGCAGACCAGCGGCGATGAACTGAAACTGGTTTGGCCGCAACCGGGCAGCGATCTTGATGCCCTCGCCGCGCTTGATTTTACCCATCGCCTGATTCAGCCGCTCGACGATGCGCACGGCGCGGCCAATGTCGTGGAATGTGTTGAACTGGTGCAGTGTGATCCGCGCTGGCGGCTGTCGCTGCAAACGCACAAGCTGTTGGGTCTACCCTGATCGCGATTATACCGCAGGTTGGTGTTACTCGGCGTTGGGCGCTTCGCTCTCGTCGGGGGCGAGGGCATCCGGATCAGGCGCCGCATCGGCCACGGCTGCCGCCGATGCGGCCTCTTCCTTCGCCGCTGCTGCGCCTTCGGGGGTAAGCGCGCCGCCGCTGTCATCCACCGATGTTCCATCAATATCGCTGTCATCAAGCATGATCATGGCGTCGCTGACCGAACCTGGCTGCACCTCAACCGCATCAAGCTTGGTCGTGGCGGTCGGTCCTGACGCATTGTCGCAAGCGGCAAGCACAAAAAACACAGCAGCAAGAGGTAGCAATCCTTTGATCATGCAAGCTTTCTAACCCGCCGCGCCGACATTGTCGAGAAAGGCCGGAAAATGCGCGGCCAGCGCCGTATCGAGCGCCGCAAAATTACCAGGCTTGCCCAAGGCGGCAAGGCTGGTCACCGGAAATTCACGGATTCCGCACGGCACAATCCCGGTGAAATGGTTAAGGTCGGGCGCGGCATTGACGGCAAAACCGTGAAGCGTCACCCACCGTTTGATGCGGACGCCGATGGCCCCAATCTTGGCCTCGCGGCCCGATGGGTCGTCGGTCCAAATACCGATGCGGCCGGGTGCGCGCCGTGCGACAACATCAAGATCGCCGAGGGCGTCGATTACCCAGCCTTCGAGTGCATGGACAAAGGCGCGTACGTCGCGCCCACGCTGGGCCAGGTCGAGCTGGACATAGCCGACCCGCTGACCGGGGCCATGATAGGTGTAGCGACCGCCGCGCCCGGCGGCGTAAACGGGAAAACGCCGATCAAGCAGTTCCGCCGGGTCAGCGCTGGTCCCTGCGGTATAGAGCGGGGGATGCTCGACCAACCAGATACGCTCGCGCTCGTCACCTGCAAAAATCGCGGCAGCGCGCGCTTCCATATCGGCCAACGCGACGGTGTAGTCGGTCAGGTCCGGTGTCACGGTCCAGTCAGGTATACGCGCCATGGCTGACCCGTGACGCACGATGGCTGTCAACGCAAGAGCCGCTGGGTTCCAGCACTGGACAGGCTGCGGAATTGACGGCAGTGTCCAGCGATCAAATCAGGATGGGGGTCAGCGTGAAGCAATTCGACATGAGCAGTGCATGGGACGATGTGATGCAGCTGCTGCGGTGGGAGCCGGCACTGACCCTGCCCGTTGTCGGTATTCTTGTTGTACTCCCCGCGCTCGTCTTTGCGATCCTTGGGCCGGTACCGATTGAGCCATCGGCAGAGGCCAACCTGGCCGTTGTTGTTGATACGCTGCGCGCCGATCTTGCACGTGCGGCCCCGTATCTGTTGGTGATGGCCTTGTCGTCGTCGCTGGCTGCGGTGGCGGTTATGCGGCTGTGGCTTGCACCGGGGGGAACCAGTGTGGGCGAGGTTCTTGCCTTTGCGGTCGGGCTGATGCCAACGCTTATCGTGGTATTCATAATCCAGGCCGTCGCCTTGGGTCTTGCTTTCATGGTGCTTGTCCTGCCTGCGCTGTATTTGGGCGGCCGGTTGGCGCCGGTGCTTGCGGTACTGGCGGCGGGCGAAACGCGCAGTCCAATCGATGCCCTGAAACTAAGCTGGGCGATGACCCGCGGTAACGGCTGGCGCATCGCGTTGATGCTGATACTTGTGCAACTGGTCGTCGCCATCATCACAATCATGGTTGACGGAGCAGGCACCATGTTCGGCGCGCGCGGGACGGCGGGTCATGCCGTTGCCAGCGTGATCAGCGCCACCACGGCGGGGGTGGCTGCGCTTGTGGCCTATGCCCTTGGCACAGCGGTGTACCGGCAACTGACAACGGCGGGCGTGGCGGGCACATTCGATTGATCAGCAAGCAATCTTAGGGGAAGGTGAAAAAAATGAACAGGATCAGTATCAGCCAGGCCTGGGCCTATACGACCAGTTTTTTCAGTGATCAGCATCCGAATCATGCCATTGCACTGATTGGGGTCGGCGTGGCGGTGCCGACCCTGTTGAACCTGTTGCTGGGTGGTGCAGCGGTAATGGATCCGGCCATGATGGCATCGGGTGCCGCGTCGATGGCGGCGATGGGCGGGACGATGTTCCTGCTGGGCATCATCGGCTTTCTGCTTCAGTTGGCCAGTTACTTTGCCTCATGGCGGATGGGGCTGGTTCCGGGGCAGGAAAATGTCGGATCGGCACTTGGCTATGGTCTCGTGGCATCTTTGCCAGTGTTGTTGATCACCGTTGGATTCGTGCTGGTTTTCGGCATTATTTTTGCCCTGCTGTTCGGTGGATCGATGATGCCATTGTTGATGGGCGGCGGCGCGCCAACGGACAGCCAGGCACTTGGATCGCTGGGTATGGTGTTTCTGGCGCTGCCAGTCTTCCTTGCTGCTGCGCTGTGGTTGTCGGCGCGGTTTTGCGTGATGGCTCCGGTGATGGCGGCGAATCGTTCGTACAATCCCCTGACGGCGCTTGGCGAATCGTGGCGGATGACGGCGGCATCGCAGTGGAAGATTATGGGCTATTTTGTTCTTATCGCCATTGTCATCGGCATTATTTCAATGATTTTTGGCCTGGTTTTCGGCATCTCGATGATGGCAGGTAATGAGCCGGGTTCAGGCGCCATTGCAATGGTTACCATTGTGGGTGCCTTGGTTGGTATTCCGGTTGCCTATCTTTATGTCGGCATTCCGGCTGGCATCTACAAGGCGCTTGGCGGCGGCAACACCAGCGAAGTTTTCGCCTGAATACCTGAATTGACCGGCGGCGCATTGCGCGCCGCCGGTCAGGCCCATTTGGCGAGCGGTGGCAGGCTCATCAGGATGGCGTCAATGTTGCCGCCGGTCTTGAGTCCGAACAATGTGCCACGATCATAGACGAGGTTGAATTCGGCATAGCGGCCGCGCCACCGGTACAGCGCTTCCAGCTCGGCGTCTGAGAAGGCGTCGTTCATCCGCCCGCGCACGATGCGGGGGTAAATGTCGAGGAACGCTTCGCCGACGTCGCGGGTCAGCTGAAAATTGCGGTCAAAACTGGCATCATCCATCGATTCCAGATGGTCATAGAAAATTCCGCCGACACCGCGGTGCACGCCGCGGTGCGGAATGAAGAAATAATCTTCCGCCCATTTGCTATATCGTTCATAAACATCCGGGCCATAAGGTGTACAGGCGGCACGCAAGCGGGCGTGGAACGCCGCTGTGTCATCGTCGCGGGGCAGGGCGGGGTTAAGGTCGGCTCCGCCGCCGAACCAGCGCTTGGTCGTTACCAGGAAGCGCGTGTTCATATGGACGGCGGGAACGTGCGGATTGGCCATGTGGGCCACCAGGCTGATGCCTGTGGCGAAAAAACTGGGGTCGCCCTCTGCGCCGTGGATCGTGGCCGCAAATTCTGGCGCGAACGCGCCGCCGACGGTCGAGACATTGACGCCGACTTTTTCGAACACCTTGCCCTTCATCACCCCGCGCACGCCGCCGCCGCCTTCGCCGGGGGTCATCGCATCGGCCTCGCGGTCCCACCCGGTGTAATCGAAACAGGCATCGCTACCCGCGGCGCGTTCAATCGCCTCAAATTCCGCGCAGATGCGGTCCCGCAGACTTTCAAACCAGGTGCGGGCGGACTGTTGTTGGGGATCGAGGGTCAACATCATGCAAATCCTTTGGTCTGCCGCAGCGCTTCGGCGACGGCGATGCCAGCCGTAACCGCGACATTCAAGGAGCGAAATCCGGGAAGAAGCGGAATGACGACGCGGGCATCGGCGGCGGCGTGAATTTGCGGCGGCACGCCAGCGGATTCGCTGCCCAGCAACAAGCGGTCATCGGGGTGGAAGGTGAAGGCAGACAGCGGCGTCGCACCGGCCGTGGTGAACAGCACCAAACGTCCTTTTCCGGTGTTTGCCATGCAATAACTATCCCAGTTCGCGTGGCGCATTAAGTCAGCCTGAGCCGCATAATCCATGCCCGCACGCTGAAGCGCGCGGGCGCCAAATGGAAAGCCACACGGTTCAATGATGTCCACGGCGATACCAAAACAGGCCGCCGTGCGCAAAATGGTGCCGACGTTGCCGGCGATGTCGGGTTGGAACAGGGCAATCCGCATATTTCCGTCTGTACCGTGCGGCTCCCGGAAATGCGACTGTTTCGCAAGTAAAAATTGTCTGTTGGCAAGTTTGAACGCGCTCGCTATCAGGCCGCGAACCGGGGCAGCAGCTTCGCCCTTGTCGAACGCCTTGTTCGAACAGGCTTGCGACCTGCTGCCGTTACGGAAACAGTGTTTTCAGTGGAAAGTCGCAAGGGCGAGCATATGGCCAGCACATCCGAAACAACCGCCGGAGTCGGCGCTCAGCCGCGGCGCCGTGATTTCATTCACATCGCAACCGTCAGCTTTATTGGCGTCGGGGCTGCGGCTGTTGTGATCCCGCTCGTCTCGCAAATGGCGCCTTCGGCAGACGTATTGGCGCTGTCCTCAGCGGAAATCGACATTTCCTCCATCCAGCCGGGCCAGGCCATCAAAACCACATGGCGCAAACAGCCCGTGTTCGTGCGCAACCTGACTCCGGCTGAAATAGCAGAGGCCAACAAGGTTGCTGCCGACGATCTGCGCGATGTGCAGACGCTGGGTGAGCGGACCAAGGCGGGCAAGGAAAACTGGCTTATTACGCTTGGGGTGTGCACCCATCTTGGCTGTGTACCGCTCGGCGCGGCGGAGGGTGAGGCCAAGGGCGATTTTGGCGGATATTTCTGTCCGTGCCACGGCTCGCACTATGATACCGCAGGCCGCATCCGCAAGGGCCCGGCGCCGACCAATCTGGTCGTGCCACCCTATGAATTTACGTCCGATACCGTTGTGATGATCGGCTGAGGAGCGCGACGATGAGCTTTCCCTGGGCACAGCAGTATAATCCGCAGCATCCGTTGATGCAGTGGCTCGACGAGCGTTTGCCGATGCCGCGCCTTGTCTTTAACGCGATCGGCGCAGGTTATCCTGTGCCACGCAACCTTAATTATTTCTGGAACTTCGGCGTGCTCGCCGGGGCGGCCCTGGCGGTTCAGATCATCACCGGCATCGTGCTGGCGATGCATTATGCCGCGAATATTGGCGTCGCATTCAACTCAGTCGAGCATATCATGCGCGACGTGAATTACGGCTGGCTGATCCGCTATGCCCATATGAACGGCGCGAGCATGTTCTTCATTGTCGTTTATATGCACATTTTCCGTGGTTTATATTATGGTTCGTACAAGGCACCGCGCGAGATGGTGTGGTTGCTTGGCGTCGTCATCCTGCTGTTGATGATGGCGACCGCGTTCATGGGTTATGTGTTGCCGTGGGGCCAGATGAGCTTTTGGGGTGCGCAAGTCATTACCGGTTTCTTCTCGGCAATCCCGCTGGTCGGCGAAACACTTCAGCAATGGGTTCTTGGCGGTTTCGTGCCCGACAATGCGGCGCTTAACCGCTTTTTCTCGCTGCATTATCTGCTGCCATTTGTAATCGCAGGCGTGATTATCCTGCACATCTGGGCGCTGCACATTCCGGGTTCGAACAACCCCACGGGTATCGCGGTGAAAACCGAATCCGATACGGTGCCGTTCCACCCCTATTACACTGCGAAGGATGGCTTTGGCCTTGGTATCTTCCTGCTGGTTTTTGCCGGATTGATCTTTTTCAGCCCGAATTTGCTTGGGCATGCGGATAACTATATCCCGGCCAACCCACTGTCGACGCCAGCACATATCGTGCCCGAATGGTATTTCTGGCCGTTTTACGCGATCCTGCGGGCCTTTACGTTCAATTTCCTGTGGATTGATGCCAAGCTGTGGGGTGTGATTGCAATGTTTGCTTCGATCGCCCTGCTGTTTTTCTTGCCCTGGCTGGACAAATCGCCGGTGCGATCATCAACCTATCGTCCGCTGTACCGGATATTTTTCTGGGTGCTGGTCGCCGACATTATCCTGCTTGGCATCTGCGGAAAAATGCCCGCAGAACAGCCGTGGGTGCTGCTCAGCCAGCTTGGATCGATTTACTACTTTGCCCACTTCCTGGTCATTTTGCCGATAGTGTCACGGATTGAACGTCCCTTGCCGATCCCAAATTCGATCACCGAGGCGGTACTGGGCAAGGCATCGGACCGCAACGTTGCAATGGGCACCAGCGCCGTTCCGGCCACGGCCTGACAGCCAGAATATTTGGGAGCTGAACAAAATGGTTCGTCCGGTCGCAATGTTGGCAGGTGTCGGTTTTATCGTCGCTTTGCTGTTCGCCATATTTACCACGCCGCTCAAAAGTGAGCCGAACGTGATGTACAGCTTTGTAAAGCATCCGCGCGAAGTGCATCTGGCCAGCGACGGCCTGACCCCGCACTGGGATGCAGCGCAGCTGCAACGCGGGCTGAAAGTATATAAGAAGTTTGTTCAGCGTGCCACGGCCTGAGCCTTGTGTCGTTCCGCAATCTGGCCGACCTGGGTTATGACGAGGGTCAGGTCAAAGCCTTTGCCAAGGGTTTCCAAGTGCCATCGGTCAATCCCGAAACGGGTGAGGCGGCAATGCGCGATGCCCTTTCTTCGGACAAGTTCCCGTCACCTTATCCTAATGATGTTGCTGCGCGTGCGGCCAACAATGGCGCAGTGCCGCCCGATCTGTCGCTGATCACCAAGGCACGCGAAGATGGTAAGAATTATCTCTATTCGCTGCTGACCGGGTATCAGGCACCGCCGGCCAACCTGCCCAAGGAATTACAGCCAAGCGGCACGCTTCACTATAATCCTTACTTTGCAAACCTGAACCTGGCGATGGCTCAGCCGCTGACGATTGATGACCAAGTTGCCTATGATGATGGCACCAAGGCAACGGTCGACCAGATGTCAAAGGACGTCACCGCATTCCTTGTCTGGTCGGCAGAACCCAATCAGGTGACCCGCCTGTGGGCTGGCTGGGCGGTTATCATCTTTCTGCTGATATTCACGACGTTGGCCTATCTGTCGTACAAATCGATCTGGGCCGACAAGAAGCATTGATCGGTCAGACGCGGACCGGGAGCCATAGTTATGCAATGGCCATCGCCGCGCCCTGACCTTGATCTGGCGGCGCTGGTGCGCACGATCCCCGATTTTCCCAAGCCGGGCATCCAGTTTCGCGACATCACGACGTTGATCGGCCATCGTGAGGGCTTTGCCGAATCTGTCCGGCGTCTTGCCGAGCGCGCTGCGCGGTACCACCCCGACGCCATCGTTGCGGTTGAGGCCCGCGGTTTCCTGTTTGGGGCAGCCATGGCCGCAATGATGGGGCTGGGGCTGGTACCAGTTCGCAAGGCGGGGAAGTTGCCAGGGGTTACTATTGGCGTCGATTACAGCCTTGAATATGGCAGCGACCGGCTTGAATTGCATGAGGGTGCCATTGTGCCGGGCGACCGCGTCGTCCTTATCGATGATCTGCTTGCCACGGGCGGCACCATCCTTGCGGCCGCAAATTTGATGCGCGCGGCGGGGGCAGAGGTTGCCGGTGCTTTGTTCGTGATCGATTTGCCCGATCTGGGCGGCAGTGCGCGCTTGGCGGCCAGCGGCATCCGGTGTGAAACACTCATCGCTTTTGATGGCGATTAAGGCGCAGCCATACCGCAGGTCGGGATCAGCCCAAAAGAGACCCCGCCGAAGCGGGGTTAGGTTGCGACCCGAAGGAGCTGGTCTGTCAGATCGGCAGCCAGCTTTGTTTCTTCCGGAATTTCATATAGCCGACATTTGCGCCCAACCGCGCGCCCACGCCGACGCGGATGGGGATTAGCACAACTTCGCCGCGGCGCAGGTAGCTGGCGTTAAATCCGCCCAGAAGATAAGCCGCGCCCTCGCCAGCCGGATAGCGCTTATACAAATCTTCGCTGTCATGCAGGTTGTACACCAACACGAACGTCTTGGATGCGTTGGCCCCGGCGTCGAAGCCGATCGAGGGGCCGGTCCAATAGGCCGGGCGTTCGCCCTCAACCTTATGGTACATGGTGCCAGAACCATAGCGCACGCCAATCACGAGCGCAGCGCCAGCCTCGCGTCCGACGATATAGGCGCTGGGCTCGCCTTGCTCCTTCAGCACCTTTTCAATCATTTTTGCCAGACCTTCGGCACCTTTGCCAAAAACGCCTTCGGCTGCACCGATCAAGTCATCTTTTTTGTAGGTCTTATCTGGGCTTGCTGCCGCCGTAGTTGCTGTGCCGTCAGCCATGGGGGCAGGGGTTGCACCAGCAGCCGGATCGTTGCCAATAAGATCGCCATCGACACTATCGGTCGGCGGCACCGCGACCGGATCGGGTGACGGCTGTTTCACAAGGTCTGCATCGATCGCAGTATTTGGATCGACGCTGGTCATCTGGGCGTGAACGATTGGCGTCGCTGCAACCGTAAGTGCAACGATCAACGTTGCCAAAAGCTTCAATGGACGTATGCTCATGGCGGTTCCTATCCCTCACTGACCATCGATCAGCATCAACTCCGGTGTTATCATGGGCCAGATTGACTGTGCCGCAATGAACTGGCGATGACTTGAGTCGAAAATGCGGCCAGCCGAATCGCCGTGCTGTTCGCGGGGTTCGGCACGATGAAGTTTTGGCGTTGCAGCAGGCGAAATGGCTGGCTATAGGCGTCCTTCGGTCAACGCCCAGCGCAAGCTGGGTTCCGCGCGGAGATGTGGGTGAGTGGCTGAAACCAACGGTTTGCTAAACCGTCGTGCTGTGAATGCGGCACCGAGGGTTCGAATCCCTCCGTCTCCGCCACATTCCTGTTTGCATTTCCGGTAGCCAGCCACAGCTATTATGCAGGTGCGTTGCCCACGGGTTTATTTTGAAACGCATCATGGTGCTTGGTGCCACCAGGACCACCGGGCGGGAGGCGGCGTCGGCCTTGGTTCGGCTGGACATGATGTGACTTGTCTGGTCCGCCCCCGGTCTGAACAACGCGCCGAGGACGGCCAGGATTTGACCCGTCCGGTGGCTGTCTGGATCGGTGAGGTGACCGATGCCCGGTCCTTTGCCGAAGATATTATCGCGGTGAGCAATTCGCTGTCTGGTGTCCTGCGCCGCCTCCCAAACTGGGGTGGCTGACGATGCGCGGGCAATTGATTATCAGGGCAATATCGGTTCTCTTTCCGCCGCACAGACAGCGGGCGTGAAGCACATGATCCTGTTGTCAGCCAATTGTCTGTAAAAACCGCTGTTGGCGTTTCAACATGCCAAGCTGGCGTTCGAACGGGTATTGATTGCGTCCGGCGTGACATACACGATTGTACGGCCAACGGCCTTTTTCAAATGCTTGCCTGGTCAGGTTGACCGCATGCGGAAAGGAAAAGCTTTTCTGGTTTTCGGGGACGGACAAAGGACCGCATGCAAACCGATCAGTGATAATGATCTGGCGGAATATCTTGCTGATTGTGTGGAGGATGCGCGGCTGCATAACCGGATATTGTCCATTGGCGGCCCTGGTGATGCCTGCACGCCGCGCCCGCCACGGGTTCCGAAACTTTGCGCGATCATTACCAGCGGCTGGTTGATGGCAAAACCCAGGCCCAACTCGGAGAACATTCTGTTTTCTAAGCAAAGATCGACGGGCCGATATGGACTCCGCGTTTTTTTTGGCGAATAGTCTGTCATGGCATTTATCGAGCATCCGTTGCGCCGCTGGGCTGTTGATGAAATGCGGTTGCGGCGCTTTGCTCCGGTCAGCCAGCATTGTGATATTTATCAGGCGGTGCGCCTGATCGAGCACGATGAACGGGGCGCCGAAGATCGCTGGCTGGTTAACAAAAAGCCCGATTTCGATGACTGGAACCTGGCGGCCCGGCACGGATCGGGTCACACAAATTCGGGCATATATTTCCTGTGGGAACGCCATACCGAAGCCAGCACCTTGACACTGATTTTTCCGGCCGATGCTTCGGATGCGGTCAGGATGCCATATCTGAAATGGCTGGAGCAATGGCCGGGGGGCGTCGTGCGCGCAACGCATGTCGTGGTTATCCCCGATGCCAGCACTGTTGATGCCCAGCTTGTCAAACTTGGTATAGCCACGCAAGATATGGTGTGCTGTGACATTAACACAGGCCTACGCATTTGGTCCGATTTCAGCATCCACAGCGATGGTTATGGCCGCTTGCTCATCACTGCCGGGGACGTTGGTGATGGTGAGCGGGGACGAATAATCCAACGTGTACAGGAACTTGGTAACTACCGCAATTTGACGCTGCTGGGATTCCCGATAGTCCAGGAATATGGGCCGCAGGTTGACCGGCTGGAAATGAAGCTGTCCGATCACGCCAAGCGTGTTGCGCTGGTGGGCGAGGATGATGAGATATTGCTCGACGAGCTCGCTGGAATCTCTTCCGAGCTTGAACTGATCCGGTCGGCAACCGGTTTCCGCCTGAGTGCGACTGCTGCCTATGCCGAGGTGGTGGCCGACCGGCTGGCCTCGCTCAATGTTCAACCAGTGGCAAACTTTCAAAGCCTGACGGATTTTACCGAACGGCGGCTGGTGCCGGCATCGCGCACATGTTCTGTCTTTCGTCAGCGGTTGAGCCATATTGCTGAGCGGATTTCGGGTGTCATGCACACACTGGATGTCCGCATCGACAGCCGGATCAAGGCCCAGAACCTGAGCTTGATGCAATCGATGGAGCGGTCTACGCAACTGCAGTTGAGGCTCCAGACTCTGGTCGAGGGCCTGTCGGTGATCGCCGCGGCCTATTATCTGGTCGGATTGATTGCCTATATCGCCAAAGCCGCGGCGGCTTTCCCGTCAGGATCGACTTCAGACATATTCGTCGGCGCGACAACGTTGCCCGTCGTGTTGATTATCTATGCCTTTGTACGCCACCTGCGCAACAAGGTGCTGAAGGAAAACGGCAAAGAAAGCAGCAATAGCGGGAGGGGATAAGCCATGCGCGTAATGGCCTTTCAATCACCCGCAATCTGCGATAGATTTTGTGCTGTGGTATAACATGTAAAATATTGATTATGCTGTCAATTGAAACGGGATAGGGGAGATTATGGTCCAGGTAAGAACATTGGTTGGCGTGGTAGCTGTAATGGCCCTTGTTTTAGCCTGTTCAGATGGTTCGGAAAGCAAGAATGCTGAAAAGACGGCCGAGGCGCCAGCACCTGGTGCGGCACCTGTTGCAGCGGCGCCCGCCGGCCCGCCTACCGAGACAGATTTGACCACTTTGGACGGCACCACATTCGCCAGCTTCACGGGCAATGCCGTGGCGGGCAAGCTGGTGTTTGCACAGTGCCGCACCTGCCATGTCACCGATGCTGGCGTGAACAAGACCGGTCCTTCCATGAATGGTATCATTGGCAGCAAATCCGGCAGCGTTCCGGGCTATAATTACTCGCCCGCCAATGCTGCAATCGGGATTACCTGGACCAAAGAAAAATTGTTTCAGTATCTGGAAAAGCCGCAGCGGGTTATCCCGAAAACGAAGATGATCTTTGCCGGGCTGCCCGATGCGCAAAAGCGCGCCGATGTGATCGCGTATCTGGAAAATCCAAACTGACCGGCGGGAAGTTTATG
>Ga0105045_10000661_pt1 | contig 26015 bp, 18 predicted proteins | sample MAT02_FD_78089 | JGI IMG/M metagenome (GOLD analysis project Ga0105045, IMG submission 78089) | Freshwater microbial communities from Lake Fryxell liftoff mats and glacier meltwater in Antarctica - MAT-02 (megahit assembly) | ecosystem: Environmental > Aquatic > Freshwater > Ice > Liftoff... | reverse complement strand
CGACAGGTTGGCATTGACTGATCCATTAGAGGTTCCCGTGGTTGTGACAGCCCAGAGAATGCTGTCCGTGATTCCAAAACGCGTTTCTTTTCCTTCCAGAACAGGATTCACCCCTAAAATAGGATTAGAAAGGGTTTCCGAGTAAAGAGCGATTGCAAGTCCTATGATCCATAAGCCAAACATCACAAGAAAGATGATCCGGCCTTGTCTTTTTTCTCCGATCATGGATCCGTACATAAAAAGGGTGGCGGCTGGAATCAGAAAGATCGCAAAGGACTCAAAAAAGTTAGAAAGCGGAGTAGGGTTTTCAAAAGGATGGGCGCCATTGGCATTAAAGAAGCCTCCACCATTTGTTCCGAGTTGTTTAATGGCAACTTGCGAGGCAACAGGTCCCATGGGAATTGTTTGCGAGACTTTTTCAAGGGTTGTCGCTTCCACATAGGAATTGAAGTTTTGGATGACTCCTTGGCTGACAAGAAAGAGAGAAAACAGCAGACAGAGCGGCAAAAGAATGTAGACAATTGTTCTAGTGAGATCAACCCAAAAACTCCCGATTGTGGAAGAAGATTTTCGATAGAGGCCTCTGATAAAAGCGAGTAGAACAGCATTTCCGGTGGCAGCGCTTGCGAAGTTCTGGACGGTGAGACCGCTCGATTGGGTGAGATAGCTCATGGTATTTTCCCCTGCGTAGGCTTGCCAATTGGTGTTGGTGACAAAGCTAGCGGCAGTATTGAAGGCAAGAGCTAGAGGAACAGAAGGAAAATGTTGGGGATTGAGAGGAAGAAATCCTTGGCAAAGCTCTAAGAGAAAGAGGAAAACGAAGCCGATTAAATTAAAGTAGAGTAGGGCTTTTGTGTAGGTTTTCCAGGTCATTTCTTCGGATGGGTTGATCGAGCATGCGCGATAGATTAAACGTTCTAACCATCCGAATAAAGGAGTTTTTTTGCCCTCAAAAATGGCCGCCATGTAGGAGCCGAGAGGCGGAGCGATAAGAAAAAGGAGGATGATAAAGAGGGCAAGTTCAATCATGTTAGGCATCAGAATTTTTCAGGGTAAAAAATGGTATAGGTTAGGTAGAACAAAAGAGCGATGGCAGTGAAAATAAAGATTGGGAATTCTAAATGCATAAAGAGTATTCCTAAAGCAAAACTTTACACTAGATGTTATAGAGTTTTTTTTCAATGCTAAAGAAGAAGAGGAGAAGTGGCCCCACCGAAAGCCAAATAGTGCACAGACCTGATCGAAGATCTTTGGAGCGCGGCAATTTTTTTTGCCGCTTTCCGCACACAGTTTCTAGTCTCTAAAGGCGTTTAAAGACAATTGATGAATGCTTGATTTATATGCTCTTTTAGTTTTTAGCATATGTAAGAAAATGCTCGTTATTCAGCTTTAAACGCTGTTAGTATTTTAAAACTGTGGGCGGAAAGCGGCAAAAAAAATTGCCGCGCTCCAAAGACTTCGTCTGGTCTGTGAGTTATTTAGGCGTTTAATAAATCCACTATTCTAGGATAGCGTCGTGGACATGAAAAGGGATTGGCGGAAAGCGACACTAAAAGTGCCGCTAAGATATTGTCAGATCTATTCGCTTATGATTTCAGCTCAGTTGAAATCCAACGGAGAACAGGAACAAAAGGTTTATCTTTTTCTATATCAGCCTTTATTTCCATCTTAACAGATGCAACGATCTTTCCGCTGTTAAGGTCCTTAATTGCATAAGAGCGCTGCATCACAACGTTTGTTACACCTGTTTCGATATTTCGGCTGATCGCTATATTACCTTCACCCTCCGCGGCACCCGAACAGCTAAACACTTCATTCGTATAGCGCCTCGCAGCAAACTGGAACGCTTCTTCCCAAGTCCCTTGAGTCATAAGAACTAATGCTGATTCTGCACTCCCCCCTAAATCACCTTCTAGGAAGTCTTTGAGCTGTTCGTATGTGAAGCGGCACTCTCCATCCTTAAGATTGGTATCAGCACACTTATACTCATTATATGTCACAGAAGTCATACTACCGATATCTCGTAGCCGTTGAGCTTCAACACCTTGACTTTCCGGTTTCTTGAGCGATGCTAAAGCCTCCGAAATAGCTTTTGGAAGACTGATGTTGCTTGGAAGCTCATTAGGGTTTTCAACCTCTGCTTGTAACGCTCGCACATACATCTCAGGGTCCGCATAATCAGCAGGGTTTGAGACCATCGTTTGAAGAGGATCTGCCTTTAAGATGAGATCACTAAGTTTCCAATCCTCTAAAAGATTGAAAATCACTGCCTCTTTTACTGGCGGAAGTTTATCAAGATAGGCTAAAACAGCCGTTTGGATGTGACGACGCGATTTTAAGACCGGTCTTTTACAAATTGCAAGGGCAGGAGCTGAGACACAACCGATATAGTCTTCATGAAATTGGGGGTCTTGCAAACGTCCTAAAGCATAAGCACTAACTGCAAGTTTTGCTCCCATGATCTCCGCTGTGCGGTCAATGCCATCTACACAATTGTTTTGGACATAATCAGCATTAAGCTTGATTTGAATCGCTTCTTGCAGATGGGTGTAAAACAATCCGAGAAAGGCTTTTAACTTTTCCTGATTGAATGGGTGCTGCTCAATATCACGCCCAACATACCGAGAGCAAACGAATTGAGACGTTTCTCTCAAAAAGGCTTCTAACTCTTCTTTATTACCTAATTTTTTTGGAAAAACAAAAGGTCCTTTAGGCTCCAACATCTGTCTAATTAAATCATCTCGGAACTTGTCCAAGCCTGGAGTTTTTCTGGCCTTTGGATGCAGCAACTCATCGAAGAATTCGCCATCAAAAGGCAACACAACAACATTCACGTTGTCTTTATACTGTTTGCTCACCTGGATCATCAATTTAAGCCAAATTCCTTCTTGCGAAGGAACGGTTGCAATATCGCAAAGATTCGATTCAGTTGTATCTGCCTCCGCATTATAATAAGCAGGATTCAGGTGCAAGAAGGAAACGAGTTGTTTCTTTTCTTTTGCTAAGCCATCTAAAAAGGCTAAATATTCAGGAACAATCTCTTTATCGGCATCGCGATAAAAGGCATCGTCACCACTCTGTCTAGGGCCAACAGGAACACCTGTACGGAAGTGAGTGATCGATTTAGGAACCTCCACGTTTTTAGTGTATACTTGTGTTGCATATTGCCAAGGGGCATTGGTGTGTGCTAACGGATCAAATGAGGAATGCAGTTTTTTCACCTTCCCTGCAAGCAGATCTAACAAAGCTGCTTCATAAGGTGCTTTGTCTTGCGCATCATAAAGAAGCTCCATCTTTTCGCTTAACAAAGGTTTACTTGCCATTTGAGCAACAATCTCCGAATTGCCATTTTTAGCAAAACGAAGGGCTATATCTTTTAAGTTTTTCAGGATAGTAGCTTGTGTAAACCAGCGGAAACAGACTGCGTTTAACGTATGCTTAATGTTTTCTGGAATATTCAAATGAGGATTATTTCGTAAAATTAACAACCCTGCTCGTAAATGACTTTGAAAGCCGTGATAGCGCTCCCTTTGATTAATCTTATGACTTGATAACACAAGAAAAGCACTGGAAATTTCTGTATAAAACCAATCGACATTTTCAGCTGAATCATCTTTAGAACGTTTTTTATCAGGCCCTGCCAATTCAGAAACCTTGATCTCTGCGTCCTCGAAAACCCGTAAAAGTTCGTTGCACAAAACTCCGTATCGACGTTCTTTCCAAGAATTTTTTGGATCAGTAAATAAATTGTTGAACTGACGCACGCAAGCATCTTGGAGCGGCTTGGTTGCGGCGCCCGCGATTGGCCGTACATATTTAAAAGCTGCAAGCGGCACACTTACTAAATTGACACCGGTGGCAAAGCAGAAACTAAGGAATGATACTGCTGCTGCGCCTACAGCTTGTGATCGGGGATTACTTAATTCAACTGGCTCCTCTACATCACGATCCCGACGTTCAGCTCGATTGCTCCGCTCGAGTGCCTCTCCAGATAAGAACAGCTTAGACTTTCCAAGTGCTACTTGAGATTGACTCAAGAGTGAATCTGAACCAGGGGCTGGCACGCTGTATGAATCACATAAATTTGGTCCATGTGCTACTTGCCCATCTACTAGTTGACGAACCTCACCCAACTCTTGCATGGCTGTCTGATAAGCTTCACGGAGTTCAGTAATCTCTTTTTGAGCATCAAACAACTGCTTCACCGCGAGCAGTCTCTGAACTTTAGCATCGCCATGGAGGCTTTTATTAGTACCATTTAATTCTGTTATTCGGCCCTTTAGTTCACCTGCGAGGTTTATGCTCTCTTTATCTTGCTCAGCTAGGAGATCAGCCTTCTCTTTTTTGTGCACAGCTGCCGCTACCTCTTTGCTTGCATTTAGTTGCTCGATTTCTAGACGTAGTCGATCGATTTCCGCTTGTTTTGTATCTACTTCTACTTGTTTTGCAGCAGCTGGCTGAGCAGCGTTACTGAGTTGCCGCTCCGGAGCAGTGGTAACGTGTTCCAGTGCATCAATTGTTGCTTGTTTATCTTTGGTTTTCGCTTGTTTTTCAGCTAGATCTAATGATTGGTTTCTTTGACGCACATGGTACAAAGCAGCAAGCACCGCAAAAGCAACACTCGCCACGGTCATGGCAACCAAAGCAATCGGCAAGCGATTTGTCCCAATAAAAGAGATCGTTTTCCCCAGCCATAATCCTACAGGAGAATCGGCGGCTCGCGCAATTGCATTTCTAACGGCAGTTAAATTAACATTATTCATGAAAAAACCTATATTTTATTGTTAACAAAGTTTAAATCTATAGATTTATTTATTTTAAGTCAATTAAATATACTGAGTATACCTTTGACAAATCAATGGGTTTTATAAAAAAGAATAAGATCAGTAACTTTGCTGAGGCCTGAAGGGTCGGCACTGCATAGCCCAGGTGAAGCCATACCTTTCCACACAAAATGTAAATCTTAATCTCAGGTAGTAAGATACAACTAACAGACATTCCACTATATATCTCAATAAACTCACAGACCGGACGAAGTCTTTGGAGTGTGGCAATTTTTTTTTGCCGCTTTCCGCCTACAGTTTTAGGTACTAACAGTCTTTACGTCAGGGTGGATAAAAATGGGATTCGCCTTTAACCTTTTACATTAAACGTTATTAGTACGTGGAAAGCGGCAAAAAAAATTGCCGCACTCCAAAGACTTCGTCCGGTCTGTGGGCTATTAAGGCATATAGCGGAATGTTTGTTAGTCGTATTTTACTGCCTAAAATTGAGATTTACATTTTGCGTGGAAAGGTATGGCACCTGGGCTATGTAATTCCGGTCCGCAGACTTCATTAAAGTCTGTTCTCTGCTGTTGATCAATTCTTCCCGCTGTCACCGGACCTATTGGCGTTAACACTTTATCTTGAGGCAGCCCCCCAAAAATCTCCACAAAGGCATCGACCGTCGAGGAGCTCGTAAACACAATCTCATCCACCCCATCCATGTCTACTTTTTGAAACTCCTGATTCACTAATGTGTCGTATAGCACACAATCCTTGTACTCAATCCCCATCTCTTCCAAATAACTCGCAATCACAGATCTCGACAACGCTGAGTGCGGCCAACACACTCGCTTTACACGCAAATCCAGTTTACGAAGCAGCTCAACCACCCCTTCTGCGGTTTCTGTATCAGCTATCCATGCGGCCTTATACCCACATTCCTTTAACGCAGCGGCTGTTTTCTTCCCCACGCAAATACAGGAAATTCCTTCAGGTAAAGACATATACTCACAAAATATACGTACACCCATCTTGCTCGTAAAAATAAGATGGGTGCAACCTTTCACATAATTGATCATCTTTTGAATGTCAGGATCATTTTTGGAACGTGGAACCACTTGAATAATGGGGCGGTGGATAATCTCTACGCCAGAAATAGGCTCAGGCGCATCAAGACCTAAGTTTAAAACTCTCTTTACGGACATAGCGATCGACTATCAAGACAGGCAAACAACTGATGCATCTCGTCATCGTCATGACGTGCCACAATAGCAAGCTTGCCCTGAAGGGCGACTCCGTCTCCAGGCAATCGGACGCGATTAAGATGTGTTAAGCCCAAGCGGATCAGCGCCGCTTCTGCCACTACAACACCGTCGGCTTCTCCACTATCTAGTTTGCTGAGACGCTGAGCAATCGTACCTCTAAGGTCTTTAAAGAGGAAATCGCTGCGTAATAGGCTTACCATTGCCTCACGTCTTTCTGAAGAGGTGGCAATCACGGGTCGAGAGGGTAGAGCATCAAAACTCTCGCCTGAACGTAAGACAAGAACGTCTGCAGAATCAACGCCTTCAGTAATCGCAATAATCTTTAAGCCTTCAGGAAGAGAAGCGGGCAGATCTTTAGCGGAATGAATGGCGATGCGGCAAAGGCCTTGAACAAGCAGGTCATCGACCTCTTTGGTGAAAAAATTCGTTTTTTCAAGACCTCTTAAAGAACTCTTAAGATCAAGATCACCTGTCGTTTTAAGAAATAGGGGCTGAAAATCACTGTCTGGATGGTGGATTCTTAACTCGAGCAAGACTTCTCGTACTTGTGCCTGAGACAATGGTGAAAAACGTGCGCCGACTTTAATCATTTTTCTTTCCTTACCGAATTAAACAATCTACGGCCTCCTCAACAAGATCGACTCCAACAATGCGAATCTTTCGCGAAATCTCTTCCGGAATCCCTTTAAGATTGTGTTTGGGAATAATACACCGGGTAAATCCCATATGAATCGCTTCTTTTAGCCTGCTTTCCGCGCGCATCACACTACGAATTTCACCGCCTAGCCCGACTTCTCCGACAACTGTCGTTTCCGGATCAATCATCACATTTCTCATCGAAGAGGCCACAGCTAATAGAATTCCTAAATCGACGCCGGGCTCACTAATGCGCATTCCTCCGGCAATCGAGACAAACACATCGCATTTATGCAACTGATAGCCCATGCGTTTTTCCAAAACAGCAAGCAAAAGTGCCAAACGATTTTGATCAAGTCCTGCACAACGTCTAGAAGGGGTGCTAAAAAATGTTTCGGTGACAAGCGCTTGCGTTTCAATCAAAATAGGACGCGTTCCTTCTATGGTGGGCACAATCACGGATCCAGCGAGTTCTTTGCGACGCTCTTGAAGAAACACATGCGAAGGATTCGGCACCTCCACAAGGCCTTTTGTTTGCATTTGAAAGACGGCGATCTCATCTGTCGGACCAAACCGGTTCTTGACCACGCGGATCATGCGGTAATTTTGCTGTTTATCACCTTCAAAATAAAGCACAGTGTCGACTAAATGCTCGAGTAAACGGGGTCCGGCAATCTCCCCTGACTTTGTTACATGACCAATAATAAAAGTCGTAATTCCACGTCCTTTGGCAATATGCATAAACTCAGAAGCGGTTTCTCTCACCTGCGACACGGAACCGGGAGCCGACGTAATTTCGCTTTTGTACACAATTTGAATGGAGTCGACGATCAACACATCGGGATTGATATGATCCACCTGGGCCTTGATCAGAGCGAAATTTGTCTCACTTAAAAGCAGAAGATTATCGGAATCAATGTTAAGGCGCTTTGCGCGCATAGATGTTTGCTCGACAGACTCTTCTCCGCACACATAAAGCACAATGCGTCCTTGCATGGCAAAGGCATGCGCAATCTGCAGCATTAAAGTTGATTTTCCAATTCCAGGATCTCCGCCAACAAGCGTGTAGGAACCAGGAACCTGCCCACCGCCAATCAAGCGATCATACTCTTTAATGCCCGTTGCGATACGTGGAGTCTCTTTTGAGGAAATTTCTTTAAGACGCAGCGGTTTATTGACCTCTTTTGGGGTGGATTCGAAACGCGGTTTGACTCCCGTCATTTCAATCTCTTCGGCAAGCGTGTTCCAATTGGCACACTGCGGACATTGACCGGTCCACTTAAGCTGTTTGTGGCCGCAATCGGAGCAGTACCAGACACTTTTTTGCTTTGGAGCCATAAACTTTATACCTTATCGACACGAATGTTCAAAAAAGCCTCTTTAGCGGCAGCCTGTTGCGCTTCTTTTTTTGAAGCCCCCTCACCGATACCCCAAACCTGATCTTCAATCGAAATCGAGATTTTAAAGATCTTGCTGTGATCCGGACCCTCTTCGCTGATCACTTGATAATCGGGATTTTGCTGAAACCTTTTCTGACAATAATCTTGAAGCGAAGCTTTCCAGTTTTGTGTCGGAGTTTGAATAATGGCATTGATCTCGCTGGAAAAATTATGAAAAATGAAGTGTTCAGCGGCAGCAATGCCGCTATCGAGATAAATCGCCCCGACAATTGCTTCAAAAAGATCCGATAGAATGGAATCCCGTCCGCGGCCAGAATTAAAACGCTCTCCTTTACCCAGAATGATGTGCTGAGAGACCTGGAGTTTTTGGACATACGTGACGCAGGAACTAGCTTCAACAAGACGTGAACGCAGATAGGAGAGGTCACCTTCCGGTGTTGTGGGCAAAACACGATAGAGATGTGCAGCAATCAGCATACCTAATATGGAATCACCAAGAAACTCTAGACGTTCATTATGCCCTGTAATTGACCGATTTTCATTAACACAGGAACGATGCACAAAAGCTAAAGCTAACAAAGATTTGTCCTTAAATGTGTACCCGAGACGCTCTTCAATTTCTGGAGCATGCGAGATAAGTTGTTCTATAACATTCATGAGAAAACCTTAGCATATCCAAGTTTTTCTCACAAACTCTAATGAACACAATTTCTATAGCAATAATTTTAAGAAAAGATTAATGTTGCCTATTCAAAGTTTTTTCTTAACAATAAGGATCTCAACTATGTACATCTCATGTTTTTCAAAATTCCTGATTGCTTTAATTGCCACGGGAACAGCCTTTTCAGGAAGTGTTGTGGCTTCATCTTCAAACGAAAAGGATCTTGGACAACTTTTTCGCCATTACGGCAGCGATAAAGATATTAACGGCTACACATCTGTCTACCATGCATTGTTTAATAGCCTTAAGAATGAGCCCGTTAAGATGCTTGAGATTGGAATTGGAACCATGATCCCCGGAGCACATAGTTCCATGGTAGGCTATGCTCGACCAGGCTATAAACCCGGGGGTTCACTTCGTGCCTGGCGCGACTATTTTGTGAATGGATCTATTTATGGAATCGACATTCAAGAAGATACTCAATTTCATGATGAGGCGCGGATCGAAACTTATCTCTGCTACTCTAATGACAAAACTGAGGTAGAAGCATTAATGGGTCACCTTGGTGATATGAAATTTGATATTATCATTGATGATGGGTCTCATTTTGACATGGATCAAATGAAAACCCTTTCTCATTTTTATCCTTACTTAAAAGATGGGGGTATCTACATTATTGAAGATATTTATCCGGGAAGTACTCTTACGACGATGCCAAGTGTTTTATCTTCTTTTTGTCATAACGATCCCTATTTCTTTGTTGGGATCCATAACAACATTTGTGTCATCTTCAAAAATCATTTGAAGCGAGATGGTGCCCCTTATAGCTACTAAAGTTGTGGGATGGATTCAACGCAAAGACACCAAGACTCAGAGACACAAAGAGAAGAAAAAAAGAAAAGAAGAACAAGATGAGCAAGATAGGCAAGATAAGTGATTAAACCTATCTTGCCTATCTTGCTCATCTTGTCCTTCTTTCCTCTTTTTTTCCCTGTGATCTCTGTGGTCTCTGTGGTGGAAAATCAGCCCAAAACCCTAATACCAACAGATTTGTGAAACTTCCAACGGCACACTGACACCTGCATAATAAGGCACCACGCGCGGAGTATAATCACTGTTAGGACGCCCCAGTGGTACCATACACCGATACAAAAAGACAGAGGCATCTCCGGATAAATGCCGAACAAAATCCATTTGCCGCACATCACCCTCTGCATAGAGCTCCACCTTAATCGATGCCGCATCCACCTCGCCTAAATAGACCTGAGTTTCAAATAGAGCGCCTCCTTCTTGCGTTTCCACTTTCATATCGCCAAAGCGTATTGTATGCCATTTATCCGCGAGATTACGCTCCCAAGATCTTATCACCTTGGCTTTTGCTCCGTCATCTGCCACTCTTTCTTTATAAGCTTGAGCTGCGGGAAGATAATGCCTTTCTGTATATTCGCGGACGGCGCGGTTAGCCGAATACTGCGGCGTTAATCGCGCCATGCTTTCTCGTATGCGGTTAATCCATGTTGTCGGGAGTCCCTCAGAATTGCGTTGATAAAACTCAGGAATCACCTGTTTTTCAAGAAGGTCATATAAAGCGAGCGCATCTGCGGCATCGGCTGCCGGATCATTTCCGTGGTCTTTGTCACCACCTAAAGCCCAACCCACTTCCGGACAATACGCCTCTGCCCACCAGCCGTCCAGCACAGAGAGATTTAATCCACCATTCACCAAAACCTTCATTCCACTAGTTCCACAGGCTTCCCATGGACGTCTTGGGGTATTGATCCACACATCCACGCCTCTTACCATCTCCTCCGTCACCAACATGTCGTAATCACTAATAAAGATGACACTCTTTCTCGCTTCTGGATGTTTAAGAAATGCTGACCATTCTTTGATCATTGCTTGACCCGGTAGATCAGCCGGATGCGCTTTCCCCGCGATAATTAATTGGACAGGGCATTGAGGATTCGTTAACAACCTCAATAAACGCTCCGGATCTTTTAAAAGCATATTTGGACGCTTATACGTCGCAAATCTGCGTGCAAATCCTAGCGTTAATGTACTAGGATCAAAAAAATGCTTAACGTTTTGTAATTCTTCCTCGCTAGCCCCTCCTCTGGCCCCAATTTGCCGTGAAAGACGTTTTCGGGAATACTCAATCAGGTATTTTCTTCCCACCGTACGCATCTTCCAAATCGCTTCATCTGAAATCGTTCTAATCTCTTTTTCGAGATCTTTAGTCTCGCCAAGCCATCTTTTTGCCCCGCAATGTTCTGTCCAGATGTCATTGAAAGCCGGAGAAGCCCATGTGGGGGCGTGAACACCATTTGTCACATAATCGACAGGGACTTCATTGACAGGCCATCTAGGAAACAATGAAGCAAAAATCGACCTACTGACGGATCCATGTAAACGGCTAACTCCATTCACATGATAACTCCCCCTGACAGCAAGATAAGCCATATTAAAAGGCTCAGAGACATCACTGGCATTCTTTCGTCCAAGAGCCATAAATTCATTCATCGATATATTCAGTTCTTGTGTGACATAGAGCTCTAAATATTGATTGATCAGTGCCGGCTCGAAATAGTCAAATCCCGCTGGGACCGCTGTGTGCGTTGTGAATATATTTCCGGCACGCGTAGCAGCTAAGGCGATGTCAAAAGGCTGCTTCGTGGCTTTCATAAAATTGCGGGCTCGATCTAAAACAGCGAAAGCAGCATGCCCTTCATTGAGATGACAAACAGTTGGATGCAACCCTAAAGCCATTAACAAGCGCCAGCCGCCAATTCCGAGCACCATTTCTTGTTGTAATCGCAAGGCAGGGCCGCCGCCGTAGAGCTCGCTTGTGATCCCTCGATAGGGAGGATAATTCGCAATGTCGTTGGTATCAAGCAAGTACAACTTGACCCTTCCCACCTGAACCTCCCAAGCACGCAGCCACAACGACCAACCGGGAAGAGGAATTTCGATACGTAGCCATTCTCCTGATTCCGTGCGTAAAGGTTTGACGGGTAATTGGCCGGGATCATTGAAAGGGTAGAAAGCTTGTTGTTCGCCACCTTTATCAATGACTTGCCTAAAATACCCCTGCTGATAAAGAAGACCTACGCCAATGACAGGAACACCTAGATCACTTGCGGCTTTCAATTGATCACCTGCCACATTGCCAAGACCACCCGAATAGATCGGCAGTGCTTCAGAAAGCATATATTCCATGCTAAAATACGCGACGCAATCGATTGCTGAGTGAGGGTATTTCTTTTGAAACCATGCAAGATGAGTGGCTTCTTCTTTATTTGTTTGAATGAGGTCTTCGACAGCTTTTTTAAAGTTGGGGTCTTCTAAAGAGCTTTCTAATTTTTCGAGAGAGACAGTTTGCAGAACTGCACAAGGATTATGTGTTAATTCCCATAGTTGAGGATCAAGCTGTTCCCAAATCTTATCGCTGCTGTGGTGCCAAGACCATCTAAGATTCATAGCAAGCTCTGCCAAAGAATCAACACCTTCGAAATGGTGAGAGCTGAAAAGCTTAGAGATGATGTTTTTGAGACTCATGGGGAACAACTCCTAGAAAGTGCTTCATTCGTTTTCACCGCAGATCAGAGAGGGGGGAAAGAAAGGTAGGCAAAATAGAGGGTAAAAGAAGTTATAGAATTGATTTTTCACCACAGAGATTACAGAGACTAAAGAGAAAAAAGAGAGACTGTAAACGCGTATTATTCCAAAAACAATTAAAACGTCTTTTGGAACGGTAAGTGTTTAAAGTCTCTCTTTTTTTTCTTTGGTTTCTTTGATCTCTGTGGTGGAAATAACCCTACGACTTCTCTTAGCTTATTGCCTCCGTCTCTTTCTTTTCTTTTTTTCTCGATGCATCCGTTGTAATTATTGTTGTGTTTGCGCGGGAGCAGTACTGCTACTCACAATCTCTTCCGCTTCTTTCAAGATCTTCTCTAAATGCTCTTTAGAAATAAAGCTTTCTGCATAGATCTTGTAGATGTCTTCTGTCCCTGATGGTCTCGCCGCAAACCACCCGTTCTCTGCAATCACTTTAACGCCGCCAATCGGTGCGCCATCTCCTGGGGCAGCACTCAAGATCGATGTGATCTTTTCACCAGCCAACGTATCCGTTGTGATCTGCTTTGAAGACAGTTTTTTTATCATTTTTTTCTGCTCTGCGTTCGCAGGGGCATCAACGCGGTTATAGTAAGATTTTCCGAACTTCTTCTCAATATCCTGATAGATTTCTCCAGGATCTTTCCCTAAACGTGCGGTCATCTCTCCTGCCAATAAACACATAATGATGCCGTCCTTATCAGTAGTCCATACAGAACCATCTTTTCTTAAAAAGGACGCTCCAGCACTTTCTTCCCCGCCAAACCCCAAAGAGCCATCAAACAACCCTGACGCGAACCACTTAAACCCAACAGGTACCTCATAGAGGTTTCTCCCTAGATCTTTCGTGATGCGATCAATGATTGTACTACTGACAATTGTTTTTCCAACGGCAGCATTAGTGCCCCATTCAGGACGGTGCTGAAACAAATAATAGATAGCTGCTGAAAGATAATGATTCGACTTCATTAATCCTGTGCTTTGCGTCACAATTCCATGACGATCATAATCAGTATCACAAGCAAAAGCAATTTGGTATTGATCTTTGAGTCCAATTAACTTGTACATCGCATAGGCAGAAGAAGGGTCCATACGTATCTGTCCGTCCCAATCCCGTGTCATGAAACGAAAAGTAGGATCCACTGTTTCATTGAGAACGGTTAAGTTCAGTCCATACCGCTCCGCAATAGGCTTCCAGTAGTGAACACCAGCGCCGCCTAGGGGATCTACCGCCATGTTAATTTTGGAATCACGAAGGATATCCATATCAATAACGCTTTCCAAATCGTTCACATAGGCTTCCAGATAATCGTAGCGCTTTGTGGTTGATGCTTGCAGGGCTCTTTCATAGGTGGTGCGTTTGACTTCGGATAAATTATTTTCAAGCATTTCATTGGCTTTTGATTGGATCCAATCCGTGATCGCTTGGTCTGCAGGTCCTCCGTTAGGAGGATTATATTTAAATCCACCTTGTTGAGGAGGGTTGTGGGAGGGCGTGATCACGATCCCATCCCCCAAATTTTTGGTTCTTCCTCGATTATACATTAAAATCGCGTGCGAAATCACAGGGGTGGGTGTGTATTCATCGTTGGACAACATCACTGTAACCCCATTTGCTGCCAACACCTCTAAGGCAGTGACAAGCGCAGGAAAAGATAGAGCGTGCGTATCCATGCCCATGAAAAGGGGTCCATCGATTTTCTGCTGAATACGGTAATAGCAAATCGCCTGTGTAATCGCTAGAATATGATTTTCGTTAAAAGATCCTGTGAAGGATAATCCTCGATGACCAGAGGTTCCAAAAGAAACGCGCTGGTCAATAATAGAAGGATCGGGTTTCTCTGTATAATACGCCGTAATCAATTTAGGAATATTAGCAAGAATTGAAGGGTCGGCAGGCTTACCTGCAAATGGACTAATCGTCATGAGATCCTCGTTATAAATCTGATATCTGTAATGGTGTGTCGCTATATTTCCAAGCATTATCAAAAGCACTTTTTACCCACGCAGCATCGTAGTTGCGGTTTTGGCCTTTCAAGCTTTCGTGAAGACCAAAAAGAGAACGACCATTAAGCGGATGCTTTGCTAAATCTTTTCGAAACACAGCTTCTGCTTCAGCGAATTTTTCTTGTCTCAAGAGAATTCCTCCTAAGCTTTCGCGTACAGGAAAATACCAATCCGGCGGTTCCTTGTAGGCAAGCGTGTCTTGTAAAGCAACTGCTTTTCTCAAATACTCCTCAGCTCCACTCAGATTGTACTTTTCTGCTTCTATCGAGGCGTTAAGCACGTTTTCGGCAATAGTCATGATGACTGAAGCTTTATTATAACCAAACATAGTACCGGCCGCTAGACTATCTTTATTACGAATAAATGCTTCTTTTTCTTTTCGGGCGTTTGCCTGATCACCAAGTCCCGTGTAGGCGAGAGCTCTTCCGTAATTCAGTATTGTTTTTGTTATTAAATTACTACCTGCAGGTTCAGAAATCGCTAAAACCTCTTCCCATTTTCTAAAACGAAGTTCTGTGAGCATGAGTGTCGTTGCGTAGTACATCAACATCGGTTTTTCTAGCATATGGGGGATAAAAAAATCATTCAATTCCAAAGCAGAGCGCTTTGCCCCTTCATAGTTACCTTCTGATAGATAGGCTCTGTTGAGGAAATACAAATTATGACTGAGATAATGCAGAGGATAGGTACCTTCTATTCCGTGTTCTTTGATATAATTCCGATCAGCGGCCACAGCAGCTTCATTTGCTTCCACAGCTTGGTGATAATACCCAACAAGGGCGTAAATATGGGCGGGCATATGAAGGAGATGACCTAAATTTGGTAATATCGTCGCGATACGTTGAGAACTCATCAATCCTTTTTCCGGATGGGCCGACCCTTCTATCACATGAATGTAATAGTGATTGGCACCCAAGTGATCAGGGTAATTCTTGATGATCCGTTCTAAAATGACGACGATTTCAGAAGTTCCAGGCATCGGCTCTCCTTCTTGGTCCCATAGAACGCGCGAGTGCATATCCATATAGCTTTCGACATAAAGAGTGGTAGCGTCTGGATCATCAGGATATTTCAGAGAAACCTTTTTCATTGCGTCAGAGTAATCTTGAGCCAGTTTTTCAAAGTTAGATTGTGGGTCAGTGCTATAGCGTTTAGCTAACGCTTCGATGTAATCGCGTTCATGCTCAGGACCATCCTTAGATAATACAAGGGCTCTTTGGATATTGTTGTACGCATCCTGCGCACGCGGAGCATCAATAGCCATATTAATATCTGCCCCTGCAGCCAAAGCCATTCCCCAATAGGCCATCGCAAACTCGGGATCAAGTTCCGCTGCTTTTTGAAATGACCGATAAGAGGCATCGCGATTAAACGCATAGGCAAGGATTAAACCCTGATCAAAATACTGTTGAGCCAATGGGTTTTTGGTCGATGTCGGGTGCGTATAACCCGGGATCAATGAATTGAGAGCAACAGGAGCTGTGGGATCAAAAGAAAACACAAAAGACGGAGAATTTACCGGGTCAGCTACCGGCGAAGGCGGAGTAAAAGGACGGGATTCAGCTGGAGCAGTTGTTGGCAAAGGTGTTGTGACCGTAATAGGTGCAGATGGCGAAGGGATCTTAAAGCTAAAACCAGCCAGACAACCGGCTAAACCGATAAATATTAATGAAGCGAGACGATTCATGGCACGTGCCTTTTAAAGAAATTTGGTTAAGTTAATTTACCATACTGCTTTTCTCTTTATTTATCAAACTTCTAAGCAACCACTCAGCAGCTCCCGTTAAAAAAGCTCCTGCAAATCAGGCGCTTAAATAAGATGATGAATGAAGAGTCTTTGTCGTATGGTTAGATAGGGCAGTCTTGTGCCAATCTAAAAAATAACAGGATATAAAGATGGACAGGATACAAAATAAAATAGAGTTACTTCATCGGAGGGTGCAGGTCTAAATCATTCACCTTGTTCATCCTTATGTCCTATTATTTTTTCTTTGTTTAATTTTTTCGGTGAGAGATTTTTTTAGCGAGAGCTGCTGGCGACCTCGCTATACCCATGTCGTTACCCACAAATACCAATAAAATATTTAAGCTATTTTTCGTAAAATCCCTTCGCTTCCATCAGGTATGTTTTACAATCTCGGTCTCCGGGTTTGAAAAATATAAGCAAAATAAAAAAAGGAACAAGATGGGCAAGATAAGCAAGATAAGTCATAAAGTGAAGATTACAGAAATCTAAAACTAGGATACATGCATGAATCGTAAGTTCTCCATGAGTCATGTTTTAGTGAAAGGCTGGTTAGCTGTCCCAATCTGGAAGCAACTTTACCATCTTGAGCTGATGTTTCTAGGATGATCAATCTTGTGCGCTGCTCTAGGGAAATCCCCTTAATATGGCGTCGGCAAAAGTTTTTTTTCCGCCGTTTGTTTTATTTGACCTGCCAGGCTGATCAAATCGTAGCGTGAGCTGCCAAGCTCTGGACCAGCAGTCTGTGATCCAAATAAACAGATCTCCTGATCTCCAGTATCAAATCTAACTGGACTCGAAGAGCTTCGATTGAAATTGCCAACTTTTCTCTCAACGGATTTCGCTAACTCTCCACTACTTTTTAAAGAAAAACTGCTAGCAGAGGTTACCTTTGCAAGCAAGCTCGATTGCTCCGTTAGACCTCTCGGTTCATACGGTGCCGTAAATTCCAACTCCTCATCAAACTGAAAAAGAGGGTCCATTAAAATTCTACCTTTCCTGGGTACCTTGGAAAAGGAATCACATCACGAATGTTTTCCATGCCTGTTGCAAACTGGATCAAACGCTCGAAACCTACGCCGTAACCTGCATGGGGAACCGATCCATATTTACGCAATTCTAGATACCACCAGTAATCTTCTTCATTCAGGTTGTTGTCCTCAATTTTTTTCTTAAGTTCATCAAAGCGCTCTTCCCTTTGGCTACCACCGATGATTTCTCCAATTTTCGGAACCAAAACATCCATCGCTGCTACCGTCTTTCCATCATCATTGGCGCGCATGTAGAAGGACTTAATTTCTTTTGGATAATCGGTAATAATGACAGGCTTGCAGAAAAATTCTTCTGCCAAATAGCGCTCATGCTCAGACTGTAAATCCACTCCCCACTTCACCGGAAACTCGAATTCCTTATTTGATTTTTCCAAAATACGCACGGCATAGGAATACGTCGCTCTTTCAAAGGGCGTGTCGATTACTTGCTGTAGGCGCTCGATTAAACCGGTAGAAACATACTTATCAAAGAAATGCATATCCTCAGAAGAATTTTCCAATAAATACTTTAAGACGTATTTTAAGTAGGCTTCCGCATTATCCATGTTGTCGTTAATGTCGGCAAAAGCCATTTCAGGTTCAATCATCCAAAATTCTGCCAAATGACGTGAAGTATTCGAATTTTCCGCTCTAAATGTCGGACCAAATGTATAAACATCGGATAAGGCTGATGCGTAAATTTCCCCTTCAAGCTGTCCTGAAACAGTTAAGAAAGAAGGTTTCGCAAAAAAATCCTGTGTATAATCGATTTTTCCTTCTTTATTTTTCGGTGGCTTCTCAACATCTAAAGTAGTCACGCGAAACATCTTCCCAGCACCCTCGCAATCGGAAGCTGTAATGATCGGCGTGTGGACATAAAGGAAATGGCGTTCCTGAAAGAATTTATGTGTAGCAAATGCGAGAGCATTGCGTACCCTGGCTACTGCCCCGAGCGTGTTTGTACGCGGGCGCAAATGCGCGATTGTACGGAGAAATTCAAAAGAATGTTTTTTTTTCTGAAGTGGATAGGTTTCCGGATCACAAGTCCCAATAATGGTAATCGTTTTGGCGTGCATTTCGAGCTCTTGGTTCTTTCCAGGGCTCTCTACAAGAGATCCAGTAATAGCAACAGACACCCCTGTCGATAGCTCACTCATGAGTTTTTCATATTGAGGAATATCCGGATTAGCAACGACTTGAAAACTGGAAAGTGTAGAACCATCATTCACTTCAATAAATGAAAATGTTTTCTGATTTCTAACCGTTCTGATCCATCCCTTAATGGTCACTTCGGTGCCTATCAAGGAAGGTTGAGTGGGGCGGCGATGCTTAAGTTCTATAATTTTCATGCGCATAGTATTAATGTCTCCCTGCGAATTCGCGTAACATCATAATTTCTTCTTTCCATTTTTCGGGCCCCGCTGGGGTCTCGAGATATTTGGGTAATTCTTTTACTCGTGGATCAGTCATTAAGAATTTAAAGCACTCTTTACCGATCGTTCCTTCGCCCAAAGAGGCGTGACGGTCGACTTTTGAACCGAGTCCTTTTAACGAATCGTTCACATGAAAAGCGTATAAATGCTCTAAACCTATTGTACGATCAAATTCTTTAAGCGTAGCATCCCAAGCCTCTGGCGTACGAATGTCATATCCGGCAACAAAGATGTGGCACGTGTCGATGCACACTCCTATAGGAATTTTGTTACCAACCTTTTGAATGATATAAGCGAGTTCTTCAAAACGCCAGCCGACAACAGATCCTTGTCCGGCTGTTGCTTCCAAAAGCAAACGCGGGGATTTGTCTGCCATAAGATCTTCTAATTCAAGCAAACTCTGGCAAATGAGGTCAAGGCAAGCTTGCGGTCCACTTTTGATCGCAGAACCCGGATGGAAATTCAAGTAAGTGACACCTAACTGCTCACAACGATGCAGCTCTTCTTTAAAAGCAATTCTGCTTTTACGCAGATTTTCTTCGTCAGGGGCTCCCAAGTTGATCAAATAACTATCATGGCTCATAATATGAGAGAGATCTGTCTCTTGTAACGTTTTTTTCCACACCGCCACCGATTCCTCAGAGATCGCTTTAGTGTCCCAACGGCGTTGATTGGCTGTAAAAATCTGAACGGTGGTGGCTCCGATATCGCGTCCCTCAAGGAGAGCGTTTTGCACTCCACCAGCAATCGACGTGTGGGCCCCGATAAGAAGTTTTTTCGTTGTATGCGTCATTTTCTAACCTTGTTTTAACCTTTTATCTTATCAATTCATTCCAGTTATTGACAACTGTTTTCCCTATTGATAGACTGCCTGAAATTGCGAAAGAGGTCTAATAAATGGAAGATTCCACCCAGAGCATATTTCGCTCCGCCAAACGTTTTTTTACAGGAACGGCTGTCAGCCGGTTAAGTGGTCTTTTTCGCGATCTGGCCATGGCTTTCGTTTTTGGTACTCAGGCCCCCGTTGCCGCTTTTCTCGTCGCCTTTCGCCTTTCCCATCTTTTACGACGCTTACTTGGCGAAGGAGCGCTGCAAACAGCCTTCATCCCCTACTTTGAAAAATTGCGCAGAGAAGACCCTTTAGTTGCAGGCACATTCTTCCGCAATATCAACGCGGGGCTTACTCTGTTACTGCTCTTTATTTCTTTTTTGTCGATGGCGGGAATTTATATGTGCCTAGAACACCTGTCTCTTTCTGAGGGCAATAGGGAGATTTTGTGGTTAACCTTTTTGATGATGCCGGGTCTTTTATTTATTTGTTTGTTTGGCTTAAACGCTTCTCTACTCCAATGCGAAAAGAGTTTCTTTACTCCTAGTGTAGCTCCGGTGGCTTTTAATGGCATTTGGATCATCGGTGTGTTTTGCTTATGGCAATGGGACTTGGATGCCAAAACGGCGATGCCGTGGCTCGCGTTATTTATTGTGTGTGCGTGCATGGGTCAGTGGTTAATGACACTGCCAAAAACTTTGAAGATTTTAAAATCCTTTGGATTTCGTCATTTGTTCAAAGATGTGGCGCCTTTTTCTAAAGAAGTGCGGGGTTTGATCAAGCCCCTCTGCTTGGGAATTGTAGGTGTTGCAGCGTCGCAGATTAATAACGCTATGGATCCCATTTTTGCGCGTTATGCGGATCCGCAGGGGCCAGCTTTTTTATGGTACGCTATCCGTTTGCAGCAGTTGCCACTGGCCCTTTTTGGTATTGCGCTTTCCGGAGCGGTGTTGCCGCCTTTGAGCCGAGCGATTAAGGCGAATGATGAAGTGAAATACCGCCATTTTCTGAATTTTGCGCTCAGTCGCAGTTTAGCTTTGATGCTGCCCATTACGTTTGCCATCTTTATTTTGGCCTATAGCAGTATTCAGCTCATTTATGGGCACGGGGATTTTAGTGCGCGCTCTGTTGTGGGAACAACGCAGTCCTTATGGGGTTATGGAGTTGGGCTTATTCCGATGACTTTTGTGTTGATTTTGGCTCCGGCTTTTTACGCTCAAGAGGATTACAAGACACCGAGCATGGCGTCGCTGGCTTCTGTGGTGATGAATATTTTGTTAAATACCGTCTTTGTGATGAGTTTTGGTCTGGGGGCCGCAAGTGTGGCGTTGGCCACGAGTATTAGTGCGTGGTTCAATGTAGCGATTTTGGCTCACGTGCTGCGCAAGAGAATCGGGAGTTTTGTCGATAGTCAGTTCTGGAAAACTGCTGGGAAGCTAGCGGTGGTGACTTCAGTCGGTTTTACGGTGATGCTTGCGTTGAATTGGATGGTGGGTGTGGGTGTCGAGGGCGGCGGAGTTTTTAGTCAGGGCTTTTTGGGTAAGTTGTCTTTGTTTAGTTTGCAGGCCAGTATTTGTTTGGTCATAGGGCTGCTGGCTTATCAAACGATAAAGGTAAAAGAATTGCGTTTAGAGAGCTAGATAACCTCGATCATTTTGTTTCTAACCGCGATTAGCGGTGTCAGCACGTAGCCACAGGTTTAAGCCTGTGGCAAGATAATAAAAAACTAAAGCCGTGAAGCGGCGACAGCACCAAAACATTCCTGAACTTCTATATTTAGCTTGCCTATCAAAGAAAGACAAGCCGCCCTGTGGAATTGCTTAAGAGCAAGCATTGCAGGCGCTACCGTGCTGCCGCCTCTCCAAGGCTTTAGTTTTTTTTATTTATCTTGCCACAGGCTTACAGCTGTGGCTACATGCTGCCGCCGCTAATCGCAGCTAGAAGAAAAGGGATCAAAAAGACAAAAAACCTCTCAATTAATTAAAAAATCACATATGTTCCGCTTTAATTAAAATTAAAATTAATTTTAACTAACAATCTCATAAGGGCTTTTATGTTATCTATAAAAAATATACTTAATCAAATGGGCGGTACTATTAATCGGGCCGCACATTACCTTCCACTGTTGGCTACGCTGTTTCCCATGCAGCAAAAGCAATAATAGGAATTTTGGGAACCGGATTATCATTTCTAACATTCCGAACCGTAAAAGCATGTAATAAGACTGCACTGCTGACATTTCACGCCGCTCAAATTTTGCCCTCTGTATATCTGGGTGTCATAAGCGTTTTAAACAAAGAAGTTTTTGGAAACACCCCTTTTAAAAATACAATTTTTTTTGATGGAGCCAATGAATGGGTGAGCTTAAGAGGTTTTTTTAACTCACGTGTCGGCAGTTTTTCTATTTCGCAACCTCCAATAAGCAACCTAGAAGAGCTAAATGGTGAAAAAGTTCGAGGAGGTGTACAAGACAAAGAAGTAGCTCCAGTACATGACAAAAAAGTTTTACCAATTAAAATATCAATATTGCATGCTGCTACGCGCTTAGCTTTTGCAGTAGAAACTGTCGCAGCTGTCGCAAGCAGAGTGGCCGATGGTATTGGTTCTATTGCAGCTGTAGCGCTCGTGATTTGTTTAGGAAGAAGCCATACACTCAATAAAATAGCGTTGGAGAACCTAGCTGCCTTTGGAACAATCTATGCTGTTTCAGTAGGGGTTCGTGGTTTCGTTAATCCTTTGCAGGCTAAACTTAAGCATAGGTACGACGGTAAGACTGGCAATAAAAATAACGTCGTGTGCTCTAAAAACGAAAAGGGCCTAAGCAACACACTTAAACGCTCTAAGCGATTTAAGTGTGTTGCTTAGGCCCTTTTCATTTTGCTTTGATTCCTGAGTGAAACTCTTAGTGTTTGTAGTCTATACAACAGTCCTTCAGACGGTCTCGTACTCATTGATACCTGGGGCAATCGCCCTAGGCTGTTATATTCCAACCCGATTGGGCTGAGCAACCTTCCCTATTAAATTTTTCGTTTAAAAAATGTAGCAAGGAAAACGAAGGAGAAAAATCTGGCATGGGCACGAAAAACAAAAAGGACCTAAATGGCAAACTTAAATTGCTTAGAGCTTTTCAAGTCCGTCGTTTAGGTCCTTTTTGTCCTTAAGGCCTTGCTTTAAGCAAAGATTAAGTTGAGTGAGCTAAGAAGTCACAGATTTCTGGAAGACGAATTTCAATCGGCCATGGCATTTGCTCTTGTAAAGGCATCGCCATCAATTGACCAGACATATTGTCTTTATCTTGTGTCAAATACTCAGGTACTGTGCGCATTGTGTTATCCAACGACTCTTGGATCGCTTTCATCTTACGCGTCTTCTCTCTAATAGAAATAACCATACCTGGCTTAACTTGGAATGAACGAATGTCCACTTTCTTACCATCAACCAAAACATGACCGTGAGCAACTAACTGCTGTGCAGCGAAAATTGTCGAACCAAATTTCAAACGGTAGACCATATTATCTAAACGGCATTCAAGCATTTGTGCAAAATGTTGAGCTGTATTTCCTGTCGTGTTCAACGCTTTCTTATAGTACTTCACTAGCTGCTTTTCACTTAGCATACCGTAAATTGCTTTAAGTTTTTGTTTTTCCTCTAACTGCAATCCATAGTCCGATTTCTTACGACGGCGGGCACCATGAACTCCAGGAGGATTCGGCTTGTGCAGCAACGGGTTACGTGTACGGCCAAAGATGTTTGCCCCAAAACGACGGGCGATTCGATTTTTATTTCCTGTATAACGAGCCATTTTATCTCCTAAATCTATTGAAAATACGGATTATCTCACATAAATCGTTTTTTTTGCAATCTCAACTTGCTCAAAAAAAAACTTCCACCTAACCTAAGCTTATGCGAAGTGAATCCGTCCAAGCAGCTACTCTACCAGAACAGGCCTTATCTATGCTATTAAAACGCATCGATGAGGGTGTTTTATGCCTCGATCACCGCGGGATCGTCGTTCTCTGCAACCCAAAAGCTCAGCTCATTCTCGACTCCCCCAATGAAAATCTTCTCCTCAAGAATTTCCACGATTACTACCAAGACGACTTTTTCGGCTTTTCTATCAAAGAGCATTTGAAAAACCAATTAAATTTAAAAAATCATTTTGCGCGAGTGCCAACAAAATCCGGTCAGGAAAAAGAACTCGAGGTCAGCACCATTCCTTATTCAGAGGGATTGCTTGTTCTTATCAACGACATTACCGATCTGCAACGACTTCAAGCAGCAGCCCATCGCAGCAACAGGCTAAAAGAACTGGGGGGGATGGCAGCGTTGCTGGCCCATGAGATTAGAAACCCCCTTGGTGGAATTAAAGGGTTTGCATCCCTGCTTAAGCGCGACCTGCATGATCGACCGGATATGCAGCACATGGTCGATTTCATCATTCAGGGAACAGACAATCTAAATAACCTCGTGACAAACGTCTTAAACTATGCGCATCCTTTTCATATCAATTACGAAGTAACAGATCTTATTGCACAGGTAAATGATTTACTTCTGTTTGTAAAGGCAGATCCCTTGCTGGCTAAAAACATCCATTTTAATGTAAAAGCCGGCTGCAAGCGTATCGAACTGCCACTGGATAAACAATTATTCCGTTCTGCACTCCTCAACCTGATCGTCAATAGTGTGCAATCGATGCCGGATGGGCTCGGTTCAATCACGATTTCCTTAAAAACAGAGGGAGATTGGGCTGTCATTGCCATTGCCGATACAGGATGCGGAATGTCGCAAGACAATTTACGCAAAATATTTACGCAATTTTTCACGACAAAATCAGATGGCAATGGTTTTGGATTACTCGAAGTTCACAAAGTGATCCAGGCACATAAGGGGAATATTGAAGTCATCTCCAATGCCCTTCCCTCTGACAATCACGGCACAGTCTTTACCCTAAAACTCCCTCTTCAAAAACAGTAGGTCACCTATGAACATAGAAAAAGTCCTGATCGCAGATGATGAATCCCTGATCCGCGAATTTTTGGCAGAAACCCTTCGTCGTAAACATATGGAAGTAACAACCGTTGAAAATGGGCAGAAAGCCATTGCATTATTGAAAAGTCAACACTTCGACCTTTTGATCACGGATATGAAAATGCCGGATCTGACTGGGCTCGATGTGTTAAAAAAAGCAAAAGAGTTATATCCTGAAATTCTTGTGATCGTTGTCACAGGGCACTCTAGCATTGAAAATGCCGTTGAAGCCATGCGTCTTGGAGCCCTTAACTATTTGCTAAAGCCCTGCTGTCCTGAAACAATTGAAGCGCTCATCGATAAAGCCAACAAGCATCTTCACCTCATCGCAGAGAACCATTACTTGAGACAACGAGTGTTTAGCGGGGACAAGCATCTTCCCCACCAGGTGATTGGAGAGAGTGCTATCCTAAAAAAAATTCTGCAAGATGCTATAAAAGTTGCGCAAAGTAACGCCAGTGTTTTTATTAGCGGAGAATCAGGCACAGGAAAAGAAGTGATTGCTCAAGTCATCCATGACCATTCCTCAAGAAAGAACAAGCCATTTATTAAAGTGAACTGCGCTGCGCTGCCAGAAACGTTGATCGAATCGGAGTTCTTTGGTCATGAAAAAGGATCGTTTACTGGGGCCAATAGCAAGCGCGCAGGCCGATTTGAACTAGCGAATAGTGGGACATTACTTCTCGACGAAATCACAGAGATCCCTTTATCGCTCCAAGCAAAACTGTTGAGAGTTGTGCAAGAGCAAGAATTTGAACGTGTTGGCGGAAACAAACCCATTGGGATCGATGTGAGGTTTATCTCCACATCAAATCGTGACATGAAAGAAGCGATTGCTGCTAAAATTTTCCGAGAAGATCTTTACTACCGCTTAAATGTTGTACCCATTCATTTGCCTCCGTTGAGAGAGCGCTTGGATGACATTCTCGCCCTTGCCGAGTATTTCGTGAAAAACTTTAGCTTGAAAAATCGTTGTGAACAAAAAGAGCTCTCCAAAGGAGCTCAGAAGAAACTTTTAGCTTACAACTGGCCGGGAAATGTGCGTGAGTTGAGTAATATCATTGAAAGAGCTGTCGTCATGGATCCAGATAGAATCATTGGGGCTGAGCATTTGAATCTCGACATTAAGAGTGGAGGGATTGCAAAAGCGTCATTGCTTGTAGGAATGAGTCTTGAGGAGATGGAGAAAAAGCTGATTGTAGAGACATTGCAGTTGCATCAGGATGATCGTAATAAAGCGGCGAAGACGCTGGGAATTAGTCCGAGGAAGCTGCTGAGCAAGCTAAACAGTTACGATATCGTGAAAAGCAAAAAGGATCTTTGAGCACTTTGGGCGAAATTCAACGCGAAGACACAAAGAAAAAGAAAAAGAAGAAGAAAAAAATAAGATAAGCAAGATAAGCAGGATGGGTTTCAGCATTGCCTCAAAAGACTTATAGGGCGAATTTTCCGCTACAGAGATCACGGAGACCACAGAGAAAAAAAGAGGAAACTTCCTAACCCGTCTCTTGATAAATACATTTTAAATAATTTAAAAAATGCAATGCATCTATCAAGAAAAATGTTAGAAAGTCTCCTCTTTTTTTTCCCTGTGGTCTCCGTG
>Ga0105045_10000659_pt1 | contig 26041 bp, 19 predicted proteins | sample MAT02_FD_78089 | JGI IMG/M metagenome (GOLD analysis project Ga0105045, IMG submission 78089) | Freshwater microbial communities from Lake Fryxell liftoff mats and glacier meltwater in Antarctica - MAT-02 (megahit assembly) | ecosystem: Environmental > Aquatic > Freshwater > Ice > Liftoff... | reverse complement strand
GCAGGCGATAGCACCGCATTTCGCCGTTTAACCGTCCTAGCCACCGACCAGAGTGCCTCTATTATCGGCATCAATAGCCGTCGCAATTGGTATCAGATTCAACTGACCAATGGGCGCATCGGCTGGGTGGGGTCTAGTGTTGTCACTGTCACAGGCGATTTGACCAATGTGCCAGTGGTGACACCCACCGCCCAACCAACCACGCCAACAACAACCACGACCACGACCACCACAAACACATCTGGATTAAGCGACCTCAGCGCATCCCCACCCAAAGTAGAACCCAGTAGCCCAAGCTGTGGCGTGGCGTTTAATGTGTTGGTCAATATCAACAATGCAGGTCCCGCCAGAACCAACACCCCTGCCACCATTTATATCGAAGATATTGTCAATGGGGTGACAGTGGCATCGTTCACCACCGTATTGCCCCAAATTGACCCCAACGTCAATTTTGTGGTGGGTGGTTTGACCACTGTCAACACGGGTGGCGGACAAGTCCATACCATCCGCGTGACCATTGACCCAGAAAATCGTGTTGCAGAGACCAATAAAAACAACAATAGCGCCAGCATGACCTATACTCTGCTCGGTGGCTGTTAATGGAGATTATGATGTCACGCACAAAATGGATTTTTATCCTACTCATCGCCCTACTCGCATTGCCATTGGCAGTATCTGCCCAAACGATTCTACCCAATGACGATACGGTGATAGATGCCAATGCCAATATTAGCTTCCCACCGCCTATCTATACCCTACGCGGGCAAGTGCGCGTGTTTGGGAGTGCCAATGTTGCCAATATGAGCAATTACTTTTTGGAATTTCGTCCTGTGGTGAACAAGCCCAATGTCATCAACAATGCCGCATGGACACCCGCATCGCTCCCCACAACATCCCCTGTCACCAATAATGTGCTTGGCACATGGGATACCAGCCTCATGGCGGACGGGCTATATGAATTGCGCCTCACGCTTAATGTGCGTGGGCAAGCCGCCACCTACTTTGTGGTGAGTCCGTTGCGTGTCGAAAACACACCCAGCAACTTCATCAGCCAAAATCCGCAATTGGTAACCAGCCCCACCCCACTCGCCGTTTTGCCAACCACTGCCACCAACACCCCGTCGGCAACACGTTCAGCCACCGCCACCGCCACCATTGATGCCAATGTCCGCACAGGCGATGATGTTGCCTATCAAGTAGTCGGATTTTTGCTCAATGGGCAAAGTGCCAGCATCTTGGGTGTTAGCTCAACAGGTACTGGTTGGTATTTTATCGAATTATCAAATGGCAGACGTGGCTTTATTTCGCCACAACTGGTTACAACCAGTGGCAGTACAGCAGGTCTGACACGGATAGACCCACCACCATTCCCTGTGCCACCCACTGCCACACCCATCCCTGTGAGTGGTAATTTGGCGGCATCTCTGCCCGCAATTACCCCAGAAAATCCCACCTGCAATGTGCCATTCCAAGTGTTGATTAATATCACCAACAACGGCACAGGCAACACCCAAGTAAGCGCCACCGTGCTTTTCCAAGATTTCCATAATGGTCAGTTGCAAAGTTCATTCTTTAGAACTATTCCCCCACTCGCTCCTGGTCAAAATTATGTCGTGGGCAGTGATAACTGGGTGATTGCCACCAATGGGGGCAAACCACATGAACTCCGTGTCACCATAGACCCAGAAGGCTTAGTCGCAGAACAAATCGAAAGCGATAACGTCTATAGCGTTGTCTATACCTTACAACAAGGGACATGCCCATAATCACTATAATTGCCCCTATCTGGTTTGATAGGGGCAATTGGCAATTCCCTCAAATTACAAGCAATATTTTCCATTTTGAGCTATCATTGAAATAACACGTTAGAAACAACCCTACAAGGAGTTACTTATGTATAAAAAAATCATTTTATTGATGGTGAGTCTCATCATCTTGGTTTTGGCAGTCGGTGTCAATGCACAAGGCATTAGCCCCAACCCCAACACCCCACCCAACCCCAATGCCAATATCAGCTTTCCGCCACCCGTGTATTTTTTGCGTGGTGAAATGCAGATTTATGGCTCTGCCAATGCACCGGGTATGGTGAGTTATTTCTTAGAATATCGCCCACTCATCATTGCCCCCAGCCCCGATATTCAATTGCCAGAAATCCCTTGGGGTCCCATTTCGTTGCCAAGCAGTACACCTGTCCAAGACGGATTATTAGGCTTTTGGAACACATTCACCGTTGCCGATGGCTTATACGAAATTCGCCTCACGGTGAATGTCCCCAACCAAGACCCACTTGTGTTTGAAGTCGCGCCGTTGCGTGTGGAAAATACCCTATCCGATTTTGCCCTACGCAATGTGCAGTTATTCACCCTACCGGGTGGTTTAGATGCGGCGGTTATCCCAACCGACTCGTCACTCGCGCCTATCTCTACGCCAGATGTAACTATCATCAGCACATCACCACAAGCGACTGCCACCATTGATGCCAACGTCCGCACAGGTGATGATACCGTCTTTAGTGTGGCGGGTGTGTTACGCAATGGCACCACCGCCCCCATTTTGGGCATTAGCTCAACCGGTAGCGGTTGGTATTATATCGAACTGCCCAATGGCACACGCGGGTTTATTGCGCCATCGGTGGTCACGGTCACTGGAGATTTAAGTAACTTGACTCGGACCAATCCACCACCACGCCCAATCCCAACATCAACACCCGCCCCAACCCGTCCATCTGCGACCAATACCCCATCGGGTGGCTTACCCGATTTTGCGGCGGCATTACCCGCCCTCAACCCCAGCACACCCTCATGCGGTTCACCGTTTAGTGTGCAGGTTAACCTCACTAATCTTGGGTCATCCGCTATCCCAGTTGGGACAACATTTACGGTCAGTTTCCAAGATTGGTCGAATGGCAATTTGTTAGAAGAAACCAGCACCACCGTCACCCTATCGTCACAACCCATTAACCCCGGTGGCAATTTTGTGATTGGGACATCCTCTTCTATTACGGTCAATGATGGTGGTGGTCAACCGCACGAATTGCGTGTGTATATTGATACCAACAACAATGTCACAGAATCTAATGAAAACAATAACCTCGTCATCAGAAACTACACCCTGTCTGGTGGATGCTAGGTTATCTATTCTCCCACCAAAAAAATCCCCCAAACGGGGGATTTTTTGATTTATTTAAGGGGTCTCATTTTCCTTGCTATGCCAATTTTTGATAAATGTCCACGCATCATCTTCGCTCCACACAATCCGCTTGCGGACATGTTCGGCGGGAATACGCATCGAGCCTCGCAAAATTTCTTCGTGATAAAAATCGTTCACCAATAGCGCCACAGGGATATTGCTGGTATCCACGCGCATATTCATGCGGTTGCTGGTGCGCCGTGCCGTACTCAAATTACTCTCTTCAAATGCCTGTACTTTGCGAAAATCAAAAATCTGCCCGACAATGCTCTCTAACCCAACATCACGATAGAGGTCATCGAGCCAATCATAAACCTGAATGGTGACATCACCATCGAGTGTGCCACGATACTCAATTTTTGCCACATGCGTTGCTTCATCATAGATAGCAGTGGCGTTTGGAATTTCTAAGCGGAGATTTGCCATACGATTATTCCTGAACTAAAAACATAATGACTATACAATAGCTTCCATTTTATCACCACACAGGCTAATTATGATAGCAATATTTGAAAAATCTATTTTTAGAGAGAAAATCTAACCAATGTCTTACGAAGGTGTCGCATAAAAACACAATTTGCGCCAAAATGGGGGGGAATAGAAAATCTAAGGAGACTTTTATGAAGAAGCGTTTGTTACTAATTGTTGGCATTATCGTTTTGGTGGTACTGATTGGCGGGGGATTTTTGGTCTATAACACCTTTTTTAGGGGGGATAATGTTGAACTCGCCCGCCTCAATGGGGGTATTGCCTTCACATCGGATATGGATGGCACATGGGATGTCGTGGCGTTGTCTGCTGATGGTGTATTGAATAACCTTACCCAAGAGGGGGATGGTCACGAATATTTTCCGAGTTATGCCTTTGATGGCGAGATGATTAACATGCTCACCAACCGCAGTGGCGTGGAGATGGGTCCCGCCCAAGTCCGCCCTAATGGGACAGAGTTTAAGGTGTTGGATGTGGTTAGTGCCATTATGTCTGTGGCACAAGCACAACGCTTCCAATGGGACCCTGGCTATACCAAAGACGGCTGGCAATTGTGGGCAGAAATCGCCAACCTCAATCTCGATTTATTTGTACAACCACCCACAGGCGATAAAATCCGCCTCACCCAAGATAGTGTTAATGGTCCCAGAGATTGGTTTGCTACATGGTCGCCAGATGACCAATTTATCCTCTACAATTCTAACCGTGTAAATAACATAGACGAAAATCTGTATATCATCCCCCGTGAGGGTGGCACACCCCAACAACTGACTAGCTATGATTATTCAGTGTTTCATGGGGCGTTTTCGTTGGATGGCGAGACCATTTTATTCGTATCCAATGAAGATGAAATCCTCATGATGGGCGAGATGTCTCTCTTTTTGATGGCTGTAGACGGGAGCAATATTCGCCCTATCGGAGACGAAACATTCGAGGGCGATGCCCAAGTATCACCCGATGGCAGACAAATCATCTATATGTCCAACGAATCGGGCGATTGGCATATTTATCTGATGGATGTGGATGGCACAAACAAAAGTCAACTCACCGAGACGGGCAATAATCTGTTCCCCGTATGGGAGACCATCCCCGCCGATGCTGTGCCAGAGGCAACCGCGACACCATGAGATTTTTGATAATGGGCATCTGCCGTGTGAGCCTCTATATGTGCCTCATATTGATGGGAATATGTCTGATGGTCATTGGGATAGGGGGGCAAATGCCCCTCTCCCCTGTGATTGCATACATGGCAGAAAAATCAGATTCAAATTCATGGGATTTATTCATGATGGACATGCGAACAGGGGTCACATTACGGCTCACCAACACTCACACGGTGGATGAACGCTATCCAGCATGGGCATCTGCGGGCAATCGGTTGGCATATCACCATAACGAAACAGGCACATTTAATCTGGCGGTGATGACGCTCAATCAGACCATCCCCACCTATACCCCATTTTTATTAGAAGCCAATATGGGCGATTTGACCACGATTTATGACAGAGCTATGCCTGCATGGTCGTATGACGATACCTATCTCGGCTTTCATGCCAAAACACGCAATGGGCGCTATGGCTTATTCATGGGGTATGCCGATGGACGCGAAACAAGGATGATTATCAATCCGCCAGAGCTAGGCGATGTGGTGCAATGGGCGTGGTCGCCAGATGCCACACAAATCGCGTTTACACAAACCATGCCAACCGAGTCGCATATTTATCTGCTCACCCTACCAGAGGGGATTCAACCGTTTGCGACCAACCGCGCCAATATGCGCCGTATCATCGAAAATGCCAATTTTCCCGCATGGTCGCCGGACGGCACAAAAATCGCTTATGTCCAACAATTAAATGATATTTCTGTTGTCAATCGTATCTGGATTTATGATTTTGTCACAAACACCCAAGTCAAGCTCATCCCCAGTGGCAATCGGTGGACGTGCGATGAATTGCACCCAGAATGGACACCAGACGGGCAATCAATCGTCTTTGCCACCGATTGCAATACCCTATCTGAGCGCAATTTTGATATTTACATCGTCAATGCCGATGGCACAGGATTGCGCCGTCTGACCTTTGGTGCAATGGATGAGCTCGCGCCCGATTGGGGAATTTATGATGCAGGCGGGTGATTGGGCAGGCGCACCCAAAAAATTGAGCCACCGCTCTCTGGAAATTTTGCCCCTGCTTCGCCCTTCATCGCCTCTGCCAATGTCTTGACCACCCACAACCCAAGCCCCACACTGCCTTCATTGCCGGTGGGACGGGTACTGAGTTTGCCAAATTCGCTAAAGAGGCGGGTTCTTTCTTCCAAAGGAATCCCCGCGCCCCAATCGCGGACATTGATATATGTTCCTTCTGGGGTGACATTTGACCACACATGCACTTCTTTGTTGGGTGGGCTATATTTGACCGCGTTACTCATCAAATTTTCTACAATCTGGTTCACCCGTTTGGGGTCTGCATAAATCATACCGGGTGTTTGTCCAACCAACACTTCAATTTGTTTGGCAGCGGCTCGCATGGCATATTTTAAGCCAATATCCAACAATATCCCTTCAATAGGTAGCAGTTTGGGGTCAAAACGCATCTGTCCGCGCAAATTGAGCGCCGTCAAAAAATCGCCCACCATTTCTTGCATCGCCTCCAACGCGCCACCCATATCTTTTAAGACCCCACGCATTTGAGGATTATTGTCGTTATAAGCACTCAATAATCCCTCCAACATCAACAGGTCGTTGATAGGGTGTTGAATATCGTGAGTGGCAATTTCAATCAGGTGGGATTGGTCTGCATACGCTTTTTGATATTGATGCAATTGGTCACGATAAGAATTAAGCCGTTGGTAAGCCTTAATATGGGTATTGAGGCGGGTTATCATCGCTTCGATGGGGATGGGATAAATCCAGCAATCGGTCACACCCGCCTCAAAAAAACGGTTTTCTTCTGCCAATTTCAGATAGGGAATAATGGGGACCTCTGCCCATAATTCGTTCTCATGCGCTTGACGTATCCATGCAAGGGCAGTGTCATATTGCGATTTGCCAATGATTAGCACCACCGCATCGGGCGGGGGGGTATCTGCTAATGGGTCAATATCAGGCAAAAATACCCGTTGTATATCAAATAATCGGGAAAATTGGGGATAGATGGTGTCATAAATATCAGAGCAACCATCTATCACAATAATTTTTGTTTGGGCAACCATTCTTGCAATAGGTTCTTCAATGAAAAACATGGTTTATCATCCACAACACGACTAAATTCACATGACCCCGCGCCTTACTGTAAATTATAGTCAACATTCATTGTGAGAACCCATAAGAAATATAGCCCAATATATTTCTTAATGTTCTATTCAGAAAGAGCCGTATTCCTGCCTAGCGCAACCATACCCGCCAATTGAGCAAATTGAGCAACACGCCCCCATCGCGCACAGTAATTACAGGGACAACAAATGCCTCTGGCGCGACAAACACCAATGGCTCACCCACCTGAAAATCATCCAAAAACGCAGTGACATAGCCTGTGGTATCGTTGCGCTCTAGGCGGATACGCGGATTAATGCTATTGACAGAGCGTTGCAGAATAAATGTGCGCTCATCACCTTCTTGTAGCCACAAATTGAGCGTGGTGAGATTTACGACTTGGATATGCAAGCCCACACGCAATTCTGGGCGATTGACACTCTGTAGCATCAGCGAGAAATACACAGCTTCTTGTGCGACCAAACGCGGGTCATAAGTAATGAGGTTAAAGGTCGCCTCTACCCGCCGAATCCGTGAGGCGGCATCATTGCCATAGGTGACATTGAGCAAGTCGGGGGCAAAAGTGATATTAAAATCACCATCAGACAAAATTTCGCCCACACCCAAGCGCCATGCACCCGCCACACCGCCATCTTCTGGGGCAAATTTTTCGGTATCCCATGTAGTGGGCGGTTGTTCACCTGCCAATGTCAATAAATTTTGCCAGCCTTGCACCCCTTGTACGGGTAAGGTGGGCGTTGGGGTGATGGTTGGGATCGGTGTATCGGTGGGAATAGGCGTATCGGTTGGGATAGGCGTATTGGTCGGGATGGGGGTTTCGGTTGGCGCGAGGGTATCTGTCGGCGCAGGCGTATTGGTCAGTTGGGTGGGCGATGGTGTATCGGTAATGCGGGCAATCACCTGCAAGGTTGGCGTGACCAATGTGAGCGGTGGCAAGGTATTAGCAGGTGACAATGACACATCGGCATTTTCTGTAGATGAAAAATCTACAGGGGCAATCATGGGCAAGGTTGGGGCGACATCGGATGTTAGCTCGGCGGTGATGTCGGCATCGGGGCTATTAGCTACGGCGGTGATGTCATCAGACGGCGTAGCGGTATTATTTCCCCCGCCCCCAATGAGCAAAATTGCCACTGCAATGCCCAACGCCATCGCCACAATTGCCATTGGGACAATCCAACGCATCGGTTTTTTGCGTGGGGCGTTATAGCGCGATTCTGCGAGGGGATTTTCTGCTGTTTTGGTCTTTGGCGATGTGGATATAGCATCCGTTTTGGCTTCATGGTCATCGCCAATATCCACCACCGCCGATTCATCCAAACGGGGTGTGGGGTCGGTGGTGGGTGGTGCAGGAAATTCTGGTGAATTATCGGTGAGGTCGTACCAATGGCGATATAACCCATAGGCAGGATGACGGTCAATGAACATGGCTTTGAAAATTTCGTTAAAACGTGCCAGTTTGCCACTTCTGCGGAGGGTGGGGTCGGTATATGCCGATAAAAATTGCAAATAGGTATCATACCAAATGGCGAGTTGGGCGGCATACCCATCGCCAAGTCGCTCTTGGGTCATGATAACCGCCCGTTCATGTGCCTCGCGGATGGTATCTACAGGGGTCTCTGGACGGCGTTCTATCAGTTGGCGCATCTGCCGAAAACGCGTATGCAATTCGGCGCACACCGCTTGTAATTCGTTGAGCCAGTGTAAATAATCGCCTATCTGAACATCCACATCGGCACTCACGGCTTGCGCCTGTTTGATAGCCGTCTCCAGTTTCATGCCTGCGGGCTTAAATTCACCGTCTGACCAATCTTTGAGGGCATTTTCGAGGTCACGCAAACTTTGTACGGCGGGTGCGAGTGACCGCGCCTCTGGGTTATCATCCAAGCCCCTGCGCGTGATTTCGAGTGTCTCTAGGGCATGTTTGCCATTGACCCGATTGATAATTTCGCCTGCGCTGTTTAGCACACGCCGTTTTTCGATAAATTCATCTAATTGGCGGGTGGTCACATGACGCACCCCATAATCACCGAGTAACTTGACCGCGACTTCGCGCCAAAAACGCGCATCGGAGATATTGGCATCGTGCGCGTCTAATGTTGCCTGCAAAATATTGTTCAGGAACAAAATTCGCAAGGCAGGGGCGCTCTCTTTGCCCAAACTTTCAATCAGACCCTTTTGCATAGCGCGGAGATAGGTCTCCTTGCTGGGCATTTGCGCGGTGAAATTTTTGCGGATAGCAAGTTCTTGTGGGGTAAATAGCGCCACCACCGCATCTAGCGCGGTTTGTGTGCGGGCGCGGTTATTGATGCTCTCACGCTCACTCCAATCGCGCCCCAATCCACACAACGAAAAAAGGCGTTGTGCCACAGCACGTTCTGTCTCGCTACGGGCAATTTCGAGGGCATGTTGACCAAGACGCTCCGCCTCTGCCAAGCGTCCCCTATCAAACGCCTCCCAACCATCGGCTAGGGCGCGCCCCAAGCCACCAAATAGGCTGTGGCGCTCAATATAATTGGCATTTTCGATGATACCGCGCAATTGGGTGAGCCATTGGCTTAGGCTTGGCGCAAAAAACGATAGGCGTTCTTTTGCCATATCCAACGCGCCTAGCGCCCCTTCTCGGTTGCCCTGTAGGGCGCATTTGCCATAGTCCCCCCATGCGGTATTGGCAACCTTAAACCCCTCTGCCATTGCTTTTAGGGTTGGGTCTGATAGCCGTTCAATGAAGGGGATGAGGTCTTTGCGACTATTGGTGAGCCACGCCTCAATATCGCCGCCATCGGCAGATGGGATAAAGGTCTGATAGGCTTCCATCCGTTGATACAGGGCATTGAGCAAATCGCCCACCCATTCCCACACGGATGAGGTGGGGTCTATGGTCTTGGTGACATCTAGCGCCATCATCGCTTCACGCGGGCTGGTGGTCGCTTGCTGACTAATCACCCGCAGATTATCAATAATGATAAGCGTGGCTTCTTGGGCGCGGGCGAGGCTATTGCGGGGCAATTTCTCTTCAGAAAAACCTGTCTGTGAGGCAATCGCGCCCAGTTGCCCACTGAGCTTGTCTTGCAATAGGCTGATATGAGCAAAGCCTTCTGCTAATTCTGGCAAAAATGGCGTGTCGGTATGCGATAATTCTGCGAGTAGCGCATCATGTTCATCGAGTATGCTGATGGCATTGCTGACATTGACCCGTTCCGCTTGCAATTGGCGCAACGCCAACCGTAGCCGATATAAATTCGGATGCAATAATTTTATCTGGGGAATATGCGCGGTCATGCGCTCGGCAATCTGCCACTGAATCCCCCGCAGTTCATCATCGGCGGTGGTATCGGTCATGAGGGCGTGTGCGGTTTGCTCATAGCGTTCATCGAATAACCCGTCTGTGGCTGTTTGTAAGGCGGGGATGATGGGCAGGTCTTGGAGGAAGGTGGCGCAATCTGCCAATAAAAATACTTTTTGGCGGGTGGCTGTGCCAACACGCGCTTTAAGTTCATTTAATAAATCACCCGCCCTGCCCCAATTGCCACTTTGGGCATAAATCTGCACGGCATCAAGCTCTGCACTTACTTCCAAATCTCGCGCACGGTCTATGAGTGATTGCTTGGCTTTGATACCTGCCGGAAATCCGGGGTCTTGTGCCAATACCGGGTCTAACGACTCGGTTAGGGAGGTGATGTCGGTCATGCTCAAATTTTTACGCAGGCGGTCTATGACCATATTCACCACCGTGTCGCGTTCCCGTTCTATCGGCTTGCGATAGTCGGTGAGGTCACGGCGCAAATCTGGGATATTAGCATACCGAAATTTGGGGTTTGGGTGGGCGGCTTTGCTGATAATCGCTCGCAGACGAGGCGACACACGTTCTTCATCATCGGCAAAGGCGAGTGCAAAGTCATTGCCTGCATCGCGTGGGACATCCATCCGCCGTCCACCCGTGAGGATGAAAAATAAGAGTTCCGCCACCTGAAAAATATCGCTCTGCTTGCTAATCCCCTGTGGGCTGATGGTCTCACTATCCAGAAAAACCGCATTGCCCCAGTCTATGACTTTGAGCCGATAGGTGTTTCTATCCCAAAAAAGATGTTTGGCATCTACATCGTTATACACAATATCACGGGTGTGGGCGGTGGCGAGTAAATCTAGCAGAGAATCGGCAATCATCAACATTTCCAGTTGGGGCAACCGTCCGCCACTACGCGCCATCTCTAGCACGACATCGGCAATGACCAAGCCTTCTGCCCGTTCCATGACGATATATTGATGTGGCATACCGCCGATATTAAACTGACCATCCCCCAAAAATGTCGTCAACACAGCATGTCCTGCCAATTGCTTGAGCGCCTTACGTTCATTGAGGATGCTCACCTCTTGTCCTGCACGGATGGGCGGGGCATCATTGAGCGCAGGTCGCTTAATTACCACTGGACGGTCATTATTGACCGTATCATACGCCCGTAGGGTCTCACCACTGCGTCCGCGTGGATAAATATAATCATATCGGTAACGATTATCAAAAAGGCTGTCCGCCATACGCTCATCCCATGTTATGATTTGATTTTAATTCTACGATTCTTAAAGGGCATAGCACATCATGCCTTTACTATCTTAGCCGATTAAGGGAAGGTTATCAACACATGCGGGTGCTTTTACAATTGGTCACACACGGTCAGGTATCGGTGGATGGTGCCGCAACGGGCGAAATTCAACGCGGATTTGTGGCGTTGGTGGGAATCACTCATACCGATACGCCAGAAGATGCCGAATTTTTGGCGCGGAAAACAGCGCAATTGCGCGTTTTTGCCGATGACGAAGGCAAAATGAACCGTTCACTGTTAGATGTGGAGGGTGAGGTGCTGGTCATCTCGCAATTTACCCTCTATGCCGATGCCCGCAAAGGGCGCAGACCGAGTTTTATAGATGCGTCACGTCCAGACCATGCCGAGCCATTGGTGAAACATTTTGCCGATTGTCTGATGAAAGAAGGGGTATCAAAAGTAGCGCATGGGGTGTTTGGGGCAACCATGCTTGTGCAGATTTATAATGACGGTCCCGTGACAATATGGTTAGATAGTCCCGATTTTCGATAAAATGATGATTCGGTGTTAAAATAGGGTACAAATGCCTAAAGTGTGTGTGTGATAGAGGGAATTATGGTCAACAAACAAACCAGTAACGAAGATTTACTCCAACTTGCTATTAAAGCCGCCAAAGAGGGGCAAAAAGAGGGCGCACGGGTGATGTTTCGGCAAATTCACAGCCGTGATAAGCGTAATGAGACCACCATTATGTGGCTGGCAAAAATCGCCACCACCGAAAAAGAGCGCATCTCGTGGCTCACCAAAGCCTTAGAACTGAATCCAACCAACGATACGGCGAAAAAAGCCCTCGAAAAGATGAATTACCGCGACCAAGCCAATCAAAATAAGACACTCCTTTTATTTGGTGGCATTGCGGCTTTTATGATTATTACGGTGATTGTGGTGGTTATTATCATCTCAACGGCAAGCTAAATCCCTATGGAGGCATATTTTGGCAAACGATGAACTATCCCAAGTGTTAGAACAAGGCATAGATGCCGCCAAACGTGGTGACAGAGCCACAGGGCGACGCTTATTAGAACAGGTCATAGAGTCAGAACCCGCCAACGAATTGGCGTGGATTTGGTTGGCTTCATGTGTGGGTACGCTCAAAGAACGCCAAGAATGTTTGGAGCGTGTGCTAGAAATCAATCCAGATAATGCCCGCGCCAAACAAGCCCTCAATGCTCTGATGGGGCAACAACCCAAAGGCGATAATTCTGCTATCAACCGAGATACCATGTCACAATTGCGCGGTGGGCGCGAAGGACGCGCTCAACAAACCACCCAATCCAAGCCAACACAAACTGCCGATGGAGAAGATAAACCCTCTGGTAATAACGAATGGTTGGGCATTGTGGCTGTTTTGGGGGCGCTCATTGTGGCGGGGATACTCATTGTCACCCAATTACCCAATCTGACCTCAACCACCGTCACAGCGACCAATACCCCGCCCATCGCGGTGGCGCAACCAGTGGTGACAGTCGTCCAAAATACACCCATGCCCCAATTGCCCACCTTGCCACCACCAACGTTTGATGGGACAAATCGTGCGCCAACCCTGCCACCCACTTTTACCCCAACGGCAAGCCCTACCCTAACCGCCACGCCTAGCCCAACAACCACCCCCTACCCACTCACCGAATTTACCCTCTATTATGTGGGATTGCCTTTGGATGCGGTTGCACCAGCGTTATATCGTGGTGTGGGCGATGCCAGCGACCTCACACTGGTGGGTGATGACTTCCGCGAGATTGCCCTAGACCCTTCTGGTCAATTTTTGGCATTTGTGCGCGATGTACCAGTTGGTGAGGGTGGTGAATCTTACCCACAACTGCATATTGCCCCTATTAATAATTTGACGCAAGCACAAGCCATCACCGATTTTCGTGGGACAATCCTCTCCAACCCAAGTTGGTCGCCAAATGCCCAAGAATTGGTCTTTGTGACTAATAACGATGGTGATGAAGATATTTGGTATACCGCCACCGATGGCACAGGGCAATATGCCCTCACCGACAACCCATACGCCGATACCGACCCCGATTGGTCGCCAATTGCCAATAGTCGGCAACTTGTTTTTGCCTCCGATAGAGAAAGTGTTGGCTCGCCAGAGCTTTATCTGATGGACATCCCACAACCGAATACAACAAATGAGGCGATTCGGCTCACCAACGCCGATAAAAGTAGTTATGCCCCCACATGGAATGCCACAGGGACACATATCGTCTTTGTGAGCGACAGAAATACCGATGCCGATATTTTTCTCTTCGACATCGCCAATAATGTCACCACCTTACTAACTGTAGATGATAATAATGCAGAAGACCGCGCCCCAACCTTCACTACCGATGGACGTTATGTGGCGTTTATCTCAAACCGTATTGGCGATGAATTTGCCATCTATCTGACCACATACAATGGGCGAGAACTCATCCCATTGGGGGCATCACTCCCCGCGCCCGCCATACAAATGCTTTATTTGCCACAACTTATTTACCGTCTACGTTAAAAAGGGAAAAGACCATGGATCCCATTCATCAGGAATTATTACGTCAGGCGGTCGAAGCCGCCAAAAATAATGATATAGACACCGCTATCGCCAAAGTGAAAGAGGTGCTAGAAGAAGATGAAGAAAATGCCAAAGCGTGGCTCTTATTGGCACGCCTCACCACCAATAATGATGAAAAACGGATTGCCTTAGCAACCATTTTACAATTAGACCCCACCAACGACAAAGCCAAAGAATTGCTGGCAAAACTCGATACCCAAGTCAAAACACGCGATGAAGTCGAAGTTTTGCCCGGTGTGAGCAGGGGTTTATTGCGCCTTATCGTGGGTGGGTTGGTGATATTTGTGTTGCTCATGGTGGGACTTATCGCCCTCATTGGGCAAAATCGGAGCGCGGCAGAAGCACAAGAAACCCGTGTCGCCCAACAACGCCTAGCAGAGGCGCAAGCCTTTGAATTAGAGCAAACCCGCATTATTGAGCGTGAGACACAAATTGCGATAGAGATAACTGCCGCATTTGTCGCCATCAATCCGCCGACACTCACACCAACATCAACACTTTACCCATCAGAGACACCCTTGCCATCTGCCACTCCCACCGCTACCCCCATCCCACCGCCCACCGATTTATCGGGCATAATGGTGGGGCGTTCCAGCCGAAGCCGTGCCTTTGATCAACAACAACCCATCGTGATATTTTCACTCACAGGGGGGAGTGCTATCCCATTTTTCAATTTGCGCGGTTTGGGAATTAGCACCTTTGCGGGCAATTCACAATTTGCTATGGTAGCAGAAAACCCAGATAGCAATTTTTCCAAAGAAATTGTGTTATTAGATGTGGACGGGCTAGAAATTTCTAGCAATCTGTCTTCACCAGAAACCGTCGCCGCCTATATTCAGGCATTTGATGCGACTTTCTCGGTAGACGGGTCATTAATCGTCTTTGCTGGTCGGGCATTTGGTCAACAGCGCGATGATATTTTCATCCTTAACCTAGCGACTACCATCCCAAGTGAAATTATCAAAAAAATCACCACCGACACCGCCACTTATCGCAATCCATCACTCTCCCCCGATGGCACACGGGTAGTTGCCGTGCGCGAAGTGATTGAAGGTGATAATTTGGGCATAGATTTAGTGGTCATTGATGTGCAAACCAGTGTCCCAACATCCCTAACCACTGACCGCAACACCCTCATAGAGGCGATGCCCCGTTGGGATACTGCCAGTAGCCTTGTGGTATATGCCGCCCACCCACAAGGGAATACCAATCATGAAATTTATTTTATTGATGTGCGTAACCCCGATTCTGGGTCTATTCGCATTAGCCAACCCGCATCAGATGAAATTATGCCAATGTTTAGTCCCGATGGACGGTATCTGGCTTATTCAAGTAATGTATTGGGGCAGTATCAGATATTTGTGCAAAATTTGACGACCAACGAATCCTTTCAGCTCACGTTTGATGACAGCAACAACATCATCAACGACTGGCGCTAGAATTGTTATTAGAGGTCTTTTTTATGCCAGCCAGAGATATTTATCACAATCATGTAAGAAATGCGCTGATAAAAGACGGATGGGTTATCACAGATGACCCGTTACGCTTACGCATTGGCAAAAAGGACTCTATGTTGATTTGGGTGCGGAACGGTTATTATGTGCCGAAAAAGACACCTTAAAAATTACCATTGAGATAAAAAGTTTCATAGGTGATTCATTCACATTGATTACATCAACGGCAAATTTTGGATTCAGCATGATGGCACAGATTTTGGGATTGCCCGGGAATTGGTTGCATCGGGAACCTCTAAATCACGGATTGTTTTGGCTTTCCGGGCGCCAGAATTGCGCCAATATACAGAGTATTCTGTGGAATAATCATTCCACTAATTTTGCCAGCCCATCACCCACCAGCGCCAAATTTGGCATATCTGTCAAATGCTGTTGGGTGATGCGGTTGGTACGGTCTATGGCGATTGCCAATTCTTCGATATAGCGAATTTGCACCGAGAGCAATTCCGAAATGCTCATCCCTGCTTCTTCTGAGGCACTCACATTATCTGCCAATTTACCCATGACCGCATCTACCGCGCTCACAGTCAATAATCCAGATTCCACACTCTGCAACCCGCTATCGGTGGCGCGGATGGTCTGCCCCACCGCCGTTTGAATCTCTGCCAAAATATGTTGCACCTGTTCGGCGGCGGCGTTGGATTGTTTAGACAAAGACCGCACTTCATCTGCCACAATCGCAAACCCGCGCCCATGTGTACCTGCCCGTGCCGCCTCTATAGACGCATTCAACGCCAATAAATTGGATTGTGTAGCAATTTCTTGGACAGACGAAATAATCTCATCAATACGCCGTGTGAGTTGGGCGAGTTTGATGATGGTGTTGGCAATTGCCGTCACCTGAGCGCGAATTTGCCCCATGCTACTGGCAGATTCGCCGATGGTATCTTTGCCACTTTTTGCCAACACCCGCATCTCGGCATTTTTTTGTGTCATGGCGCGTGATTGCACCTTAATCTGCTCGGCGGTGTGCAAAAAATTATCTACAAGGTGGTTGGTCTGCTGGGTGATGCGTTCTTGCTCATCGGCATCTTGGTTAAAATTGGTAACGTGTTGCAAAACGGCACGGGCGGCAAGGCGTAGGTTCTCGACCAATTGTGGTGGGAGCGCTGAATCGGGTTGTGTTGGCATATTCGATAAATTTTCTGCTGAAGATTGTTTTGGATACATCACAAATTGCCCTCTACTATTGGTCTAAACATTTATAACGATTATACTTGAATTATATTTTAAGCGCGGACATAATTTTAGCCTGTCCAACCAATTATGTGTTTGAAGTGGGCATATCAGATATGCCGTCAAAAAGTGTGAAGGACTATTCTATGAAATTACGGCTTTGTTTTTTCATCATCACCCTATCGTTCCTCGCGGCGTGTCAATCTATTGGTGGGGATGCAGGCACACCCAGCGCCCCAGATGCCCCTGTTCAACCCAATGCTGTCATTCAATGGGAACGTGACCCATCGTATGTGGTGTTCCGCGCCGATGTCAGCGCAGACCCCAATAATGTTGATAATTTTCTGTTGGCGGGTGAAGTACCATTTTGCACCGTTTATGGCGATGGCACAGCCGTCTGGACGCAAGAAACAGGGTCTGGCAGTGTGCGTGTCTTGTTTGGTCCGTTGGATGATGAGCGCATCCGCCGTTTTGTGGAATGGCTCACACTCTACAAAGAAATTTATACGCATGGCGCAGAACTCGATTTGCAAATGAGCAGTATCACACCTGTGGCAGAAACCCTTTATATCCATGTCAATGGACTCGAACACACCACCGATGCGTTTGGGGGATGGCCCACCGATTATTTTAGCGAAATTCTCACCGCTTGCCGTGAATTGAGTCCACAACCTCAAGAATATGTCCCAGAAGGGGCATGGTTAAGTGTCAGAGAAATGTCCTTCAATAATAGTGCCGATTCGGTGTTATGGGAGCCAAGTGTGACAGGCATTGACCTCAAATTAATTGCCAATAGCGGTGAACCCCAATGGGTGACTGGGCGCGGGCTTCAGCTCCTCTGGACATACCTACAACGCAGTTCACCAGACTTGCAATTTGGGCAATTAGACGGCAATTTTATCGTCACATTGCAAATTCCCAACATCACACGCTCCTACCCAATAGTGCCAGAAAGCACCCCGCCAGCGTAGGACAATCGTATACCTTCCGTCAATTTTTGACACGACCAGCCATGTTACACTATGGGTAGTTTGACGGGTGATGCCCCCACCATCCCGTCAAACACAACTTCCCCGATTACCACGCGACCCCCAACGGGGTCGTTTGGCTTTTGGGGTAAATAACACCCCACCACGACCATAAAATATGTTATCATCACCACATGATAACATCACTATTTGCACAAATCGCGCTTAATATCCATGTTCCCGCCGTCTTTACCTATCATGTCCCAGACGACCTCATGGGGCAAATTCAGATAGGTCATTTGGTGCGTGTACCCTTTCGGACTGCCACCGATGTCGGCATTGTTGTGGCACTATCACCCGAAAACCCCAACCCCGATATTGTCACCAAAGGCATAGAAGCCGTCCTCGATGCCCATCCCCCCATGACCACAGACCAATTGGCACTCGGTTGGTGGATGCACCAAACCTATCTCACACCACTCGGTATGTGCCTATGGTTGTTATTGCCACCCCACCTCATCAATCCGCATACCGCCGATTTGCAAAAATCTGCCCCACCACGTATTCAAGTGGCAGAACTCGCTATTGCCCCTGATGACATCCCGCATATTCGGCGTAATTTGGGCAAGCCAAGCCGTCATGCTACCTTGCTAGAGTGGCTCATCAACGCCCATGCAGAGGGTCAGACCGTTTTTTATGCCAAAGAACTGGTCAAATTACCCGACATCGGCAAAAAAGCGGTGGATAAGCTCATAGCCGTTGGGGCATTGGGTGAGGATAGCGCGGGCGGATTGAATCTTGCCGATGATGCCGAAGATAAATTATTCGATTTGCGGGGTGGGGCGATGGATGCCCATATTTTGCGTGTTTTGGAGCGCGAAACCACACCAATGGATGTGAGTTGGATTTATGCCCAAACAGGCGCGAATCTAGACGACCTCAAACGATTGGCAGTGGCGGGGCTGGTGCATCTAGGCGAAAAACCCAAAGGACGTGACCATCTCGCTCATGCCCCGCGCCCATTTATCCCAGTTATCCCGCCCCGCCTCACCGATGACCAACGCGCTGTTTGGCATGGCATCCGCCACGCGCTAGACACAAGTGCATATCGCGGATTTTTGTTGCATGGGGTAACGGGCAGTGGCAAAACCGAAATTTATCTGCGTGCCATTGAGCATGTCCTCACCAAAGGCAAAAGTGCCTTGTTTCTTGTGCCAGAAATTGCCCTCACCGCCCAAACAATCCAACGGGTATTGGCGCGATTTGCCTCGCAGACCGATGTTTTGGGTGAGGATGGCTTATCGGTTATCGGACTCACACACGGCGGATTGCGCCCCAAAGACCGCAAAGCCACATGGGAACGCGCACGCAAGGGCGCAATCCGTGTGATTATCGGCACACGCTCGGCGGTATTTGCCCCATTGCAAAATTTGGGTCTGATTATTTTAGATGAAGAACACGACCATAGCTATAAAAGTAGCCCACCCATTACCCCGCCCTATTATCATGCGCGGAGTGTGGCAGAATTTCGGATGCGTCACCACGAGGGGATATTATTGCTAGGGAGCGCCACCCCCGATATTGGGACATACTATCGGGCGCAAACAGGAGCATTAGACCTGCTCACCATGCCCAATCGCATTTTGGGGCATCGGCACGCGGTCATCAGCCAAGCCAATCGGCTCAATCGCGCCCCGCACTATCAACCCGCCCCCGATTCTCCCGATGGATTCATCAGCGATATGCCCCCTGTGAGCGTGGTGGATATGCGCCAAGAATTGATTGCGGGCAATAGCGATATGTTCAGCCGAAAATTACAGGCAGGGCTTAAGACGGTATTTGAACGCAACGAACAAGCCATCTTATTTCTCAATCGGCGTGGCACATCCACTTATGTCTTTTGTCGGGATTGTGGGACAATTGCCAAGTGTCCCCGATGCGATACCCCTCTCACGCATCACGATACCCATTCAGCGTTGCGCTGTCATCATTGTGGCTATTCGCAACCCACACCCACTACCTGCCCCAATTGTCAGTCTACGCGGATTAAGTTCTTTGGCGCAGGGACACAACAAGTCGAAACAGCGTTCAAGGCACATTTTCCGCATATCCCCACCATCCGTTGGGATGCCGATACCGCCACTACGCCCCTCGCGCATGAGGTCATCCTCAGCCGATTTGCCAAAGGTGAGGCACAAGTGCTGATTGGCACACAAATGATTGCCAAAGGACTCGATTTGCCCCTCGTCACATTGGTGGGGGTGATGAGTGGCGATACAGAACTCGGCTTACCCGATTTTCGGGTGGGGGAGCGCACCTTTCAGATGCTCACACAAGTCGCAGGACGCGCAGGTCGGAGCATTTTGGGCGGGGAGGTCATTTTGCAGACCTATCAACCGACACACTATGCCATACAAGCCGCCAAAAACCATGACTACGCCAGTTTTTATGCCCAAGAACTTGCCTATCGGCGCGAAATTGGGTATCCACCCTTTCGGCATATCATCCGTATTTTATGCCAAGCAAATAATGCGCATGAAGCCCATAAAGAAGCCACTATTGCCGCCCAATTTCTGCGTCAATTGAGCGACAAGACCGAAATCCCCATAGACCTTATCGCACCAGCACCCTGTTTTTTTGGTAAAATAAATAGGGTCTATCGGTGGCATGTGTTGGCGGTATGTGTTGCCCCCACCCGCCTATTAGACGGCATAACCCTGCGTCGTGAGTGGATATTAGAGATAGACCCACTGTCCATTTTATGAATTAACTATAAATTCATAAAAATTGAGTGATAAATTCCTTGCGACATTTGGATTTTCACGGAATAATTAGGGGTCATATTCATGACGTTATTCTTCATAAAGAGATAGAGAGGCAGTTATGCCCGATTTAATTGACAAGCAAATAGGCGCGTTTACCGTTAAAGAGCGTATTGGTCGCGGTGGGATGGCATCGGTGTATCGCGCACATCAATCCGCCATGAACCGTGATATTGCACTTAAAGTTATTGAGGTGGACAATTTACTGGAGCGTGGTGAGGAGTTCCGCAATCGGTTTGCCCAAGAAGCGGCGGTGGTTGCTAGATTAGAGCATATCCACATTTTGCCTGTGTATGATTATGGCATCCAAGAAAATATCCTCTATTTAGCCATGCGTCTATTGCGTGGTGGGACACTTTCGGAAATTATGAATAAGGGGCGCATCCCCATCAACCGTGCGGTGGATTTATTTAGCCAAATCGCACGCGGGTTGGCGTATGCCCATAGCAAGGGGGTCGTGCATCGTGACCTCAAACCGAGTAATATCATGTTGGATGATGCGGGCAATGCCCACCTCACCGACTTTGGGCTGGCAAAATGGATTCATGGCACAGAAAATATCACCCGCACAGGCAATATTGTTGGCACACCCGCCTATATGTCGCCAGAACAATTACGTGGTGAAAGTGTTGACCATCGGTCTGATGTGTATAGCATGGGCATCATCCTTTACCAAATGCTCACGGGCAAGCCACCATTCGATTCGCCCAGTAGCAATATGGTCTCTATTATCTATCAACATCTCGAAAAAATGCCAGAAGCGCCTAGCATCCATAACCCCGATATTAGCCCAGAGATGGAAATGGTCATCTTAAAAGCAATCGCCAAAGACCCCGATGACCGCTTTCAGAGCATGGGCGATATGGACAAAGCCCTACGCGGGGCGGCTGGCTTGAGCATTAGCTCATCGAGCAGTTATCCTGCGGTGGCTGTCCCCAAAGTATCCACCGCCAGTAAACCCCGTGTCCAATCGGGCTTGGAAAAAAAACCGCGTGTCGGCACACCGATTTTACTCATGGGTGGCATCGTCGCAGGCTTATTTATCATCGTGGTCGTCTTATTTGCCCTGATGAACAATTCGCAAAATCCAGCCAATATCGAAGCCACACAGGTTGCACAAGCAAAACTAGACTTACGTAATATCACCGCCAATATCTTGGTTGGCGAAAGAGGCAGTGTAGACGACACGATACCCACCGCCGAAGAAATTGCCCTAGCACAAGCCCGTGTGGGTGATGGATTTGTTGCGATTCTCGCGTGCAACCGCACCAGTGAATATCATTCGGGCAGTGTGCGTGAAGTTGGCGACTTTTTGCGAGCCTATAACATCAATTCACGGGTCTATGATGCCGATAACAACGAAACACGCCAACCATCCCTCGTTGAACAAGCGCGTAGCGATGGCGCAGTGGGATTTGTGATTTGCCCGCTTAATACCAATATCATGGATGACAGTTTGCGCTCATTAGACGAAGCCAATATCCCGCTCACCCTCTATGCAGGTAATGCCGAGGGCTTTGGGTATGGCGGGATTGTCACCGTTGGCGATGATTATGAACTAGGCTATAAACCCGGTCAATTTGCGGGGCAAATTATTGCCGATGAACTCGGTGGTGAAGCCCGTGTGATTATCTTAGACTTCCCAGATTTGCCCGCCATTGTTGAACGTGCCGATGGGCTTGAAGCAGGGGTATTGAGCCTCGCACCCAATGCCGTCATTATTGGGCGGTATTTGGGTGCTACAGAAGATTTTGGACGCGCCTCTGTGGAAGAGTTGCTGGCAGATGGGGTTGAATTTAATGTCATCGTCAGCATTAACGATGCAGGGTCATTAGGCGCAATTGAGGCGCTCAAAGCCGCCAATATCCCCACAGACCAAGTGGTGATTGTCAGCATAGATGCCAATGCCGCCGCCCGCGAAGTGATTAGACAGGGTGAATATATGCGTGCCTCTGTAGATATTGACCGCACCATCTCTAGCAGAGTCAAAGCCGATGCGCTCATTCGTATCTTGGCAGGGGCGACCATCGCAGAACAAATTTTTACCCCCCCAGGTGATATGGTGACAGCCGAAACAATGGCAGAGCAATAAAATCCATTCGATTTAACCCAATGGGGCATCGGTGATGATGCCCCATTGGGTTATAATTCACCACATAAATATGACACCTATCACTCCTAAATCATGATGAATGGCGTATATAATCTTCTGTATAAAGGACTATACTAAAGTTATATTCGCATATACGGATGGTATATCATCATATTGTCCATTATCAAAATTAAGGAAACAATCGTTATGCGTGTTAGTTTAGATGAGCTAGAAATGCTCCATAGCAAAGTATGTCGGTCTGTTGGCGATGTACGCCGTTTGCAATTGCTCTATGCCCTAGAAAATGGCGCATTGTCTGTCAATACATTGGTCGGCATTTTGGATGTGCCACAACCAACCGTTTCGCGTCATTTGTCGCTATTGCGTCAAAATGGATTGCTAACCACAGAACGCGCTGGCACACAAATTTTTTATAGCCTCACCGATACCCGTATCATCGGCATTTTAGACAATATGCGTCAGGTACTTCATGAGATGGTTGAAAACCAATCTGGCAAATTGGATGAGATGCCGGTGGGATAAATTTACCGCCTCTCTACCCTATTCTACAGAAAGTCATCTTCATGAAACTTATATTTATAAAGACAAGGGCATTTGGGGCGAATATATCGCATCCCAAATGCCCTTTTGCTTTTCAAATAAATTATTTTATCCATGAAAGGATACCGCTATGACGACTTATCTTCCATCCGAAAAAGACCTCAAACCTGTTTCCAAGACACGACAATTATCATGGGTAAAGCGGAAAGAAAAGCCCTTCATTAATGCGTATGCAGGCGGGATTTTGCTTGGCATTGTGCTATTTTTATCTTTTTTCCTCACCGGCAATGGCTTAGGTGCGAGTGGTGGCATGAATCGGATGGTGGTCTTTTTTCAGGATGCCATCTCACCCGATTATGTAGATAGCAACGCTTACCTCGCTACGATGGCGGGGGGCGATTTGAACCCATTGGATAATTGGGTGGTATTCGTCACGGTTGGCACTGTGATGGGTGGGTTTTTATCGGGATGGTGGCATGGGCGTATTAAATTAGAGACCAATCGCGGTCCGCGCATGTCGGCTAAAAGTCGTTGGCTGATGGCATTCATTGGCGGGGCAATTATGGGGTATGGCGCACGACTCGCACGCGGATGCACCTCTGGTCAGGCACTCTCTGGCGGGGCAGTATTATCGGTTGGTAGTTGGGCATTCATGTTCGCCGTATTCGCTGGTGGATACGCAGTCGCTTATTTTGTCCGCAGATTCTGGCTATAAGGAGCTACTTCATCATGACCCCATTTCCGCTCGATTTAGCAGGATTATTAGGACATTGGGAGCAATATGGTGTGTATTTGCTCATCGGCTTAAGTTTTGGTGTAGTACTCGAAATGGCTGGCTTTGGTATTTCGACACGATTGGCGGCGCAATTTTATTTTCGTGACCATACCGTCCTCAAAGTGATGTTTGGCGCTATTATCGTAGCGATGGTGTTAATTTTTGGCGCAACAGCACTTGGCTTGCTGGATTACAGCATGATTTGGGTCAACCCCAGCTATCTCATCCCCGGAATTGTTGGCGGACTCATCATGGGTGTTGGCTTTATTGTCGGCGGATTTTGTCCAGGGACATCACTCGTGGCGGCGGCAACGCTCAAACTGGATGGTATCTTCTTCACACTCGGAGCATTCTTTGGCATTTTCATGTTTGGCGAGAGTGTGGGTTTATTTGAAGACTTTTGGTCTTCGACCTATATGGGGCGTTTGACCCTACCCCAATTATTCGGTGTAGATGCGGGCATTATAGTGGTCGGGGTAGTCATTATGGCATTGATGATGTTCTTTGGGGCGGAATTACTTGAGCAACGTTTTGGCAATAAAGACCGCAAACTCGCCCCCAAATGGCGTTATGGCGCAGGCACAACCTTGTTTATCATGGCAAGCGCGGTTTTGGTCGTTGGTCAACCTACTAGCGACACCAAATGGTCGCGCATCGAAGCCGAAAAATCCCCCATGCTGGATAATCGGGCAGTGATGGTCTCTTCTCCAGAAGTGTTAGATTATATACGTAATGGGAGCATCACCCTTACCCTAATTGATGTGCGTAACGAGGCAGATTTTAACACCTTCCATCTCGAAAATGCTCAACATGTGCCACTTAATCAATTGCTCACCCACCTCCCCGAATGGCAAGTCATGACGGGTAATAAAGCCATTCTACTCATCAGCAACGATGAAACAAGCGCAATTGAGGCGTGGAAAATGCTGGTGGCAGATAATATCCCCAATATCTATATTTTGGACAGTGGCATGAATGGGTGGATAGATAAATTCCATACCCAATCGGATGGTATCGAGATTATTGAGCAAGCGGGTGCAGATGATCAACTGCATTACACCTTCCCAACCAACGTTGGCGGGGCAATAATGCCATTGGCACTCCCCGACCCCAGATCATTAGACCCCTTTGGCTCTGATATGGATTATGTCAATAATCGCAAAATTGTCTTGCAGAGTAAAAAGGGTGGTACTGGTGGCGGATGCGGATAAGGTGACTAGTACACGTTTAGGCTACGATTTCACAATTCACTGCGCGTAAGCACAAGATTTAGGATACAATCTAAAGAGATTGCGATGAATTGAAAGGGTTATCTATGAAAAAAATCTCGCTCGTTGGATTTATTTTGCTCGTGTGTTTTGGTATGGCATTAGCCAGTGTTCAGGCACAAACCGATACAGTTATCAATGTGGGTGATACTATCAATAGTGAACTCACAGCCGATACTGGCGGTGAAGCGCGTTATATTTTTGCTGGGGTAGCCAATACAGAAGTGGTCATCACCATGACCTCTAATGATTTTGATGCCTATTTGGTATTGCTCGATTTTGATGGCAATGTGGTCGCAGAAGACGATGATAGTGGCAGACGGCTCAATGCCCAAATCACCGCGACTATTCCTGCCGAAGGTGCATACACCATTATTGCTACCAGTTTGCGGGCATATCGCTCACAGGGGCAATTTTCTGCCACAGGTAGTTTTGCCCTGTCGCTGGCTGGCGAAGGTGGGTCACTCCCCCCTGCACCAACCTCTATAGTAGCCACCCGTGTTGTCGGCACACCAACCCTTGCGTTTAATACCCCCGTACCAACGGCGATTTCTGCCACACCCACCCCAACCCCATTTGCGCCAACCAACCCCGATGTAGCGGGTACAATTGGTTATGGGGATAATATTAGCTCCACCATCCCCGCCGATTTTGCCCAACAACAATATAATTTCTCGGCAACAGCAGGTGATGTGGTGGTCATTACCCTCACCTCACAAGAATTTGATGCGTATCTCTTTCTATACGATGCGGGCGGTGTT
>Ga0105045_10000658_pt1 | contig 26056 bp, 22 predicted proteins | sample MAT02_FD_78089 | JGI IMG/M metagenome (GOLD analysis project Ga0105045, IMG submission 78089) | Freshwater microbial communities from Lake Fryxell liftoff mats and glacier meltwater in Antarctica - MAT-02 (megahit assembly) | ecosystem: Environmental > Aquatic > Freshwater > Ice > Liftoff... | reverse complement strand
ATACACCACGAGCATCATACCCGATACAATGATAGGCCACGAATGAGATAACAATACTTTTACTTCTGTAAAGGAGTAAGTCCAAGAAAATATAAGCTCTCCATTACGCGTATAAAAGTAATATTGAAAGACTGCTGCTAATGTTGATTCAATTAAAACCATCAAAGCAAAATATTCGATTGGTGCCCTATTATATATGAATATCACTTTTACTATGGCAGAAAAAATTAAAGTTACCACTTGGTTGATTGCAGTATATTTACCAAGTGTCTGGGATTGAAAGTAATAGTCGATTACTGCCAGTGATTGCATAATAACGGCCAAGCTTACTATAAATACAATATATGTTTGTTGCGAGTTATCTCGCATTGACGAGTAAATGGTTGCAGCGCAAACGACAGTGACGGCACCCGTAAGTTTTAATAAAAAGGATGTACCTAGTATTGTGTTTTTTGATTGATTACGTGTTAAAATCTCCCTAACAATGATACTATCTAAGCCCAGTGTAGCTAGCACCGTAAAAATAGCAACTACATTAAAGGCATAGCTAATTAAGCCAAATTGCTCTGGACCTAAATATCTAGCAACTAATACACCAACTAAAATACCTGAAATAATTCTAGATACTTTTTCTAGGATACTCCACAACGTATTTGAAAGATAGTCATTTTGTATTGACATTGAAATGATTTTGGATGCAATGATAACGATTAGGTTCTGAAATCGAGCTTTTAACGACCTATCAACTTTTTTATTTAACAGAGCAATTCATAAATGTACGTTCGCTTTTCATCTAATTTTAATAATCAAATTAATTGTACCTCAGAGTTTAAAATAGATTTTGGTGATTCGGTATAATTTTAAGAAGTTCGTTCTCTCTATAGTTTATCCATACTTTTTAAAAAATTAGTTTATTTAGAATTGAACAACATTATGTTGATTTATAAAGCAATATTGATCCAAAAGTCAGGAAATTCTATTATAATAATTAAACATGAATAATTTAGCACCCATTGCAATATTTGCTTATAACAGACCTTCTCATTTAAAAAAATGTTTGGTTGCTTTAAAACGAAATGTTTTATCTGCAAATTCTTGCGTATACGTCTTCATTGATAAAGTAAAAGATGAAGATGATATTGAGAATATGGATAAGAATCTTAAAGTTATTGAGGTTGCTAAGATGGAAAATTGGTGCAAGGAATGTACAATTATAATAAGAGAAAAAAACTATGGAATAGAGAAAAATATTATTGAAGGAGTTTCTGATTTAGTAAATAAATACGGGAAAGTAATTGTAATAGAAGACGATTTAGTTGTTTCTAACTCTTTTTTAGAATATATGAATAATGGATTGGAATATTATCAGAATATTGATGTAGTTAAGCAGGTTGTTGGGTTCAATCTTTTAGAAAGCGTTCAATCCAACCATGATGCAATATTGCTGCCAATTGCAAGTAGTTGGGGTTGGGGGACATGGGATAGAGTCTGGAGTCAAGTTGACTTTTTAGATAAATCAAGTTTGTCAAAAATCGAAAGTTACCTTTTTGATTTAGAAGGAGCTTTCCCTTACTATAAATTGTTAAAAAATCAAATTAGTAAAAATAATACAAATACCTGGGATGTGCAATTCTGGAAATATGTATTAAAATCTAAAGGATTGGTTTTATATCCTAAAAAGAATCTTGTATTAAATTCTGGATTCGATGGATCAGGTGTTCACTACATTAAAGAGGTATTTCAAAAACAACAAGTTTTCAGTAACGATTCTTATCAATATTTCCCGTCCCAAATTAAATTCGAAATCAATCATTTTAATAGTTTAAAAAATAAGCTATTATCATTTCAAGTTAGTAGCCGTTTAGCTTTCTTAAATTATTTATGTTACTACTTAAAAAAGATTTGGTATTATAAATATTCGTTTGTAAAGTATTATAAAAATTAGCTATTTATGTTTTGCCATTACAATAATATTTCTTCCAAACTCACACATTAAGTTTCTATTCTCAGCAAATGCCTTTTCTTCTTTTTCTTTATCGGGGCCAGGCGGTAGTGATTTTAGGTGCGTATCAATAAGTGTTGCTAATTGCGATGCATCTTGCAGTCTAAAATACCATGTATAAAGCGGATTTTGTTCAAAATGAACAGATAAATCGCTCAAAAAAATGGTTTTGCCAAGCGACCTGCCATCCTCTACCACGGTGCTCCAGCCTTCAAACAAACTTGGTTGTATAATAGCCAGTGACCTTCGTATGAGTTGAATTTGATCATGCCTAGAAATAAAACCCAACACTATAAATTGTTCTTCCAATCCTAATTCTTTAACCCGTTCCAAGAGTGATGGATAATATTCGGGGTTTCTAAAATCTTCGGTAGATCCAGTGCATACAACATTAATTGCTATTCCCTTTTGCTTTAGTATACTTATTGCTTCAATAATGGTGTGGTGGTCTTTGTGTTTCCAAAATTGATTGCATACAATAAAAAATTGATGAGGCAAATTGAACTTTCGTTGTGTTAAAACAGCATCTTCATTTAGCCAATCTTCATTTACTTTGCTCACAAAACGCAACAGAAACGGAGTATTGGTATATGTTGGATGAAATTGTTTGTAATCATTCATCGCATGCTGGCTGCTAAATGCAATAAGGGGCGCATTATTGACTAAATATAAATTCCGATTTTGGCGCTGTACGCATTCTTCCTCCGAAAACAAGTGAGGTAGGTGTTTAAATTGAAAATCGGGTATCCAACCAGCCCAATTAAAAATCCATTTTTTGGGCAAATTACCAACAGGGTAATAAAAATCTATTTTTCTAAAATTAAAAATTTTTAACCTAAAAGATGCCGGTAACATTTTAAGTAATTTGTACCAAATTAATACAATAGTGGTGTCAATATAAATCCCATCTAATTTATTCTGAATATCTTCTGGGATATCTTTTTTGGAGCGTGCAGCAATAGATAATTTAATGTTAGCCCTTTCTGCTTTAGGCAAGGTTGCCAGTGCATACACGATATTAAATATATATATATTACCGGCATGCCAATTTTTGTCATTAATCAAATTTAAGCAGATATGAAGTTTCTCTTGTTTCAATTTTACCTGAATATTTTTAACCAAAAAGCGGTTTGCTCTAACCCCGCTTTTAGACTTACCTTAGGCGAAAAGCCAATTTGTTTTAACGCGCTAATATCGGCAACCCAATTATTAGGGTCACCTTTTTTTCCCATGTTGTTAAAGCTAAATGTTAACGTTTGATCAAAGCTTTCAAAAAAGAGCTCGGCCACATGTTTAATGCTGGTTTCTAATCCAGAGGCTATATTATACGAGCTACCGTCAAATGCTGCATGGTCAATTAATAATTCAATGGCTTTAACCAAATCGTCAATATAAATAAAATCTCTTGTTTCATTACCCGTTCCATATAGAATGATATTATGGGGATTACCTAATGCTTTTTGAGACAACTCCCAAAACAATTGTTTGCGCAAACCTGGTCCGTATGCCGAAAAAACACGCACATTGCATGTTGGTATTTGAAAAAACCGATTGTATTCTTTTAATAAATATTCGCTTTGTAATTTATGAAATCCATAAGGTGACAATGGATTACGAACTGCATTTTCATGTATAGGCAAAGTCTCGGGATTACCATAAACGGCTGCGCTTGAAAAATTAATGAACTTGCAATTTGGTTGGTAGGTGCGGATAGCGACCAATAGCTTATGAACATTGAGCACATTCAATTCAAAATCTTTATCTGGTTTTTCAAAAGAAAAACCTACATGGGCAGACCCTGAGGCATTAATACAAACATCAATTGCATCTTTAGTAAATAGGGTATCAAAATTCGTGTTTATTGTATCAAGCTTTGTATAATTAGATACTGCGTGGTCAATTACATCCGCTTCAAATACATTGTTTCCTGTTTGAGCAAAATACTTTGCGCAGTTACTGCCTATAAACCCTCTACTGCCAATTATCAATATATTCATACTTATTTCTTAAGTGCAATAAAAGAATAAAGTCGTCCAGGTGTATTGTCATTAGCTGCCTTTACTTGCGCAAGCAAATGATATACAAAATCTATTTTTATAAACATTTTTGCAAGGGAGGAACCAATAATTTTTGATAAGCCATCTTGAAATTGAGCACGCATTCCGAGCTTGGTAATTGGGGCGTAATTGATAACACTTTCATAAGGATGCAATGTTTTAATGAGGTGCAACCCGCTTTGCCCAATACATTGTTTGTAATAGTCAAGCGTAAACGCATGTTCGCCACCATATAGATGATGCAATGGGTGTTGCGCTAAAAAGGCTTTTAAATCTAATTCGGATGTCAATACATGTTCACGGGTAGCAATAAAAATACCACTTGGCTTCATTACCCGATACACTTCTTTACAAAACTGGGCTAAATCTTGGGCATGATGCAATACCTGACGCACGTACACAATATCAAATGAATTGTCATTGAAAGGAAGCGCTTCACCAAAATTTTCCACTACTTCAATAGCTAGTTGATGTTTATTGCTTAAATAATTGATAGCTGCTGCACCAACATCTGCACTTGGGTCTGGCTCTAGTGCAGTAACCTGGTAATTTCTTTTTGCAAATCCATAAGCAGCCATTCCTCTTCCCGCACCAATATCCAATATTGTTTTTAAATGGGTTGGGATAAAATCCAATACTTCGCAAAACTCTTCACTTTCGCTAAAGCGATTCACCGATACATCGATATCTTCATCAAAATAATTATCAATAATGGCCTGCTTTTTATCAGGATTTTTTCTTAATTCTTTTACCGCTTCTTCCCAATTCATTCCTAGTTTTTTATAAATTCAACACAACAAATTGCTCTACAATGTGCCGCTCCATCATTTCCTTTTCCTTTACCAGTGTGTGGATTATACGAAACGCTATTTTTACAGTTGCTGGCATTGCTAAATTTCCAGTCATTCGTAAAATATTGTAGGTATTGGTCTGTAAATTGTCCTTCAACAGCTAACTTTTCTTTGATTTTACTTACCATTTCTGCGTCAAACTGTTGAAAAAATCCATGGTGTTCAAATTTTCCGTAAGGAAATGTTAGTAGCAGTTTTCCTCCTTTATTTAAAACTCTAATCAATTCCTCTACAACATTTAAGTATTCATAGCTTTTTTTATTCGTATCCTCATTTTTGTTGATTTCGTATCCGTAAATAGAGTTATCCATATCAATATGTTCAATGGTCGACTGACAAATAATTTGATCGTAATAATTTTGTTGAAATGGCATTTTTCTTAGATCGCCAAATACATAAGAAATACGTTTAGCAATAAAATTAACTGGTTCTGGATAAAAAGTGAAAATTGTAAGTTCTTGCTCATTAAAGTATTCATGATTTACAATTTCTGCAAAATTGAATGTAGAGCCTGCATCCAATATTTGTGAAAATTTTGTTTTATTAAGTTTACTAAAAATCCAAGGATACTCAACAATGCGTTCATCAAAACCAATTCCAAATTTTTCTGGAATTACGCCTTTCGCAAATTGATTGACCAAATTTGAATTTCTGAGCGTGTCGTAAATTTTCTGCCACCTTGTATCATTATAACCATAGCTCCAAGGTTTTTTGCCTGTTAGATTATATATCGTTTTACGAACTGGTTTTATTAGTTCTTTTAATTGCGTTTTCATATTTGTTTTTCAATCATTTTTGCCGGATTACCTACAACAATTGCATCATCAGGAACATCGCTTGTTACCACAGCGCATGCTCCAACTATGGCTCGTTCCCCAATAGTTACTCCCTTTAGTATAGAGGCATTAAATCCAATCCAAGCATCATTTTTTATAATCACTTTTTTTTCTCTCAAATCAAGATCCTTTTTTGGGTGGCCAGTGGTTATAATACTCCGAAAATGGTGGCGTCTCAATTCTGCATCTATTGGATGTGATATATTGTCATGAATATTTACATTATGGGCTATTAATACATTATTACCAATATTTACTTCTAAAGCAGACCAAATTCTAGTGCCTTCACCAATGTAACAATTATTGCCAATTGATATTTTGCCACCGTGGGCAAAAAGTAAAAGATCTCCTCGTATATGAGTATTTGCACCAATAGTTATTTTTGATTTATCGAATTGATTGTTTACAACAGTTGCACTTGGATGAAATCGTGATGTTTTATCAATTGTCGAAAAGCTGCCCATCAATAAATTATGCCAGTTATGCCTCACTGCTTCCAAAGTGACAATGCGAACAATATAATGAAGTAGTTTTATAAACATATAAATGCATGTGTAGCAATAACAACCAAGTTTTCGTACGTGCGCAATTTATTAATAGATTTTCATTTTGAAAGAATTTTATAATTTTGGCTTCAAATTTCCTTCATGAAAGTCCTACTTTTAGATAATTATGATTCATTTACTTACATGCTGAAAGATTATATCAATCAATGTAAAGTGACATGCAATGTAATCAGAAATGATGATGTTGCCTTGTTTGATGAGTTTTATACATTCGATGCCATTATCATTTCACCTGGCCCTAGGTCTCCAAAGTACGCTGGACAGTTAATGAACCTAATACAAAAAAATCAAACAACTAAAAAGCCGCTTTTGGGAATTTGTCTTGGTCATCAAGCCATCGGGCTTCACCTAGGCGCAACTTTATCCAAGGCAAAAGCTCCGATGCACGGCAAAATAGATACAATTATCCACAATGGAAATATGCTTTTTAAGGATATTCCAACTCAATTTAAGGCAACCAGATACCACTCACTCATTCTTGAAAATTTGCCTCAATCATTAGAACTTATTGCCAATACCAATAATAACGAAGTAATGGGTGTGGCACATAAACAGCTTCCTATTTGGGGGGTGCAATTTCATCCAGAATCATGCACAACAGAGCACGGCCTTCAAATAATTAAAAATTTTTTAATCTTAGCACAACAATACCATTGAGATATTCTATATTTGGTTTGTTTATAAAATAAAAATTAATGCAGGTAAACATAAAAACTGAAGGAAAATTTAGTTATATAGAAGAAGGGAAGGGCGAAACTTTACTACTATTACATGGTCTTTTTGGTGCACTCAGCAATTGGAAAGATGTTCTTCAACATTTTTCTAAAAGGTATAAAGTTGTTATTCCTATAATGCCAATTTTTGAAATGAACATCTTGAAACTTAGCGTGGAGGGATTAGCCAACTTTATACATGATTTTATTGAATATAAAAACTATGATAAAGTAAATTTTATTGGAAACTCCCTCGGGGGGCATGTAGCTTTAGTTTACATCCATAAGTATCCGGAAAAAATAAATTCACTTTTGCTTACTGGCAGTTCAGGATTATATGAAAACGCTATGGGGGGGAGTTATCCCAAAAAAGGGGATAAAGAATTTATAAGACAAAAGGTAGCCCTAACCTTTTATGATCCCGCAACAGCTACCGCTGAGTTAGTGGATGAAGTATTTGATACCGTAAATGACCGTGGTAGGGTGCTTAGGGTTTTGATGATGGCAAAGTCTGCAATTAGGCATAATATGCGAAAAGATATTCCTAAAATAACACAACCCACTTGTTTAATTTGGGGGAAAAACGATTCGATTACTCCGCCTGAGGTAGGCACTGAATTTAATAAGCTACTGCCTAACTCTGAACTGCATTTTTTAGATAAATGTGGGCATGCTCCAATGATGGAACAACCAATACTGTTTAATGAAATCGCAGATGCATTTTACCAAAAAATAAATGTAAAATAAGTAATATGACAGCCTCCGAACTTGCATCAGTTGATATTTTTCCGCTAAAAAAAACGGACACTTGCGAAAGTGCAATTGTTTTTATGCACGATTGGAAAGTATTTCAATTGCCTGTAACCGATAATGGAAAACTTATTGGCTACGTGGTGCTCTCCGATTTGGCAGAAGCTTCACCAAAACATAAAATTGACAAGTACATAAAGCCATTCCTTCAATTATATTGTGTAAATAATCAACATTTATTTGGATTAATAAAGCAGTTTGCCGAAAGTAAATTTACTTGCTTAGCAATTTCCGATGATGACAATAACTATATTGGTGCTGTTTCTTTAGTGGATCTTAATATTGTTTTATACAAATCTTCGCTTTCGCAATCAGGTGCAATTGTTGTATTAAAAATGAGCCCTCAAGATTACTCATTGGCGGAACTTTCCCGAATTATAGAATACAATGATTGTAAAATATTAAATGTTTTTATTACACCGGATAGCTCTGACTCGACAAAAATTTTACTTTCAGTAAAATTAAACAAGCAAAATATAAGTACCGTTTTGCAAACCTTAGAAAGATACAATTATACTATCCACTCAATTTATGAATTGGACGACCATCAAGCTAGCCTAGATCAAAGATACGATTGGCTAATTAAATATTTAAATACCTAATGAAAGTAGCGATTTATGGAAGGGTTTTTAAAAAGGAAAACGCTATATTTATTCAGCAGCTTTACGATTATTTACACAAAACAGATACCGAGTTTATAACTGAAGAGGTTTTTTTAGCACAGTGTGTTGCAAGTGGCATAAAACCTCGACTTACAGCTACTTTTACAACCCACCAAGATTTAGATAATAACGAAATTGATTTTATGATTGTGCTTGGTGGTGATGGAACAATACTTGATACCATGATTTATATGTACAATAAGCCAATTCCTGTTCTTGGAATTAACACTGGAAGATTGGGTTTTTTGGCAGGAGATTCAAAAAATGATGTCAAGAAATGCATTGATAATTTAATAAAAGGGCATTATACCATTGATTACCGTTCGGTGCTTCAACTTGAAACAAGCACACCATTATTCGATAAGGTAAATTTTGCCCTTAATGATTTTGTGATTCATAAAAAAGACTCCTCGTCAATGATTACCATTCATACTTATGTAAATGGGGAATATTTAAACTCCTACTGGTCGGATGGATTAATTATTTCAACCCCAACTGGGTCTACTGGGTATTCTTTAAGCTGCGGTGGGCCTATATTATATCCAACAGTAAGCAGCGTTGTAATCACACCAATAGCTCCTCATAATTTAAATGTGCGACCTATGGTTATTTCTGATGAGTATATTTTATCATTTGAAATCGAAGGTAGAAGCACAAGCTTTTTAATTACTTTAGATGCCCGATCAGAAAGTATCACTACTAATGTTCAATTGGCAATCAAAAAAGCTAAATTTAAATTCCCACTCATACGCTTTAATGAGGAAAATTACCTCAATACATTACGCCAAAAACTGATGTGGGGCCAAGATAACCGCAACACGTAACGAAGTTACGTTAATTTAAATTCTTAACTTGACTTATTTGCCCTCATCGCCTAAGTTTGTGTCCCCTATTTAATTATTATGAGAAAGAAGGAGTTAATTAATCTATTATTTTTATTACTTTTATTTAATGTAAAAAGTGCCTTCAGTCAAAAAACCGAATTAGGTTTCATGGTAGGACCTTCTTATTATTATGGCGATATTGTTAATACTTTTCAGCCATTAACTGCGGGCATAGCAGCTTCAGCTTTTGCTAGGTATCACCTAAGTATGCGCACATCTGTTAGAGCCAACCTTAGCTATGGCCTTATTAGAGGATCAGATGATATTGAATCCAATTCAGAGTGGCAACGCGTAAGAAACATGGATTTTAGAACCCATATTATCGAAGGATCAGGTATAATGGAATATAATTTAAGACCGGATGAAAACAGAGGACGGAGAGTTAAAACATCCTATATCCCTTATGTTTTTGGTGGAATTGGGTTTATTTATTTTGAATCTTATAGAGACAATCCAATAACAGGAGAAAGCGTTGCCCTCAGACCTCTTCAACTTGATGGTACTAATTATGCACCCATCGCTATTTGTGTGCCATTTGGTTATGGTATGCGCTTTTATATGAATAGAAATTGGACCATTGGCTTTGAAATAGGAGCAAGATGGACTTCTACCTCTCAGCTTGATAATGTGGACGGGCAATCTATTTACCCAGCAGCAGAAAACCTTCCATCCGACCTAGCCAGATTGATGTATGATCCTTCTGTTAGAGAAAGAGCGAGACCGGGTAAGCCACGAGGGAAAATTGACTTTATAAATGATCTTTATGTTTTATCAGGTGTGACTCTTTCATACCGCATTTGGCCAACGGGTGTTCGTCCTTTGGGAGGAAAGCTTATTCCTTGCCCGCGCATCTTCTAATTATTTCCCTACAACTTCAATTGCATTAATTTTAGTTGCGCTTACAATTAAAATAGTCTTATTTTTGTTTAAAGTCTTATTTGGCTTTATAGATGATTAAGAACTCTTGCTTCTGTTGTATGTTGTTTCTTTGTTTTTTTGCTAAAGCTCAAAAAACACAAATTGGAGTTTTAATTGGACCCAGCTATTACTATGGCGATATAGTAACTACTTTACAGCCATTATCGGGTCGTAGAAGTGGATCTATTTTTTTGCGATATAAAGTTAACCCTAATTTCTGTTTTAGAACAAACTTGAGTGTAGCTAAAATTTATGGTTCGGATGCACATCCTTCAACAACTGCATGGCAAAAATTACGAAATTTGGATTTTACTGCTAATATTTTCGAACTTTCAGCCATGGGGGAGTACAATATTATTCCAGATAGAAACAAAGCGCGTAGAGTACGAGATCCTTTTATTCCTTATGTTTTTGCTGGCATTGGTGTAATCTACTACGAGTCTTATCGTCCCAATCCAAATACGGGGCAGTTAGTTTCCTTAAGGCAATTGCAATTAGACGGTACAATTTATCAGCCTTTTTCTTTGGCGTTTCCTTTTGGCGTTGGGCTTAGGTATTATATTAATAGGAATTGGACTATTGGAGCAGAAATTGGCGCTCGCTGGACTACAACCTCACAGCTAGATAATATTGACGGTAATTCACTTTATCCTTCATCAGAAAAACTTCCAACTGATTTAGCAAGGTTAATGTATGATCCTTCTTTACCAAAGAACGGAATTAAGTACGGACTTCCTGGTGTTGCAAGAGGAAAAATGAACAACCTCAATGATTTTTATATATTAACAGGAATTACTTTAACATATCGAATTTGGCCTCAATCCTTTAATAGTAGAGGAGGAAGGGCTGTTGCGTGTCCCCGTTTTTATTAACTCATTTTTAAAATTATTTTTACATTTCAGCAAAAATCATAAATTTGTCTTTATTCATTAACTTATATATAGTGTATAAAAAAATATTTCTAGTAACAGCATCGTTATTTTTATTAAATGTAATTTCTTCCAAAGCACAAGGCTTAGAGCTTGGATTGTACCTAGGTGGTTCTAATTATTTTGGTGATTTAAGCCACAATACGATTGCCATTGGCGAAACACACCCAAGTGCTTCATTTATTGGTAGGGTAAACTTGGGCGAAAAATGGGCCGCGAAAGGTCTTTTAGGTTATGCTAGAATTTCAGGTACAGATGCAAACGCTTCTAAAGCTGAGAACGTTAATAGAAACCTGAGTTTTTTTTCAAATGTGTACGAATTATCTATACAACTAGAGTATAACTTGCTGCCGAACAGTACTCGTTACTCGGCAACACGTAAATTTATTCCGTATCTTTTTGGTGGTATTGGTTTATTTAACTACAATCCCAAAGCTTTATACTTGGGCCAAGAAGTTGAGCTGCAGCCGATAGGAACAGAAGGACAAGGCACTACTCAATACAACGATAAAATCAAATATTCCCTAACTCAATTTTGTTTTCCAATCGGTTTCGGTGTAAAAAAGAAAATAAGCAAACGTTTAAGTCTTGGATTTGAGATTGGAGTAAGGTACACTCGTACCAATTATTTGGATGATGTAGGTGGAACTTATGCAGATTATATAGTAGTTGCAAGAAGTTCGGGCGCTGCAGCCGGTGCTTTGGCAGATAGAAGTGGAGAATTAACTTCTGATAAATCTAACTTATTTAAAGATGGTGACAAGCGTTCAAATAAATCAATCGATATAAATGATATGTACTTGATGGGAGGTTTCACCATTACATATATTTTTCCAAATGGGGGTATTAAGTGTCCTCGTTTCTAATTGTAAGTTATGAAAGTAAAACAAATCACTTTTCTGCTATTGTCTTGCACATCATTATTGACAAATGCTCAGCGTATTGAAGTGGGATTAATGGCAGGTGGAGCCAACTATGTAGGCGATATTGCACCTACAATGGTGGCTTCTGAAACTCGATTTGCAAGAGGAATATTTGGCAGGGTTAATATTTCATCAACTTTTGCTTTTACCGCGTCTTATTTTAGAACCAGTTTAACAGGAACAGATCAAAATTTTGAATTTAACCAACCCCGAAATTTAAGCTTTAAAACAAGCATAAAAGAATATGCAGGTGTTGTTGAGTTCAACTACTTGAAGTATGCCTTGGGAATTCTTGATAAAAAGTACACGTCCTACGTATATTTGGGATTTGGAATGGTTGAATACACTCCTGAAACTTTTTTTGAAAACGCTTGGGTAGATTTACGTCCATTACAAACTGAAAATGTTTCTTACAATTCTTTTTCTTACGTTATCCCTTTTGGCATTGGTTTCAAATGGAACTTTAAACCATCATACTCAATAGAAGCTAATTTAGGTTTTAGGAAAACTTATACCGATTACTTAGATGATGTTAGTACCGTTTATGTTGATCCTGCCGCAACGGCAAAAGACAAGGGCACTCCAGCTATGTTAATTGCCGACAGATCAGCAGAATTAAATAATGGGGTTCCACAAAATGGCGCTGGCTACAGGAGAGGTAATGCTGATTTTAATGATTGGTATATAATAGTAGGTGTTTCACTTACATATCGCATTTTTAACTCACAAAAGTGTCCAAGATTTTATTAAATTCGCAGGCTTAGCAAATTGGAATGAGCCTAAAAGATCAAATAATCCTCGAAAAACTTCCTAAACATATTGCCATCATTATGGATGGAAATGGCCGTTGGGCTAAGGGCAAAGGGATGTTTCGCGTCTTCGGTCACCAAAATGGCGTTAAAGCTGTCAAGGAGGCAGCAGAAGCTAGCGCAGAGGTTGGTATTCAATTTCTCACTTTATATGCTTTTTCAACAGAAAACTGGAGTAGGCCAAAAGACGAAATAAATGCCTTGATGGAATTGTTGGTGTCCACAATTCGTAAAGAAACCAAAACACTTATTAAAAATAATATTAAGCTCGAAGCCATTGGAGATATTAGTGATTTACCCAAAAAATGCCAAAGTGAATTAGCAGAAGCAATAGAAGAAACAAAACACAACACACGATTAACCCTTATTTTAGCGTTGAGCTACAGTGCAAAATGGGATATGATAAACGCTATTAAAAAAATTGCAACCAAAGTAAAAGAGGGAACAATGAAAGTTGAAGAAATCGTGGAGGCCTTTGTAGATGAAAATTTATCTACTGCAGCATACCCTCATCCCGAATTAATGATTCGTACTAGTGGAGAACAGCGTATCAGTAATTTTTTATTGTGGGAAATGGCATATAGCGAATTATATTTTACCCCAAAGCTTTGGCCTGATTTTAATAGAGAGGATTTATATGAAGCCATTTTAGATTATCAACAGCGCGAACGAAGATTTGGCAAAATTAGCGAGCAAGTAGAAAAAAGATAAATGAAAACGTTTAAATTAATCATTTATAGTATATTTTTCTTCATTTGCGCTGCTACACAAGCTCAAGTAGAAGATTCGACCTCCATAAGTATTAATCCTAAAGATTTTATTGATTACTCTTCATCGCGTAGTTATGAGTTAGCAAATATTGTAATAACAGGAACCAACTATTACGATAAAAGTGTGCTTCAAATCCTCTCAGGTTTAACGATTGGGCAAAAAATTAGAGTGCCATCAGAAGATTTAACAAAAACAATTACCAATTTATACAAACAGAAACTATTTGAAGATGTAAGTCTACGCATACTTGACATTGTGGATGATAAACTAACCTTAGAAATTTTTGTAAAAGAAAAACCTCGTTTGTCCACTTTTAGCTTAAAAGGCCTAAGTAAAGGCAAGTCCAACACTTTAAGAGAAGAGCTATCGCTTAAAGCAGGCCAAATTATTACTGAAAACTTATTGGCTTCTACTGTAAATGAAATAAAAGTATACTATGCTGAAAAAGGATTTTTAAACACTACCGTAAAAATTACCCAAGAACCAGATGACGCCAAGAAGAACACAGCAAAACTAAGAATTGAAGTAAACAGAGGCTCTAAAATTAAAATCAACGATATTATTATTGAAGGGAACACGGCTCTTGAAGACAAAAAAGTAAGAAAGCTACTTAAAGATACCAAGTCCAAAAGAAGGTTATTTGCAAAGTCAAGGTTTATTGATGAGAAATTTCAAGATGATAAACAACACATAATAGAAAAATACCTTTCATTAGGTTATCGTGATATTGAAATTGTTTCAGATAGTGTTTACCGCTTTGACGAAAAAACATTGAACATAAAAATTGTACTTAATGAGGGCAAAAAGTACTACTTCCGCAATATCACCATCGTAGGAAACACTAAATATACTTCAACCGAATTGATGAGCATTTTAAAAATTAAAACAGGGGATACTTATGACCAAGCATTATTGGAAACCCGCTTACGCATGAATCAAACTGGGCTCGATATTAGCACCCTATACATGGATGATGGTTACTTGTTTTTTAACGTGAATCCAGTCGAAGTGCTGGTTGAAAATGATTCGATTGATTTAGAGATTAGAATTTTTGAAGGGGAGCAAGCCCGGATTAACAAAGTGAGTATAACGGGTAATACCAAAACAAGCGACCATGTAGTATTGCGCGAATTGCGCACCAAACCAGGTCAATTATTTAGCCGATCTGATATTACACGATCCCTGCGTGAGTTATCCCAATTAGGCTATTTTAATCCAGAAGCATTAAATGTAAATCCAATTCCACATCCAGAAAGTGGCACAGTAGATATAGAGTACATAGTAGAAGAAAAACCTAACGATCAAATTGAACTTTCGGCAGGTTGGGGTGCCAATACCGTGGTAGGAACATTGGGTTTATCGCTTAATAATTTTTCTACCCGCAGAATGTTGGAGAAAAAAGCATGGAACCCAGTACCAAGTGGAGATGGGCAACGTTTATCACTCAGGGCTCAAACCAATGGAAGTTTTTTTCAATCCTACAATGCTTCATTTACCGAGCCTTGGCTTGGTGGTAAAAGGCCAAATTCGTTAAGTGTTTCGATATTTCATTCTATTCAAAGCAATGGCTTTAATACAATAGATGTAAGAAGGTTTGCACTAAATACAACTGGCGTCACAATTGGCTTAGGTAAGCGTTTAAAGTTCCCTGATGATTATTTTGTTGTTCAATATCAAGCCATTTACCAGCGTTATTTTAACGTAAACAGCAGTACTGGACAAAGTATTTTACCATTGGTGCCAGAAGGAGCATCTACTAGTTTAAGTTTCAGGGTTATTTTATCTCGTAATTCTACCGATCAGCCAATCTATCCTCGGTCAGGATCGAATATTTCAGTTTCATTTCAGTCAACACCGCCATACTCTTTGTTTAATGGTAAAGATTACACCAACATAGAAGCCAAAGAAAAAATGCGATTATTGGAATTTTACAAATGGAAGTTTGATGCTACTTGGTTTGCCAAATTAGCAGGTAATACAAGACCATTGGTGTTAATGATGCGCACAAATTTTGGTTTTATCGGTCAATTTAATCCTGCTGTTGGGTATACACCATTCGAAAGATTTTGGCTAGGTGGAGCAGGATTAATGGGATTTGCTTTGGATGGACGTGAACTAATTGCATTGCGCGGTTATGAAGATAATACTTTAACGCCACTTTTTCGCAATCCCAATGATGGTAGAATTGAGCCGCAAGGAGGTGTAATTTACAACCGATTTACTACTGAATTGCGTTTTCCAATATCACTCAATCCTTCTGCAACAGTATTTCCGCTCATATTTGCAGAGGCTGGTAATGCCTGGTCAAATTATGAAGAATTCAATCCTTTTAAGGTGTATCGCTCATTTGGTGCAGGTGTGCGTATATTTTTACCCATGTTTGGTATGATAGGGTTAGATTATGGCTATGGGTTAGATGAAGTATTTTTGCGACCAGGAGTTAATAAAGGCAATTTCCACTTTTTATTAGGGCAACAGTTTTAAACAACAAACCCACATTGGTATGAAAAAAATAATATTTGTTTTTTTAGGATTTACGCTTTCAATAGTCGCCACTGCGCAGCGTTTTGCTTATGTTGATACAGAGTATATTTTAGATTTAATGCCTGAATACCGAAGCGCCCAAAAACAATTGGATGCATTAGCCGAAGACTGGGAAAAGGAAATTGAAAAAAAACAACAGTCAGTAGATAGGATGTACAAAGATTTTCAGGCTGAACAAGTATTATTGACCGAAGATTTGCGCAAAAAACGTGAGCAGGAAATAAAAGATAAAGAAAAAGATTTAAAAGATTACCGCACCCAAAAGTTTGGTTATGAAGGTGATCTATTCAAAAAACGGCAGGAACTAATAAAACCAATACAAGATAAAGTTTTTGATGCAGTACAAAAAATTGCAAAACAAAACGCTTTAGACTTTATATTTGCCAAATCGGCTGATTTAATAATGCTATACTCCAACGCCAAGTACGATAAAAGCGATGAAGTGCTTAGCGAGTTGGGCGTAGCAAATACTAAACCCGATAAAAAACAGCCGATAAAAGGGGGAAATCAAGTAGGGAGGTAGTTTTGGCATCATTTTTATTAATTAAATAAATCATAACTTATAAAACATAAAACATAGATAATGAAACACACAGTAAAAATTATTTTAGGAGCAGCACTAATCATGTGCATGGGTTTAGGATCTGCCAAGGCGCAAAAATTTGCATATATTGATTTTCAAGAGTTGATGCAACTCATGCCTGAGTACAAAAAAGCCAACACCGAAATGGAGGCATTTGGCAAAACATTACAAGACCAACTCAAAACTATGAATGAAGAGTTAGAAAGAAAATATGCTGATTTCCAAAAAAACGAAGTTAAAATGGCTGACGCTATTAAGGATTTAAGGCAGAAAGAATTGCGTGATATGCAAACACGCATGCAAGAGTTTCAAGAAAATGCGCAAGAAAACGTGCGTAAAAAGGAATCAGAGTTGTTAAAACCAATTATTGAAAAAGCAAAAACAACCATTGCTGTCATAGCAAAAGAAGGTGGATACAGCTATGTGTTTGATAGTAGCCCAGGAACTCCATTGTTGTACAAGCCAGAAGGAGATAATATTTTGGGTACAGTAAAAAAGAAATTAGGTATATTATAATCACGATAGATAAAAGCTAAAATCCCCGATAGAAATAAATTCTTTCGGGGATTTTTTTTAGTATTTAAGTACGAAAGAAATACTAAATTTATAGTTTTAAAACTGAAAATTATCACGATGGAGCCTAGTTAAGTTATACTGTAATGATTTACATATTTTACAGATGCTCAATTGTGTTTACTCACCAGCAGCACTATTGCTAAAGCAAGCTTTAAACCAAACAGAGGTTAATGTAAAATGCGGAGTGGGTTTGTAGCATTAAGTAAATCCCCAAAAGCCCAATCTTACAGAATATGATATTGGATGCATTTCCTATGGCATTTCGGGGATGTTTAATATCTATGCAGGTACATGGACAGATTTGACCACTAACCTCTTTTTTTAAAATCGGTCATTTCCCATTTTACTAGGATACAAAATTGGCAAAGAGAAAAAGAAAGGGTTATTAATGTACCTAAAACTTCAATTCTCAGAAATAGAGGAGATTTTGATGCTTGGTTTTAGCATTCCGCTTATTACCATGATTTCTGTATAGAAACAGTTTTATACATATATTGCATTAAGTCTTGACTTTGGCAATTGTGCATTTAATGAATATGGCATACCAAGACGAAGAACTTTACGTAGCAATTCGACATTTGTGTATAGGATATAACTACTCAGAAAATTTAAGAATACAATTTAAAGTAAATTCGCTATTGCAGTATAATAGGTATTATTAAAAACAACAATACAATTGATCGCAACGTCATTCAATAACCTACGCATTCAGGGCAACAGAGCATGATTAAACTAAGTTTAATCTTATTGATAGAAAGAGGTAATTGCTCTTATCATTTAATACCTTAACAATTCTTCTAATTTAAGCGCAACTTTAGTTGCATTTGGTAACATCTCAGCTTCCAAAGCTATGTTTAATGGAACAGCAGGAATATTTTTAGCACCAATGGTAAAAACTGGGGCATCTAAATAGTTGAAGCATGTTTGTGCAATTCGACCAGCCAAACTTTCGGCAAATGAATTTAACAACGCTTCCTCCGTTACTACCAAACATTTACCATGTCGTTTTACAGATGTCATAATATACTCTTCATCCAATGGTTGAAGGCTGCGCAAATCAACAACTTCCACTTGTCCAGTAAATTTCTTGGCTGCTGCTGTGCTCCAATATACTCCCATTCCCCAAGTAATTATGCAGCAACTTTCACCATTATCAATTGCTTCGTTGCTTGCTGCCAATACAGTATTTGCTTTGCCCAAAGGTAGTATATAATCTTCATCGGGTTCAATACAACGAGCAGCTTCTGTACCTGGGTTTTTGCTCCAATACAATCCTTTATGCTCTAGCATTATCACAGGATTTCCATCGTAATATGCAGCTTTCATTAAGCCTTTCATATCTGCGGAATTACTTGGATAGGCAATTTTTATTCCTTTTAATGTAAGCAATGTCGATTCTATGCTTCCACTGTGGTAAGGGCCACCACCACCATAAGCTCCAATTGGAATGCGAATGATTGTGCTTACAGGATATTTTCCCATGGTGAGATAGGATGATTTGCTGATTTCGCAAACCAATTGATTTATGCCCGACCAAACGTAATCTGCAAATTGAATTTCTACAATCGCTTTTACGCCAACCGCGCTCATACCAACGGTAGAACCCACAATATATGCTTCTTGAATTGGAGTGTTAAACACACGGTCATTTCCATATTTATTTGCAAGGGTTGCAGCTTCACGAAACACTCCACCCAACCTAGCTCCTACATCCTGCCCATAAAACATACATTCGGGATGTTTGGCCATCAGTTCATCAACGGCATGCAACGCGGCATCCACCATCATACTTGGTTCTTTGCCCTCTGGATTACGAATGCCAGCTTCTTTCGTTGCTCCACTAGGAGCAAAAATGTGATCCTCCACCGTTGTGATATCAGGATCTGGGCTTTCAACAGCTTGCTTAAATTGTTGTTCTACTTTGTAATTAGCATCTTGTTCAATTTCTGCTAATTCTTTTCTATCCACCCCAATTTCTTTTAATAATTTCCGCAATTTAGGTTGTGGATCATCCTTACTGTGTTTGGTTAAATCATCATCCATTCGATACCATTCTTTACGCACACCAGAAGTGTGATGGCCAAGCAAAGGTACTTTGGCATGCACTAAAATAGGTCTTCGCTGGTTACGCACATATTCTATAGCATCAGCTATGCCTTCATAGCTTTCTACATAATCGCTACCATTAAGGCGCATGCGTTTCATCCCTTTAAAACCTGCGGCATATTCGTAAGCATCCATTGCGCGCATTTCATCCCCGCTTGCACTAATTCCCCAATCATTGTCCTGCACCAAATAAAGTATTGGGAGTTCCTTAAGCACAGCCATTTGAAAAGCTTCAGCAACTTCGCCTTCAGTAATGGAGCCATCGCCAAATGAACAAACAACAATTGGAAATTCCCCTTTAATATTTAACTGCTGACTTTCTTTATATTTAATACCATGAGCCATGCCTGTAGCAGGAATTGCTTGCATACCAGTCGCACTACTTTGATGCGGGATTTTAGGAAATTCATCACGATTTAAACTTGGGTGAGCATAGTATGTTCTCCCTCCCGAGAATGGATCTTCTGCTTTTCCTAGCAATTGAAGCATCAGTTCGAAAGGGCTCAGGCCCATACCCAGTAGCATCGATTCATCTCGATAATATGGCGAGCAATAATCGTAGGGCTTTAGTTGCATACCTACGGCAAGTTGAATAGCCTCATGTCCGCGTGAAGTTGAATGAACGTATTTACAAATATTTCTATTTGCATCATAAATTTCTGCCATTGCACGGGCTTCACAAATATGCATGTAAGCCTCAAGAAGAATATCTTTTTTTACCATGATTTAAGGGGCAAGTTTACACAAATGAGTACACAATTCAATAACCTAAATTTAGGTGTTAATAATTGCATCAGAAGGTTATTTTTGCGATATGACAAGTATCGAAAAAAAGACCCCATACCCATTTAAAAAGATTGCAGTTGCGGTTGCTTTTTCTCCTCGTATTGAGGCAATTTTAGCTGAAAGTAAAAGGTTGCAAGCAATTTTTAAAGCCCAAATGATTTTTATACATGTGGGTGAAAGAAATATACAACAAGAGGAATATTTAAAACACCTGCTGCATCGGTTTGAATTGGATAAACCAGAAAACAAATTGCTATGGGAAGTTGGCGATCCTGTGGATGTAATTTTAAATAAATGCCAAGAGTATGAAGTGGATTTAGTAGTTGCAGGGGCTTTGGAGAAAGAAACATTGGTAAAATATTTTCTAGGTTCGGTAGCTCGAAAATTGTCTCGCAGGTCAAAATGCTCCGTGCTTATGTTGCGGGAGCCTCATATAAAATCCAATTCAATAAAAAAGATTGTAGTGGAAGGAAGCGATCATCCCAAAACTGTTAATACCATTGAAACGGCAGTTTATATCGCCAAACTTGTTAGTGCAGGTGACGTTACAATAGTACAAGAAAGTGATGTAAGTAAAATGGCTGTGATACGAAGTGATGAGTTCAGTGATGAAGAGGTTGTAGAACATAAAGAAAAAATAAATCAGGAAGATGATAGGCGCTTGGAAGCAATCCTTCGTTTTGCAGATTGTGGTTCATTAAAAGTGAATAGGGAACGTATTGATGGCAAGCCAGGTTATACTATTACACAGTATGCTCGACAATATAAAGCAGATTTACTTGTATTGAATTCGCCAGACACAAAACTGAATTTAATAGATAAGGTTTTTCCGCGCGATATCGAATTTGCACTAGCTGATTTGCCTTGTGATTTACTTATCGTGCATTCACAAACAAGCGAACTTGATGAAGGAATATCTTGAAGTAAAAAAAATCCTAAAATAGTAATTACTAGTATAGCGTAGCATCAACATTTAGCAATAATGAACCACACCCAACTTATCGACTTATTTATATGCCTTGGGGTAATGTTGCTAAGTGGTAGGTTATTTGGCGAGTTTTTTAGAAAGTTAAAAATGCCTTTGGTGGTTGGCGAGTTGGTGGCTGGCATTATGCTAGGTCCTACTTTATTGGGGCAATTTTATCCGCACTTAAACGACACCATTTTTACAACTAAAGGAAATATAGGATTGGTTTTAAGCGGGATTACAGCTATATCAGTTGTAATGCTATTGTTTGCTGCTGGTATGGAGGTGGAATTATCCATTATTAGGGCACAGGGAAAAACCGCATTAAAAGCAAGTTTTGTAGGTCTAATTATTCCGTTGGTTTTAGGATTTTTTGCTGGCCGTGAGTTTTATGCATTTTTTGGCGAAAACAACTCAGGTAATATTTTAGTATTTAGCTTATTTATGGGAACCGCAATGGCTATTTCGGCATTGCCAATTATAGCACGTACTTTAATGGATTTAAATTTGTTTAAAACAAAAGTAGGGATGATAATAATAGCAGCGGCAATGCTTGATGATTTAGTGGGTTGGATATTGTTTTCTGTAGTACTCGGTATGATGAACAAAGGAGCTGAGAGTTGGGGGTTTTTGTATACATTAGGGTTTACAATAGTATTTGCTGTAGCAATGCTCACTATTGGTAGAATTTTGATTAATAGGTTTTTGCCTTGGGCAAAGCGTAAGTTATCATGGCCAGGTGGTATACTTGCCATCTCTTTAGGATTTGCATTTTTAGCAGCCGCCTTTACCGAAAAAATTGGGATTCATGCTATTTTTGGAGCTTTTATAGTAGGCATTGCATTTGGAGATTCGGTGCATTTAAATGAAAAAACTAGGGATATAATCAATCAATTTATTACCAATATTTTTGCCCCCCTATTTTTTGTGAGTATTGGTTTTAAAATAAACTTTGTTGCAAACTTTGATTTACAAATTACACTCCTCATTTTGTTAATTGCTATTGTATCCAAGCTATTGGGAGCAGGTTTAGGCGCACTATGGGGTGGCTTAAAATGGAAAGAAGCACTTGCCGTTGGTTTTGGCATGAATGCCCGAGGAGCCATGGAAATCGTGTTGGGTTTGTTGGCATTACAAGCTGGCGTTATTTCCGAGCAAGTATTTGTGGCCATTGTAATAATGGCTGTTGTTACCTCTATAATGGCTGGGCCAATGTTGCAGTATTTACTTACTGGCGAAATGAAAGTGGGTTTAAATTTAAAGGAGATAAATCCCCTTTCTAAACAAGATTAAAAATCTAAACTTAGCGAAATATAGTACATAGGCTTTTTGCTTACAAGTTCAGCATCTTGTATCCCCCAAGCAGCATCAAATCGAATAAAATATCCAAGTAATTTGCTTCGTAAACCACTGCCAAATCCAGCAACTATTGGCTCGCGTACGTTAATTACCGTTGTTCGAATGTATTTTATTTCCACTATTTTTTGGTTATAAGTATTTTCCTCAGAGTACGGATCCGATCCTATCCATGCCGTTCCTATATCAAAGAATGGTACTATTTGAAAATTAGATAAAAACTCTGACCGAATAGGCCTATTTAGTGCGTAAGAAAAAACGGGAAATCTAATTTCATTATTGCTTACTGCAAATGAGTTTCCCGATCGAATATTTTGGTTAAACCCTCGCATATTAGTTGCTAAGCCTTGAAAGGCATAGTTCACTGTTGATGGGGCATTGCTGCCATCATCATAGCGTGGAATGAGCCAGTTGTCAACTCCACCCAATACATATTTTACTTTTGATTGGCCAAAAGAAGTGTTGTAGGTAATCCGGGTTGCAAAAATAAGTTGTCGGTGTATTTTTTGATAGTGTCGTAAATCAAAACCTACTGCATTTAACTGCACTCCTTCGTTTGCTAAGCTTCGGTAATGATCATAAAACATTTTAAACCTAGTGCCATTGTATAAATTAAGTCCTTTGGACTGGGCATTGTCTATTACAAATTCAAGCTTACCTCCAGCCCATCTATCAAAAATATCAGGAAACTCGATAGTTGGCCTGTTAATGCCTAGTGTTGTTGTGCGGTCTTGTCTTACAAATGCTTGCGCCCGAAGGCATATAATAGGATTAAATGGTAAACTAATTTGATAACGTAATTCATGGGATGCATTGCGGGCAATAAAATTTGCTGGTAAGCCAGCAATATTTGCTTCACGCATTTGCCTGTAAAAAGTAAGGCTGTGGTCTAATCTTTTACGCAGTGTTTGGTAGGTTACAAAATAATCAATAGTACTAAAATTAAGTGGAACACGAAAACCAGCAGTAATACGATAATCTTCAAATAAATCAACAATACCTACCTTAAACATTCCATTTAACCCTGGGCTAAATACGCCAGCACCTGTTAGAGTTATAGGCTGGTAAAAGGTGTTTATAATTGAATTATCAAGTTGAGTAACTAAAAAATCAGGAAAAAATGTAGTGTTGTAAAAGCGAGGAGCAGCAAGCTTAAATGCTTTGGTGGAAAGTGTTTTTTCGGTGGTTGGAGTTATCACTCTTATATCTTCTTTTGTAAGTGTTTTTGGTGTGAATTCATTTACAAAAAAATAATCAAATACTATAGTTGGCTTGGCTTCAACAGGTTTTAATTGCGTGTTATTTTCCACTCTTCGTTTGCTAAATACCACAGTAGCATTTGCAAAAGGCTTATTTGCAAATCCACTTTTGAGCCTATACATTGTTGGGTAAGTTTCTATATTAGCTGCTTCTTCTTCGATGCGTTTTACAAGTGGGCTGTACTTAATATAATACTTGCCATTAATAAACATAGTTTCATACACAGTTCTACCTTGCTTGCTTACATCGTGGGTAATAATATTTCTTTGGTAGTTTGTAAGGGGGTAAGTGTTTACGATTGTTTTATTACGAATAATGGTATCAATTTTTGATATATTACTATCAATGGTAATTGTTTTTCCATTGTATTCAAATTGTTTTCCGCTGTTTACTAAGTTATCAAAAAATAAGGTATCGGGTACTTTTTCATCATTTTGATACTGAATAATTAATTCTGTAAAATCATACTCAATATCATAACGCGAAACATAGCGGTTCCTTATTCCATTGTATTCAGTTAAGTATGCATAGTAATTATTGCTATATTCAAGCGGTTCTATTTCGTCAATATTGGGAGTTTCGGTAAGTCGAATTAACTCCGTACTTGGTTCGGTAAAATTATATAAATAAATATCTAGATTATTGGTTCCCGTCAATACTGGTGGAGCAGGAGCTGCTACTAATCCACTATTTCTGTTTGAGCTAAAAATTATTTTTTCGGAACCATCAACAAATCGAGGGTGTAAATCATCGTGTATATCATTGGTAAGCTGACGCTCTCTTCTGGTGTTAAAATCATAGGCAAACAAATCGCTTTGCCCTTTGCGTGTGGCCGAAAGAACTAGTATGCGTTGGTTGTCGGAGTATGCAAATGAATTTATTTTATCAAATTTAAAAAACTGAATGGTTTCCTTTTTTTTGGTAATTAGATCATAAGTGGTTAGTAAATGTTTACCTTTTCGCTCATAAATAAATGAAAATTTTTCGCCTCCTGGATGCCACGAAATTATGGGAAAAGAATGATCTGTTTCAAAACCGTGGTATTTAAATCCGCCTCTGAAAAGTTTTTTCTGTTTACCGGTTTTCGTATCCATCAGCCAAATTTTGTATTTGCCAAGTTTGTTGGTGGTAAAAACGAGTTTATCGCCTTGCGGGTTTACCTTCATTTGTGGTTCTACATAAGGGGTAAGTCTTCGTTTTATTTTAAACTCATTTAATGGTAGGTTTCGCAAAGTATCTTCTTTCGCATATTGCTCTTGGTAATATTTCATTAAACCCTTGCTTGTCGTTTTTAAATTTTCGCCAGTAACGTACATTAATGCACTTTCATAGTTTCTACTTAGCCTAGTTACATACAACATATTCGGAATAACTTCTATCCCATATTTTTCTACCAAATAGCGCCAAAAAGCCTGACCTGCAAGTTGAGGATCAGACTGTATAAGGCGGTTAAATTTTTTAATTTTCTTTTTTAAAATAATGTCTTTTAGTTTATTGTTTTTTTCAACATCCCAATCTTTACCAACATATTGAGTTAGGCCAAATAGGTACCAATCAGGTAAATTAAGCAAAGCGGCATTTTGTATTCTATCTTGAATAGAGCCTCCAAAAAGTAATTCATTTATCAATACAAGTGCTAATCCTGATTTTAAGTGTGCATCATAATCTGCGTGGTTGCCATTAAAATAAATGTACACTGTATTATTTACTACTTGCGAATAGCCGCCTGGATTTTGGGCATTATCACTTAGCACATCAAAATTGGTTTGTTTAAAATCTGATAAGTTGTTGTAATTAATAATTTCTATCCTTCCGCTAAGCCTATGGTCAATTATTTGTTCAATGGCATTTAAATGATTTTCTGCTCCACGTGCCGAAAAATTGGCCAATTCCCTACCGCCAGTGTAAAAATAAGAATCAAAGTTTTCTGATCGCACATACGACCATTCAAATTTTCCATACTGCACTTTGCTTTGTCCAAATGGAGTGTACATGCCTTGTGATAAAGCCAAATAAGGCAACAACAAATTAACCAATATGTAAATTATATACCGCACACAACGTAAAAATGGTATCAAATATGAGCATTACTATGGTACAAAACAAGTAACTTTTAATGCTAAAAATGATTGTAATGAAAACTAACT
>Ga0105045_10000657_pt1 | contig 26074 bp, 22 predicted proteins | sample MAT02_FD_78089 | JGI IMG/M metagenome (GOLD analysis project Ga0105045, IMG submission 78089) | Freshwater microbial communities from Lake Fryxell liftoff mats and glacier meltwater in Antarctica - MAT-02 (megahit assembly) | ecosystem: Environmental > Aquatic > Freshwater > Ice > Liftoff... | reverse complement strand
CGTAGTCGCATTTGAAACTAAAAGTCGCCTGCACCAGCCCCACCGTGCCGAGTGCGCCGGAGCGGATTAGCTCGACGATCTTCGCGGTCTGTGGATGACAGCGATACATAAATGCCTCCATGAGAACGACGCCGTGGTCGCGCGTGGCCTGCACCATCACCATCGCTTCAGCGTGGTTGAGTCCCATCGGTTTTTCACACAAAACATGTTTCCCGGCTTCGGCCGCTTTGATCACCCACTCGGCGTGTTGCGGGTGCGGAGTGGCGATGTAAACCGCGTCAATTTCGGGATCGGCCAGTAGTGCTTCGTAGTTGCCGTGCGCACGAGGGATTCCCTGCGCCATCGCAAACTTCTCTGCAGATTCCAAGGAGCGACTACCCACCGCGACCACTTGCCCACTTTGGGAAAGTGCAACACCTTCGGCAAATGTATTAGCGATCCGGCCCGTGCTCAAAATGCCCCAGCGAAAGTGCGAGGGGGAAGAATTCATAAGAATCTGAAATTCTAAAATTAAGATTAATAGGCACTCACTCTAACTCTCACGAAGCGCTTGATCGGAAATGGGTTCGCATTGGTCGAAACCACCACCCGCTCAATCGTAGCATCCACAGGGGTGACACTTTCGGATGCAGAAGAATCCACGACCCAAGTAACTAAATCTTCGCTGAATTCGGCAGAGTAAATAATTCCCGTGTGAGTGGCGGCCTTGCGTCGGATGTATGTCAAATTGAATTGATCTGTCGCTGGCATGTTAACGGAAGGGAGTCCGGAATTGCCATTCTCGGTGACAATCTTGAAGTTGGGAATTGTGACGTTATCAGTTTGTCCATGGTCCGGGCCGATCATGTTAAAGGCGAATTTCAGAAGGTTTTCCACCCCGTCATTTGCAGGACTTTCAATATCCTGACTACCATCACCCGCTAAAATCTGATCGCTTCTGAAAGCTTGGAGTGCGGTAATGCTTCCTTGGGAAAATAAGTAATCAAGCTGTTGTTCGTTGAGCGCGGATGTGTAGACAGAAACCATATCGATCCCGCCTGTGAAGGGGGTGTTTGTCTCAGAGTTTCCTATCGTGATATTTTGAGAAAATCCCGGTTCGGCAGTGCCGCTGGTGGCGATGGCTAGGTTTCCACCAGCGCCACCGAAATCAAGTGATGGGCCGGACCTAAGGCCTGTTCCACTAATATAAAGCCGTGAGCTATCACGATTGGTGTCGAAGACGACTGCGACCATTCGCCAACCTTGACCGACAAGGGAAAGTTCCTTGGATTTAAGGAATGCGGAATTTAGCTCTGCACGAAGTTTCCCATCGCTAGCGACTAACAAGCGGAGAGATTTCCCCGCTTGGCTGCCACTAACTGGTGAGTAGCTGAGGATCGTCCCGCCTGCTGCATCGGCTTTCACCCAAGCGACAAAAGTTTTTGCGCCGCTGCCGCCTAATGCCGCGCCGCTGACATTGGTGTTGAGGGAATTTATGGGATGGCTGCCATTGAATTGAAGGTATTGCGTGGAAGCAGGTGCCGCAGGAGAAGTCGTGCCCCATGAAGTGCCGGCTGGTAAGTTCGCGCTCTGAGTTTGCGTCAGTTGCTCGCGGATGGTGGGAGTGCCGTCATTTAGAGGCCAGTGTGCGAGCAAGGTGCTTGGAAGTGGGCTACCTACGAAGGTGAAGAATTCACGCAAATGCAGAGTTCCAGAACTTGCTCGGAAAGTGGTGCCACCAATCTTGCTGGCCCCCGGTGGGGCGTTCAGGGTGGTTGTTTGCCATTGGGAAAAATTCGAGGTGGTGAATGTCAACGAGGTGGCTCCGGCAACTGCAACATCGGTATTCCCAGAAAATCGAGCGATCGTGACAGTGGCGTTGGCTGCCTGCGCGAGACGAATTCTAATGGTGGCGGTGCCTCCACTTGGTATATTAATTCGATCCGCTGAAATCTCGATCTGGTTGTTCTGGGCAAGGCCGCGCACCCGCCGTGACATTGAACTATTCCAAGTATTGAGTCTCGAAGCCAGACTGCTGACCTGGTTGGCATTTGATGCTGCCACATTGGTGTTTTCCTGAGGATCAGTTATGAGATTGTAGAGCGCGCCATTGATGAGTTTCCACGGTCCTCGGCGGATCCCTTCCGCATTGGTCGTACCTTCGTTATAGTAGAAATAGTCACGAGCCAAGGTGGCTGAGGTGCCGCTCCAAAGCGGCCAGAGATCAACTCCATCGATAATTCGATCTGTAGGAAAAACAGATTCAGTTAATTTGAGAATGGTCGGAAACAGATCAATATTGGATCCGATTTCATCAGTTACAGAACCTGCCGTAATCTTCCCGGGAAACTTAGCCAGTAGAGGAACCCGGGGGCCGCCCTCTTGCATCAGGCGCTTGTGACCACGGTAGGGGTAAGCGGAACCAGAGGCCTGTTGGGCATCGGCTTGACCGGGCCGAGTATGCCATGGCCCGTTGTCAGAGGTGAAAATTACGAGCGTGTTCCCGGCGATCCCTAGTGCATCAAGTTTGGCAAGAATGAGGCCCACACGGTGGTCCAGCTCCATCATTACATCGTAATATTTACTTATCCCGCTGGCATTGTTAAAGTTCGGGTGTGGCAAACATGGGACGTGCGGAGCGTGAGCTGCAAAGTAGAGAAAAAATGGTTGGTTCGACGAATGTGAAGATTCTATGAACTTAAGAGAGCGCTCGGTGAGCGCTTCCAATAAATAGGATTGCTCGGAATCGGTATCGATCGGAGATGTAATGAGTCCACCTGTAGCCGTAGTGTAGTTTGCAGCCATTGCCGCCTCTCCATCATACAACTTCAGAGGGCTGGCTCCAAGAGCTGCGAAGTAGGTATTTTGCGGCCAAACATCATTCGAGGGAGTGATGCCGAAAAACTCATCGAAGCCATGTCGCAGTGGATTGAAATCAATGGAGTCGCCCAAATGCCACTTTCCAGTGATAGCCGTACGATAGCCGCGTTGTTTGAGGCGCTCCGCGAGAGTTACCTCCTCGGAGTGCATACCATAGACGTTGCTGAGGGGAAGTATGACATTCTCCATTCGGACTCGGGTGGCATAGCTGCCCGTGAGCAGCGAAGCACGCGAGGGTGTGCAGACGGGGGAAGATGCATAAAAAGATGTCATTTTCAACCCTTGCGTCGCAAGGCTATCGATGTTCGGGGTCAGGTTTTTCGCAACATTCGGCGGAGGTAGTGGTGCGAATTCCGGGTAAGCGATCGGAGTCGGCCCCGCCCCGGGGTGAGGGTTGACTTTAGAAGGGTAGGTGTAGGCACCAATGTCGTTGATACCCATATCGTCGACCATGATTAGAACGACATTCGGCGGCGGCGCGGAGCTTGCATAACTCGGGATTGCGGCAACAATCGTTGCGATGATGATGGTGATGATGGGAAAATGATATTTCATGTATTTTGAGAAAATAGAATGGATTGTTGCAGCGTCTTCGGGGTTTTTGGGTGGTGGGACACATTTCTCTATTTTCCTAAAAGAATTTCGAGAGTAGCGCCCTTGCCTCATTTCTGCGCCTCGGCCAGCCGCTGCCGGACTGTGGCGAGGGCTTGAATGGCGCTTGGATCTTCCGGCTGGGCGGCGTGTAATTTTTCAAAATTTGAGAGCGCTTCCTCGTTCCTACCTGCATCCGTGAGCAACATTCCTTGCTCATAGAGTGCTACCAGAAACTCAGAGTCAGCGGCTACGGCTTTGGTCAGAGCTTCGAGTGCGGCCTCGTTCTTCTCAGTCCGGCGCAGCACGTGACCCAGCGCGTAGTTCGAAGTCGCCCCGTCTGGATCGATGGCCACTGCCCTGCGAGCGGCAAAGAGCGCGTCTGCCGTGAATTCACAACGCATCAGCACCAGCGCGAGCCCGGCTTGGATTTCGGCCCGCGCCGGCGCTAACTCCGCAGCGGCTTCGTAGTGCGCGATCGCAGATTTCAAGTCGCCGGAGCCGGCAGCACTCGCCGCTTTCATCAGAAGATGATCCGCTTCATCGAGTCCCAGTTCCTTGAGTTTTGAGGTCGCCTTCGCAGCATCTTGGGTGCGCCCGAGAGCATCCAACACTACCACGTAGAACTGCCATGTTTGCGCATCGTTGGGATCCTCCGTGAGCGAGGACTCGATGGCAGAGAGGGCTTCTGGCAATTTCCCAGCCTGCACGGCGGAGACCGCGTCGTTATAAAAATCAATGCTAGATGAGGACATATAGAGGCACAGACTAGGCATCTCCCCGTGAATTCCAAGGCTGGATTTCAGGGGATTCGTAGCTGGCGCGTCTCGCGCCGATTAGGTCACGAGACAAAACCATAATCATACGGCTTGCGCATTTCACGGGCGACGTGTGTATTGCCCTCCGCAGCGTTTTCACCGATGAAGATTTGGCTTTCCGAATCCCATTGAAGTTTTTTCCCGGTGCGCAAGGAGATCGCACCAAGGTGGCAGACCGAGGCGGAGCGATGGCCGATCTCTACGTCGCAGATCGGGTCTTTGCGACTTTGCATGCATTCGAAGAAATTGCCTTTGTGGTTGTTGCTGAAATAGAGCCGCTCGGCAGACTCGGCGAGTGGCTCGGTGAGGAGTGCTCTGTCGCTGGCAGTGATTTCTTCGCGGTTCACCCAGATCCAGCCATCGCTGCCTTCGAAGCGGATGCCGTTGCGTTGGCCGTCTTTGTTGATGACCTGGCCAAACGGGCTATCGTCAGTGGTCGTACGGACGTTGAAAACGATGCCATTGGCATAGGTGAACTTCACCTCATACTCGCTGGAGGTGGTGTAGCCGCCGGGGATAAGCGTGGCCAATGATTGTGACTCGATGTGGGTGGGCGCGACGAGGCCGATGGCCCAGTAGCCGATGTCCATGTGGTGGGCGCCCCAATCGGTCATGGTGCCGCCGGAGTAGTCGGTCCAATTGCGGAATTTGCCATGGCAGCGCTGTGGTATGTAATCGGCAAACGGAGCTTGGCCTTGCCAGAAATCCCAATCCAGCTCCGGCGGGACCGGTACGCTGGTGAAAGGGCCGCCACGCAGGCCGGCGGGTAGCCAGACGGAAACTTGCTTGAGAGTGCCGATGCGGCCGTTGCGGACGAGTTCGCAGGCGAGGCGGAATCGTTGGCTGCTGCGTTGTTGGGTGCCGGTCTGGAGGATGACTTGGTTGTCGCGGACGGCTTTGACGACTTGTTTGCCCTCGTCGATGGTGAGGGTGAGCGGTTTCTCGGAATAAATGTCTTTTTTAGCCTTGGCGGCGGCGATGTTGATCAGGCTGTGCCAGTGATCCGGGGTGCCGTTGATGACGGCATCGATGCCGGGGTGGGCGAGGAGCTTGCGGAAGTCGGAAAATTTTGCGGGGAATTTACCGTCTTTGGAAAACTCCTCGGAAGCGCGCTGGAGGTGGTTTTGATCGACGTCACAAATGGCGATGATATCAGCGAAGCGGAGGGCATCCTTGGCATCGACGGTGCCCATGCCGCCGCAGCCGATGAGGGCGACTTGGGGGCGGGCATTGGGCGAGGTGATGGCCGCGGCTGGCTCCTGGCCGTGCGCGAACTGGCGCTGGACGAACCAAAGTGGCAGGCCGGTGGCGGCGGCTGTGGCGGCACAACGCCGGATGAATAAGCGGCGGGAAATTTGAAAGGGTTTCGGAGAATTCATAAAGGTTGTGGTCTGAAATTTAAAATTTTCTCATTCTTTCTCAAACACGATCCGGAAGCCGATGTCCGGGCGCTGGAGGGCGCGATCATTGGTCAATTCCCGGGTGAGGGCATTTGAGCCAGGCTTGAGGTAAGAGCCACCCATGAGCACCCAGAGGCGCTCGCCGAGGGGGTTGGCGGGATTGGCGGATTGGCTGCGGGTCCATTCAGCAACTGATCCAGCCATGGCGAGCAGGCCGGCCGGGGTGCGGTCCAGCACTTGGGGAGCCACCGGCCCCCAGCCGCTAGGAAAGAGGCTGCGGGGTTCTGGCATCTGGTGGCTGAGGGCGGCGAACCATTGTTCTTGGGTGGGCAGGTGCGCTTGCTTCCACTCCGCATAGGCGGCGGCATCCCACCAATCGACGCCGATGATTGGGCAAGCGAGTGTGACTGGCCTATTTTGCCAAGTGCCGTTCGCTTTGGCGGCGGCGAGCAGCGCGGGCCAGTTGGCTGGCTGATGGGTGAGCTTGGTGGCGGGTTGGGAAGGGTGATCGAAAGTGCGCTCGCGCTGGGTTTTGGCGAGCAGGGTGAGCATGTCTAGAAACTCCGCATACTCGCCAAGCGTCACTTCATGGGCGCTGATCTCGAAGGCGGGCAAGTTTCCCTCAGTGCCATCCGGGGTCGGATAAGTGCCCGCAGGGATGGTGATGGCCGGGGGCAGCACGGTGCGGAGAATAGGCGGCTGCTTGGGGGTGCGAGGAAAAAATGCGCTGGCGGCGATGCTGGCGATGAGGATGGCAGCGGCGGCCAGACCGATGAGGGTGAAATTTTTCACCCGGCCGGATCGGGTGCCGCGCTGGACGGCTATTGATGGCCCGGGCGGCTCGGCGAGTTGATGCTCGATTTGCTCACAATATTCGCGGACCTGGCTCCAGCTTAATGGCGCATCGACGCTCTCGCCGCGCATCCAACCCAGCAGCGTGAGCAAGCGGGTGCTGCCGGGTTGATCATGGGCGACGAGTGGCGCGAGAGCGGTGCCGAGGTGCTGGAGGTCTTGCGACGATCGCTGCGGATCACGCGGGCCGGCGATGGCGAGGTTTTTCAATCGGATCACGCCCTGCCCATCAAGGTGGATGGCATCGAGAGTGATGGGTGAGGTGGCGTGGGCGAGGGTCTCGTGCTGGAGATTTGCATCGCACACCCGCCGCAAGATGTGGGCAAGGCGGGCGGGTGGAAATAACTCTGCATCGCGAAATCTGGCCTCCAATGTGGCACCGGGTAGCAGCTCATGGGCGCAGAAACACAGGCCGGGCTGGGCGATGGCTTCATAAACGGAGCCGATGAGCGGGTGGTCCACGGCAGCCTTGGCTCGCACATCTGCTAGAAATTCAGCAAGCTGGCTCTCTTCGGTGAGTTCTTCCACGATCACCCTCCGGGCCACGGAGACTTGCTCGGCCAGCCAAGTGCGGGTGCTGGAGGTTTCGCCTAATAACTCTTTAAGTTCGTATTCGCCCAAGTGGCGTGCGGCAGGCGGAGGATTCATGAAAGGTCGAGCAAACGGCAGAATTTCAAGGGGTAGGAAGCGGTGGTAGGAGTGGGATATCGGGATCGAAATCGAGCGACATGGTATCTTGGAATTCCAGGAATTCCGGGAACTGCGGAGTCGCCGGAGCATTTGAAATTTGTTGAGGAATGCGGGCGGCGAGATCCCGTGGCCAAGCCTGCACATCCAGAATCTCGCCTTTGTAAAGCAAGGATACCACTTGGCCGTAGTAGCTTCTTTCACCAAAAAGGTGCTCGGTGGCGCGGTCTTGGGAGGGGATTTGATATTTCATTTGCAGAGTTTCCTCGCCGCCTTGCCAATCGAAGGGGAGGGAAGTCCATTCCTCTGTGACCCAGGATTTCTCCTCAAGTTGAATGATTTCACCTTTTGGGGTTTTGTTGAAAAAAATCACGGAAACGGCGATCTGGCCGACGTCGATCTCAGTATCCGGAGCTTTTTGGACCGGGATGGTGAGCACGACCTTCTGGCCATCTTCGTTTTCCGCATCGTTAAAAATGCGGATGCGGCTGAGAGCAAGTTTACCCAACATCCCTTCGGGTGCTTGGAAGCCGTCGCGCAGCTTGGCGGCTGCCAGCTCGAACAGGCTGCCCGCGCCGGAACTACCCAATTGGAAAACTTTTTCAAAATGAATCGCGGCAATGTCGTAAACTCCCATCGCTTCATGTACGAGGCCCATTTCGTAATGCACGTTCGGATCCTCCGGCGAGAGCGAGAGCGCCTCCTCGAGCTTCATCACCGCAAGCCCCATATCACTCTTGACTCGGGCCTGGCGGGCCTCTTTCACCAAGCGTTCTGCGATGGGATCGTCGATTCTCGGGGTGGTGACGGGGCTAGGTGCCACGGCAGGAATGCGGGCGGGAGCGGCTGTCTCGGCGGGTGCTCCGGGCAGCGGCGGGCGCGAAACTACGGGAGCAGACACCTGCGGCTCCGCAGCGGTGGGCACGCGGATGATGATGGTCTTGGGCACTTCTTTTTCGACGTAGCGGACGATCTGTGAATCCTCAAACCGAGCGGCCAGCGCCATCCCGGCAACGAGCAATTGGAAAAAGACGATCAAGCACAGCACCCAGCAGGAAATCGTAAAAACAGGGATAGGGCCGCGTTTCAATGAGTTGAGAAATTTATCGCGCACGCGGGGAGATTGCTCAGACTCACGGGATTTGTCAAACCAGAGGGGAAGCAGCTAGGCCGCGATCCATGCTGAAGCCTCCACAAATTAAAAATTTATCGCCGAATCCTTGTTTCGATTCTTGCGACTCTGCCCGCCGCCGCCTAAGTCCCTCACAGACATGAGTGAAGCAAATACGCCGCCGCCGCAATCCACCGAAGCCGATCTCATCGCCGTCCGGCGTGATAAACTCGCGAAACTCCGCGATCTCGGGATCGATCCCTACGGAGCGCGGTTTGAGGTTTCCATCACCCCGGCCGAGCTTTACCAAAATTTCGAAGAAGGCAAGCAAGTCAAGCTGGCTGGCCGGATCACCGCGCTGCGAGATATGGGGAAATCCTGTTTTTTCAGCCTCTCGGATGTGCATGGTTCCATCCAAGGTTATATGAATGTGAAGGCTCTGACGGAAACTGAAATTGCGGCCTGGAAGTGTCTGGACCGTGGCGATTGGATCGGCATCGAAGGGGAAACGTTTCTCACAAAAACCGGCGAACCCACCATCAAGTTGGAGAAATTTACCGTTCTCTCCAAGTCCCTCCGGCCGATGCCGGATAAGTGGCATGGCGTGGCGGATCGCGAGATTAAATATCGCAAGCGCCACCTCGATCTGATGGGGAATCCCGCGAGCGCCGCTCTCTTTGTGAAGCGCTCGTTGATGATTGCCGAGATCCGCCGTTTCCTTCAAGATCGCGGTTTCCTAGAGGTGGAAACACCAATGTTGCATGACATCGCCGGCGGTGCCGCAGCCCGGCCCTTCGAGACCCATCACAATGCGCTTGGCATGGCGCTCACCTTGCGGATCGCGCCCGAGTTGTTTCTCAAGCGCTTGCTGGTCGGCGGATTCACTAAAATTTTCGAACTCAATCGCAGCTTCCGCAATGAAGGAATTTCCCGCCGCCACAATCCTGAGTTCACGATGCTGGAAGCGTATTGGGCTTTCTCAGACTTCGAGCAAATGGCGGATCTGGTGGAAGAACTCACCTGCCATCTCGCCGAGAAATTTTGTGGCGGTTTGAAAATCGAGCACAAGGACGAGGATGGAAATGTCACCCGCACCATCGATCTGAGCCGCCCGTGGAAGCGCGAGAGCTACCACACGCTCATCGCCGCGGCTGCTGGCGAGGACTTCTTCGCGCTGGATGCGGCAGCTCGGCGGACTCGTTGCGAATCACTCGGGGTGCAGATTTCTGAAAACATGGAAGATCATGAAGTCATCCAGCAGGCTTTTGAAAAACTCGTCGAAGAAAAAACGTTCGACCCCTGCTTCGTCACCCGCGTCTCCAGTGAGCTGGTGCCGCTGGCGAAAATTTCTCCCGGTGGCAAAACGGTGGAAGTCTATGAACTCATCATCAACGGCCAGGAAATTTCCCCCGGCTACTCGGAGCTCAATGATCCTGATGTCCAACGCCAGCGCTTGGAAGATCAATCCGGCGAGGAAACTCAAAAAGTGGACTACGATTTCATCGAGGCACTCGAGTGCGGGATGCCGCCCGCTGGTGGCATCGGCATCGGCCTCGACCGGCTGTGCATGATGCTCACAGGCGCGCCGACCATCCGCGACGTGGTGCTTTTCCCCCTGCTCAAGCGCAAGGACTAATCACGATGATAGGGCGAGCCGCTTTTGAGTGACTCCAGCCGATAGAGTTGCTCTAACAAGACGACCAAAGCCAGCTCATGCTGTAGCGTGAATGAGGAAAGCGTGAGGATCAAATCGCACGCCTGCCTCAGCTCGGCATTGTGCCCATCCGCCGCGCCGATGAGGAATGCCACGGCCTTCACCTCGCCGCGCATCGCCAGAGCTTCCATCCGCTCGGAAAATTTGCGGGTGGTGAGGAATTCGCCACGCTCATCAAGCGCCACCCGGAAGCAACCATGGGATTTTTCCAACAACCTCGCGGAAACTTCGTCTCGGCCACCCGCCTTGAGCACCAGCAGCTCATAATTACCGAAGCGGGACAGCCGCCTTAAATACTCCTCACAGCCCGCCTTGGCATAGGCGAGTGCAGGCTTCCCGGCGATGATGATACGGACTTGCATCGGCTGCGGCCCGAGCTTGCGCTGCATCCATTCCCACGCCAATCTCAATCCCACATGAAGTTCCTCAAGCTCACTCCCTTCGCCCTGATGGTGGCCTGCCATCCCGGAATCGGCCCGGTCGTTCCGCAAAATTCCGTCGAGCGCAAAATGATCGGCCTGCTGCAAAAATTTGATCGCTGGGATGAGAATGGCGATGGCAACCTCGACGAGCGCGAACTCGCCCCCGCCAAGAACTTCAGCACCCTCACGCCAGCCGAGATCATCGCGTTTTATGATACCGGGAAAGACGGCAAAATCTCCCTCCGTGAAGCGCAAGCGGGCTATGCCAGATCTGACGAAGCCCGGAAAATCATAGAGCCTCGAAAAAGAACCAATAACTCATGAGTGCTATTTATGAGTCTGATAAACTTTTATCGGAATACCTGCTCTTCCACTTCGGCACACCGGAGGAAATTCTATCAACTTCGCGAGAGTGGCCACAAGCCATGCATGATGCTTTGGACTTTGCTGTCAGAACTCCGCGCCATTTCGCAACCACCCGAGTTTCCCGCGCCTTGGACCTGGGTTGTGCCGTAGGCCGCTCGGCTTTTGAAATGGCGGAACACGCGGACGAGGTCATCGGTATCGATTTTTCCCACGCCTTCATCGCGGCTGCGGAAGCCCTGCGGCAAGGCGGCACTCTCACTTACCAGCGGCTCGAAGAAGCAGCCATCTGCACGCCACTCAGCGTCCATCTCGGTTCTGCCTATCCATTGCACAAACTGAAATTCCTCCAAGGGGATGCGATGGACCTGCCTGCGGACCTCGGCACATTTGACCGGGTTCACGCGGCAAATCTCATCTGCCGCCTGCCTCAGCCGCAGCGATTGTTAGCTCGCCTGCCCGAGTTGGTCCGCACCGCCGGTGAGCTCGTAATGGCCACACCCTGCACTTGGTTGGCGGAATTCACCCCGCCCGAGAATTGGCCGGAAAACAGCACGCTGGCTTGGTTGAAAGAATCTTTGCAACCGCATTTCCGCCTCATCCACCAAGCCGAAGAGCCCTTCCTCATCCGCGAAACCGCCCGCAAATTCCAATGGACCACCTCGCTCGTCAGCGTCTGGCAACGGCGCTAGCCTTTGGACTGCGCGCAAATCCCCATTCTTTATGAATCCAAGATCCCTCGTTCTTAGAAATTTTTAAAAATCACACCGCGATCCCGAAATTTGCAATGGTCGGGATGGCGCATCCGTGATACTTGTCCCGCGGATGTTCGAAGTGAGACAAAAGCCGGATATGGTAGAACGCGCCTTGCTGGTGCGTTTCTACTTCGATGCCCGCGAAGCGAATGAATCAGAATCCCTGCTCGAGGAACTTGGCGAACTCGTGAAAACCCTCGGCATCCAGATCATGGAAACCGTGCTTTGTCGCAGCCGCGAGATGCACAAAAAATTCCTCTGCGGAACTGGCAAAGCCGCTGAAATGGTGGCCCTCGCCCGCGCCCACGATTGTGATGTCATCGTCATCGACAACGGCCTCGCGCCCTCGCAACAACGTGAGTGGGAAAGGCTCGCAGACCTCTGCGTGATCGACCGTGAAGAAGTCATCCTCGATATTTTCGCCAAGCGCGCCCAGACGCGGGAAGCCCGCCTGCAAGTGGAACTCGCCCGCATGCAATACGCCCTCCCCCGCCTCGCCCGGATGTGGGGCCACCTCGACCGTGAATCCGCAGGCTCCGGCGGCGGCGCTGGCGGCGGTGCGTCACGCGGCATGGGCGAAAAACAAATCGAAGTGGATCGCCGCCTCGCCTACCAAGTCATTGATCGCGCCAAGCGGGAAATTGAAATCGTCCGCAAGCAGCGCAAAACCCAACGCAAAGAGCGCGAGAAATTCGAGACCCCCCACGCCGCCATCGTCGGCTACACCAACGCCGGTAAATCCACCCTTCTCAATATCCTCAGCGGTGCCGATGTGATGGCCAAGGATATGCTCTTCGCAACGCTGGATACCACCACCCGCCGCATTGAATTACCCGATGGCCAGCCGCTGCTCATCACCGATACCGTCGGATTCGTCAGAAATTTACCCCACCGCCTTATCGAGGCTTTCAAGGCCACCTTGGAAGAGGCCGTGCTCGCGGATTTTCTGATCCATGTGTTAGACGCGGACGCGCTGGAAATCGAGCGATTCCATGAAACGACGCTCGAAGTCCTCGGTGAACTCGGCGCAGTGGATAAGCCCATCATCACCGTCCTCAATAAAATCGACCGCGTCACCGATCCTGAGGCGCTCGCCGCGCTCGTACAAAAATTTCCGGATGCCCTGCACATTTCCGCAATCACACGCCAAGGCTTGGAAGAGCTGCTCAACTCCTGCACGCAAGTCCTCGCCGCCCGCGTCCGCCGCAATGATTATCGCATTCCGCAAAATCGCGCCGAGCTGGTAAGCCTGCTCCACCGCGAGGCCAAGGTTCTCTCGACAGATTATGAAGATGACGATATCCTGGTTAGTGCCGTCGTCCCATCCGCCCTCGCAGGGCGACTTGAGAATTATTTAACTCCCGCCACCTAGTATAATTTCATTTAACTTACCATGATCCGAATTCTCACCATCACAGGAATTTGCCTAATCTCCACTCTATTGGCACAGGAGGTAGCACCCGCAACCAGCCCCGCGCCCACCCGCGTGGTCCTCAGGGCACTGCCGCTGGGAGGCGATGACGATATAGCTTCAAGGCCACTCGTTGAAGACCTGCCTGCCACCGCCGTCACTCCCATCGAAAAGGCAATCCCGTTGGAGACCGTTTCTGAGTCATCCCCTCCAGAAGTGAAACCTACGGGTGACGATGCGGTGCGGCTCCAGATTTTCCTCGATGAATCCATGTTCGGTCCCGGCGTGATCGATGGCAAGCCCGGTCTCTTCAGCCAGCTCGCTGTGAAATCATGGAATGAAGTCAATGGCCACCCCTTGGATGACTGGTACCACGTCAATACCGCAGCTCGCGAAGCAGTGCCAAACCCCTTCGCCACAGCTCTCGTGCCGGAGCTCGCCAAAGAATGGATCAACCCCAGGCTGCCTACCAAGAAGGCACTGCAAGCAGAGCTCAAGCGCATGAGCTACCGCAGTTATGCCGAATTCATGTCCGAGCGATATCATACCGATGTGCCATATCTCATCGTCCTCAATGGTAGTTCTAAAATAAACAAACTCAAGCCTCGTGATAGTCTCATCGTGCCAAACGTGACCCCATTCTACATCGAGAAACTTAGCGGAGTGATGTATAAACCTGATGAAGCAATGAGCGCGCGCCACATCGTGGTTGATACAAAAATGAATCAAGCCCGGATCTTTGAAGCGGCTCCTGCTGCCCTGATCGTCGCCGAGCCTGGTGCTGAAGGTGCACCAGTGCTCACCCGGCCAAACCGGGGGCTGATCGCTTCTTTCCCCATCACCCCTGGCAAGCCCCAGTTCATCCGTTATGGCAATTGGACACTTAGAAACATGATCGAGCTACCTTACTGGCGCTATGATCAACAATTGCTCGAAACCGGCAAGCGCGGCAAAGATTCCCTCAACATTCCGCCCGGCCCGAACAGCCCGGTGGGTATCATCTGGATTGGCACCAGCCGTTCAGGCATCGGACTTCACGGCACCTCGGACCCTGAGACCATTGGCCGCGCCCGCAGCGCTGGCTGTATCCGGCTTGCGAATTGGGATGCGATCCGCCTACCCTCACTCATCCGGCCTGGTGCCAGCGTGGAAATCCGTTAGAAACCATGCTTCCCATGAGTGGCAAAAATCGTGTCTTCAGCCTGATTTTTTTACTCACGCTCGCCGCACTTTTCCTCATCGCAGCGGAGAGAAACTTCAGCATCAGCCAGTGGTTCAAATCCCAGTTCGCGCCCGCATCGCACGATCTCGCCGCGCGGGTGCATGGCGTGCCCATCACTCACAGCCAGCTCCAGCGCGCCCTCAGCGAGAGGCTTTGGCTTTCCGGAAAACCTCTCAGCGCGGCCACTCCCGAGGATGAAGCCAGTGCCCTCGAGGATCTCATCACCCACGAGCTGCTGCGGGCAAAAGTCCACTCTACCACACCGCCGCTTAGCGTGAGTAAACTGGAAATCGACCAACGGATCCAACGCCTCGTCGGCCGTTTCGAAACCAAAGGCGCACTGGAAACGGCGATGAAGTCCCAAGGCATCCCTGATGAAACGGCCTTGAAAGATCGCCTCTCAGCCCAAATCCAACAGGAAAAATGGTTGGAGTTACAGATCGAAAAAGCCGTCACCCCCAGCACTGAGGAGGCGCAAGCTTGGTTTACCGCCAATCAAACCAAGTTGAAAAATCCCTCTCGGATCAAAGCTCGCCATATCTTCATCGCCACTCTGAACAAATTGCCGGATGACGCAAAGAGAACGCTCGATGAAGCGCTTGCCGCCCTCATCACCAAGCAGAAGGACTTTGCTACCCTCGCCCAAGAACTTAGCGATGATTACGCAAACAAAGCCAGCGGCGGCGAGCTCGGCTGGATGTCCGCTGCCCGCCTGCCCGCTGATCTCGCCGGTCCGTTTTTTTCCCTGGAATTGGCAAAGCCCACCCTCATCCGTAGCCGCCTTGGCTGGCATCTCGCAGAAGTTACCGACCGCAAACCTGCGGAACTACGCACCTTTGAGCAAGCCCAACCCGAAATCCTCGCCGCCCTCAGCGCGAGCAAACGCCGCAGCGCGGTGGCGGATTTGCTGCAGTCCATCCGCAAGGATGCCGCCCCGGAGATCACGATTTTCCCTCGTAAAAACTGACTGCGAATCCACCTAACGATTCAATTGCCAGCGGCCCGGAAGCCATTATCATTTCGGCCCCGGCAAGAAATGCCGGTCTATTGAAAATGAATCATCCTCATGTAGCGATCATTGGTGCGACGGGTGCCGTCGGTGTCGAAATGCTCCTTTGCCTTGAGCAGCGGAATTTCCCACTTCGTAAACTCAAGCTGCTGGCTTCAGCTCGGTCTGCCGGGAAAACAATGAATTTCCGCGGTCAGGAAATTGTGGTCGAGGAACTCACCCATGACTCATTTGCAGACGTGGACATCGCCCTCTTCAGCGCGGGCGGCGGGATCTCGTTGGAATTCGGCCCCTCTGCCGCAGCCGCCGGTGCGGTGGTGATCGATAACTCTTCCGCCTTCCGGATGGAGCCGGATGTGCCGCTCGTCGTGCCGGAAATCAATCCGCAAGCCGCGAAAAATCGCCCGCGGAGGATCATTGCGAATCCCAATTGCACAACCATCATTTCCCTGATGGCCCTCGCCCCGCTACACCAAGCATTCGGCCTGCGCACGATCATTGCCTCTACCTATCAAGCAGTCTCCGGCTCCGGTGCCCAAGGCATCATCGAGTTGGAAGAACAAATGAAAGCGATCACTTCCGGCCAGCCCTTTACGCCGAAAGTTTATCCACGCCAGATTGCCTTCAACGTCATTCCACAAGTCGATGATTTCACCGAGAATGGCTATACCAAAGAGGAACTTAAAATGGGTAACGAAGGCCGCAAGATCATGGATCTGCCAGAGCTACGGGTATCCTGCACCTGCGTCCGCGTGCCAGTCTATCGCTCGCACTCGGTTTCCATCACCGCGCAATTTGAAAGCCCGGTAGATGTAGCAAGCGCCCGCGCCGCCTATGCGAACAAGCCCGGCGTGCAAGTGGTGGATGATATTGCAAACAAAGTATTCCCGGTGCCTCTGGATACCACCGGCAAGGACGATTGCCTCGTCGGCCGGATCCGCAAAAACCTTGTTTTCGAGAATGCCTTGGACCTCTGGGTGGTAGGCGATCAAGTCCGCAAAGGAGCCGCCCTCAACGCCGTGCAGATCGCGGAGATTCTTTGAAGATGTTGGTTTAAAAAGTTGAGAGTTGATAGTTGATAGTTGAGAGAAAGAAATCATCTAACTCTTCTCCAACTCTCAACTCTCAACTCTCAACTCTCAACCATTAACTCTCAACCTCTTCTCCCCCATGAACCTCCAAACTTACCTTGCCACTCGCGCCGCAGACGTGGATGCGGCGATGGATAAATTTCTACCAAAAGCCAAAGAACGCCCGAGCACGATTCATACCGCGATGCGCTATTGCATTTTCTCCGGTGGCAAGCGCTTGCGGCCTGTTCTATGTCTCGCAGCGGCGGATGCCTGTGGTGGAGAAATTTCGAACGCCCTCGCTCCTGCTTGTGCGGTGGAGTTGATGCATACCTATTCCCTCGTCCATGATGATCTGCCCGCGATGGATGACGATGATCTCCGTCGTGGCCGCCCAACCTGCCATAGAGTCTATGGCGAAGGCATGGCAATTCTCTGTGGTGATGCTCTGCTCACAGAGGCATTCATCGTGCTCGTACAAACCCCGGCCACCAAACGCTATGGTGCCAGAGAATTCATCACCGAGCTCGCCCGGACGGGCGGCAGCCGCAAGCTCATCGGTGGCCAGGTGATGGACCTCGAGGGCGAAGGGAAATCGCTCACCAAGCGCGAGCTTGTGAGAATTCACAGTGCTAAGACTGCCGCACTTCTCACCACCTCGCTGCGCCTCGGCGCGATGGCTGCAAATGCCACTCCGGCAAAGCTCGCCGCCCTCACCGCCTTTGGCTCCCACCTCGGCCTTGCCTACCAGATCATTGATGATATTCTCGACGTCACTCAGACCACCGAAGTGTTAGGCAAAACCGCAGGTAAAGATCACCAGGCAGAAAAATCCACTTATCCCGCCTCCCTCGGTCTAGCCCGCTCGCGCAAGGTTGCTGCGGAACTTACCCGTGCAGCATTGGATGCCCTCAAGCCCTTGGGTAAAAAAGCCATTCGCCTCCAGGAAATCGCCACTCACCTTTTAGTCCGGGACTATTGAATCGCTAGCTGGTTACATGAGCTCGACATGGTTGAATCGGGTGCTGCCTGCGGAGTTTCATCTCAGCCGTGAGCTTGCGCAGCGTTTGCCGGTGGCCCTCGTGCTGTGCCAAGGCTTCGTCTGTCTGTGGATCACGCTGCGGATGGTGGAGCCGCCGCGTCCGCTCGAAAATGCCGGCGGAAATGCTTTTGGAAAAACTTTACAATGGCAGCGCGGCCAAGCCCGGCAGTGAATTAGTCATCGCTCGCAGCACTGGCCTTCCGCAAAAAATCGCAAATGACTGGAATCCGCGCTCCCACTTGATCTAACTCAAGCAGATGCTGCCGCAAATCCGGATCGTGAATGAATTGTTGGCAGACGATGTCCGTCATCAACCCCGGCTCATCTGCCCGATCTAACAGCGCAAAGACTCCTTGCTGGACCTCATCCGGCAGCGAACGGATGGCATCTTCCACCGCTCCACGCAAGGTTTTCATCGCCGATACAGCTTGATTTTCCGGCTCAAACGTCGAGATCACCGGCTCGATGCTGGCAAATGGATACTCGCGCTCCGCATGCCACTCGGTGAAGCGCACCCGCATCACGCCGTGGATGAGCAATTGCGAGGTGCCGTCTTGTTGCTCTCGCGAGGCCCGCACCAGGCCGATGGTCCCTACCGGTGCCACGGACCCGGAAAGATCAAATCCCTCATCGCCTAGAAGCCGTGCGACTGCAAAAAAACAATCTCCCTCCAAGGCCTCATCCAGCATTTTGCGGTAACGCGGCTCGAAAATAAACAGTGGCAAGCCACCATGCGGGAAAAGTGTGCAATCCGGCAGCAGCATCACACCGCAGCGGTCAGGAAGGTTAATGCTTGCCATAAGTGTCTCAGAACTACACCAAGAGTCGCACCATGCAAGACGGATCATCACTTGGCCACACGAACCCGACGAGAGTCCGCCTGGGAAAATTTTTCTAAATCATTTTATCAAACAAGAGTCGTCACTTGCGCCGCTACTCACGAGCATTCCTGAAATTCAGCTTAAACCAGCTACCCATGATCGAAGTCGAAAGCCTGACCAAACAATTCGGATCCAAAATCGCCGTCAACAATTTGTCTTTCACAGTCAAAAAAGGCGAAGTCCTCGGATTTCTGGGCCCTAACGGAGCCGGCAAATCCACCACCATGCGGATGATTACCGGATTTTTCCCACCCACCTCGGGCGATGCCAAAGTCTGCGGAATTTCCATCGTGGAAAATCCCGCTGCCGCGAAAACCAAGATCGGCTACCTCCCGGAATCCGCCCCGCTTTACAATGACATGACCGTCACCGCCTTCCTCAAATTTTGCGCCAGCATCCGTGGCCTCAGGGGCAGCGCGAAAAAGGATGCCGTAGAACGGGCCATCGAGACCTGCTTCCTCAATAGCGTTGCCCTTCAATCCATCGATACCCTTTCGAAAGGCTACCGCCACCGCACCTGCCTCGCCCAAGCACTGCTCCACGATCCCGAAGTGCTCATCCTTGATGAACCCACCGATGGCCTCGATCCCAATCAAAAATACGAAGTCAGGCAATTGATCAAGCGCCTCGGGAAATCCAAGGCCATCCTATTCTCCACCCATATTCTTGAGGAAGTGGAAGCCGCATGCACCCGCGCCGTCATTGTGGATCGTGGCATCATCGTGGCCGATGGCACGCCCGCTGAGTTGCTCGCACAGTCCGGCACCGGCTCTCTAACAGATCTATTCCGCGCCGTCACCTCAAGCGATACCGAGGCTGCCGCCTGAATTTCCAAAACCCAGCAACTACCTTGACATGACATCCTGCACCATCTACAAGCGCGAGTTGAGCAGCTATTTCTCGCAGCCCACCGCCTACGCCATCATTGTCATTTTCCTGCTGCTCTCCACCGGGCTGGCGTTTAGTTTTGGAAAATTCATGACCATCGGCGATGCCTCACTCGAGTGGAGTTTCTTCTTCTGGCACCCTTGGATTTACATGCTGCTCGCGCCCGCCGTGGGCATGCGGCTATGGGCCGATGAACAACGCACCGGCACCATCGAGCTGCTTGGCACTTTCCCGGTTTCCACTTGGAGTGCCATCGTTGGGAAATTTTTCGCCGCCGCCACGGTTTGGCTCGCAGCACTCGCTCTGACCTTTCCAATCATCATCACCGTGAACTACCTCGGCCAGCCGGACAATGGCGCGATCTTCGCCGGCTATTTGGGCAGTTTCCTCGTTTGCTGCACCTTTCTAGCCATTACCATGCTCGTCTCCGCCTGCACCCGGGACCAGGTCGTCTGCCTCATCGTCTCCGTCGCCATCTGCGTGACCATGGTGCTTTGCGGCTACGATGATTTCACCCGTGAGTTTGGCAAAGCCGCCTCACCCGCCATCGTCGAGGCCGTCGTCGCGATGGGGGTTTGGAATCACTTCAGCTCGCTCAATCGCGGCCTGTTCCGGCTTCAGGACATCGTCTGGTTCATAAGCTTCATCTTCATTTGTCTGTTGGGCACCAGCGCGATTCTTTCCGCCAAGCGCTCATAATCAGCACTCATTTTTCTAAAACTCGCCACCCGTAGATTATGTCAACAAAATCTTCCCACCCCGTCGGCCGTGCGGCACTTGGAGTCGTCGCGCTCGTCGCCATCGCCATCCTTGCCAATTGGTTGGTCTCGCTCACCCCGCTCGGCAATCGTGGCATCGACTTCACCGAGAATAAGGTGCACACGCTTTCAGAAGGCACACGCGCCATTCTCGCCGAGCTCGATACCCCCGTCACCCTGCGCTACTATGCATCCCGTAATACCGATTTCATGCCGGAGGCACTCAAGCTCCACATGCGCCGCGTGGATGACCTTCTCAAAGAGTATGCCAATCTCTCCAAGGGAAAACTCCGCCTCGAGAACCTCGATCCCGAGCCAGACACCGATGCGGAAGACTCCGCAAACCTCGATGGCATCAGTGGCCAGCGTTTCGACGATCAGAACCTCTACTTCGGCATCGCCATCTCCTGCCTTGATAAAAGCAGCGTGATCCCCTTCCTCGATCCGCGTGAGGAAACCATGCTGGAATACCACCTCTCCAAGGCCATCGCCGAGGTCAGCGCCGCCACCAAGCCGAAGATCGGAATCATGTCTGCCCTCGATCTCAAGGGCGCACCCGCAATGATGCCCGGCCAGCCACCCACCCCCGGCTGGGTCATCTATCAACAACTCCAGCAGTTCTTCGATCTTGTGGATCTTGATATGGCCACCACCACCACCATTGATCACAAATCGATCAAAGCACTCTTGCTTCTCCATCCGGCTGGCATCACTCCTGAGACTGAGTTCGCCATCGATCAATATGTCCTCAATGGCGGCACCGTCGTTGCCTGCCTCGATGCCTATTCCGTGGCGGCACAAATGACCGGCCGCCAAAATCCAATGACTGGGGAAAGCGGAAATCCCACCTCCTCCACTTTGCCGAAATTGCTTTCCGGCTGGGGCGTGAGCTTCGAGTCCAGCATGGTCCTCGCAGATCCCGCAATCGCCACCAAACTCGGTAACAACCGCCTCGGCCTCGCCATTCCCACCTTCACTCAGGACAATATGGCGCAAAAAGACAATGTTCTAACCAAGGACCTGGGCTCTGTTACCTTCTTCCTGCCCGGTGCCTTTTCAAACATTGGCGGCTCTGGTATCACGAGCCATAGCCTCATCCGCTCCACCGGCCAGGCCGGATTTGTCGATGCCATCAAAGCCTCACAAATCGATCCGTCGCTCGAGACCAGCTTCCGCCCCAGCGGAAAAACCCATGATCTCGTCACCTACCTCACCGGCACCTTCAAGACCGCCTTCCCGGACGGCAAGCCCGGTGCCGCGCCAGAAGCTGCCAAGCCAGACGAGAAGAAAGACGAACCCGCAAAGCCAGATTTCCTCAAAGAAAGCATCGCACCTGGCAACGTTTTCCTCATTGCAGACGTGGATGCTTTCTACGATCGCTTTGCCTTCAATGTACAAAACTTCGCCGGCACCCAGTTCGCCACCCCCAGCAATGGCAACGCCTCGTTGCTCTTCAATATCCTCGATCAAGCGGTGGGCTCCAGGCATCTGATCGGCTCTCGCTCGCGCACCGCCGTCCGCCGCCCTTTCACCGTCGTCCAGGAAATGGAAGCGGAGTTCAACAAATCCGTCGGCGTGAAAATCGAAGAGTTTCAAACAAAGCAAGAAGCCGCGCAGGCAAAACTCAGCGAACTCCAAGCCCAGAAATCCGCAGGCTCTGACCTCAATCTCTCACCCGCGCAAGAAGAGGAAATCAAAAAACTACGCAAACAGCAGGTGGAATACTCCAAGCTCATCCGGGATCAGCAAAAAGACCTGCGCCGCCAAAAAGACCACCTCGCCGGCAATATCACCCTCGTCAATGTCGCAGCCATGCCTGCCGTCGTCATCCTCATCGGCCTGGGACTCTACATCAAACGCCGTTCCGCCACCCGCGCCCGTTGATTTTCCACTCATAGCTCCTTTTAAATTTACCCACTGTCAAATTATGAACAAACGTTTGGTTATCATTCTTTGGGCCATCGCTGCCTGTCTCGGCGTGGCCGTCGCCGCTGTGAAACTCAGCCAAAGCAAATCCACCCTCAGTACTACCCAACGCAAGGCGGGACAAACGCTCTTTGAATCCTTACCTGCCGCGCAGATATCGAACATCACCATCCAAGGGGCCGAGGGCAGCGTGAATCTCAGCAGAAAAGACGGCAATTGGCTCGTCATCGAGCGCGATCGTTACCCGGCAAAAACCAGCTCCGTCAACGATCTCATCCGCAGCCTCAGCGATCTAAAGATCACCCAAGCCATCGAAGCCGGCCCGTCCTTCGCCCCGCGCTTCGGCATCGACGAGACTTCCTCACTCGCCGCGGACCATGGTTATACAATCACCTTCAAGGATGATTCGGACAAACAACTCGCCAAGGTTTCTCTCGGAAAAACCATCGAGAACGCCGCCAGTGCAGAATCCCCGATGGGAGCCGCCAGTGCTCTGGGCCGCTATATCCGCAATCACCAAGATGACTCCGGCTTCTACGCCGTTTCCGAAATGTTCCCCTCACTCAGCACCGAGCCCGCCCGCTGGCTGACCGAGGATTTTATCAATCCAGAAAAAATCAAATCCATCACCGTCAGCCTGCCGGACAAACCAGAACCTGCTTGGCAAATCACCCGCGAGTCCGAGGAAGCGGAATTCAAGCTCACAGGAGCCGCCGCTGCGGAAGTCGTCAACCAAGAGGCCACCGCGCCTTTGAAAAGTATTTTCTCCTACGCCCGCTTCGAAGACGTTTTGCCAAAGGACCAGGTCGCCGAGCGCAGTGCTGACGCTGGCAAGCACACTGCGACACTAGAGACCTTCGATGGCTTCACCTACAGCATCAATTTGCTCCCCACCAAAGTCACTCCTGCGCCGCCCGCTGCACTCAGTGCCGACTCACCACCGCCCGTTATTGATAATTTCCTCCTCAACTTCACCGTCACTGCCGAGCTACCCAAAGAGCGTAAAAAAGAAGATGGTGAGAAGCCCGAGGATGCTGAAACCAAGGACGAAGCCTTCAAGCAACGCCTCGACACACTCAATAAAAAACTCAGTAGTGAAAAAGCCCTCGCGGACCGGACCTTCGTGGTCACCAAAGCCCTTATCGACCCGCTGCTTAAAGATCGCGCCGCGATCACCGCTCCAGCCGCCGCACCAGAGGCCGCTCAGGGACAAGGAAATGTCCAGTAATTCCCGGGCGGCATTTAGAAGCCTTACCTCATTCCACGCCCGATCTGCCGATGATTAATGTAAAGGAGAAGAAGAAATGAGATTGCAAAGGAGCATGTGGATGGACATACTTTCCTCGCTGTAAAGTCCATTCTCAGCGGGCCAAGCCTGCAAGATGGCTGTAAAGGCGATTCATCAAATACAAATCAGCGATGCAGGTAGATTTTCTCATTGTCGGTGCCGGATATGCTGGCCTGGTGGTCGCGGAGCGCATGGCCAGCCAGCTCGGGAGGACTTCACTGGTCGTGGAAAAACGCAGTCACATTGGGGGTAACGCACAGGATGAGTATGATGATGCCGGGGTGCTGGTCCATAAATTCGGGCCGCACTATTTCAGAACCAATTCGGAGCGGGTGAAGGAGTATCTGAGCCAGTTCACCGCATGGCATGAGGTGGATTACAAAATCCTGAGTCACACAAGGGACCGGTATTGGAACTTTCCGATCAATTTGAACACCTACGAGCAGCTCATCGGAAAGTCTGCCACCAGCGAGGAATTTGAAGCATATCTTGAAGCCCGCCGGATACCCATCGAGAATCCTGCGAACTCTGAAGAGGTGATCATTTCCCAAGTCGGTTGGGAGCTTTACGAAATGTTTTTCAAAGGATATACGCTCAAGCAATGGCTGCGGGAACCCAAAGATCTCAATCCATCGGTATGCGGTCGAATTCCGATCCGGACGAACCGCGACGACCGCTATCTGCGTGAGGAATTTCAAGCATTACCTAAAGCCGGATACCATCAAATGTTTAATACAATGCTGGCGGCTGGAGGTGATTTGATCAAAATCATGCTGAATGCAGACTATCGGGATATTCTTTCCTCGGTGACTTACAAGCACATGATTTATACTGGTCCGATCGATGAATATTTCAATAAGTCATTGGGAGAGCTTCCCTATCGGTCACTGCGGTTTGAAAATGAATCATTTTGTGCGGAGCAACTGAAGGACCGTGAAGAGATCGCGGGTAAGCCGGGTTTCTGGCAGCCTGCAATGCAAGTGAATTATCCAAATGAAAACGACTTCACGCGTATCGTCGAGATAAAGCATGCAACCGGCCAAAAGTGTGCGGGCAGCACCATCGTGCGTGAGTATCCTGCGGACTATGGGCCTGGCAAAGAGCCTTATTACCCGATTCCCGCACCCGCAGCACAAGCGCTCTACAAACGCTATGCTGAGATGGCGGAAGCGGAGGAAAATGTCAGTTTCATCGGCCGCCTGGCCACCTACCGCTATTATAATATGGATCAAGTGACAGCGATGGCCCTGACTGAATGTGACAAACTCACGAAACGTTATGGCTCCCGCTGTTTCCCAGCGAACCATGCATGACTGAAATTTCGTAATTTATCATGAATATTCTCGTCACCGGTGGGGCCGGATTCATTGGTTCAAATCTTGTTCGGTATCTCTTGAATGACTCTTCAAGCGAGCTTGGTAATGAGATCTCCCGGGTAGTGACTCTAGACAAGTTGACATATGCAGGAAATCGCTCGAGTCTACGCGATCTTGATGGCGATTCACGGCACGTTTTTGTAGTAGGAGATATTTGTGATACGGTGCAGACAGCAAGGCTACTGCGCGAGCATCAAATTGATGCGGTGATGCATCTTGCCGCGGAATCCCATGTGGATCGCTCGATTGACAGCCCGGAAGATTTCATCCAAACCAATTTTGTCGGAACTTACAGGCTCTTAGAAACTTTCCGGCACTATCTAATTGAAAAGGGACATTTGCCATTATCTGGCAAGTCACTGAGGAATGGGGCAAAATATGTGTTTTTGCACGTTTCTACGGACGAGGTCTATGGCTCACTGGGGAGTGGGGATCCTGCGTTTTCCGAAATATCATCCTACTGGCCCAACAATCCTTACAGCGCTTCAAAAGCAGGTGGTGATCATTTGGCGCGGGCCTATCATCACACCTATGGGATGCCGGTTATTACCACAAATTGCTCGAACAATTACGGCCCTTATCAATTTCCTGAAAAGCTTCTGCCGTTGATGATCCGAAAAACCTTGCTCGGCGAGCCCCTCCCGGTCTATGGAGATGGTGGGCAATTACGTGATTGGCTATACGTGAAGGATCACTGCCGTGGTCTCACGATGGCGATGATAGGCGGGCTATTTGGAGAAACCTATATGATGGGTGGTAGGTGTGAGATGAGGAACATCGAAGTGGTCCAAGCGATTATCAAAACAGTTAAGGAACTTGCGCCTGAGCGAGGAGCGAAAACGAACGAGGCACTTATCACCCACGTCGCGGATCGTCCAGGGCACGATCGCCGCTACGCAGTCAACCCCCATCGAATCGAACGAGACTTGGGATGGCGGCCGCGCGAAAATTTTGCCTCCGGCCTCCGCCACACCGTCCAGTGGTATCTCGATAACGAGGAGTGGCTTCGCAACATCGAGGATAGATCCTATCGTGGCGAGAGACTCGGGATCATCAGTCTTGATGGGCAGAGGTGAATCTTTTTGACGTATGGCATGTTACCGGCGTCTGAAATTTGATCAATCACACCGTTCCATTGCCTTGACACACTCGTTCGTTGAAAGCAGATTCCTGTCCGTTTCGACATTTACCGGAAATTTCCTCATGGAATTTGAGGGATGAGGATAGATGGAGAGCGTCCCAACTAACAATTTTGCTCGGTCTTGGCTTGCGCCGCGAAAATGCAAGCTTACAAAAAAGAATTCCTTTTGCTGAAGAAAAAATTATGCCCCAATCGCAGACATCCCCACTTGGCTGGCCCGCCCCTCAAGGACTTTGGCACCCTTCCCGCGAGAAAGACGCTTGTGGTGTCGGATTCATCGCTCATTTGAAGGGCAAGCGCTCGCATGACATCATCGTCAAGACGCTCACGATGAACAAACACATGGACCACCGGGGTGCCAGCGGCTCGGACCCCGCGACCGGGGATGGCGCGGGAATTTTCACCCAGATGCCGGATAAATTTCTCCGCAAGGAAATGGCAAAAAAGGGCGTGATTCTCCCGGAGGAGGGCAACTATGGCTCTGGCTGCG
>Ga0105045_10000656_pt1 | contig 26093 bp, 21 predicted proteins | sample MAT02_FD_78089 | JGI IMG/M metagenome (GOLD analysis project Ga0105045, IMG submission 78089) | Freshwater microbial communities from Lake Fryxell liftoff mats and glacier meltwater in Antarctica - MAT-02 (megahit assembly) | ecosystem: Environmental > Aquatic > Freshwater > Ice > Liftoff... | reverse complement strand
TCAAATTCCGAATAAAATTCTTTCGTCTTTTTGCGAGCCATAGTCCCTCCATATTTTTAGAGAAACCATTGTCCACTATAGCGCAATCAGTGTAAAGTATTTTTAATCAAAAGACCCTGGTTCAGGGGACAGTTCTCTTACAAGTGCATAACTTTTTAATCGAGGCTTTGTGTTGTAAAGTCTAGTTATTCGATTAAAAGTTATTGCACTTATAAGAAAACCGTCCCCAAGTTACTAATCCCAAAAATGTTTATTAAAACCCAAAAAATATTGCATCATTTACACAATTACTGATAAAAATCAATTTGCAAGTATTTTTTTTAAAATAATTCTAAAAAAAGAGGTGGCCACATTTTTTGATGAAGAACTTTTAAAATGGCTTAGCAGGCCTTCATCATGACTGTATGTGCTACTTATATTATTGATCTTGTCTTTTTGGAGATGCGGAAGATCCGGCTAATAGCCCACCATCAATTGTCAATTCAATACCGGTCACGTAGCTGGATTCATCCGATGCTAAATACAATACGGCGTTTGCTACATCTTGCGCTAATCCCATTTTTCGCATGGGAATATCTTTTGATATTTCTAACATTCGAGAATCTCTTTCAAGTCCATTGCCTAGCATAGGTTCCCACATCGGTGTGAGGATAGTAGCAGGATGAATTGAATTACAGCGAATATTATAACCTTCTTGGCAGCAATAAAGAGCCACTGTTTTTGAATGGTTTCTTATTGCCGCTTTACTGGAAGCGTAAGCTGCAGCGCGAGGAACACCTACAAGCCCTGATCTTGAAGAAATATTAATGATTGAACCATTTTGTGATTTCTTTATAAGTTGAATACCATATTTACAACCAAGAAAAACTCCATTCAAATTTATAGAATGTACACTTTCCCAATCTTTTAAAGAGCAGTTTTCAGGGTCTTGTGGCCCATAACCTGTCTCAAAACCTGTAATTCCTGCGTTATTCACAAGAATATTTAAATATCCAAATTTGTCTTGAATAGCCTCCATTACATTTTTCCAATCATTTTCTTGCTGGACGTCTAAATGTATGTAAAAGCAATCATGGCCAATTTCTTTAGCCAGTTTTAACCCTTCTGAATCGTTAATATCAGAAATAATAACCTTTGCACCTTCTTTAGCTAACGCAATTGCCGTTTCCTTGCCAATCCCTTGAGCGGCTCCCGTAACCAGAGCGACTTTATCTTTTAATCTTTCTTGTGCCATTTTATTTCCTGTTTATATGGTGAGGCAAAAAATGATAAAAATTATTATTTAATAAAATTTCGATCTATTAAGTAGCCTTTACTTATGAATGATGAGTTATTTTGGTTTAATTGTAAAGCTTCATTTTGAAGATTTTTGACTTTCGAATCTGCCTTAAATGCCCTTTTCTTGTAGTCCTCTTCTTGAGAAGGTTTTACTTCCATATTGTCATATTTTGTTGTAATCGCTTGAACTTCTCTTTTTTTATTTTGAATTGAAGAGTATTGGCTTTCCAATAAGGGTATTTCTTTTTTATAGCTCTCTATTTTATTTTTTAAAGACGTTTCTTCTAATTTCAGATTATTTACAGTTGATTTAATGTCCTTTAAATCTTCTGAGAGCTTATGAAACTCTAACAAAGAAATTTCAAAAGGCTCTAATTTTTTTTCGGCCTCTTTAGCTTTTTCTTTCAAAGATGTAATGCCTTTGGAAAGGTTTTCATGTTCACTTCTCAATCGAATAATTTCACCGTTATACTCTTGTTCAACTTCCATTTTTACCTTCTGAAAGTAAAAGTTATTTACGCTTTGCTTTGCATCATGTATGGCTTTTTCATCGATCTTGATCCATCCAAAGGTGAAGTTGATTTGATAAAATATATCTTTTACAATCTGGAAAATTTTAGCAATAATTCCTGTCTGTTTTTGAGAATAGAGTGTCAAGTAGCCACTATTTGAAATAGCTAATTTTGGATCGAGCCTATGAGTTTCCAATGAATTAAAATTTTCTAAAGTATAAGCATTAGAAATTAATATTTGATGTTTTATGTTCATAATGAATCCTAAAAGTGTTGTATGTTTATTTTTTTATAATTTCGTTGATTAAATTCTCATCGATAACTGTTTTGACATGGAGTTTCTTGGATTTTATTTTTATATAGGACTCTAAAACAGGGTCAAGAAAGTTGTGAAGCAGCAAAAATAGTTTCAATTGCTTTTCATCTGATGGGCTTAAAGTGGTTTGAGCAATCTTTGATATCTTGATCACGGTGGAAAATTTTTCTTTTGTAATGCGATGAAACAATTCTTTAGATTTAAATAAGTTTACCAATTCATTTTGCTCTAAACTTAAAGTTTCTTGGAGTTCGACCAATTTTGTTTCTAACTTTTCAATTGCTGAAATCGCCTTTCTATCATTGCCACGGCTAACTGAAACTTGCGATTTTAAGAAAAGAATTTGATTTGAAATTGTGACAATTGTTTTTTCTGTTTCAGACTGTTGCGTCTTTTCTGTCTTGTTAATGCATTCTTTTAATATTTTAAGGGCTGTTGTCGGTTGAGGTGCTTCATTGATTTTGATGGATTCTTCATAAATATGTTCAATTGCATAATCGCTTTTAAGAGGGTGTGAGCGACTCTTTAAGAATGTATCGTTTAAAATTTTTAGAGTTTCATCCCTTTCAGTATTCTCTATATCAACCTTATCAAAACGTAAAGAAAAGGCATTGTTGTTTTTTACATGCTGGTATTCCTCTTTGGTTGTAATTCCAATTACATGGGGAAAATCTCCATCTTCATCCAAAAATGTTTTGAGCTCATCTGCCATAGGTTCACTATTTTTGCAAGCCATGTGTATTTCATCAAAAACTAAAATGATATCGTTACGGTGACGACCCATTGCGGCGCTAATCTGATTTAAAATATCATTTCCACCTCCTAGTATGCCAGCTTTTTGGTCTATCAGTTTTTTTGTATTGATTCGAAAGACAATTTTCCCTTTAAGTTCTGGATAATCACCTCTTTCAATTGCTGCTGCCAAGGCTTTTGCCGTCAAACTTTTTCCAACCCTTGAATCGCCGACCAGAATGGGATGCCTGCCTAATTTTAAAATGTTAACAATAGAGTCTAACGATTCTTTTCGTCCTTGAGGAATGAAACCTTTACTTTGAACTTCTTTTGTCCAATTTTCAGCATAAGCCGGAAGATATGAGGGCTTTGGTTTGATATAGGGAAAGACAACGCTAAGCGCAGCAATAAAGAGAAGACCACCTGCAAGATGGGCTGCGCCTTTTTCTGCACCGACAAGAGGAAGCACCATTTGAGTGATCATGCCAAAAAGACTCAATATCATCATAATTTTTTGAGACTTAAAATCAGCATCGAGATCATTTTTTGCAGGTTTAAAGAATGAGGCAATGCCAAATGTATTAATAATACTTTCGATCAACGAAATAACAGCATCAAAAATCGATGAAAGTCTTGCAAAAATCGTTGGGGAATATTCTTTTTCATTCAATTCAAGATGATATTTTGCTACATGAATCAAAGATTTTGCTTCTTTTAAAGCATCCTCAATTGTGTCTTTAACAGCTTCCTGCATTTTTTCTAAGGGAATAAGTGTTGCAAGACGATCTAAAAATTGAGCGGGATCAGAAATAGCACTTGTAGATAGCATATCCATAAAGAAGCAATTCAAAATGTTTGTCAAGTCGCTTGCCTTCATCTCTTTTATTTCGTTCACAAGAGTTTGATCCGGTTTAAAGAAGTAACCTTGGTTAATTTTCTTAAATTTTTCCAATACAACTTTGGATTCCTCTGACACGGTTACAAAAGGGCTGTATTGAGGAATGTTTTGGCCACTGACATTCTGAGAATTCATTTTATTACCTTAAATTAAATAATTAATTCATTATAACTTCATTAAAAGAAAATTATTTTGATTAATAATCATAGCATTTCTGAATTTAAACTACAACGTAATCTTTATGAATTTTAAATTAATAAAAATGTGTGTTTTAAATTTATTAAAGAAGGTTTTTTAAGAGGTGTTCCCGCCACGTAAAAATCTATAAATGTAAAGCGGATTTACATAGAGGGCGTTGACATTTCTTATTCATTGATGTTAAAATAGGGTGTTTATAAGGGGATCAAATGCTCAAGAAATTTGTAGGGGAGAATATTAAAGCGATTCTTTTTGATTGTGATGGAACGCTTGTGGATAGCGAATACTCTCATTTTATTAGTTGGAAGCTTGCGCTTTTAGAGTTAGATGGTGATCTTGGATTGGATGAATACTTCCACTATGTAGGTAAGTCTGCTGATGTGAATGCAAAGTTGCTGGCAAAAAAAATAGGTCGGGATATACCTGACCAAATCCTTAAACTGAAAAGAGAGTTTTATGAGGGGCTTTGTAAAGAAGGATTGCCTCCGATTGCATCGACTGTTGATTTTCTTAAACGACTTGGCTTAAGAAAAGAGTCGTTAGGGGTAAAAATAGGGGTTTGTTCGGCGGCAAGAAAGCCTGAAATTTTAGCGCACCTTAAAGGTCTTAATATTGAACATTTGATAGACATTGTTTTATCGGGGGAAGATGACCTAGACGAGTATGTTGACGTAGAAGGTGTTAATAAGCCAAAGCCATATATATATTTACATGCGATGAAGGGGTTAGGGGTTTCGACTGAAAATACTATTGTCATTGAAGATAGTCTGCCGGGCGTTATTGCAGGATTAACTGCCGGGTGCTTTACGATAGCGATACCAAGTGATTATACAGAACAACAAGATTTATCTTGTGCTGATATGATGATTAAATCTTTTGCAGGAATAAGTGTAGATGAGTTCTTTAAGATGATTGAACATTCTAAATGAACCTTAAAAAATTTAAATTTAAAAGGGATCAAGGGACGGTTTTCTTATATATCGCTGCCATTATATTTGGGGGGTTGTAGGGACGATTATTCTGTAAAGCAGGTTTACATTAAAAAATCAAAAAATGATTCTTAAAAGTCCAAATTTACTTAAGGCCTGTAACTTTGAATTTTTTTAATTCAAAGTTTCCAAGCAAATCGCCGGAGTCGATTTGAGCGACAAAGCTGTACCAGAGCTACAGCACTCCAAATTCAGAAATTTCATTAGACTAATCGATCCATGTCTAGAAGTTTTTCTATAAAGTTAATTATATTTTGGTCGACTTTAACAGAAAAATTAGAAATGAATTCAGCAGCTTCTTTTGAAGTAACAATAGGAATTTTTTTTAAGTTTTTTATACATTCTTCTTGTTAAGTGTAGATGACTTCTTTAAGATGATTGAACAGTCTAAATTAACCTGTGAAAATTTTAATTTGAAAGGTTCAAGGGAATTAATAAAACAGGTCGAAAGAAATCGAGTGTGGCTCCATCCACACATCTATCAAAGAACGCTCAGCTCATTAAATGAGCTCAAGTTTAATAATTGAAAGTAATACCGGCGCCAAAAACCGCACCGTCCAAGCTTAAATTGCCGTCTGATCCGAGGTCACTAAAGTCATAAATACGATGCTGCTCTAGCCCAAGATTTAGATTAAACTTAACATCACAACCGCAAAAACAAGTTGGACAAGCATCCCAACGAATACCTATTGCCATATCTGTAGCAATAGTGTTGAAACAACCCCTTTTGCTTCCATCGCAAATGCTAATTGATCGTGTTAAAGTGTCGACATCATAATTCTTTGCATTAACATGTCCGTAGTAACTTGCGACAGCAAATTTTCCATAAAGACTAAAGTTGCAACCTAAGTTCCAACCAGCATCTAAACCAATTTGAGGACCTATTCCCCAAAAATCTTCTTTATCATTCTTGTCGGTGATAACAGTACTATTTCCGGCAATTGCAGGTGTAAATGTAGTCACAAGATGTGATTTTAACCTTTGGTGGATCTTGGCAGCACGCAAACCTATAAACGGCTTCAAATAAAAACAAGATGCTACGCAAAATTGACGACCGAAAGTCAAATCGATCACATCATATTTTATCTTCCAACGTCCGTGTTGTAAACAATCTCTAAAATTTGAACGTCCATCATAGTGCGTCCAATCAAGTTCAACATCAACACAATTAACAGCAACATCAGCGCCCACACGAAATCCCGGGCTCCATTTATTACTTGGCCTTTTATGTGATTCCTTTATTCTCGTCGTCGTAATATTTCCGTTTTCCGTTGTAAATATCGTTGTATTTCCGAAAGCACCTTCCAGACCACACAACTCAGGTCTCCAGTAGAGTAACTCAGCATTAAAACTTACCAAGCATGGCTGACGATCACAGCAAATAGGGGCACAATCCGTTGATTGATTACAATCAACGGCACTTAATGGAGCTACCATAGTCACCAACAAGCTTAATGCTAGTTGTATATTTTTTTTAAAAACGTTCTTCATATCAATCATTTCCTAGTTTAATTGGTTTGCCTCTGTACAATCAAGGGGATTCGCACACTTTTTTATTGGATTTGTTTAATAATAAGGTGCGCAGAAACAGATCTTGTTCCCCCGGCTAAAGGCGTTATTATTAATGCTGTCGAGTTTCCGGCAGGATTACGCACAGTAAGGATAGAATTAGCAGCTGTTGTTTCCACAATAGCCATTCCTACTATCTGTGAAGTCCCTGTAGCTCGTCCAACTACGGTGTATGCCAAGTCAGATCCGTTAAGAGTTAAAAGCAGTTGGCCGGCTTCACTCACACTCACTTGAAATAATACTTCGTAAACACCAATATTTGTTAAATTAAATGTGCTAGGCCCTGTACGAGAAATCAAAGCCGTTCCGCTTTCAGGTCCATCTTGTGGAAACGAAACATCGGTGCCAGGAGCAACAGTTGCAGTATTGTCACCTGGCATTAATGCAAAAAAATCTGCAAAATCTAAAGTTCCCGGAATACCCGGAGTTCCTGTAACACCTGTAACACCTGTAGCACCCGTTCCACCTATAGGTCCCGGAGTTCCGATTTCAGAAAGAATGCGATCCCCTCGATCACAGCCGGCTGACAATACCGGTGTTAAACTGCAGAAAACAGCTGACATTAATATAAGCTTGCGTAAAATCATAATTCATCCTTCTCTTAAAAGTAATTTGTAAAATCTCTAGATTTATTTTTGATATTTTTCAAAAAAAAACTTTGACTAAAGTTCGTGTATATCAAAGAAGCTTTAGATTTGTCAATTTATTTTTTACTCAAATATTACCTGCCTTATAATATGAGCTTGAAAATTGCAACTTTAAGGCAAACCGATTTTTCGTGCTTTTGTTATTTAGACAATTATTAAGAGTTTTATATTTATTTAAAAATGTAATATATATAGGTTATAAATAATCAACGCTAAATTTAGAAGTGAGCCTTATGACACAAATAGCAAAAGAGAGAAGTCAGTTTCTAGTGATTCTTCTGATTGTTTTTTTAGGATTTTTAGGCATTTCAATGCCTTACCTCATATTTCCGGCACTTTTCCTAAATCCGGCCTATTCAATTGTATCTGAAAATATTGGTGAATTTACTAAATTTGCCCTCCTTGGAATAACTTTAGCAGCCTACCCCTTGGGTCAATTTTTTGGATCTCCTGTTTTAGGATCCCTTTCAGATGATTACGGGCGCAAGCCGATCTTGACAACAAGCTTATTTATTACGGCCATATGCAATTTAATCACAGGATTTGCTATTTATTGGCAAATGTTGTGGTTGCTCATTTTAAGTCGACTCATCGCAGGACTCATGGAGGGTAACATTTCTATTGCAAGGGCAATGGCAACCGACTTGCCAACTATTTCAAAGCACGATGCTTTTGGTAAAATAAATGCTGCAGCCTCAATTGCTTATCTGATAGGGCCCCTCTTTGGTGGCTTGTTGACCGATAAAGAACTTTTTGAAGGGTTGACAATCTCGACACCTTTTTATTTTATTTGTATTTTCTTTGTCGCTTTAACCTTTCTTTCAATTTTTGTTATTGAAGATCACTCAAACCCAAAAAATCGCAAAGTCATCACTATTTTAGAACGAATTAATTTAATTAGAAGACTCTCGTTACTTTTCACAAATAACCGTTTAAGATTTTTGATGCTGACATCAACCCTGTTTACGCTTGCCGTGGACATTTTTTATGAATTTGGCCCAATCTACCTGACACTCAAATGGGAACTCAATCCTTCAGATCTTATTATTTACAATGCGTCCCTTTGTGCAGGTCTTGCCATTGGAAATGGGATTTTGCCGGCCTATTTTACGCAATTTTCAAAACCTTCGGTTATTATCAATTCCATAACCACCTTTTCGTTGTTTTTATTAGCCATTATTTTGACAAATTCAACACATCTTATGATTGTTTTATTTGGTCTATGTGGCTTAAGCATAGGCCTTGCTGTCACTTTTCTTACCGTTAAAATATCAAATTCTGTTCCTGATTCTATCCAAGGAGAAGTTTTAGGTGCACAAGTTTCTCTTCGAGTACTTGGGGATGCAATTATTTGTCTTTTTGGTGGTTTTCTCTTATTCTTTTCATCAAAAATTATTCTTGTATTTGCAACGCTTGTTTCATTTGTTTCCATGGGATTCTACTCTTACAAAAAAAACAAAGTATAAACGCATAGCTTGGGTATTAACCTTAAGAGACCTATCCTTTTAATACATTTATTAGCATATATGGTACCCCTGGATGTTAAAAGTATAAGATTTTTTACCAGTGAGGCAGTGAGAAAGATATGAGGTCAGTGAGGAGTAAGGAGTTTCAAGACTCACTCATTGTTCTCTTGCCTTTCTCACTGACTCATTGGTAAAAAATCTTATACTTATTCCCCTCTTTGTTCCCTTTGGAAAAAAAGCATCATAGACTTTAGGCAATAAAAAAAAAATTAACGTTTGAATTGGTTAGTACTATTTTGAAGATAGAATCTAAAACAATAAGGTTTATATGGATATAAACAATGTAGTTACATCAATTGGAAATGATGACTTTATTAGAAATGAAGTTGAAAGCAAGGCTTCTTCTTTTATTTTTTTTTTTGAAAATGCAAGTTTTGGAGATTACCTACCTCTTCATGATAGAAATTATATTTATAGTGCCGTCGAACAACTTAATTTTTCTGAAAAATTCAACTCCAATCAAATAAAAAAAATCACGCAGGCCTACTCAAGGATGTATTTATCTTTGGTTGATTTGGAATTAAAAAATAATTGCCTTGAATTTTTTAAAAGGAATCTTAACTGTGAAAACTTGGCTTCAAGCTTAAAAATAGCTAAAAAAACTGAAAATCAGGATTATATAAAAGAGTGTTTGTATAAGATAGAAGAGCTTTCAGGAATGATTCTAGAGGAGGAATGCTCAAAATTAAAAGTCCATATTTGCGATCCGGAAATTCAGGAATATTTAAATTGGATAGACCCTCTTTTAGAGATCTATAAAGATGATCTTTTTATAAATTTAAATCCTACTTCTAATTATTTTTTAGAATTTTCAAAGGATTTTTTAGAGCTGCATGGCAATAAGATTCAGACGCTTGATTTGCGTAATTGTACCGATGTCAATGATAATTTTATAAAAAATGCTCTTTTTTTATCTCCTAATCTACATTATTTATACATACAATCCAATAATCTTTTGGGTGATGGTTTAAATTTTAAAAAACAGACACAATTAAAAGAGCTGCACTTTATAAACTGTAAAAATTTAAAATTTATCTCCAATTTAAAAGTGCTTAAAAATTTGAATGAGTTGCATATTGTTAGATGTTTTGATTTAAAAGTACTTGCCAAGCTTAATGGGCTTTCAAAATTAACCAAACTTAATCTTAGTGATTCCTGGGACTTGGAAAAGTTACTTGGACTAGATGGGCTAATCAGCTTAAAAACAGTAAATTTAACAAGATGCTGGGGTTTAGTTGTTATTCCAGAGATGACTGAATCCATTAATTTATCATCGCTCAATTTGACTAACTGTACTCTATTAAAAAAAATACCTGATTTAAGAAAGTTTAGTTTAACTGAAATTAATCTTTATAGGTGTCAAAATTTAACCTTGACAATTCGTCTTGATGCCCTATCTTCCTTAATGGATCACGGCATTAAAAAAGGCTTTGAGCTTGCCCGCTGTAAAAGTCTTGGCTTTGAAAATGACTTTAAAGAATTAATCCTTTCTAAAATAAATCAAGAGCTGTTTCAGTCGAATAACCCTGAAACACTTTTATTTTTAAGCCATTATGTTTTAAAAAATCAAAGATTTTTATCTTTATTTGAGACACACCCGTTAACTCAAGAAGCCATCTCAATTATTGCCTTAAGTACAATAGAGGGCCCTAAAAACCCCTTTACCTTATTTAAAAATTTAAACAATCTTTTTCATACAGGATTGGCCTTTGAAACATCTAGAACTGATTTTTTCGCAAATTCCTGTTTTTTTAAACATCAACGCTTTAAAAGCACTTGAACCTGCCGCTAAAATCAAAAGGGAGGATTTGCCTGAAAATGCAACCCTTGAAGCTTGGAATTTTTTAATTGATGAACTTAAAAAAGAAAGTAGAGAGCAATCATGATGATGCTAAAATTGCTTTGCAAGAATTTGGGACTACCTGGGATGCAATTGCTTATTCCCTTTTTGTTAATCCTGACCAATACTTAAAGTCTCTTCTTAAATCAAAGTCTGAAATTGTTTCTGATGTTGAAGCGTGCTGGAGAGCTATTTTAAGCAATCTTCTTTCTTTAAATTCAAACAAAAATGATTCAAGTTTCTTTACGATACAAGAAGAGGTTTTAATTAAAACAATCATGGGAATTCAAAATTGCCCTACGGGGCAACACATAAACATTCTTTCTTCATACGTTGCTTTAGAGCCGAAGTACAAATATAATTTAAAAATCTCCACTCAAAACACAGCTTCGCATTTGCAATCCCAAGAAAAATATTTAAGCGCTATTGCCTTTGTACAAAAATTTATTGATTCTCAAACCAGAGAGGACTTGGATTTAATGGCAATTGATCTTGTCAATCATGTGAATGGTAACCTTCGGGAAAATTCAGTACTTATTAATGATTTACTTATGGATACAAAATTTTGGGATCCTGATGAGGTGGATATTTTGCGCTTGAATAAAACAGGTGCTATAGAATTACTGAATATTGCTAAAGCCGAATCCGTCAAACCCTTTTGTCTTGAATTTGTTGTCAAACTTGTAAAAAAAATCGTTGAATCTTTGTTTAACAGTGAAAGTCCATTGATGCATGATTTATGTGAATTAAAAAATATGGAAGTTATACAAGGCTCTCATCAATCTCTTTATTTAAGAAATTTGATAGGTCACTTTGTGGGCATTTCTAATCAGATTGTTTTTGATAAGAATAGTGGTGTTCTTAAAAGCACTATGGTTGAGAAATCTCGTGAAGAAGTACTTAAACTTTTTTTTAAATATATGACCCCAAAAATAGTTGTCGATGAGCTTGTTAAAGCGATTAACAGAAGCCCACAAGAAACAAGAGAGCTTTTTGCCAATTTTTTGGTCGACGACGATCTCTATTTTCAAGATAGCCAAACTTTTAAAATTAATGAATACGGTAGTTTAGTTCTTTTAATTTCATTTGGGTTTCTGAATTAACCCTTCTGGAATTAAATGTTTGGAAAATTCCAAAAAGCAAAAAACTGTAGCAAAGATCGCCTAAAATTTGATTTCCTATAAATGGAATAGCTGCAAAAAAGCAAAAGCTTAAACCTTGGATAGTTTTTGGATAAAGGTGGCCTGCAAACCATTCGCCAAAATTGGTCACGAAAAAGAAAATCAGGGAAGTTGTCAGGGAAGTCAATGGAATGGTCGTGGCGGTCATCTTTTGAAGTCTAACGCCCATTAGAATGATCAACCCAAAGCTAAAATAGACAAAAGGCATCATCGGATGAAAACCTAAGCCCAAATCGCTTAAAAACAATGTAGCGGCCACTATTGCAAAAGAAAGGCTGCAGTTTTTAAACTGAAAAGCAGAAATTAAGGCAATTGAGCAGATCGACGTGCAATTTGGGGGGTGGGGCAATAGCCTACTCATCACTCCGATAGCGATCAATCCTAAAACGGTTAAAATTTTCGAAAAATTCATTGTTCAACCCCACTGCAAGAAGCATTAATTTTTTTCTTAATAACTTAAAACAGTTTAATTTTAAAGCTTCTTAATCAGTTAAGTGTGCCACGTCACCTGATAAATTGCAAATGCAAAACATGTAAGACCTAAGCGTTTTTCTAAGATCTTAATTCGTATAAAAGTCTACTAATGTTCATAAGTGGCGATTTATTGATCGCGAAAATGTTTACTTAAATGTTCGCGGGACTAGATTTGATTGTAAACCCAAATTCATAAACAGTAGCTAGACAACTTACGAACAAATGAAAAGGTGAATGAAAAATGTTCACTTATAAACAACCCCACAAGACAAGAAGACTAAGAATAATTATATATATCTATTTTAATCTTAAGAAAGGGGTGTGGAATGTTTGATCGTTTCTTGAAATTACAGTTTTTTTATTTCTTTTTAAAAATGGCAAAAATTTCCAGATGATTGCTGCCCGGAAAAAAAAGATAAGGCTCTATTTTTTCTATCATCCAGTCACGATCTAGTAGATAATTGCAATCTCTTTGAAAAGCTTTCCATCCACAGCTAATATAAATAAGTTTTTTTAATGCCTCATTTTTTGCAATTGCCTTTAAAAGTGAGGGACAAAGACCTTTTCGTGGAGGATCTACAATAACAACATCTTTTCCATCTATTAAAGAAAGTGCATTTTCAGAAGGACCCATTTTAAAAGAAATTTTATCGGCAATGGCCGGTTCTAATTTTGATTTTGATTCCAAAAAACAAATTTCAGCTTGAGGAATAATTTCTGAGCAGATGACGGATTGGCATTTTGAAGCTATTTTTAGTCCAATAACTCCAACGCCGGCGTAAAATTCTACAACTTTTGAGTTTACGGGGATTTCATTTTTAATGGAATTTAGCATTTGTTCAAAAAGTCTCAAGTTGCTTTGAGCGAAGCTTGCCGGGTGAAGTGCCACCGAAACCTCGCCGAACTGTTCAAACATGAACAGTGGGCCTTGTAAATGCGTCCAGTTGGTTCCAAAAATGTTGTTTGTTGCCGATTGATTAAAGTTTAACCAAACAGAGTGCCATATGTCGGAAAAAGGGAGCTGCCAATGGGTAGTTTCAGTTTCAAAAGCTTTATTTAATACAAAAGTGACTTGAACTTTGCCGGTTTTACGTTCAACGACAAACTGAAGGTAACGAAGAAGTCCTTTTTTTGTAGTCTCGTTATAGGGTTCAATTGCGTTTTGGCGGATAAATTCTTTTACAAGGTTTAAAGCAATATTTATATTTGGGTGATGGACTTTACAAAAAGGAATGTCTAAAACTTCATGGGTTCCTTTTTTATAAAGTCCTATCTGTGGATTGTCTGAGGTTCCACGAACAACAAGTTTTGCTCTATAACGCCAAAAATTTACATTTCCTGTGATGAGTTGAAGGTTTTGAATTCCTTTCTTTTCAAAATAATTTTTTGCTTCTTCGAAAATAGGAGGGGTATTTAAATTTGCTGAAATTTCACAACCTGAACATTTTTCAAAATGAGGGCAGTTAAGATCTGGTTTTTCGGGAAAAGGTGCTCCAGTGTTTGTAAAAAAGTTGTTTTTTTTGTTCATAAGTGCAAGAAATGTGAATGTTATTTTGTTTGCAAGGTTGTTCGTAAAAAAAAATAGTTAATAAGCCTGAAGTTGTAATCTTTCCGCCGACACTTTGCGAACAAGAGGAAAGTACTATGTAATCATATAGGGTTGTGAACAAAACCACAAGATAAGAAGAATAAGAATAAAGTTATATATACATATTCATCTTTAAAGAAGAGTGTGGAAAGATGCGTTATTTTCGAAATAGCCTTGATAAATTCGCCTTATTCAGTTATTTTTCATATCTCTACAACGGATGCATTGTTATGAAAAGCTTAAAAACCCAGCAACTTTTTGATTTATCCCTCTATAAACATGCCGAAATTTTTGATTCTTCTGAATTTGCATGGCAAATCCTTTCACAAATTACCGAATATCTTAAAGCTTATCAAAACTTTAAAATTGAAATAAACGTTCCATCTTCAGCTTATTTGATTAACCCTGAATTTATTGCGATTGGTAAAGGATCGGTAATTGAGCCGGGGGCTTATATAAAGGGCCCGTGTATTATAGGGGAAAACTGTGTCGTTCGACATGGGGCTTATATAAGAGGAAATTTTATTGCCGGAAATAATTGTGTGATCGGGCACGATACGGAAATTAAAAATAGTCTTATGTTAAATAATGCACATGCTGCTCATTTTGCTTATGTAGGAGATTCCATATTGGGAAATGGGGTGAATTTAGGGGCAGGAACCAAATGCGCCAATTTTAAATTGAATGGTGGTCCTATTCGCTTATATTATGCCGGAAAATTCATCGAAACCGGGCTTCGAAAAATGGGGGCTATCATAGGTGATGGGTGCCAATTGGGGTGCAATTCAGTGACAAATCCCGGCACTGTATTGGGAAAAAATGTTTTTTGCTATCCTTGTACAAATTTCGGAGGTTACGTTGAAGAAAATTCAATAGTAAAGCCGGATACTAAAATTAGCATAAAAAAAAATAGGAACGTTTGAATGTTCGACGATGATAATAATTTAAACCCTCTTTTACTCTATCAAAAGCAAATTGAAAAAGAACTTATTAAAAGTATTACCCTTTTCGGAAATAAAACCAAACTTCGCGATGCTTGTGAATACGCCCTTTTGAATGGGGGAAAACGGTTTCGTCCGGCGATTGTGTTTATGGTCTCAAAGGCTCTTGGCCTTAACGCTGATGTTACAAAGGCGGCTATTGCCGTAGAGTATTTACACACGGCATCTCTTATAGCCGATGATCTTCCTTGTATGGACAACGATGATGAAAGAAGAGGAAAGAAATCGCTGCATGTAGTTTATGGTGAGGCTTGCGCCCTTTTATGTAGTTATGCCCTGATTTCTGCAGGGTATGAGTGTTTGACCCAAAATGTAAAAGATTTTAAAGGTAAGGATGCTGAAAAGCGGGGAATCTTAAGTATACAAAATGCAAGTTATAATACGGGTGTTTTAGGTGCTACAGGAGGGCAGTATCTGGATATGTTTGCAGAGAATCAATCTATGGATATTTTGAAAGAGGTTATCTTTAAAAAAACAATTTCTCTTTTTGAAATATCATTTGTGTTGGGGTGGCTTTTTGGTGGCGGAAAAATTGATGAATTGTTAAATGTAAAGAAGGCTGCAGCGCATTTTGGGATGGCTTTTCAGATAGCAGATGATATTGAAGATTTGGAGCAGGATTTAAAAAATGGCCACAAAGTAAATATGGCAGTTAATTTCGGTAAAGATAAAGCTTTTAATATGGTTAAAGATGAAATTGCATCTTTTTTTGAAACAATTGATGCGCTTAAAATTGATGCAACAGAATTTAAAAACGTTGCAAAAGCCCTTCTAGCACAGACTCAAAAATATTTGTAACCTATTTCCCCCTGCGAAAAACCCTTCGGAAGACACTCTTGTTGATGTTTTTTTTTACCGCAAAGAAGCGCGTTTAAACGCTAAGGAACATAAAAAAGAAACTATTTGGATTCTTGAGACTCTATATCAAGTGTTTCTTTCCGAGGTGAAAGCCGCGCTTCTTCGCGGTAAAAAAAAAGGAAAAAATAAACGGTAAAATGTGTAGTGGGTTGTGATGGAATGTGTGGTAGGGTGTTTGATATGAAAAAACCCCTTAAGAGTGAATCTTAAGAGGTTTTAAGGGTTATTTAAACGCCGGCAAGCTCTTCTTCCAAAGATAAATCCATGGCCGGAGCTACAGGTTTTGAGCCTTTTTTCAAAGCTTCTTTATGTGCTAACATAACAAGAGACTCCAACTCTTCAAGAAGTTTTGGATTCTTTTTCAGTTCTTCGCGAACAGCCTCACGGCCTTGTCCTAAGCGTTGACCTTTATAACTGAACCAGGCGCCTTTTTTATCGACGACGTTATATTCTGTTGCCATATCGATAACAGTTCCTGTGCGAGAAATTCCCTCATTAAAGAGAATATCAAATTCAGCAATTACAAAAGGAGGCGCCATTTTGTTTTTTACAACTTTTACTTTTACGCGATTTCCAATTTCTGTGTTATCGTTTCCTTTAATTCCGGCTGTACGACGAATATCCATACGAACAGAGGAATAAAATTTCAAGGCACGACCGCCGCTTGTTGTTTCAGGATTTCCATAGACCACGCCAATTTTTTCTCGGATTTGGTTAATGAAAATGCAGCATGTATTGCTTTTTGCTAAAGCGGAAGTCAGTTTACGAAGCGCTTGTGACATAAGTCTTGCTTGTAATCCGATAAATGAATCGCCAATGTCGCCTTCAAGTTCTGATTTTGGAACAAGAGCAGCAACAGAGTCAACGACAATTACATCAACAACGTTCGATCTTGCAAGCATTTCAGCAATGTTTAAAGCCTCTTCACCGCTGTCCGGTTGTGAGATAAGAAGATCATCAAGGTTTACCCCGATTTTGGCAGCGTAGCCAGGATCTACTGCATGCTCGGCATCGATATAAGCTGCAAGCCCACCATTTTTTTGAGCGTTTGCTACAATGTGCATTGCCAATGTTGACTTACCTGATGATTCAGGTCCGAAAATTTCGACAACGCGACCTCTTGGAACGCCGCCAATACCAAGCGCTACATCGAGTGATAAGGAACCTGTCTTGATTACGCTGACTTCTAGATCTGCGGAATGTTTGCCAAGGCGCATGATAGCGCCATCGCCAAATTGTTTTTTAATTTGGCTTACAGCCAAATCGAGTGTTTTTTTACGATCTGCATCGGATATTTTATTTGGTTGGGACATAAACTAACTCTCCTATTATGTTTAGAAAATGTCGTTAGCATAACGCATTTTGAATTCAGATAAAAGTGAAAAGAAAAAGTTGGTCAACTATCCGGTTTGCTGTTTCGGTATTTAATTTTTTTTACAAAATTGCCATTTGCATCGTGCAATGTAGCTGTTCCATTTCCATCTGTGACTTCACTGACAGGTGATTTTTCTTGTTTTTTAAAATATTTGCCCTTGGCAAGTTTGTCATGGTCATAAGATTCTATAAACATCACGCTTCCATCCAAATACCAAGCTGTAAAAAGACCATTTTTGGCATTGTTTGTCATCTCTCTTGCGGTTTCTTGGCCACCATCTTGATACCAGGTTTTGACTTGACCATGAATTTTTCCATCCATCCAGGAAATGGAAATTTTGGGCTGATCAGACGAGGGATAAAATTCGATTTCCTCACCATGCTTCATTTCGTTTCTTACATGGTAGATTTTAATAATATTGGATTGTAAATCAAAAATTTGAATTTTACCTTGTAAAACTCCGTCATGAAATTCTTGCAATTCACTGATGCTGTCTTTTGCAAAAGCTGCTCTATACCCCTGCCCATCTTGAATTTCGGCCACAATTTGACCTTTTAAATCATAATAATAAGCTGTTATGAGGCGACCTTCCAGATAAGTTTCATCAGAAGATAGGCATTTATTTGGCCAATACCGCAATGTTTTTCCATTTTTGACATCTTGAGAAAATTCAGATGTTTGAAAAAGGCTACCATCTTCAAGATAAACTTCAACAACGCCTTCCACTAAATTTTTACAAAAAGGAACAGTTCTCCAAAGATTGCCATTGTTGTGGTAATAACGAGAGGTGCCCACAAGCTCACCCTTGGCATACTCGATTGAGGCAATCAGATTACCGGATTCATTAAAGATTTGGCTGCAGCCGTCAAATAACCAGCTTTTTTCGGCGGCGGTGGTTAAGTCTGCAACACCTCCGATAACATGCGTTTCAAGTTTTAAGGTTCCATCTAAAAACCATTCGCGGTAAGAGCCAAAAGCGCGGTTATCGGAAACTTCCAAATATTGTTTGATTTGGCCATTTGGATGATAACTTGTAATGATTGCTTTAATAGAGCCAGCTAAGTCTCTTGCGTAGACGCGTAAGATTTTTTGGTAAGATTGAGATTCCAGAAAATCAACTGTTGAGTATTGTTTAAGGCGGTCTTTTTGACTAATTGTTTCAGACATTCCACTTCTATCGACCAAGTTAATACTGGCAAGTTCAGGTACTGATTCATAACCTTTATTGGCTGCGCAACTTACAAAAAGGGTGAGACAAAGAAGGATGACACAAAGTGTTGTGTTAAAAAATAATTTAATTATAGATTTAATAGGATTCACAAAAATTCTCTTTTTAATAGTTTCATATTTAAGATAAAAACATCATTTTTATCATTTAGGTTTTTTTTATCTAATTTAAAATCAAGAACGATAAGTTGAGGATTATGAGGTGGCGGAGTAAATGGACCAATTTCAACACCCTCAATATGACATAAAATCTGTTGAATATTTTGAATATTTACTTCAACAGGGTGAACAAGTGTTTCTGTAGTTTCCTGAAAAAATGGATGCGCCTGAACAACACCTTCAGTAAATATCATATTGTTGCCGGTACCGGTCAAATGATCTAAACGTTTTTTAACAGCTTCATCTTCTGCAAAATTTGGATTATTGACAATTTTATGTAGATGATCAATTTCAGGTTCTAAAAAGGTTAATGTTTCAAGATGTTTGTCGATGTAGAAGTGATCGGCATCCTTTTTACCGTTTCGAAGGGCCATATTCACGGCTTGTTTTTTTTCACGAACCAAAGCCAGCTGTTCTTTTTCTTTTAAATTATTTTCCAATTCCTCAAGCTCGTTCAGCTTGGATTTGAAGTTCATCACAACTAGAAAAAAAGGAATTAGGCTGCAAAAGAGAATGATGGCTAAAAGGCGCTGTTTTTTTATATTTTCAAAAAAATTCATTAGAGCCTCGCTGAAGGGTAAATTGTTTTATCTTTTAAGAAAAAAGAAGTTTTATATTTACCGCGATTAGAACTCCATTTTATCTCCCCTTTTGGATCAGCGATTTCATTTGGAGCAATCAAGGCATCGTGGAATTCTCGGGCAAGTTTTGGAGTTGCCGTACTAAATTCAAATTCAACTTTGACCTGATATTTTTCTTGTTTTTTTGTTTGCTCCGGTCTTTTTAAAAATGAATAACTAAAGCTTTCAAGTTGTATTAAAGAGGTAGATTCATTTGTGACGGGATCAATTTTGACAATGTTTGGATGGTTACTAAGCCATGCCAAAACATCGCTAACGCGAGGAATGTTTGGAAATAAAGGGAAAAGATCAGGAGATGCTTGTATTTCCTTATAAAGAAAATTAAGCCTCTCTGTAAGATCTTGCTGAGACAATGCTTTTACAGGGGTAATCTGCCCGTCTTCATTTTTAGATTCAGATGGAAATTTAGTTAAATATTCGTTTTCAAAAATGCGGTAAGGACGGTTCAGGCCGGCAAGAAGATTTACGTATTCTGTTTTTATTTCATCTTCACGATAATTTAGGTAAGCATTGCTAAAAAAATTAAAAGTCAGAGCTAAAAATAGGGAAAGAAATGTATAGCTGATGAGGGAAGTTTTTAAATGCTTCCAAGGGTTTGGGTAAGCAAACTCCATTTGTCTAAAATTAATCAGATCTTTTTGCTTTGTAAGGGTGTTTAAGCTAAGTCCTAAAGGTATTGCAAATTTTTGCAGATCGGAAGTGGATAAGTTAAAGTTAGGATCCACAGTCAAGGTCATTTTATTTTTTGCAAGTTTTTGAAGGATTGAACTGATGAGTTTTTCGTTGGCTGTTGCATTGCCTAAAAATAAAATATCGTTAACTTGTGCACCCCTCATCTGTTTGGATAAAGCATATAAAATAAGGGAGATTTTGTTCAGTTCAGCGTTTGTTTTTACATCACCTTCAAAAAGATCTGATTGCGAGGCAATTAATTTGCCATTTTTAACAAGAAGACAAGTGACGTGATTCAGACCAAAATAGATAATAAAGTAAGGTGTTTTATCGCCAATAAAATGATTTGAAAATGAAATAAGGGCAGAGGGTTCTGATGAGATCACCTCGGGCTCTATTCGGATGTTTTTCCACTCTTGGATATGTGATTTTACATGTTCTTTTTTTGCGGCCAAGATCGTGAGGAGGGTTCCATCGGTTGTTTCTTCAAGTTCAATTCTGTCTACAACAGCTAAATCCAATGGAAAAGGTAAAAGTGGCTCTACTTGAAAAGCTAGAGTTGCTTCTATGTCACTTTTCTTTTTTAATTTAATCTCTAGAGGGCGAATAATTGTTTGATACCCTTTAAGGCAGCTTACATTTAGAGTTTCTTCCAAAACATTTCTTAAAATGGATTCCTGCGAAATTTCTTTATTATGAGTTTCAATGTCAAGCGGCTTTACATCATCGATTTTTTTTGTTAATTTTTTGAATCGAGTAGCTATTTCAGAGAAAAAATGAGAAGTTTTTTCTTTAAATTTAGTCAAAATTATTTTTGATTGATTAAGAAAATTTGAATGATTACTTGAGCCTTCTTCGTTTGCAGTCAATGAGGAGTTGGAGTTTAAATCCACTTTCATTTCATAAAGAGATTCAAGTTTTGGCTTTCCTTTTATAAGGATAAGTTTGACTGCCTTAAGGTTTGATCCTTCCAACTCGAGGCCAATTGATTTTGATCCGTAGGGTTTGTCAATCATTTAAGCAATTACTCATAAAATTTTTATTAGAAAATTAATATTCTAAAAATCATTTAAACAGATGTAGTTATTTTTTTCAAGGAAACATCTGTTCAAAAAGATAAAAGTCTGCTATTATTGGACGATTAATGAGGTTGAGATCATGGCATTTGAAATTATCGCAATTGTTTTTCGGGTTTATTTGATTTTATTGTTTATTAGGATCTTTGGTTCCTGGTTTCCCAATTATCAAAGACATCCTCTGATGCTTTTTGTCAATTTTTATACTGATCCCTATTTAAATATTTTTAGAAAAGTGATTCCACCTATTGGAATGTTAGACATCAGTCCAATTGTTGCTATATATTGTTTAGGTTACATAGAAAATTTAACAAAAATGTTTATGGGTTTATTTATTTCATGAGTACTTCATATATCAAAAAATTTAAACTTGGCGATCTGGAGCTTGAAAACAATGTTTTTTATGCCCCACTTGCCGGATGTTCCGATTTTCCTTTTCGCAAAATGTCGGCAAATTATAAGCCCGGATTGATCTATTGTGAAATGGTCAAAATGGATGCGCTTGTTAGAAACGATCAAAACACCTTTCATATGTTGGATTTTGATAAGACCATGCACCCGATCGGTGGACAACTTTGTGGAAGTAAGCCTGAGATTGCCGGTGCCTCTGCAAAAATCATTGAAGATTTAGGTTTTGATGTTGTCGATCTTAATTGCGGATGTCCTGTAGATAAAGTGACGAAAGATGGAAGCGGTTCGGGTTTGCTGAAAAATCCAAAGCTCATCGGAGATATTGTCTACGAGATGGTAAAAGCCGTAAAAATACCTGTAACGATTAAAATCCGTGCAGGTTGGGATGAGGAAAGTATTATTGCCGAGGAAGTTACAAAAATTGCCGAAGCCGCAGGAGCTAAAGCTATTTGCATCCATGGAAGAACGCGTAAACAAGCTTATAAAGGACCTGCTAACTGGGATTATATTAAAATTGCTAAAAATGCAGCAACCACCATTAAAGTTATTGGCAATGGCGACATAATGGATGTAGCAGCTGCAAAAGCCATGTTTGAATATACGGGTTGCGATGCCATCTTGGTTGCACGTGGAACGATGGGGCAGCCTTGGATTGTAGAAGATATTATTGGAGAATTACAAGGAATGGAGCCTGAATTACGGGACTTTGAAAGTTACAAGCAGGCGTTGTCTGATCATTTTGAATATACTTACGATTATCATCATGCAAGACGCACAGCTGTTGACATGAGACGCGTTGGATGTTGGTATTTTAAAAAATCTGCCGGAACGCGCAGTTTTAGAGAGCTTATTAGTAAAGCGTCATCACCTGAAGATGTAAGGGAGCTTATTTTAAATTTTAATCCCGCAGAAGTATCGGCAGATTCATTTGTTGAAGAAGAAACCGTTGAGTGTGAATGTTAAATGAGCAGAGATGATTTATTTGAAGTGGAAATCATTTTCAAGGGTGAAGTTCAGGGGGTTGGCTTTCGGGCTAAAACAGCAAGACTTGGACAAGAATTAGGATTTAAGGGAACGGTTTGTAATTTACCTGATGGCAGTGTCAAGGTTGTTGCACAAGGATCAGAGAAGGCTATTAATAGCCTTGTGGCGAGTTTAAGGTTGAAGTTTAATATCAGCGAAGTTTTGTTGTCAGATAACTTTTTGCCTGTCATAGTTTATGATGCCTTTATTGTTGTAAAATAAAAAGGATACAAGGAGCTAATTGCAGGATTGACAATAAATTATTTAATTTTCACTTTAATTCAGCTTGATAAAACAATAGCCTGAATGACTTAAATTGCAATAGCCCAGGACAACACCCTCTAGTATTAATGATTTATATCATGCAGCCTCTTCAGGCAACATTTGAAACTCTTTGATAATAGAGGGCGTTGCCCTGGGCTAGGGTGTTAATTCTGTCACATTTTTCTAATGTAAAAATCACATGGTTCTAAGTCTTTTTTTCGCCAAATTTGCGATTGAGCGATTGGGGGACGGTTCATGCACAACTGCATAACTTTTAATCAAACTATTAAACCTTAGGATTTTAAACTTGATTAAAAGTTATGCAGTTATGCAAGAACCGTCCCCAATCGTTGTAAAGGGTCTTTTCGAGCGCGTCTCAGAAAATAGGGAGACATATTAGGGGATGTGATTTTTTTTTGATAAAACGATAGAAAATTAACATCCTAGCCCTGGGCCATGGACGAAATGCTTGTCCAGATGTTGTCAATTTTCCATATCGCTCTGAACAAAAGCTCAAAACATTATGCAATTACCTCTAAGGGACAAAAAGAGGTAATTGAAATTAAGTAGTGACAATTGAATACTAGTACCGCAGGGGTTAGATTTTTATTTAAATAACTGTGAACCGACGGGTTAAAGCCAGTTGAACAAGCGCCAAGCTAAATCTTACGCTACATAATATCCCTTACTTCCCTTTAGCCTAGCCATCTAAAGCTATAGTCCATTAAATCCATTGTGACAGCTTGTGTCGGGCACTTTTCTGCGCAAAGCCCACACCTAATACATAAATCTTCATCTTTAAGCATCGCTGTCCCCATTTCATTAAGATTCTCTTCATCTAAAGATGCAGAATCAACTTCGTAAAAGTGATCGACAGCCAATCTTAAATTGCCAACACCAAGGTCTAGATTGAGTTGACTAAGAGGAACTTGTTTTAAACAGTTGCAAGGACAAACATCGACACATCCGTTACATTTAATACATAACGAACCATCAAAAACAGGACTAACATGGCATTGTAAACATCGATTGGCTTGATCATGCGCTTCTTCATAGGTGTAGGGTTTTTCAACAAGATCTTCATTTAATATTCTGAGGGCGGCGTTTTCCATTTTTGGAAGAGCCCAACCCGTTCTAAGGTAGGTTTTGTCGCGCATCGGACTGATTTCAGAAAACTCTGCCGAAAATTCCATGTAGGGTTTCGTTCCTAAAAGATCTGAATCAATGGATCGGGCAGCTTCCTGACCATGTCGAATGGCGGTGATGAATAGAGAGGCTCCAAAAGCCCCATCTCCTCCAGCATAAACCCCTTTTAATGATGTTCGACAGGTGCCTTTTTCAGTTTTTATAATTCCTCTTTCCATAATGAGCTCTTCTTTTTTAAGAAAACCATCAAAGATCGACATATCCATCTCCTGGCCAATAGCAAGAGCAATTGTGTCACATGGAATAATAAATTTCGAATCAGGCACAGTTTTAGGGCAAAATTTGCCTGTAGAATCAAAAAGCGAATAAATTCTTTGAACAGCTAAACCGGTAATGTTACCCATCGCATCCCTTAAAACTTCCTTTGGAGCTAATCTATTTAAAATCGTAATGCCTTCTTCAAGCCCGTCTTCAATTTCGAATTCATCCGCTGTTTGCTCATCTCTTGATTCCAAACAGACCATCGTTACTTTTTTTGCGCCGTTTCTAACGTATGTTCTTGCAACATCAAAGCTTACGTTACCCCCGCCAATAACAATCATATTTTCTTTGATTTTCCATGGATCTCCTACACAGCGGACTTTTAAATAATCAATACCCTTGATAATGTCAGGTTGATCGGCTCCTGGAATTGGTAAACCTCTTGATTTCCAAAGACCATTGCCTATAAAAACGGCATCATATTTATCTTGTAATTGGGTTAAGGTAATATCTCTACCAACTTTCATGTTGTAATAGATTTTTGCGCCAAGATACTCTATGGCATAACACTCATTAAAAACAACATCGTTTTTGAGTCTGTATGAGGGTACTCCGTATGTCAGCATGCCCCCCGGTTTATCCATCATCTCATAAATATCAACAGCATACCCTAAACGAAGTAAATCATGTGCGCATGTTAAAGAGGCGACACCCGCACCCACACAGGCAATTTTTAAACCATTCAATTCAGGTTTTGTAGAGCCTCTTGCGTAGCTCATTTCTAGGGATTTAACATGGGCCTCTTTGTCTAACCCGAACCATTCGGCCAAATATCTTTTTTGAGCTCTGATTGTAAGTGTTTTATCTACACGATCGCGTCTGCAGGTAAGTTCGCAAGGAGCGCCACATATCATGCCACAAATTGAGGCAAAAGGGTTTGGTCCTCTTGCAATTTTATAACCTTCAAGAAGGTTTCCTGCGTGTAATTGGAGCATGTATCCGCGAGGATCCGTATTGACAGGACAACCGTCGCGACAATCGATCTGTTTTAAAAAGTAATCAAGATCGGGAATGACAACATCATAAATTTGCTTGTATGTTTTAGTGACAGAATCTTCTTGCATGATAACCGTAAATTTTAAAGTTTATTAGACTTTTTGCAATTCACCATATGATTAAAAAAAGGAGCTATGCAAGAAGTTTATTGAATCTGATTCAAATTTGACTGTAGCAAATGAAATCATTTTTTACAAATTTAAGTTAATGCAAGCGTTAATGTCAGATGTAAAAATGGTAATTCCAAACGGACGTAAAGTTTCAATTTTTTTTACCGTACCGTTTTTTTGATACTGAGTGGAAAGGTATGAATTATCAGCTCTATTTTGAAAAAAAACATTGAATTGAAAAATAAAATATGAGATTAAAGAATAGACTTTACATTTTCACAAAAAGATTTTTCCAACGATGTATTTAAAATCTCCTCTATTTTTATTGCTATCTACATTTATATTTTTATTTCAGAATGTTAATGCTCAAAACATATCTACAGCTGATTTTTATGAGGATGAATTTTCTTTGTCTTTTGATCGAAAGTGTCATCAGCGAAAACCAAAATGTTGTACAGGAACTGCTGGATTAACAGGGGCAAGCGGTCTGACGGGGCCAAATGGGTTGACAGGACCTAACGGACTAACTGGCGCTACTGGAGCTGACGGATTAACTGGAGCTATGGGACTTACAGGAGGTATAGGTTTTACGGGTGCAACAGGAGCTACCGGTTTAACCGGTTCTACAGGCTTAACTGGATTAACTGGTGCAACAGGTTCTACAGGCATAACAGGTTCTACAGGTGCGACTGGTCTAACTGGTGCGACAGGAGCTACTGGTTTAGCAGGTTCTACAGGCTTAACTGGATTAACTGGTGCAACAGGACTAACGGGTGCAACAGGTGATATAGGTGAAACAGGAGCCACAGGAGCCACAGGTGCGAATGGTCTAACTGGTGCGACAGGAGCTACTGGTTTAACAGGTTCTACAGGTTCCACAGGCGCAACTGGCTTAACTGGTGCTACAGGATCAACTGGTGCTACAGGATCAACTGGTGCGACAGGAGCTACTGGCTTAACTGGTGCTACGGGAACTACAGGTTCTACAGGTGCTACTGGCTTAACTGGTGCAACTGGCGCAACTGGTTCTACTGGTTTAACTGGTGCGACAGGATCAACTGGTGC